>ENA-UOOD01001462-UOOD01001462.1-human-gut-metagenome-genome-assembly--contig:-CS67-NODE-1462-length-23974-cov-4.282495_pt1 | contig 23974 bp, 17 predicted proteins | sample MGYA00242464_ERZ724011 | MGnify/ENA metagenome assembly ERZ724011 | reverse complement strand
CCTTGCTTCTTTGCAAGCCTCGCCTATAGTCGGAGACTTAGGCGGGGTTATTGACTTCTTCTCTGATGCTTTTGAAACATGTGTGAATAGTTGTATGTTGCTTTGAAAAATCAGGTGTGAATCCCTGTCATTTACCGGACAATTGCCGACTGCAGATTCCAAGCTGGAAATCGATGAATGGCGGTTTATTTTTTGTCAGCAGAAAAATTTTGTTGCCATCCGGAATCATATTCTTTGAAGTGGCCTGTGCAAGTGCAGGCAGTTCGATTGCCAGCTCTTCTACTGCTTCGCGATCAAGACAGATCACCGTGCCTCCTCTCAATAAAAGATGCTGCAGCCCCATGCCTAAGGAAATGTCATCCAACAAAGAGGTTGTCTCAATGGCATACACCATACAGAAGCCAAATTTTCTGCCAAGTGCGAACATTGACTCCAGCCAATCGTCCACACCCATCGTCTGTAACGAGTCAACGTATTCGATTACCGGAATCGGGGACGAACCGGCCACGATATGCCGGTCAAACATTGCCTGTCTTACCATTTGCTGAAAGACACAGCCGGTCGTGGATTCTGCTGTTTGTCCATGCTGCGTGCCGGAATTGACAATGATCACATCACCGGTACGAAATGAGTCCGCAAGATTGATTCGCTTTTTGTCGGATATGAAACATCCAGGACGGGATTCTGATGAAAGAACTGCCGTGAAGCGTCCAAACTCCGTATATCGCTTTGAATCATACTTCAGATCGGAATCAATGTACTTTGGAGAAATTCCCACGGAGACCGCCAATCGTGCAGCCTCATCACAGAGAGATTCGTCAGGCGATACCAGAATGACACAGCAGGACGGATACCTGTCAAGAATTTCCTGATAATCTTTCTGACATCCGGGACGCGGGATCACGTCACTGTCTCGAAATACTACTTTTTCCCCTTCTTCATGCTTCGGCATGTTGTAATCGGCCCGTCCTTTTTTGATCAGCTTTCGCAATGCCGTTTCGCGTGCTTCGTCATTGCAGACCTTCTGTTCAAGATCAGACGCAATCGACGTCAAAAGAATGTTCTTTTTCTTACCGTATTCCTGTCCAAGAATCGTGCAGGAATGTTGTCGGATATTTTCCTGAATTACAATGGGCGTCTGTGTCCGTGCATTGCGCGCAACTGTCAGATCGTAGCGCCACTTTCTGTCCTTTTGGAAATCTTCTTCATAATACCCCATGCTGGAAAATTTTTGTCTGCTTATTTTTGCCATGCCTTCTCTCCCTTCTTTTTACTGATTACTGCATCACGGTGTCATCTGCGTTCTTCAAAATATTCTTATAAAACTCCAGGATCTTTTGATTGATTTCCACGGTCTGGTCGAGGGATTCCAACTGTTTGATCATCATTTTAGCATTTTCTTTGTCAGCAAAAAGCTGAATCATTGTATCAACAGTCAGATCTTCCAGATCAGATACCAACTCACTTGATTTTCCTGACAGATAAAGTGTTACCGCTTTCTTATCTTTAGCGTTGTCTTCTTCCTTGTCTTCTCTTTTGAAAAAATACATAATATTACCAGTTATCAGAAGAATGCCAACCGAAAACAACACGTAATCGATTATCTTATATTCCACCGGAAATATCGGTGGAAACTCCGGCCATACACTTATTAAGATACTGGCAGCTAAAATCATGCCGGAAACAATATAGCCAAGCACTGTCAAATTTCGAAAGATCATCTTGCTCCGTGCTTGCGGATCCCGTATTACTGCAGGTATAATGAAAAAAGCACTCAAACAAAATACTAAAATAATGAGCAAGAACTCCAAAGCTATCATGCTAAATTGCTCCAAAACTTCAAGCATATATCATCCTTCCTTTCTAACATCGCTAAGTTTTTGAGCTACAGAGGCTACACCAACACTAGCACCACACTCTGGCAAAAATCAAAAGCAGGCTCAAAACCATAAGATAAGCAAAAATCTTCTGCAGGCTGTGTCTTCCAACAATCTTTATCTTCTGCCAAAAGCTCATTTTATCCAGAGCTTCCTCTGTGACTCCTATACAGCCTGGATACAACGCTTCCCGACAGTCCCTTTCCACCCCTCTCATAGTCGCGCTTAATCGTGCTTCCTGTATCAAATCATATCCCATCAATAAGAGTGTCAGCATCTTACTCCTCCAAAGCTTCTTATCCGGCAGCAGACAGATAAACCCATCTGCTGCCATAATAATGCAACGCCAATTACTTTGTCGCACCACATCCGGAGCACTTGTAGCCTGTTGTTACCGTTTCATCCCATGCGTCCTGATCTACAACTGTTTCATAATGACCAGTGGCCTCGTGATGCACGGTCTGGTAAACTGCATCATGATGAATGGTATTATAGACTGCATCGTGGTGGGTTGTGCCAACCTGTCTCGCTTCAGTATACCATCCACCGCCATCACCAGGATTTACAAGTGCATGATAATCGTAATCATCGCCAGAAGCTCCTATCGGATATACATAACCGCATACGTTACAGATATCAACCTCTGCTATGATCGGCTCATCCCATGCATCCTGAACAAGTACGTTTTCATCCCATGCATCCTGAACAAGTACGTTTTCATCCCATGCAGCCGAATCTTCCTTCCATACCTGACGCGTAACTGCATCATGATGAACCGTGTTTGTTACCGGGACCCAGGTATGCGTATGAGCCGTTGTAGTTGGAGCTGTGGTTTCTGGTGCCTTCGTAGTTGGAGCGGCCGTTTCCGGCGCTTTTGTTGGCTTAGTTGTTTCCGGCACCTTTGTCGTCTCCTGTGCTTTTGTAGTTGGAGCGGCCGTTTCCGGCGCTTTTGTTGGCTTAGTTGTTTCCGCTTCTTTTGTTTCAGCTTCCGTGGCAGAGGTTTCCTCCTGTGATTCCTCTGCTTTTCCTTCCTCGGATTCCGATGCAGATTCGTCCACCTTCTCTGCCTCTGCCGCTTTCAGGTGAACAACGATCCAGTGATTCGTTGCAGAAGAAAGGGAAACTGTTTTCTCCTGATCCTCACCAAACAATGCTTCAAGCGGGGTCTTTACAAATTCGCCGTCGGCAATGCCATAATGATACAGATTGGCATTGTCCGCAAGCACCAGATTTAACTGATACTGCTCCAGATCCTCCCGGGTGTCTCCCGTAATCTCGTAAAATCCGGCCGCATCAAAGCCGGCAAATGCCGCATTCTGTGATAAAAGCTGCTTCAAAATCGGCTCATCCGCAAATGCACCCGTCACCGTGTAGCCACCGGCATCCTCATTGGCAAATAGATCCAAATAAGCATCAACAGCCGTATCCTCTGCCTGGGAACTTTCCTCTGTTAAAGTTTCAGCTTCGGTTAAAGTTTCAGCTTCAGTCGAAGCTTCACACACCTCGTCCAATACCTTCGCCAGATCAATAATCAGATATTCGTCCGTTCTTACCTTCGCTGCCGTTACATTCTCCGTCGCCGGAACAGAAAGCGTTGATGCCGCCATTGCAGCGGCTGATGCCAGTACAAACATTTTTGTTTTTCTCATAGTAAAGTCCTCCTAAAATTAAATAAAAATAGATGTTACTGCGATTGATCTCTCAATCCTGCCTTCATTATTGCATAAGCAAAATACTGCCGCAAGTGGGCACGGTTGATCTTTTTTAACCTATTTATTTTTTGAAAACAACAACAGGTAAATCAAAAGCAAAAACACTGCTGTCATCGCAAAAAACAACGGCCGTACCCAGACCGGAGCTCCGTCTGCATCCAGTTCTTCTTCATGATAAAGATCCTGCTGTTCAATTGAACCTTCATGATATACAAATGCATAATCATCGGGCAGTTGAGCCATGCTTTCATCCATGTCTAGAACACCGATCACATAATCGGCATTATCTGCAAGTTCCACCGCCGGCATTGACTGCTCCGGCTGATTCCAGCCCGTAATCATGAGACCGTCCGAATCAAAAAGTCCCAGCCTGCATGAAACCGTCCGGCCTTCTTCATCGAGGCATACTGCCCGTAAACTGCCGTTCCCGGCATACCCGACTTCAATATGCGTCTTTTCTGCCACGCTGCCCTTCTCTTTTTCAGGCTCTTCTGCCGGAGAAACCAAAGTAACCGGTTCAGTTTCATCTGCCTTTCCCTTATACTCGTATTTATAATAAGACGGCCGCTCTGAATACTCCTTCACGTCTACAATACACCGCAGTGTCCCCTCCACAACAATGTCCTTGTAACGATACTCATTTCGTCCACACGAAATTAGATAGCACTTGTCTGCGGAAATGGAAAAGTTATCCACGTATTCACGGGTTATTATCTCCCTCCAGTCCGCAAAGAAACGAGTCACGTCATAGATAAACACTCCCTTATCCGTTGTATATGTAAAAACATCACCGGGAACAACATCCTTTAACCGATTAAAGGAAAGATCCTGAACGGTGTGATTGTGACCGTAGATTGCAAAGTGCGTCTTTCCAATCTCGTAATCAGGCCGTGCTTCCGTTACCATCCAGATATCAAGATCATGCTGAATCGCTTCCCAGGAACCGCCGTAAACGCCACGACGAATTCCTGCCCGATCCACCTCAAGAACGCCCAATAGTTCCCCCTCTGCATAATCAGGCGTATACGTGATACCGTCCCGCGTGTAATAATTGGGATCACTCCACTGAGTTGATTCATGGCCGTCTTTAAAACTGCCCCCGGTACATTCCTCATGATCCGGTTCTTCTGAAGATGTCACTTTTTCTTCATATGCAGCTGCAGACTCTGCCTTACTCTCAGCGTTGTCAGAAAATGATACCGTCCCTGCAGCTAAATCCTCTTCTTCGAAAGAGGGTTCCCGTATTCCGTCTTCCATTGTTTTTTCAGACGACACTAATGCGTCAATATATGCCAGTGCAATCGACTCTTCCGTCTTCTGCCGTTTTACGCCAGAAGACTCCGGATTCTGATACAGATAGCAGGAATACCCGGCAAGTACAACCGCTGCCGATCCCAAAATTGCTGATAACAGTCTGTTTTTTCCTGCCATAAGTACCCCCTCCTTTCTTTTTGTCATAAGCCTTCTTTATCATAAGCAGGCAGTAATCTTTTGAATCATATGCTTTTCAGCACTGTATAAAACAATACCCAACGCGATCATCAAAACACCGGCATACACCATAAGTCTGATATATCCACGTCCGTCCACACCGTATCCCGCAAAAGGTGAAAGCACCTGATCAATCACAATCTTGTGTATCATATAAACGGCAAACGAGTATTGAGCCCATTTTGAGCAAACCTTCCGGGCTTTTACAACCGGTTCTGCCGAAAACGTCTCAAGCCAGTCTCCCAAAAACCACAAAACACAATAGAAGCTGACTCCGCGTATTATAATCAGATACATATATTCAATGTCCGGTTCCCAAAAGCACAGCAAAACAGTAAGTGCAGCACAGACTGCCGCTGCCATTCTTGAAATTTTTTTTATGTAAACTCCAAAATACATTCCGACTGCAAAGTCAAATATGCGAATTAACACATCGGTCTCCATGTCTCCGGCTAACGGATAGCAGGTTACAATGAGAACATAATAAATTACCAAAACGCAGAATGTAATCCGGGGGTATTTTCGAATAAAATGATACAAAAGTGGACACAAAAGGTAGCAAATCAGAATCATTCCAATAAACCATTCTCCAACCAGATATACAGTCGGGACATTGAAACGCGTCAGATATCCGTCCAGACCAAACAGTGTCCATATCATTGCCTTATGAACGGCAACTCCCTTCGGGGCAACTTTTATAACATAGGCCATAACATAGGCCATATAATACAGCGGCAAAACTGACAGCAGCCGTTTTTTGTAATACCGCAGTACCGATTTTCTTTCCAACACTCCATTATCAGAAAGGCTTCTTTCCAGGCTCGCAGCCGACAGACTTCCCGACATAAGAATAAACAAAACAACTCCCATCTGGCTGTACAGAAGTCCTTTTCCCATATACACATGAAGACACGATGCGCGAATCCCCATGCTGCCAAATGTCTCATTAAAATGTGTTCCGATCACAAAAACCATTGCCAGTATTCGTATTAAATCAAATCGAAACAGTGTAATTTTTGATTTCACATCCAACCTCTTCCCCGAGTTTTTTTATGTCATATTTTTAGAGAACCGGATTGATGCCGTCAATCCGGTTCTCCTTTCAGAAAACAAGCAAAACTTCACTTCACAACCGCCCGTGGCCGGACCGTTACCTGCGCTTCTTTCTGTGACGCCATATGAACAGTACGATAAATGCCAGAATGCATCCTCCCATTCCTGCCATATACGGCCAGGCCGTAATGATGATTCCCGTAGGTACCGGAGTCACCACAGGCGAGTCATAAAACGGATCGGTCCAAACCAGAGTTCCGGCGGTCTGTTCCGTAACAGAAACCGTAACGCTTTGCTCCTTCCACCAATAATCATCGTTTGCATAATCTGATTTTCCTTCCGAAAACTGCTGTCCGTCAAACGATGCATCCATGCGAAGCTCACGCACTATATAATTTCCAAGCGGAAGATCATGCGTACCCGTCGCCGCGTAGCCGTTTTCATCAGTAGTGATAACCTGAACAACTCCGCCTTTTCCAATCAGATTTCCCGCATAGTTCTTTACCGACCAGTTATTGTTATTAATCACGGCAAAACTTATACCGGAAAGAGTACGGCCTCCAGTTGCAGCACCGCCGCTTGTCTTATCATATTTCTGCAGCTTAATACCGCCGCCCACAGGGACGTTATAAAACGTTCCCGCGCTTACAAGCGTTCCGATGCTGTTTTTTTCGATTGCCACGCTCTTTTCCTGATCCTTCCACCAGTAGTCATTGTTTGCGTACTCAGAGGTTCCTTCCGTCAGCGTCGTGCCGTCAAACGAAGCATCCATACGAAGCTCCCTGACAATATAGTTTCCGACAGGAAGTGCGTATTCTTTTGTTGCCGCAACTCCATCCTCATCGGTTTCAATAACCATTACGACGCCGCCTTTCGGTGTAACAATTCCCGTCTCGTGGTTCACAACATTCCAGTCGTTATTATTTACAACGGCAAACTTAATACCGGCAAGGCTGACGTTACTTCCTTCTGCCGGAGCACCATTTGTCGTGCTGTCGTACTTCTGCAGCTTAATACCGCCGTATGCAAGGTCATCTTTGAAATTTCCCGCATCGACAAGTGTTCCCATCTGATTCTTTGCAATGGTTACTTCTTTTTGCTGGTCTTTCCAGTAATAGAAGTAATTTGCGTAATCCGATGAGCCGTCCACAACAGTTGTTCCATTAACGACTGCACTGAAACGAAGCTCCTTTACAATATACTTTCCAACCGGAAGTGCATACTCTCCGGTTGCAGCACAGCCGGTTTCATCGGTTGTGATAACCGTTACCACGCCGCCCTTTGGAACGTTGATTCCGGTCTGAGTATTCTCCACATCCCAGTCATTGTTATTGATAATGGCAAACCTGATACCTTCAAGACTTGCCCCACTTCCGCTAACCGGCGCTCCGTCTGTTGCGCTGTCCTGCTTCTGCAGTTTAATGCCGCCATACGCAAGGTCATCGTAGAAGGTCTGGTTTTCATTCCAGACAAGAGTTCCAAGATCATTCTTTGAAATGCTGACACTTGTACTGTTATCCTGCCAGTAATAGAAATAGTTGGCAAATTCAGAGGTACCTTCTTTGAGGGTCGTTCCATCGACTGTTGCGTCCGCGCGAAGCTCCTTCACGATATAATCTCCGACAGGGAGGGCATAATTTTTAGTTGCCGCGTAGCCGTCTTCGTTTGTTTCGATGACCATTACAACTCCGCCCTTTGGCGTGTTGACATTGGTATCAAAATTCGCAACATCCCAGTTATTGTCATTGATGACTGCAAACCGGATACCTGCAAGGCTCGCTCCGCTTCCACTGACCGGTGTGCTCTTTGTCACGCTGTCGCGTTTCAATACATACAGTCCGCCATACGCAAGATCATTATAAAAAGTTCCAATATTTGTAAGAACTCCAATCTGATTTTTTGTAATCGTTACTTTTTGCTGCTGATCCTTCCAGTAATAGAAGTAATTTGCAAAATCGGAGGTTCCTTCAACAAGTGTTGTTCCGTTAACCGTGCTTCCCGCCCGAAGTTCCTTCACAATGTAATCTCCGGCCGGAAGCGCATGATTTCCGGTTGCCGCGTAGCCGTTTGCGTCAGTTGTAATGACTGCCGCCACGCCGCCCTTCGGGATGTTGACTCCGGTATCGTAATTCACGATTTCCCAGTTATTGTTGTTGATAATCGCAAACTGGACACCTGCAAGGGTTGCCCCGCTTCCATAAACCGGAGCGCCTCCCGTCGCACTGTCATACTTGTATAAATACAAGCCGCCATATGCAAGCGTATCATAGAAGGTTCCCGCGCTGGTAATTGTTCCAACACTGCCGTCACTGATCTGAATTTTTCCCGATTTGTGACCGTCCCACAAATAAAAGTAATTGGCATAATCACTCGTACCGTCTACAAAGGTCTGTCCGTCAAAAGTCGAATCGGACCGTCGTTCTTCCACGATATACGTTCCTTTTGGCAGATCATATGCCCCGGTTGAAGCATAACCATTTGCATTCGTAGTGATAACCTCTGCCACCGCTCCATGCGGAATCGTATATCCGGCAGAATTAACAATAGAGTAACCGGACACATTCGTAATCGAGTACTTGATGCCTGCAAGAGTTGCTCCGGTTCCGGCAACCGGCATTCCATCCGCCGTTGCACTGTCGTACTTTTGTACCGATATACCGCCCGCAAAACGCTGCTCAGAGTATAAAATCTCCATTGCCTTAGCGTTTGTGTCAAGATTCATATCAATGGAATTGCTGCTCTGTAAATAAACTCCTGAATTTTTATCCACAAGATTAAACAGATAAACATTGTTTCTTCCGGCAAGCTGACTGCCGTTTTGCACACTATTGACAATGGCTCCCTTTTCGGTAAAGCCGGCAGGCGCCTTTGTCTCCTGTATGGTAATGGTTCCAAGTGGGATTTTATACATGCCATTTGTAGATTTGTCGTACACTGCGCTTCCTGAAACAATATGTGCATCATCAAGTCTTGCCGTGTATGTTCCAAATGAGTTTTTAATGGTCTTAATCACCCATTTGGTTGTCGGCGTGCCCGGAAGATTATCCATGTTATACTGACCGGCATAATAATTAATTGTATATTCGGCACCTGACATATCCGCCGTAATATTCTTATTATAGCTTTGTTTTTCAAGAGAAATACCAAACGGGTCGTTTAACGGCTGGTCCGTCGTTTCCCAGGTTTGTGGTGAATCAAAAGTGGTTCCTGCCGTTACTATTACCTCATGTGCGTTCGGATCCAGTGCATAACCCGAATTGGCTGCACTTGTTTCCTTAAAGTAATATGTACCGGGATCCAACTCTACAGGCTGAGAATAGCCATTTTTATCAAGCCACATCTCCTGCACCTTATTGGTACATGCCGCATCTCTGTACAGTGTGTATGCGATATTGGCAAAGTTATAGCAGCTGTTGCCGTCAGTAAGTGCCGGTGCCGCAGAGGATTTATGAATTCTCAAAAAGCTCGTCTTTGGAGGCGTAATGGAGAAGGAACCGCCGGACCACTGTGCCTTCGGTGAACGACAGTAATAGAAGAAATAAGCCGTTCCGTCTGAACTACTAATGTTGGTACAAATGATCTGACCACCTGCTTCAAATGACGGCACTTGCCCATTTAGGTAATCGTATGCACAGGTACCGAATACCCAACCGATTGATCCGCTGATTTTGGAATCCCAGTTTCCATTGCCTGTTGTATCCACTTTGATGGTTCCGTCGCCTTTTCCACCAACGGAATTAAACAGATAGGAGACATCTTGTCCAACCGTTACGTTTCCCGTATCAGCATCATTTTCGCCGGCTGCTCTTGTGACATTGCTAAAATGCGTTAAGAAGGTCTGAATGTTAACATCCTGTGAAACCAGTTTGTTGGAACCTTCCGGTCGGTAATACCATCTTAAGCTGGATGGACCAAAGATTTCTCGAATGGTAGCGGCATAATTATTGCTTTCATCCACAATCGCCATATATCCACTGTTAATCGTGAACTTATTGCCGGACTTGAAATCATTCGCTGAAAAACTTCCGATACAATGATTCATGGAATCCGGGGTATGGGTAAAAGCGGTTGAAAATGTACCCTGCTGGAACCATTGTGCCTTTTGAAAGTTTAACCCGGCAATTGAATTGTTTGAGTTGTTTGCTGCCTTGAAGGGTTCCGGGGTATCGGCCATCATGTAGTTGGCATCGACATCGTAGGCATATCCATACGATGCATTGGTCATATACCAACGAACGGTGATGGCAGAGTCCTGATAGGATACCGGAATCTTAACCTGCATGTTTTCCAGATCAACAATACATTCATCTGTGATCTTATGCTCACGGTAGGTATCCATAAAGTCCACACATACATCCAGATCTTTTACTTTTTCAGCATCCTCTACATAACCGATGTAGGTTGTAAAGTATTCCTCGTTTTCATCCAGGGTGGTCTTCGCCTGACGCATGCCAATCCATACCAGATCGGTCATGCTGCCCTTGTAATCATAGTAAGAAATCTGATGTCTTACTTCTGGACCGTTAAAGTCAATCTCATCCTCTTTTACATAATTGGTCGGAAAGACCAACTTTTCATCGGCAACCGCTCCGTTTAACGTATAATAACCTGAAAACTTCGCAGCTGCCTCTGATGTTGAATCGGCAACCACATTAAAGTCAACCGTCGCACCATAGTTGGATGTTGCGATTCTTGCACCATTCTCATCGGCTGCGCCTATGATATAAGCGCTCTCGATATTACCCGGTACAAAGAAACGTACATCCATTCCCTTGTTTCCGGCTGCTCCCACTACGGCAATACCTGCTTTTACCGCACTGTCGATAACAGACGTCAATGCCGCATTTTCTGCCGTTCCCATTGCTGACATGGACAGGTTGATTACGGAAACCTTCTTGTCTATCGCATACTGGATTGCTGCATATACGGCAGACACATCTCCCGTTCCATCAGCACCTAATGCCTTGATGGAAAGAATGGATACATCTGGATTCTGCTCTGCAATCAGCTGTGCCATTTTTGTACCGTGTCCGTTTTCATCGGCTGTGTTGTCACCGATCATGGAAACAGACTCTGTGACATTTGCCACGCCATTCACACCTGTATCAATAACGGCAACTGCACCTGCAGCCTTTACCGGATTTCCGGCAACTGCTTCATGCAGTTCGGTAATTGGGTTTTCGTCGGCAGCCATAGGAGCTGCTGCATTCGCACTGTTATCTCCGTCTGCCACGGAAATGACGGTATCTACATCAACGAACTCTGACTTTCCGTAGTAGTATGCATATGCATATTTAGCCTGACTTTCAGTTTCATACTGCATCAGGTAAACGCCTGCATAACTTGAAAGAACATGCTCTGGATCAATGATCACGGCTGGGTCTGCGGCTATCAAAAGTCTCTTACTGGAAAAATCAATTGCTGCAAGAGCTGCCTCAGTAAATCCGGCAGACGGATCTAATGCTGCAAACGGATCAGCTTTCTCAGCCTCGGTGCTGCCTTCTGTTTCGATTTCACTTGTAGACTCAGCCTCAGTGCTGCCTTCTGTTTCGATTTCACTTGTAGACTCAGCCTCAGTCTCAACTTCTGTTTCGATCTGGGTAGTCTCTGCTGTTTCCTCGTCCGGACCGCGAGTCTCATTTGCCTTTGACTCTTCGGTATCTTCTCCGGACGGATCGACCTCTGCCGGAAGGGATGTTTCACCTTCCTCACAGGTCACTTCTGCGGTTGATTCGACAACGGCCGCAGGAGTCTGTGTGACTTCTGTGCTGTCGGATTCAAGCGCCCCACTTGTATCTGCCACTGTTGCTTCCACACTTGTCTGTGCATCAGTTTCATTCTGTACGGATACAGATACATCTGAAGACTCTTCGGTTACTTCTTCAATCTGACTCTCAGCTGCTGTTGACATGGTTTCATCTGCCATGGCAATAATCGGCATCTGGAAAGTCGTTGTTGCGGTCATAACGATTGCCATAATCGCTGAAGTAATCTGCTTTGCTTGTTTCTTCGAACTTCGCATAAGTTTCCCTCCTTAATAGTTTTATTTTGTTTGTATGCAAACGACACTGTCAGTGACAGTCCCGAGAGCAGTCATTGTTACTGCCCATATCGGACATCTTTTCTGTCAGCTTTCCGGCAGAAAAGAAAAAAAACACCTCTCAAACAAACCGCTTCTTTTCGCGAATCTGCCGGAAAGGTGTTTTTACCTGTTCTATGAAATTTTATGATTTTCTTATTTTGCAGCACCACAGCCAGAGCATTTGTAACCGGTGGTTACCTGCTCATCCCATGCTTCCTTTGTCACGACTGTCTCGTAGTGCCCCGTGGCATCATGGTGCACAACATTAGTCTCTGCATCATGGTGCACGGTGTTGTATACTGCATCATGATGTACTGTCTGATATACTGCATCATGATGTACGGAACCCGTCTGTACCTGAACACCGTGCCAGCCGCCTCCACAACCCGGGTCATCAAAGATATGATACTCTAACTGGTCACCCGTTGTTCCTAACGGAAACTGATATCCACACACATTGCAAACTGAAACCCACTCATACACTGGCTCATCATATGCGGCCTGTACCAGTACCTGCTCATCATATGCGGCCTGTACCAGTACCTGCTCATCCCACGCAGCCTTAGTGACAACTGTTTCATCCCACGCAGCCGAATCCTCTTTCCATACCTGGCTTGTCACTGCATCATGATGCACGGTAGTTGTAACCGGTACCCACGTATGCGTATGTGCCGCTGAAGTTGGTGTCGAAGTAGTTGGCGCTACTGTAGCAGCTGTCTCCGGTGCTTTTGTGGTTTGAGCCGGTTTTGTTGTGGCCGGCTTTGTTTGAGCCGGTTTTTGAGTTTCCGGTACATTTGTGGTTGAAGCTTCCGGTAATTTGGTTTCCGATGACGATTTCTCGGATGTAGCAGCTGCAGAGTCAGGTGTCTGGGAATCTTTTCTGGAACTGCCTGTTGGGTCAGCATTATCTTCTTCTAATGCGCCCTCCAGGGATCTTGAGGCTTCCTCGTCTGTCTCTTTTTCTTCTGCCTGAACAGCATCCTGACCTTCTGCCGACACTTCCGGAATCAGATGGACAATCATCCAGTGATTCGTAGTTGTCTCCAGGCTGTATGAAGGCTGACCATACTCGTTAAGAACAGCTTCCACAGCAGATTTTTGAAAAGTTCCATCCGCCGCACTGTAATGCACAGCATCGACACTTTCCTCCTGCTGTAATAAAAGACTGTAGATACCGTTTTCATCTGCCGGCTTCAAAGAGGCTACCTCATAAAACTCAACAGCTGAGTATGTATCATACCCGGCATACTGATCAAGCAGATAAGCTATGATTGGCTCATTTGTTCTGATATCAGAAACGGCATATGCCACCTGACTGCTAGTATACATGTCAATCGTGTTCTCAATAGAATCGAACTGATCAAGATGAGCAAGGTACTCATTGTCCAACGAGGTCAGAGACATATAGTACGGAGGCTCTTCTGCTTCCAAAGAACTCTCAGAAAAATCCTCAAATTCAGTTGATGCCGCTTCTGAAACCTGAATTTCCGTAAGACTTTCGTCTGTCCAAGTAAAAGGAATACCTGCCAGATCAATAATCATATACCGATCAGCTGTCCTTTCTGATTGAGTTTCTGTCGTCGCTGCTGCATGAGCAAACAGAACCGTATTACCTGCAATAATACCTGTAAGAGCTACTGCAATTTGTCTTCTCATCATCATAAAAATTTCTCCCTTCATCCTACAAACATCCCCCGATCTGCTATTATTGCTCTGGCAGAATGGGTTTTGTATCTGTTTTCCCAATCATAGCAAAAATCGAAGTGTCGCACAAGTAGGGAAGAAAGGCAAATCCGCGAAAAAAATATTTGTTTTTCAAGGTACTTTAGTTTTCTACACGCCCTTAGGCTAGTTCGCGTCAAATTTCGTGTAGCCAAAAATTCCACACAGGATAGACACACACCCTTTACACCCTATTACGGGCTTACCTGTCAAAAATCTCAAAAAATCACGTTAACAATTTAATCAAAAATCAAGAGCGAACTTATAATTTGTTGTATAATCTTAGCGACAGAAAGCGTAACCTCCTGCTGACTATCGGAATTTCGCGTAAAAAAGACCTTGCCACTAGTTGTTATGGCAAGGTCATATAAATCTGCCATATCGGAACCATCATATACCAAACAACTAGCAAGACTTGGGAAGTCCATAGCATTCAATATAATTTTCTTTCGTCGTACATCTACTACTGCGCGAATATATCCCGTCTTAGTACATGTTGCAGGCGCTTCTAATCTTAACAACTCCGATAATGCGTGTTTTTCCTCTACGATAAGCATGGACGTTCTCCTCCCCACCTAAAAGTATGTCTTTTGCTTAAGAGATCAAGCGAAATTTCTTGATCATTCAATGGCCACAGCTATTGAATGCGTTTACATTCGTGATACTATTCATTAAATTCATATTTAACGAAAAGTCGGTTGTTTTTCTCCACAATATAGCATATAATACACTGTATCCATTTATTTTATTTCAAAGGGGGTTTTAACTATGGCTACTTACCAACAACAACAAAATGAACTCTTTTATCAAAAATTGCAGGAATATAAAAAAATCTTTCCACCTTTCGCTAAAGATTATTTAACATCTATAGCAACAACATCTGTGCGAACACAGGATAACTATTGCTATAACATAAACCAGTTTTTAATGTATCTTGTTTCTAACAATCCAGAGCTGGCTGGAAAAAGCCCAAAAGATATAACGTTGGAACATTTGAATGCACTCCGAGTTCAGGACCTCAATGAATACATCGCTTATATGCTTCACAATAAGCAAAGTGCATCTTCTTATATTTTTTCAATAGAGGCTGCGTTAAATTCATTCTTTTCATTTTTTGAGAAAACTGGATTGATTGACAAAAATCCTACTATAAACATGATACGCCCACGTATGAAAGAAAAACTTAATTTAATCTACCTGGTACATGACGAAATGTGCGATCTACTTGACACTGTGTCTAATAATACAGAGATGAGCGAACATCGGAAAAAGTATTATGATAAAACGCGTCTACGTGACACTGCTATGATTGTTTTATTTTTAAAAACTGGAATACGCGTATCTGAATGTGTCGGACTGAATTTGACAGATATTGACTTGAAAAGTGAGGTTTTTGCTGTCTATAGAAAAGGCTATACTAGCGACAACAAGGAAAATCAACAATTAATTAATATGGATGAAGAGGTACTTGAAGCATTAGGTGAATATATCGAATTTAGAAAGACATTGAAAGTGGTTAATCCTAAAGATGAGGACGCATTATTTTTATCAATGCAGCTCAAGCGAATGAGTGTTCGTGCCGTACAGTACATGGTAAAAAAATACGCACTAGATATCCCCTCTCTTCCGCTGTCAAAAGCTAAAAAAATAAGTCCTCACAAGTTAAGAAAGTCCTATGGAACAGATCTGTACCATGAAAGCAATGATATCTATCTGGTAGCAACAGGATTGAATCACAACTCGGTCGCTACAACTGCAAAATATTATGCCGCCATGGATCCCGAGCGAAAAAAACAGGCATATACAACTTTACAGCTTAAATCGTCTGAAAATTTAAGTAAAAAGTCTGAAAAATCTGATATTTGTAAGCAAATCGAGGCTAGTGCAGTTGCTAATATTCAAGATTCTCAAAATATTAGTCCAATTCAAAATCGTCAAGAAAGTAAAAAAGATTTTTTTGAGAAAAGTTGTTACAAAAGAAATAACTAATTTTTTTTTGTAACTGAATATATTATATATTACAGACAATTCTTTTGCAAGCAATATTTTTCGCCACAAAAAAAGGCTGCGATATAGGTTTTCTATATCGCAGCCTTTAGACAGTTTCACGAACCGTCCCTACCGATTTGACTAAGCATTCACTTAATCATCTTTTCTTTCCGCTTATCACGCGGATTTTTCGTTTTCTATTTTTTCTCTTTTCCTCCTTCCATGTTTCAACAAACGCCCAAATAATACGCTTGAGAAACTTCTTTCCATTTACTTTTCGAAGCCAATACACAACTGTAACCGTAGCTGTAAAGCCAAGCGGCGACAAGAAAAATAATAATATTGCTCCTTGGGCAATTGCGCCAACGATAAATATCGTTAGCACAACTGCCATTGTTACCATACCTGCTATGGCAATCGGGATAGTTATATTATCTACACCATTTTCCTCAACTAATTCTCTAAAAAAAAGTACTATATTGAGGAATGCCTGTCTTTCTGTATTCCACATGTTTTTCACACTTGCTAGTGTGAATTGTGGATTCCATATTGCCCAGCTTAAAAACCAGGCTACAAACCCTTCTGCTACACTTAAAACACTGCTTATAATACTCATCTTTTTCTCCTTCTGGCTGACAAAATATTTTATTTGCCAGTACTTTTTTATTTTTTTCAATAAAAAAAGCACCTGCCAAACGCAAGTGCTTAATTCTATCAGTTACTGTGATTAGATGCACAGCAAATAAACCCAGCAAACCGGGTTTTCGCCAATTAAAGATGCGAGCTGTGCATCTTTATAAGAAATAAAACCATCCAATCCTTTTTTAGTATAGCATATTATCTGCCTTTTTGCAATAAAAAAATAGCCTGTTCTTCTGCCTTTTTGCTACAGTATCAGGCTATTTTTGTTGAAAATTCGTGCAAGAAAACTCATGCCTTTCGGAATCTGGCAGAGTACCACGTCCATAGGAGCAATGCACCGCATGGACGTGCAGACTTCACTTTTTCTCTTGAGGAGTATGAAGCAGCGTAGCTTCTTTTTGCGCGATAATCTGTGCATTTAACAGACCATTTGTGCTGATATCTTCCGTGACACAGGCAATTAATGTCGAATATCCGCTTTCACTATCCTCGTATAAGTAACCAACAATATATGCTTCTGTTGTTTTCTCTCCTACATTACATATTATATCGAATACGACATAGTCGAATTCTCTTCCGTTTAAATACCCTTTTTCTGACTTTACTAACTGACCATCTGTGCTTTTTTTATCAGCTCCGGTTAGTAAAATCGGTGCAGTTTCAGAGAATACAGCATCAGCAAAGCTAGATCGTTTGCCTTCTGAAATATAAACATAGAAACCGTCCGTAATTCGCCAAAATGTACCATTGCCCATCATGGCGGTTTGGCGGTTTGGCACATCCACAACGTCACTTAGATGCTCAAATTGGTGCTCAACCGGAAAATCTGCATCTGCTTCATACACACTGTTCTGTGCGTCAAAAATCGAATCGCTTAGTCCACTTGCAGGAATTACAATTTGAATTGGCATTGATGCTTTTGCTATTTGTGCCATTATAAGACCAATCGTACAAGTTAATCCGACCAGTATAAAGATTATGATTCCTGCTATTTGTGTGCCTGTAAAAAAACGTTTTTTTTCCATAAAAAATCCTTTCACAAGAAATTGTATGTTGCTTCGACCATCGCCCAAACCAATCTTTGAGCATTTTTATCAAGAACACGTTTTGCTTTAAAAAGCGCCGTTTGAAACGGTTGATGACTATATTCTGCCCATGCAACAGCTTTTTCGGAAGTAAAAATGTAATCATCGTACTTTTCCTTAAAGAATTCTCCACTTTTCATCTCCCTCAGACTAGCTAGTATCCCCTTTAAAGCATCCTTAGTTGGACACACAAATAACACTTTTGCACTACCTCGACTGCCATCCTTGCCTGCCTTTTTTAGAATAAATGCTCTTGATACTATTGCCTGTGTTCTGTAATACCATTTATTATCTTCCTCTGTATAGATTTCTCTTCCACATTGAGGATCACGAATATACTGAACCATTAGGCTCGTCTTTTTGTTTGGATTGCTTTCATTTAAAAGATCAATACTGTAATCAACATCAATTATGTCGCTTCCTGTAAGTTCCTTTAGATCATATGTATCATGTTGAAAGGAGTTCTTGCCAAATGCAATGAATTTGGGACTCTCACAAATCTTTTTGACTACTTCATTCTCACTCAAACGTCCTAGAAATACGTCTGGGATCGCAGCTGACGTAAACAGTCTTGTTTTGTATTTCACTCCGGATGCAGTTGTAATAAACTCAGTTCCGGCTTCCGTTAACGAGTATGCTCTAATTACACCGCCTTTGTTTTTTGATCCAGCATTGGCAGATGTTTCATCCACCTTGTACAGCCATAACAGTCCTTGTCTTGAAAGCTTTGATAAGCGTTGTCTCACATATTCATTCTCTACACTTGGCAGTACGAATAATTGATCATTGCCCCTTTGTCTGGCTTGTAGTACCTTCAAGCATTCTGTAACAGTTGCATATTTCAAAAACCATACTGCACACAATATTTGTTCATCCGAATAGATTATGGAATTAGGGTCTATAGTTTTTAGTGACTGAATTCCAGCCCTGGCTTCGTCAATATTTTCATAGACCATAGCTCCTTTTTCTGTTACATAAAACTCAATTCGCTGTATCGGATACATATCGCTCCATGGCAATACATTGTCAACTGGCTCATACAGTACATTATATTGTCCCGAATCATATGTTGCTATATCTACATTATATGTGCGAAACAGTTTTCCAGTCGCAGCCTCCACATAATCTTCTCTGACACTCACTGCATTCACCCTCCTCTCATTGTCGACTTGATAAAAACTGCTTAGAACACGTTTGGAGGTGTAGCTACTGTCCATATCAGCTTCATTGTTTTTTCATCAAAATCTTTCTTAACGCTAAATAATGCATCCTGTATGGTTCCACCATTTTGTGCAACCAAAGCAACTGCCTTTTCAGATGTAAATATATAGTTTTCCCAATTGCTTGTAAAATAAGTACCATCTTTCATTTCTCTTAAATCTGCTAGTATCTTGTCTAGTGCTGCTTTAGTTGGACACACAAACAGTACCTTTGCATTTCCACGCCTGCCATCTTTACCAGCCTTTTTTAAAAGAAACGATCTCGATAGAGGAGCTAAACTCTCATGACGAAAGGTAACATCTTCCTTCGTGTCAATAGCACTCCCCCAGTTCGGATCACGAACAAATTGAACCATTAGACTTGTCTTTTGTTTTGAATCATCTGGATTGAGAAGTTCGATACTGTAATCAATGTCTATTGTATCATCGCCAGTAAGTGCTTCTAAATCGAATGACCTGTGAAACAAATGTGGACGGTTAAACGCAGCAAAATTAGGGCTATCACAGATTTTTTTGATTACTTCGTTTTCACTCAGGCGCCCTAAGATTACCTCTGGAGATGCGTTATACTTATACGGATAACATTTATAATGCAATCCAGATGTTTCATTCAAAAAACTAGTTCCCTCCTCTGTCAGTGAATAGGCATTTGCTGTCTGTCTGTCTTTATGTCCTTCATCCCTAACTCCAGTTGAATCATCAATTTTATATGTTATCAAGAATCCCTGGTCTGCCAATTCCTTTAAGCGTTTTCTTGTGTACGTCTTATCTATCGTCTCAGATATAAACAGTTGCGGTTCTCTCCTTTTTGTAGCTTTAAGAAACTGCAAACACTGTGTAGCAGTTGCATATTTCAAAAACCATACTGCACGCAGCAAATGATAATCTGAAAACAGGTTTATGCCATCAGGATCACTTGTTCTTGAAATCGTTGACTCCAGTGGAATTCCAGTAGAATCACCTGCTTTAATTGGTCCATTGTCCGTTTTGTGAAACTCGTCGCGCCGTATAATAAATGCGCTGTTTAAGCGTTGCACTTTCTCATTTTTAGAATACCGTACATCACAAGTCTGAGGATTAAATGTATACATTTCTTGTCTGTACGCATTAAATGCTAAAATTGCATTTTTGCGTTTTACATTAGCATCCATATAAAATTGCAGAATGCTCGTCTGTACTCTATAATTTAGATGTATGACAACATAGTGACCCTGTGATATCAAATGAGTCTTGCATCCTGCCCCTCCTTTCTGCTCTTCCAATCAATCAGGCTTGCAAAGATTATTCCTTGCAAGCCCCATGTACTGTACAGCTAATCTCTTCAGATATTACCGAAGCGGCAGCGGCCTTCCAACTCTTGCCGAATTCTCTTGAACGGCACGATACAGTTCAACTTTGATTCTCTTATTGTTACGGTCAAAACGTGACACTGTAGCTGAAAACAATTTTCCCACTACTGGAATCAGGGCATTTTCTCCAGTCTTATATTCACCAAACAATTCCATACCTTTTGGCAAAGGCGTTGATGCCTCTGAAACAGTTCCTCTCCAGGTATGCATACCTACATTTACCTCGATACACTTAACAGGAATTGTGTAATTCCTAAGGTCTACATTCTCCGGAATCTGACTCCAACAGGACATGGAGTATGGCTTATGGTCAAGACGAAATGTCTTGAAAACTCCACGGTCTTCCATTTCCACAATATCGAACGTATAGACATCCCCTACATTGACAGTATATGTCAAATCGGTCGTAAAGTCTTCGCTCCAATTAGAAATATGTATAAAACCAATTACCCCCTTATTAACAATGCTGACAATTGCATATCTTGGAAATACACGCATAATGGTTCCGGTAACTCCCTTAACGCACTCTGTACGATTTTCCCTTTTTGCCTCTGCAAACAACTCTGTCAATTCATCGTTAATCTGGGATCTCGCTGACGCATTTGCATAAACCATGTAAACAATACGGTTTTCTACATCAATTTCCTTAACACGAGCAGTAATATCGCGATTAATAAATGCAGCCGGTACAAGCTGTCGCTCTGGTGCTAACTTTCTTTCTTCGGCATTCGGATACAAGTCTTCAGGCAACATCTTGAATGCAATTTTATCTTCCTCATCATAATACAAAAGTGCATTCGAACTATCCTTGGCCGTAAATACCATCTTGTAGACGGTTCTCTTTTTAATATCTTCCTTCAACGAATTCAGGTAGATTTCCGCCTGTTCGCTTGGTTGCATACTATTTTCCAGTTTCTGTCGTTGTTCAAGCACTTTTTTATCAAGTGCTTCGTTCTCTAACTCGTTTGAAAAACGGGTCAGTGTTGTTAATTCTCTAGCCATAGTGATACCTCCTGTTATACTATTTTGTAATTACAATCATACTCCTGCTGTTGCCGCAATCATTTTTGCAAGCACATATAAGCAGATAGCGATTAATGGAACCCCTATTATCAGACCTGCGATTGCATTTTTTCGAATTCTTGGGCTGTTCTTTATTGAAACCAGAATAATCAGCCCTAGGGAAATGCTAAAAAGTGAGATGATACCTATGTATTTTGCCACATACAGTATAAATCCAACTGCCACAAATTGAATCGGTGTTAGGTCGCCCAGTAATTGTGAGTACACGGTTGCATTTGTTTCTGTACTGGTAAACTCATAAGCTTCTCGACTGTTACAGCCTGCGAACAATATGCAAGAAATAAATCCTGCTGATATTAGTTGAATCCTTTTTTTTAAGAAATTGAGTGGGGACTTCCGGCTATTCAATAACCGAGATGAAAACGCCCTTTTTTTTACCAATCCTTTCATCGTTTCCTTTCTAGTAGCCATCTCCTTTCCGCAATTTGTTTTCTAATGCCCTCTGAGAGTACCGTTTGTTTAGTTAACAACTCGAACGGCCGAGGATTCCAGCGCCAGATTCCTAAAAATTCGTGCAAGAAAACTAGTAGCTTCATTAGAGCCTATCGACAGTTATATAAAAAGCCTGTGGGTTACATTTTTTTCCGTTTTTCTCTTGACATTGCGTATGCTTCATGCTACAATATGAGCGAATAGAAATTGAGCATGTTTTTTGATATCGCTACTCAAGTTGAAAACATGTAAAGAGCGCAAACCTAGTGGTTTTGTCTCTAGGTTAAACATGTATTTACTGATGATCGCAGACTTTTTGTTGACGACTTATGTAAAAAGTTTGTAACTTTAGTCAGGGGCATTGATAGCTGGTTCTCAAAAACAATCAATCTTACTTAATAATTTTATCTTATAAGGATTTAAAAATCAAGTTTAAAACGTTGAAGTCTCTTCTTTTTTTGAAAAAAGGAGGGATTTTTTTGTTAATACAGAGTGTTTGATAACCATGCTCCCACTCCAATATCAACTACGATTAATAAAAGCGGAATCAGTAACATAAAAGAAAAAATCGCCAGTTTGCTCATTGACTTACTATCATGGAAGAAAAATAACATCACACATCCTATAATAAACGATACTAATGCCATCCATAAGAGATATGGATCAAGCATCTTATACACTGGCAGAATCGTCTTCGCAATTGTATTTGATGTTGATGTTACAATGTTCATCTCTCCAGATATAGACTGTGTTGTTGAAAAATCTCCACTCATAGCTGAATCCAAATCGGATAAGCTACAACCGGACATTGTAAAAAGTGCCATAGCACTTCCAAGTTGAGAAATGCCTTTACCAAAATGGATTCGCCTCCAAGTTCTGCGGTTTACTTTTTTCTGCATCTGTGTTCTCCTCCTCCTTGTTTTTCTCAGAAGTAGCATGTTCCGGATTTTCCATTTCTTCTTGCTTTGCAGGCTGTTTTTGTTCTTCGCTTTTTGTATGTGGTGAACCTGTCTCATTCTGGTGAGCAGGCATAGGGGCTTCATTTTGAGCGCTCTCTTGTTGATCTTTGCTTGTTTCAGAATCAGTCTTGTTTTTCACTTTTTGTGTTTGTTTCTTAAGCTTAGAATGTCCCTGTTCTTCTTCCAATGGCATATCCAAATCGGGACTTTCAAGCTCATCCTGAGCTAACATTGCTTCGGCATTCTCAAACATCTCCTCTGAGCTTGGCGCTGCTTCTTCAAAAACAACATTAAGATCTTCAAAAGCAGGATTCCCTTCTTCAGTTTCAAAAGCTCCTGTCTCAAAAGTTTCCTCTGGCGGTTCGTAAATATCCATTTGTGATTCTTGGTCCTCTGAAATGGTTTCGCAATTAGATGGTGATTGAGAATCTGCATCTCCTTCAAAAATCGCTGGGCGCTGCTCACATCGGATCACCTTTCCCTTTTCTCTCGGCATGTAGTCTTGCATATTACCATCCGGTATAATTCGAAGCTCGAATACATCCAAATCAATGAGCTGACATTCCGCTACCAATAATGTTTCTACATAGTCTCCATGATAAGGAATAGCAATAATTCCAGCTGCCTGTTCGCATCGATCATCCAAAAGGTTGATTATATCATCCAAATAATCTGGAAGATTAGCTTCGCTCCCTTCATACGGCACAGCCAATACATCTTTACTGTAGTAAAATAAGTTGTCTATTGGCAGGATTGTTCGAAGATATTTCAGGCACTTCCCCCTCTTTTCATCAGAAAGATTATGCAGCTGAATCATGCACCAATACGATGCGTTCGCTACTGCCCCTTCATTGTCTTTCGCCATTTGGATCAGCCGTTCTTTTGAAGGAATCAAGTTATTAAAATACAACATACGGTCATGTGCTTGCAAAACATTATAAGTCTTCAAGTATACGCACATTTCATCTGCTATTTCTTCTGGAAATTCCCGTTTTTTTGAGGGCTTCTCAATTGTAACAATTCCGAAATCCATATTATAAGTCATTAACGTTTTCCAGAATATCTTTCGCTTTTCTAAGAAAACCGAAGTTTGCAGCAGTTGATCCATATTTTTTAGATTTTTGCCAGAATCTTCAAAAATACGTTCCATTTCTTCCTCAAAATCAAGCTGTCTTTCCTGATCCTCATCCGTCTCTGGATTGTTTGAAGATGCCATAACAGTGAGGGTTCCGACAACACGAAAAATTGTAACAACTCCACCAAAATAGTCAGCCATAA
>ENA-UOOD01001451-UOOD01001451.1-human-gut-metagenome-genome-assembly--contig:-CS67-NODE-1451-length-24064-cov-9.743055_pt1 | contig 24064 bp, 18 predicted proteins | sample MGYA00242464_ERZ724011 | MGnify/ENA metagenome assembly ERZ724011 | reverse complement strand
AACCGGAATTTGTGAATGCCTTTGAATTTGTTGACAATGCCTCTGCATCTATTAATTCGATGATGAAACAGGGGCTGTTTTCAACTGGAACTAAGGCATCTGCGGAAACGTCCCAGAAGTATGTGGAACAGAGTTTTCAGATTAGTCTTTTGAAGATAAGAGATGGTTTTGAAAAAGCATTTATGAGTGTTAATTTGAAAAAACCAACGATTTTGTTTGTGGATGGCATTGATGCAAGACCAAGAGATATTGATAATGAGCAGTATTTTGAGTGTTTGGTTGGACTGGTAAATGCAGTTTTAGAAATGAATCAATCATTCCTGAAAGAGAAACAGATCAAAATTATGTTGCTGATCCGACCGGACATTATGTATAAAATGCCAGTTCATAATATGAATCAGAAGCTTAGAAATAATTCGGTGTTGTTAAATTGGGTAACTTCTTATCGCAAATATATTGATTCAAAGTTATTTAAGATTGCAGACGATTATTTTATGAAGCAGCAGGATTATTCATATGAACTGGGAGAATGTTGGAATTATTATTTTCCATACAAGGTGGAATATCAGGAAAAACGGAAAGCACCAGATAATCCGTTTGTTGAATTCTTGAGGTATTCCTTATACAAACCAAGAGATATTTTAACCATGTTAAACGAGATGGTTGATGCAACAAGTGGTACGCAGTTTAAACATTCTGATTTTGAAGGTATTTTATCCAATTATTCGACATATTTAAAAGGCGAATTGAAAGATTATATGTTAATTTATATGGATGATTCAGATTATAATAATTTTAGTATATTCTTTGATTATTTTCAGGGGCATAGAAATTTCAATTATAAATTTTTTGAGGAAAAACATTTAGAATATATAAAGTATTTAAGAGAATTAGGACGGAAGATTCCACCGTTTATGGAGACTGCGAGTGAAGCCTTACAGCTTTTATATGATACGAATATCATTTGTTATAAAATATATGAAACTTTGCCAAATGGCAAGCGGAAGAATAAAATGTTTTGGTCATATAAGGAACGTAATTATGCAAACATGCAGCCTGAAGTAAAGAAGGGCGGCGAATATTCATTTCATATGGCATATGCGAGAGCCTTTCGATTGTTTTAAAGTAAATATCATAGGATGATCACAAGGCCTTTAGATTATAATAAGTCTAAAGGCTTTCTTCAAAGATAGCAAAAAGGAGGCAGAATATGTCAGTGAATGTTGCGATTGGAGTGCAGGATTTTTCAACATTGATAGAAAACCATTATTTTTATGTGGATAAAACAGCCTTTTTGAAGGAATGGTGGGATAGTGGTGACAGTGTTACACTGATCACGAGACCAAGACGTTTTGGAAAGACGTTGACCATGAGCATGACGGAGCAGTTTTTCTCAATGGAATATGTGGGACGATCTGATCTGTTTGAGGAGCTGGAAATCTGGAATGACGAGAAATACCGCAATTTGCAGGGAACGTATCCGGTCATTAGTCTTTCATTTGCAAATATAAAAGAACCAACCTATGAATTGACACAAAAGAAAATCTGCGACCTTATTGCACAATTATATTTCAAATTTGATTTTATAACAGAGAGCAATGCTTTGATTAAGGAAGAAGTGAATCTGTATAAGAAAATCATGAATCATATGGACTATGTAGATGCTACGCTTTCGTTAAACTATTTATCAGGATTTTTATATAAATATTATGGGAAAAAAGTGATCATTTTATTGGATGAATATGATACTCCAATGCAGGAAGCTTTTGTAGATGGTTACTGGGATGAACTGGTGACATTTACAAGAAGTCTTTTTAATTCAACTTTCAAGACAAATCCGGCATTGGAACGTGGCATTATGACAGGCATCACACGGGTGAGCAAGGAGTCCATTTTTTCCGATTTGAATAATCTGAAAGTAGTTACAACGACATCTGATGAATATGCCACAACATTTGGTTTCACAGAGCCAGAGGTCTTTGAAGCATTGGGAAAGTGCGGATTAGACAGTGAAAAGAGCGAAGTGAAAAGATGGTATGATGGTTTTATTTTCGGGGAATATAAAGATATTTATAATCCGTGGTCAATTTTAAATTATCTTGATTCACAGCAGTACACAACATATTGGGCAAATACAAGTGCAAACAGTCTGGTGGCAAAATTAGTCCGTGAGGGAAACCGCAATATCAAGAGTAAATTCGAAAAGCTGCTTTGCGGAGAGTGTATATGGTCAGAAATTGATGAACAGATTGTTTATGATCAGCTCAACGGTAATGAGCAGGCAGTGTGGAGCCTTCTGCTGGCAAGTGGTTACTTAAAAGTCCTCTCTTATGAAAAGTACAAGGATATTCCGGAGGGAACTGAGCCAAAGTATCAGCTGGCACTTACGAATCTGGAAGTGAAACTGATGTTCCATCGAATGATTCATGACTGGTTCGCAATGGCGAGACCGGATTACAACGACTTTATTAAAGCAATGTTTGCCGGTGATGTGGATGCGATGAATGAATATATGAACCGGGTGGCCTTGCAGACATTCAGTTATTTTGATACCGGAGACAGAGCATCGGGAGCAGAACCGGAACGGTTTTATCATGGATTTGTGTTAGGATTGCTTGTTGATCTGCAGGACAGATATTATCTGAAATCGAACCGGGAAAGTGGTTTTGGAAGATATGATGTCATGCTTGAACCAAAGAACCCGGGAAAGGATAACGCAGTGATTCTGGAATTTAAAGTGCGCAGCACAAGAAAAGAAAAAAGTCTGGAAGAGACAGCGCAGTCTGCAATCACACAGATTCGGGAAAGAAAATACAGCGAAGAACTGAAAATGAAAGGAATTACAGAAGATCAGATTAAAGAGTACGGCTTTGCATTTGAAGGAAAGACAGTGTTGATCGTGGACTGATCGTCACAGCAAAGGAGGTCAAAATGGGACTTTATTTGAATCCGGGGAATGAAGAATTTCGAAATGCAGCGATTCATTCTAAAATATATGTTGATAAAACTGAGATGATTAAATTTACAAATTCACAACTTTTTGGTGAACATAAAAACATCTGTGTCAGCAGACCACGGCGTTTTGGAAAATCAATGGCAGCCAATATGCTGGTGGCATATTACAGCAAAGGCTGCGATTCGAAGGAATTGTTTGAAAATTTTAAAATAGCAGATGACAGCAGTTTTAAAGAACATTTAAATAAATATAATGTCATTCATTTAAACATCCAGCAGTTTTTGGGGCGGACAGAGACAATACATGAGATGTTGGAATTGCTTTCACGAAAAGTAACACGCGAATTGAAGCGGGAATTTGCAGATGTGACGTACTACGAAGAAGACTTAGTGTCTGTGATAGAAGAGATTTATGCACAGACACACAGTTTTTTTGTTTTTATTATTGATGAGTGGGATTGCATTTTCCGTGTAAAAGGGGAAGATACAGAAGCACAAAAATTGTATCTGAATTTCCTGAGAGATTTGTTAAAGAACCAGCCTTATTGCATTTTGGCTTATATGACCGGAATCCTTCCGATTAAAAAATATGGAGAACATTCTGCCCTTAATATGTTTGATGAATATTCCATGACCAATCAGCGCGAGCTGGCAGAATTTACAGGATTTACGGAGCAGGAAGTGCAGGAATTGTGCCCGCAGTATGACATGTCATATGATAAAATGAAACAGTGGTATGACGGTTATGATTTAAAAGGGATACAGATTTATAATCCGAGATCAGTCGTAATGTCACTTTCAGGACATGATTTTGACAGCTATTGGACCAAAACAGAGACTTATGAGGCATTAAAAAAGTATATCCAGATGGATATGTATAATTTGAAAGAACTTGTAACGAGACTGATTGCGGGAAGTTCTATTGAGATAAATCCAGATAAATTTCAGAATGATATGACTACATTTGCAAGTGCAGATGATGTCTTGACACTTCTGGTACATCTGGGATATCTGACTTATGATTTTGATACATGTACCGTTCATATCCCGAATCAGGAAGTACAGAAGGAATTTATTAATTGTATTGAAGATGGTGGCTGGGAACCGGTTATGGACGCAATCCGGAAATCCGAAGAGCTGCTTGCAGCCACAATCCGCGGTGAGGAAGAAACGGTTGCCCGGATGATAGAGAATGCACATCAGGAGAATACATCCATACTTGCCTATAATGATGAAAATTCATTGGCATGTGTGATCGCACTTGCGTATTATTCAGCGAAGAAGAATTATGTAGTATACCGGGAACTTGCCGGAGGAAAAGGATTTGCAGATATGGTGTTTGTTCCAAGAAAAACGACACAGACACCGGCAATCGTTGTAGAGCTGAAATGGAATCAGACAGCGGAAGCAGCGATCACACAGATCAAAAGAAAACAGTATGTCGAAAGCCTGAAGGATTACAGGGGCGAAGTGATACTTGTTGGGATCAATTATGAGAGCAAAGAGTTAAAGAAGGACGATTATAAAAAACATTCCTGCAAAATTGAGCGGATCACCATGGCATAATAGAGGGAAGGACAGGAGTTTCAGATATGGATGACGCACAGGCACAGCAGACCAATCCATTATTTGGTATTATTCCAAAAGAATTTTTCACACCGCTGGCATCGCCGAACAGACTTGTATATTGGGACTGTCTGTGCCGGTTGTTTCAGGCAATGAGTGCACAGCTTTCCTTTGGGATCGAGAGAGAAATCCTTGTGGATGAATTACAGTTTTATTTTGAACAGAATCAGGCAGCGGAATTTGAGGAAGATGACATAAATGGCATGGATTCCAGAAAAAAGGCAAATGAGATGCTGCGCTTATTGGAGAAGTACGGCTGGCTTGAGGTTGAGACAGATAAGAGTTATGTGCAGAGAGTCAATTTTTATGATTATGCCGTAAAAGTCATGAAAACGCTTCTTGAGATTTCAGACGGACGAAAGGTGGAATATCAGGGCTATATTTATACCATTTACAGCCTTGTGCGGACCAATACGGATCATCCGGCGGTTGTGTTACAGCAGATCCGGGATAATACGGATATGCTGATCACAGGATTAAAGAATCTCAATTCAAATATCAAACATTACATTGATGAACTGACAAAGCATAAGACCGTAGCGGAGATTATGAATGCACTGTTTAACGATTATATTACGAATATTGTAGATAAAGCGTATCACCGCCTGCTAACATCAGACAATGTCTCGAAGTTCCGGCCGGAGATCATAGAGCGGCTGGAAGCACATGGACATAGCTCACGTTATATCACAAAGACGTCGGAAGAGTTGGCAGCGATCCGGGAGATACCGGTCGGGCAGGCAGAAGAACTGGTATATCAGACATTGCATGAGATTGTGGAAGCGTTCCGGAATATGGATGATATTCTGGCAGAGATCAACCGGAAAAACACACAATACCAGAGAGCAGCAGTAAACCGTGCAAAGTTTTTGCTGGCAGGAACGGAAGATGTCAGAGGACAGATGAAAGAGATTCTCTTATATATTGGAGAGCAGATGGAACAGAGCCAGCTGGATCTGAATGGAATCTATGAGATTGAGTATCTGGAGAATCTGGTACGGTTGTTTGGAAGCAGTTTTATTGATGAAAAATCGTTTTACAGCCCAATTGAGGGAAAGAAAGAGTTTCATCCGCAGGAACTGATAGAGACCATGCCGGATGTGGAATTCAGGCAGGAAAAACTGCGGAAGATGACCGAAAAGATGCAGCGTATTTTAAGCCCGGAACGGATAGAGCGGTTTGTAGAAGAACAATTAGGAGACAGGGCAAAAATCTATGCGTCTGAGCTTCCGATGGAAACAATGGATGATTTTATCAGGCTGATCTATGTCAGACTGTATGGCTCCAGAAAAAAGATGCGATATCGGATTGAAAAGGCAGAAGGTGCGAATAAAATCAGTGGAGAGTTTGATTTCCCGGATTTTGCGATCATAAAACGCTGACAGCGCATAGCAGAGGGAGAGCAGAATGGATTTATTAAATGGCATGCTGCAGAAGGATCAGGATGAATTCCGCAGAATATGTAATAAACTGATTAATGTATGTTTTATATGCAGACAGAATCAGGCAACAAGAAGTGACTTCTATTTTATACAAAAGTACAAAGAAAAGTTTGAAGAATTACTTGGAGTACTCGGCTACAGATTAGAAATAAACGAAGAATATGGCGTTGTGCAGCTTACCAACGCCCTGAATACAAACCGGCAGAATTTAAAATTATATGAGTCCGTTATTTTACTCATATTGCGTATTCTGTTTGACGAGAAGAAAAGAGAATTGTCTGTGAGCGATGAAGTCATCGTGAATCTGGGCGATATTCAGGACAAGTTTTTAAGCCTGAAGATCCGTGACAAAATGATCGATAAGACGACGATGGGAAATGCACTCCGTCTGTTCCGGAGATATCAGCTGATTGAGCTGCTGGATTCGGATCTGAAAAATGAGGAGTCCAGAGTTTTGATCTATAATTCCATCCTGATGGCAGTGAGGGTAGAGGATATCAAGAGTGTATACGACAAAGTGGACAGTTATAGGAAAGGAAAATTAAAAGATGAAGAAACTGACCAGACTGAAGCTGATTAATTGGCATCGTTTCTCGGATGTCACGATAGATTTTGGGGACTCAACTCTGATTTCCGGCGAAAATGGAGCCGGAAAATCCACACTTTTAGATGCGATCCAATTTGTTGTGACCTGCTCCACAAATCATTTTAATAAGGCTGCCCATGAGAACGGCAAGAGAAAGCTGACCGGTTATATCCGGTGTAAGACCGGACGTGAAAATCATCCTTATGAGAGAACCGGAGAGATCAGTGCGCATGTCGCATTGGAATTTTATGAGGAGAGCAAGGAAAAGTATTTTGTCATCGGAGCAGTGATCGATTCGGCAACTGAAGGGCAGGAGACAGTCGTGCGTTATCTCATGGACAATGTGATGTTAGAGGATGAGATGTTTAAGATCGGAAACAGACCACGGACCATCACAGAATTTAGGTCGTTTAACAATAAAAACATCAAATTATTTGCAAAGACGAACGCAGAAGGCAAAAAAATGATCAAACAGCGTTTTGGAAGAATCGAGGATAAGTTCTTTCAGCTGATCCCAAAGGCGCTGGCGTTTAAACCGATTGATGATATCAAGGACTTTGTCTATTCCTATGTGCTGGATGAAAAAGAAGTCAATATTGACAATCTGCGCGAAAATGTAAGAAGCTATCAGGAGCTGGAAAAAACGCTGGAGGGTGTGAAAAACAGAATTGAAAAACTGTCAGAGATCGAATGCCACCACAAAGCAGTGGTGGATTGTATACAATCTGACCGGATGTATGAATATTTTATGGCACAGTCGGATCTGGATCTGACCAAAGAACAGATCGGCGTTCTGCAGGATGAGATCAGGCGCGAAAGTTACCGTCTGGAACAGCTGAATGCAAAGTGCAGCAGCATGAAAAAGGAACTGGAGAATAAGGAGGAAGTCCGCACACTGCTTTTAGCGGAACTGAACGCCAACTCAGATTTCCAGACGTTGGAAAAGCAGAAAAAATATTTGAAAGAATTACAGGAAAAAGAAGAAATACAATATCAGGAAAAGAAAAGACTGTTAGAGAGCGGAAAAAAAGCAGGACAGAAAGTAAAAAGACTGCTTGAAATACCGGATGTGGATGAATGCATGAAGCAGTATGATGAGCTGCTGCACCGGCTGAAGGATACGGAGGACGTTGTTAGTGCGCAGGAACTGATTGACCGGGCGATCGCTTACAAGAAGCATATGAGTACAAAACTGCAGAGGAAAAATTTAGAGATTCAAAGCCGGCTGAATGAGATCGCAGCAGACCTGCAGGAGACAGAGCAGCGGATCAGTAATCTGAAACAGCACCGGTTTTCCTATCCCTCGGCAGTCGAGCTTCTGATGTCGCGTGTGGAGCAGGAATTGCTCAAGATCGGAAGGACGGCAAAGCCGAGGATTTTGTGTGAAATGTTAGAAATCACGGATGAAACATGGAGAAATGCAGTGGAGGGCTATCTGAATACACAGCGATTTTATGTGTTGGTAGAGCCGGAACATTTTGACATTGCCCTTGGTATTTACGAAAAACTGAGAAGAGAAAAGAAAGCATACGGTGTGGGACTGATCAATTCCGGCAAACTCGAGGAATATGACATTGCACCAGCAGGAAGTCTGGCAACAGTTGTGGAGTCGAAGAGTATTTATGCGAAGCGGTATGTGAATATGGTTCTTGGCAAGGTACATATGTGTAAGAGAGTGGATGAATTAAAACAGTATCCGGTTTCTATCACACCAAATTGCATGCGCTATCAGAATCATGTCGCATCTGCGATCAGACCGGAAATCTATACAACTCCATTTATCGGCAAGAATGCATTCAAAGTCCAGTATGAGCAGGCACTGCAGAAAAAGGAGGATTTAAACCGGCAGAAAATAGAATGCAAAGACCGTATGACACATATGGAAGTGACGCTGCAATGGCTCGAGTGGGATGATGATACAGATGTGAAATATAGGATTACAATTGTATCAGAACTGAAAAGGACAGGACTTGAGATTGAAAAATGTGAGACGGAGATCCGTAATCTGCAGCAGAATACGACCATGATCGAAAAGCAGATCCGTGCGGATGAAATGCGGAAAGAGTGTGAGGAACTGAAAAGCCACATTTCCAAAAGTGACAGGGAAAGCGGAGCCTGCGAACTGAAAATAAGCAATGCAAAAGACAGGCTTGTGGAGTGCGAGGATGAGTGCATACACAAGAATGAACTGATCACAGACATTGCCCAGAAAGCAGAAAACGAGATCGTGCTCTGGAAGAAAGAATACGAAAAACAGACCGGTGATAAGACATTAGAGCAGTTCCGGCAGAATTTTGACCGGAGACGTAAGGCGAATAATACAACAAAAGAGAATGCGGATAAGAAAATGACAAGTGCAATGTACGATTACAAAACGGCATTTGATTTTGGTGCAGCAGCTACGTTAGAAGCATATCCGGAGTATGCGGCAGTCCAGGAGAGACTGGTGAACTCCGAGCTTCTGAATTATGAAGAAAAAGTAAGAAAAGCAAAATTATCGGCAGAGGAAGAATTCCGGGAACAGTTTTTATCCAAGCTTCAGGAAAATATGAAGCAGGCACAGGGAGAGTTTAAAGAACTCAATAAGGCATTGAAAGATATCACCTTCAGCAATGAAAGATATGAATTTTTATATTTGCCGAGCAAAAGCTATGGAAAATATTACGATATGATCATGGATGATTTCAATGTAGTGCAGGGAGAGTCCATTTTCAGCGGTCTGTTTCATGAGAATCATAAGGAAGTCATTGATGAACTATTTTCAAAGCTCGCACTGGATCAGGACAATGGGATCAAGGCATTAGATGAATTTACGGATTACCGCACCTATATGGATTATGATATTAAGATCACACATGAGGATGGCAGCTATTCTCTTTACTCTAAGGTTTGTGAGGAAAAGAGCGGAGGCGAGACACAGACCCCGTTCTATGTGACGGTAGCCGCATCCTTTGTCCAGTTGTACAATAATAATATCGGCGGAGAGGCAATCGGGCTGGTGATGTTTGATGAGGCATTTAACAATATGGATGATGAGAGGATCGGGGCAGTTCTTGAGTTTATGAACAGACTGCCGCTTCAGATCGTGATCGCAGCGCCGCCGGATAAAATCCAGTATATCGGTCCGAAAATGCAGGAGACATTATTAGTACTGACAGACGATAAAGTAAGCTTCGTGGAGGAGTATCGTTATGCATCCGGTCGAAAATAAGATATTGAATGATCTATTGGACAAATACGAAAACAGTAAGCTCTCCAGAGGAGAAAACCAGAGAGCGATCCATATTGCATTTCCGTTCAATAAGAAGACGATGCCAAAGTATTTCGATGAGAGCTCGCTTGAGATAGAAACCATTCACGCAGCCGCAGAACAGATGGAGCGTGAGGGACTGGTCGCAATCGCATGGAAAAACCAGAAGCCCGGATATATTATCGAGAAGCTTGTACTCTGTGAGGATCATGTGGAAGAGGCATATGAGAGGCTTGGCAGGAAGCCGAAGAGGGAAGCCGAGGCACGTACAAAACAGATTTTGGAGCAGTTTTATCAGAAAACGCAGGGTGAGATAACAAGAAGCTTTTTGTCCCGCATGATAACGCGGCTGGAAAGCGAACAGTCAGTAAAAGAATATCTCGACATTATGGATCACAGGAAAACAGAACAACTGATTGACACTTTAGATAAAGTAGAGCAGAACAGGAAAGAATGTTATATCAGGGAATTTTCCATAGAACATTTTCATGACAGCAAAGTATTCGAGACACTGATCCCAAAAATCTGTAAAATATTCCGGGAGGAAAATGAAGAACTGACAGGATTTGAAAATGAAGAAATTCTTGCGGAGTATCAGATTTATAAAACGCCGGGCTATGTGTATATGAAGGGAAACGTACAGATTTACAGCGCTGGGAAGCAGGCTGCAGATATCAGTGCTTTCCCGGAAGGAATCGCTGTTGCGGTGGGGAGTGAGGAGGATGTACCGGATATCTGTCCGGATCAGACGATTGATAAAGTATTCACAATTGAAAATCTGACTTCTTTTTACCGTTTTAAACAGGAACACAGTCTGGTGATCTATCTTGGCGGTTATCATAATCGCAGCAGACGAAATCTGCTGATGCAGATTTATCAGAAATTGCCGGATGCACAGTATTATCATTTTGGAGATCTGGATGCAGGTGGATTTTATATTTTAGAACACTTGAAAAGAAAAACAGGGATCCCATTTCAAATGTTTCAAATGGACATTGAAACATTGAAAAAGTATGAGGATTATGCGAAGCCATTGACAGAAAATGACAAAAAGCGGTTGATGCAGTTAGAAAAAATGGAACTGCCGGACGAAGAGAGAAAACTCATCACTTATATGTTACAAAAAGGAATAAAGCTGGAACAGGAATGTATTTCCGAATCCCAGTAAGGAGCATAGATCATGTGGAAACTAAAACAGATTTTTGATGGAGAATACGGCTGCGAAGAGCGGCAGCCGGGAGAAAAAGAAAAATGTCTTGTGATTCTCGCAAATGAAGAGGGAGAAGAAAAGACATTTGAGGCGAATGAGGACTGGATTGCGGCAATCGAAAAGCTGTCAGCAAATCCGCTCATGAAAATAATTATCAGTAAGCCGATGGCGAAAGACTGCCAGTACAAAAAGATTGTGGTGGAGAAGAAAGGCGATGGTTATCAGGCGGCAAAGTATACAGAGAAACAGGTGTTTCACGATAATTTTGGCGCAGAAGATCTGCAGGGCTTTTTGATGGAAGCCATACATGATACATTCCTGCAGGTAAATGCATGGGATGAGAAAAAAGAATACAGTCTTCTGATCTCGAAGAAAGGTGCGGTGACACTCAGGGCGAAAGCTTCAAAAGAAGCACCAGACACAGTCACAGAGCATAACCGGAAGAAAAATTACATTTTGGATGAGGGACAGGTGATCCCGCCGCTGGTGGATATGGGTATTTTTACCGGAGAGGGAAAAGTGGTAAAGTCCATGTATGATAAGTTCCGCCAGATCAACCGTTTTATCGAGATGATCGATGATGCGATCCGGGAATATAAAGGTGAGGAAATACACATCATTGATTTCGGATGCGGAAAGTCTTACCTGACTTTTATCATGTATTATTATTTTACAGAGATCCGGCATATGAAAGTGCAGATGCTTGGACTCGACCTGAAAAAAGATGTCATCGAAAAATGCAACCGGGCGGCGGAAAAATATGGCTATGACGATCTGCGCTTTGAGCTTGGTGACATCAATGGATTTCAGACGCCGTTTGACGTGGATATGGTCGTGACGCTCCATGCCTGTGATACTGCGACTGATTTTGCACTCTACAATGCAATCACATGGAATGCAAAAATGATTTTTTCCGTACCATGCTGTCAGCATGAGGTGAATAAGCAGATCCAGAGTGAGGATTATTCCCTGCTCACAAGATACGGCATTATCAAAGAGCGTTTTTCTGCACTGACAACAGATGCGATCCGGGCGAATCTTTTGGAGTGCTGCGGATACAAAACCCAGCTGCTGGAATTTATTGACTTTGAACACACACCGAAAAACATTTTGATCCGTGCGGTCCGCCGCCCGGTCTTACCGTCCTCTGCGAAGAAAAAATATTTAGCGGAAGTGGAAAACATGTGCAGGGAATTTCACTTAGAGCCAACCCTGTATACATTATTGCGGAACGATTGCAAAGTATGATAGTATAAATGGAGCAGAAAACACAAAGGAGCGCAGGTATGGAAGATATTTTAGCAGCATTTCCGGATAGAGAAACATTTGACCGTTACTGGGAGGAAAATTATGTTCCGGTAACCTATGAGGATGTAAAAGAGGCATTTGAGGATTTCGTGACCTCCGCAGGCGGACACATCTTTTTGTCCGATTACGAGGAGGGTGGATGCATTTCCAAAGAGGATTTTAAGGACAATCTTTCCCAGGAGGCGCAGTTTGCCTTTCAGGATGGTCTGACGGAAGTATTTTATGACAAAAACCCGGATTTATATGAGACAGCCTTTGCTATTTTTGAGGAGGCACAGATGTCTGGAAATCAGGATGTAAATGTGGCAGTTACGTTTCATGAAACATTTAACCGCCTGTATGCAGAGTTTTTAGATCGTTTATTTGAAGAGAAAGGCAGTATATGGCAACGTTAGGAATTCCACAGAATACCATAGAGGTTTTACAGAAATATAATTTTAATTTTCAGAAGAAGTTTGGACAGAACTTTCTGATCGATACGCATGTGCTTGAGAAGATCATTGAGGAGTCCGGAATCACAAAGGATGATTTTGTTTTGGAGATCGGACCTGGAATCGGCACAATGACGCAGTATCTCTGCGAGAATGCAAGAGAAGTGGCAGCAGTGGAGATTGATAAAAATCTGATCCCGATTCTGGCAGACACACTCAGCGCATACGACAATGTGGAAGTCATCAATGATGATATTTTAAAAGTAGATATTAATAAGCTGGCAGAGGAAAAAAATGGAGGAAAGCCGATCAAAGTTGTGGCAAATCTTCCATATTATATCACGACACCGATCATTATGGGATTATTTGAAAGCCATGTGCCGATCGACAGCATTACGATCATGGTGCAGAAAGAAGTGGCAGACCGTATGCAGGTGGGACCGGGAACGAAAGAATATGGGGCACTCTCCCTTGCAGTGCAGTATTATGCGAAACCCGAGATTGTTGCGATCGTTCCGCCGAACTGTTTTATGCCCCGCCCGAATGTCGGAAGCGCAGTGATCCGTCTCACAAGACATAAAGAAGTGCCGGTGCAGGTGAATGACGAAAAATTAATGTTTAAGATCATCCGTGCATCCTTCAATCAGCGCAGAAAGACGCTTGCTAATGGCTTGAATAATGCGCCGGACATTCATCTTTCCAAAGAAGTGATCCAGGAAAGCATTGAGGAACTTGGCGTTCCGGTCACCATCCGTGGCGAAGCACTGACACTTCAGCAGTTCGCACAGCTCAGCAACATCATCGACAGCAAAATATAATAGAAGTCTGGAGTTCCTGTGAAAAGTTTATGCCTGACCTCAAAGATTCTGTTGTCTGATCATAACGTAAAAATACACCAATACGAATATGGCAGGTGCTTTCGAATGAAAATTCGTGAGGATTGTGTAAATTTGTCCGATGTCATGTTTGGACTGACGGTTTATGTACATTCATAGCTGAACACTCCGCGTCAAATGTGCGCCCGGGACAAACTCAACTCAAGAATCTGGCAGGAGTAAATACAGCTATCAGCATTGTTTATAACCAGTCAAAAATTAAGCTGTTCAGATAATTTTTGACTGGACAACTGCTGATATTGCTGTATTAACTCCTGCACGATTCTTTCGCAATGAGTTTGTCCCGGGCGCACATTTGGCGTGAAGTGTCCAGCTCTGAATGAACATAAATAATCAGAAAGTCCAAACATGACATCAGACAAATCAACAAGCCGAGCATTTTCATTCGAAAGCATCTGCCATATTCGTATCGGTGTATCATAACTTTTTGCAGACAACAGAATCCCTGAGGTCAGGCATAAACTTTCCACAGGAACTCCGGATAAAATTTGATTCATAAAAGCTGACTCCGTCTCATATACTTGTATATGGGATGGAGATTTTTTATGCACAGAAAAAACTTGGCAAAAAGAATAAACACGATGCTGACCATACTTCTGCTCTTGCTGCTCATACCACTTTTTCTCACCATTTTTTGCCAGAAAATGCAGCTGGAAGAATTGCTGGGAAATGTAAACCGGACAGCGGAAAAAGAGGAGGATGCGGACATGCTTTTTTGCATTGTCGCAAAGGAGATAAGCGCAGATGCACCGGAGGAATGTATCAAAGCCCAGTGTGTGATCGCCCGCACAAACCTTAAGGCAGCAGAGGAGACGGGGACAGAGCTTCCGGGGCGGATGACAATGGGCGAACTGCAGGAGCTGTGGGGCGACTATTTTTCCGAGGCGGAAGGGAAGATAAGGGAGGCGATACAGGAGACAGACGGAGAGACGCTGCAGTACCGGAACCATTACATATATGCTGCATACCATGCAGTGAGTGCGGGCAATACAAGAAATATGGAAGAATTATATCCGGATTCGGATATGCCATATCTTTCAGGTGTGGCATGTTATGAGGATGCACAGGCGCCGGATTATCTTTCAGTGTTGTATCTGGATCAGGAGATTACGATCGAAGAGAAGGATAGTGCCGGGTATGTCACAAAGGCGCAGATGAATGGGAAATCCTACACAGGAGAGGAACTGCGTGGGGAACTTGGGTTAAAATCCGCAAATTTCAACGTGACAGAACTGGAACCTGGCAAGATCCGGATCGTAACGAAGGGACATGGACACGGATTTGGCCTGAGCCAGTATACAGCACAGAAAATGGCTGAAAAAGGGGAGGATTACAGAAAAATTTTACAGTATTTTTTTCCCGGTACAGAGCTGGAAAATGTGGAATGAAAAACGATTCCAATTACTGTGAATAAACCGTCTGAATGTGGCAACACTATTGTTAATAGCAGGAAATGTATTCTGCTAAATAAACAATGGACGGTGAAAAATATGAGAAAGAATCACGGATGGGCAGCCTTCTGGCAGAAAAAACAGTATATCATTGCAGGCACGCTGGTAATCCTTGCAGCAGTCGGCATGACTGTTTTATATAGCAGAGGACAGGAACAGGAGAGAAAGCAGTTAGAACAGGAAATTGCAGCAGAGATGGACACGGAGAACCAGAATGTGGCAATGGAGGAAGAGACAGAGGCAGATCAGGTTGCTTCTATCTTAAAACCGCAGACACAGAGCACAGAGACAGCAGAGGTAGAAAAGGAGAGTGAGGAAGCAGACAGTGGACAGGAAGAGGTGGCACCGACAGGAAACACTTCCCAGGCACTCCATTTCGCTGCGGAAGATGGCATTTTATGGCCGATGGAAGGAAATGTGATCTTAGATTACAGCATGGACTCGACGGTGTATTTTGCGACGTTAGACCAGTACAAATACAATCCGGCGGTCATCATTGCCGGGGATGTCAACAGCAAAGTTTATGCGGTAGCAAAAGGAAAAATCCAGAGTATTGAGACAAATGAAGTGACAGGATGTACCGTGACAGAAGATTTGGGAGATGGGTATCTCGCAGTCTACGGACAGCTTAAGGAACCGGAGTTTGCAGTGGGAGACTATGTGGAGGCAGGTCATGTGATCGGTTATGTGACGGAACCGACAAAATATTATTCTGTTGAGGGCAGTAACCTGTATTTTGAACTTCGAAAAGATGGGGTACCGGTCGATCCGATCGAATTTTTTGAATAGCAAAAATTTCCTTTTTCTTGAACACACGGTATTTCTGGATTATAATAAATTTTATTGAAATACCGAAAACAGGCAGAAAGGAAGAGACTGCATGGGAGTTCATGGATCAAATGACGTGGTAAACGCATGGAAACAGGAAGTTTTGAACAGCAGAGGAAAGGACGCAGAGCATACACTCAAATGCTGTCTTGATATAGAACGGTATGCAAAGGAACATAAAGATGCGGCACTTCTTGGTTTTGCATATTTTTACAGTGGGGAAACTTACTATCTGCTGAATGATGTAGAGCACATGTTCCGCAACATTGCGCAGGCAATCCATCTGCTAGGACAGACCGGACAGTGGGAGCTGATCGCAAGGTCTTACAACCTGATGGCAATCTCTTCTGTCAACAAGGGAAATGTGTCTGCAGCGATGGATTACTATCTGACAGGATTGAATTACTGCCGCAAATATGGGATTACTAAGATGGAGATCAGCATCATGCAGAATCTTGGTAATCTGTACATGGAAAATGGTGTGTATCACGAGGCGCAAAGTTATTTCGAAAAGGCTTATTCATACTGCAGAAGTAATCCGGATGTGAAGGAAAATTATGTCGGACTGATGGCCAGTTACGTGAATCTGGCACGCTGCTATATGTTGCAGGGGATGTTAGATAAGACACATGCTTATATAGAAAAACTGGATGCGGAATGTGCGTCTTATTATGAGGATATTGACATTTTATATGTGGACTGCCTGAAGGCAAGATATTATCATCTGACCCACAATTATGTGAGACGAGATGCACAGATTCAGGAGATTGTAGAAATAATCAATAAAAATGTGCAGATCATGGAGGTATTTGACGACCTTTGTGATTTTTGCGGGCTGATGCTGGAGATCGGCCGGGATGATGTGTTGTGGATGATCGTTGAGAAGCTGGATCAGATCGTGAAAAATTCAGGTGTGATCAATCTGCAGCGCAGAGTCATTTCCATTAAGATCAAAGGCTACCGCAAGAATCAGGACAATGCAGGTTATCTGCAGGCAGCTGGTCTGTATTATGAGCTTTCCGAGATCATGGAGCGCGAGAACAAAGATATGATCGTCAACATGCTTTATGTCAGAAGTTCTCTCGAACGTGCAAATGAGAGCCGCAGGGAGATGGAAGCAGTCAATGTGAAGCTGCTGAAACAGTCGGAGACAGATCAGATGACCGGACTGGCAAACCGTTACCGCCTGAATGCTTATTCGGAAAAAGTATTAGATTACTGTTATGAGCACAGGCTTCCGCTTGCAATGGAGATTTTAGATATTGACTTTTTCAAGCAGTATAATGACAATTATGGACATCAGCAGGGCGACGAGTGCATTATTGCAATTGCAAATGAGCTGAAAAAGATGGAAGATGGGCAGACATTCTGCGCGAGATATGGCGGAGATGAATTTATTATCATTTATGCGGGTATAAGTGCGGAGGAAGTGCATGCGAAGGCAGGCGCGCTGCGGCAGAATATTATGAATCTCAAACTGGAGCATTTGTATTCCAAAGCATTGCCGATCGTGACAATCTCCCAGGGTATTTCGTATGGAGTTCCGGAGGAAGGAAACAGGAGCTGGGATTTTCTACATACTGCAGATATGCTGTTATATCAGGTAAAGAAGAGAAGCAGAAATGATATCTGTATTGCGGATATCCGTGGGCAGGAGCTGGATTTATCCTCAAAACAGGAAAAAGTGGAACCTTAGAGGAAAATTGGCATAAGTTATAATGAGCAATCCGCAATCGAACTATTGCTACGGCAGCTTTTTTTAGAGGTGACGGGCATATCACATTTTTACAGGGGAAAAACAGAAATACATGTGGAGTGTACGACGACTGGATTTTGCTTGGATATGGATGAAAAACAGGGAGTATTCGATTGCTTTTCATATTAACCCAGCTTTCTTTTTCATGGAAGCCGGGGTACATAGATCGTGCCGGATGTGATACGGGTATTCTGACAAAATAGTTGACAAAATGGCGATAATATGCTAACATATACGACTGCGCATTCGCACGAAAGGAAAATATATGGAAACAGTAAGATTTGATGAATTAGATTTATATCCACAGGTACTCCGTGCTATCAAAGAGATGGGATTTGAAGAGGCGACTCCGATCCAGAGTCAGGCGATCCCGGTTGTGATGTCAGGAGTCGATGTGATCGGACAGGCACAGACAGGAACCGGAAAGACAGCATCTTTTGGAATCCCGGTGCTTCACAAAGTAGACCCAAATAATAAAAAGACACAGGTGATCATCCTCTCACCAACCAGAGAGCTTGCAATCCAGGTGTCGGAAGAAATCCGTAAATTAAGCAAATATATGCATGGCGTGAAAATCCTTCCGGTATACGGCGGACAGGATATCAACCGTCAGATCAAGGCATTAAAAGGCGGTGCACAGATCATTATCGGTACACCGGGACGTGTCATGGATCATCTCCGCAGAAAAACAATCCGCTGCGAGGCAGTCAATACGATTGTTTTAGACGAGGCGGACGAGATGCTGAACATGGGATTCCGTGAGGATATCGAGACGATTTTGGAATATATCCCGGAAGAGGGAAGACAGACGGTTCTGTTTTCTGCGACCATGCCAAAGCCGATTTTAGACATCACAAAGAAATATCAGCATGACGCAGTGACCATTAAGGTGGTAAAAAAAGAACTGACCGTGCCAAGCATCGAGCAGTATTATTATGATGTCAAACGCAAGGACAAGACCGAAGTCCTGACAAGACTGTTAGATTACTACAATCCAAAGCTTTCCCTCGTATTCTGTAATACCAAGAAAATGGTGGACGAGCTTTCCGAGGAGTTAAAGAGCCGCGGTTATATGGCAGAGGGGCTTCACGGCGATATGAAGCAGGCACAGCGTGACCGTGTCATGAAAGCATTCCGCTCCGGACGTGTGGAGATCCTGATTGCTACAGATGTTGCTGCGAGAGGAATTGACGTTGATGATGTGGAAGCAGTATTCAATTATGATATTCCACAGGATGACGAGTATTATGTACACCGTATCGGACGTACCGGACGTGCAGGACGTACCGGACGTGCGTTCACTTTTGTAAAAGGAAAAGAGGTTTACAAGTTAAAAGATATCATGCGTTACTGCAAGACCAAGATCCTTGCAATGCCAATCCCATCTTCGGATGATGTGGCACAGATCAAGGCAGAGAAAGTAATGCAGGGAATCGGTGAGATCATTGAGAATGAGGATTTAAAAGAGATGATCGAGATCATCGAAAAGCAGGTCAATGATTCCGATTATACCGCAATGGATATTGCAGCAGCCTTCTTAAAACAGGCACTCGGTCAGGTGAATCTGGAAAATGACAGAGAGAATGGCGAGATCGACTGGGATAACACCGGAGCCGAAGAAGGTATGGTTCGTCTCTTTATTAACATCGGTAAAAAAGACCGCGTGAAACCGGGCGATATCTTAGGTGCCATCGCAGGTGAGTCAGGAATGCCTGGAAAACTCGTCGGTGCGATCGATATGTACGACAAATACACCTTCGTGGAAGTGCCGAGAGAGTATGGCAAAGAAGTATTAGAAGCCATGAAAAATGTGAAGATCAAAGGACGTTCCGTGAATATGGAACCGGCAAATCAGAAATAGAAAATAAAAAGAGAGTCTCTTTTGTGAAATTTTTAAGCAAAATTTCGAAAGAGACTCTTTTTTTGGTGTATTGCGCTACTTGAATTCGATTACATTTAATAGTATAATTTTTCACGGTTGTATAAATAAAAGGCAAAACAAGGAGTAAAATCCTCTGCTCCTGCAAGGGCAGTCGCATTTTGCTTCGCAAAACAAGGAGGATAACATCATGGAGTGGAAGAATTTAGATACCCTTACTTCTTTTGAAGAATTGTCAAAGGTTGCAGAGGTTGACCTGACAAAAGTAATGTCCGGAGAAAACGGCGCAGAGCGTGTGAAGAAATACAGCACACCGATGGCAGAGGGACTTGCATATAATTATGCTGCAAAAAAAGTGGATGATAACACACTTGCAGCACTTGCAAAATTAGCAGAGGAAGCACAGCTTTCTGAAAAATTTGCAGCTCTTTATAATGGTGAAGTTGTGAATACAGGCGAGAAACGTCTTGTACTTCATCATATGACACGCGGACAGTTAGGGGATGCAGTCGAGGCAGATGGCGTTGACAAGCGTTCTTTTTATGTAGAACAGCAGAATAGAATTGCTGATTTTGCAAACAAGGTACATGCCGGAGAGATCACAAATGCAGCAGGTGAAAAGTTTACAACTGTAGTTCAGATCGGTATTGGCGGAAGTGACCTTGGACCACGTGCAATGTATCTTGCACTGGAGAACTGGGCAAAGAAAAACAACACATTCAAGATGGAAGCAAAATTCATCAGCAATGTAGACCCGGATGATGCAGCCGCAGTATTAGCTTCTATTGATGTTGCACATTCCATTTTCGTACTTGTATCAAAATCAGGTACAACATTAGAGACATTGACGAATGAGTCTTTCGTAAAAGATGCATTGAAAAATGCAGGACTGGATGCTTCTAAGCATATGATCGCTGTTACAAGTGAGACATCTCCTCTGGCAAAGAGTGATGATTATCTGGCAGCATTTTTCATGGATGATTATATCGGAGGACGTTTCTCTTCTACATCAGCAGTTGGCGGAGCTGTATTATCCCTGGCATTCGGACCGGAGGTGTTTGCACAGTTCTTAGACGGTGCAGCAGAAGAAGATAAACTTTCTTTAAATAAAAATATGTTAGAGAATCCGGAAATGCTCGACGCATTGATCGGAGTTTATGAGCGTAATGTACTCGGCTACCCGGCTACAGCCGTTTTACCATACTCTCAGGCTTTGAGCCGTTTCCCTGCACATTTACAACAGTTAGACATGGAGTCTAACGGTAAATCTGTAAACCGTTTTGGCGAGTCTGTAAATTACGTGACAGGACCGGTGATCTTCGGTGAGCCTGGTACAAATGGACAGCATTCCTTCTATCAGTTATTACATCAGGGAACAGATATTGTTCCGCTTCAGTTCATCGGATTTAAGAACAGCCAGATCGGAACGGATGTTGTGATACAGGACAGCACAAGCCAGCAGAAACTCTGCGCAAACGTTGCAGCCCAGATCGTAGCATTTGCATGTGGTAAGGCAGACGACGACCGCAACAAGAATTTTGAAGGTGGACGTCCATCTTCCATCATCATCGGTGAGGAATTAAATCCTAAGACACTTGGTGCTTTACTTGCTCATTTTGAGAACAAAGTTATGTTCCAGGGATTCTTATGGAATATCAACAGCTTCGATCAGGAAGGCGTTCAGCTTGGAAAAGTTCTTGCAAAACGTGTTCTTGCACATGACACAGACGGAGCATTAAAAGTTTATAGTGATCTGTTAAACATCTAGTCAGGGATCAGATTATGAAAAGAGAATTTTTTAAATCACGTCTGGGATTTATTCTGGTAAGTGCCGGATGTGCCATCGGAATCGGAAATGTATGGAGATTTCCTTATGTCGTGGGCGAAAACGGCGGAGGGCTATTTGTCCTGCTGTATCTCGTGTTCCTGATCGCCATGGGACTTCCGGTTCTGACGATGGAACTTGCCGTGGGACGTGCAAGCCGTAAGAGTGCCGTGTTAGGTTACAAGGCGTTAGAAAAACCGGGAAGCAAGTGGCATCTTCACGGCTGGGCAGCGATATTTGGCTGCTACATGCTGATGATGTATTACACGACAGTTTCCGGGTGGATGATAACTTATTTTTATAAATTCCTGACGGGTGAATTTCAGGCTGGCATGGATGCGGAGGCTGCCGGGGCAGTATTTTCCAACCTGCTTGCAGACCCATTGCAGATGAGCTTCTGGATGATACTCACGGTCATTCTGGGCTTTTTTGTGTGCAGCAGAGGATTGCAGAATGGTCTGGAAAAAATAAGCAAAGTCATGATGAGTGCCTTGCTTGGCCTGATCGTGATCCTTGCGGTACACAGTTTTACTTTATCCGGTGCGGGTGAGGGTGTACGTTTTTATCTGATCCCAAATATGGAAACGGTGAGGGAAGTGGGCATTGGAAATGTCGTTTCAGCGGCAATGAATCAGGCGTTCTTTACCTTAAGTCTCGGAGTTGCAGCCATGGAGATCTTTGGAAGCTATATGGGTCGTGATAACAGCCTTGCAGGAGAAGGTGCCAGAATCTGTGCACTGGATACATTTGTGGCAATCATGGCAGGGCTGATCATTTTCCCGGCATGTTTCAGCTACGGCGTGGAAGTCGGGGCAGGACCAAAACTCATTTTCATTACGCTGCCAAACGTATTTGTAAATATGGAAGGCGGTCGTATCTGGGGAACAATGTTCTTTTTGTTTATGACATTTGCAAGCTTTTCCACGATTATTGCGGTATTTGAAAACATCATGTCATTTTGTATGGATATGTTTGGCTGGAATCGAAAAAAAGCGGCACTGGTCAACTGTGTGATCATACTGATCGCCAGCATGCCATGTGTACTCGGATATAATGTGTGGAGTGATCTGCACCTGATCGGTGGCAGAGATGTGTTAGACAGTGAGGATTTCATTGTGAGCAATCTGTTGCTTCCGGGTGGTTCCCTTATTTACCTGTTATTCTGCGTCACAAAATGGGGATGGGGATTTGATAACTATCTGGAAGAAGCAAATACTGGAAAAGGTCTTAAGATCGCAAAAGGATTAAAACCATATTTCCAGTTTGTGCTTCCGGTATTGATTTTATTTATCCTAATCCAGGGATTAATCTGATTTTATTGATTCTCATCAGGGATTACTCTGATCAGGAATTTACAACTTCGTACCAGTAGGAAGAACCATTTTCTATCATATTACAGTAGGTGTTGACCATCACTTCGCGGAACGGAGCGAATTCGTCAGCAAGTTCGAGCTTTTGTGGGTAAGTTCTTGTGACGAAGTCGATCTCTTCCGCGATTTTTCTTGCAACGGATGCATCTTTGATCGGCACAATGCCAAAAAGAGTGGAGCAATAAGTTTTGCTTCCCGTGCAGGAGGCAAGCAGAACTTTCGCAAAATTTTCCCACTCTGTCAGCAGAACTGCCTGTTCTGTTTCATTCTCAGGTGCGTATTCGAGCAGACAGAGATCTTTCATATATTGTTTTAATTCTTTTTGCAGATGCCGCTTGTTGAAAAAAGAAATTCCGGCAGCACCGGATGCTTTGATCATCATCCATGCTTTCATGAAGGCATCGTTCTTGCCGTCTTTTCCATAACGTTTTTCCAACAATTTCATACGGTAATTATCATTTGGAAGATCCAGCCCCCGGCTGATCGCCTGAGCGAGAATCTCTTTTCTTTCTTTGGCATTTTCTATCTCATAATAATGTTCCGGCCAGTTTTCGAGGGGATCGATCTGGGCGGGTTTTTCTTTTTTCAAAAGCATAGGGAAGTCCTTTCTCTGGGGTTTGGAGTGTTTGCGAAACTCTGGCAAAGTTGCTTTAAATTGTTCAAAACCAACAAAAACATTCAAGACACGCTCTCGCTATGTGTCACTCGCAACGGTGCTAAGAAGCTAGGCACAACTTGCAGTTGTACCTACCTTCTAAGAACCGGCGGTTCCCCAATGTCTTTCATGTCTTTTGTTGATTTTTCACAATTTTATTTATGCTTTGATGAGTTTCGCAATTATCCGTTATAATCTTTCTTTATTATATCATGTGCAAAAGCAGCACATGATCGACATTCGCCGTTTGTCGAATGCATAAATGCATTCTTCTCACTTGCGCTCATTATATCATGAATTTATATTGTTTGCATTGTTAAGTTAGGAATTGTTATGGGAACGAAAGACAAGTGAACGGTAATAGAAATTTTGTTATTGAGAAAAATAGTAAATAATGATGCTTGACTTTTCTGTTATCCTGTACTATATTCAATATACCCCACAGGGGTATATTGAATATAATGAATGACAATATCATAAGTGGTAGAAAATAATACTCAGATAACAAAATGAGGGTGCGATGGACAGAAAGGATGTGGAGGTTATGACATGTTGTTGTAAAGGCAATGAGGATGGCAATGTAAAACATAAACAGC
>ENA-UOOD01001446-UOOD01001446.1-human-gut-metagenome-genome-assembly--contig:-CS67-NODE-1446-length-24114-cov-4.707594_pt1 | contig 24114 bp, 20 predicted proteins | sample MGYA00242464_ERZ724011 | MGnify/ENA metagenome assembly ERZ724011 | reverse complement strand
CGGCCGCTGTGCGGGTTGCCTGTTGGGTCAGCCGGTAGAGGGCTGGCGGCGTGCACGCATCAACGGGCTTTTGAAAGAGACCGGCAACCTGCCGTTGCAAAACTACATTTCGTCCGATATCGGGCCTGTTCTGCGCGAAAAATACAACGTGCGCGACGACGGACACGCCTACGGCGCGGAAAAAACCGGGTGGATCAACAACGTCTCTTACATGCCGGAGGACGATGACACGAACTACACGCTCATCGCGTTAAAGCTCGTCGAGCAGTACGGGCGCGATTTCACACCCGATGACGCGGCGGAAAACTGGCTGATGAACCTGCCGCTTTTACACCTGTGCACGGCGGAGCGCGTGGCATATATCAACCTCGCACAATCCGTTTTCCCTCCGGAATCGGCGTTGTACCGCAACCCGTACAGGGAGTGGATCGGCGCACAGATCAGGGGCGATCTGTTCGGCTATATCTGCCCCGGCGATATGGAAACGGCGGCGGAAATGGCATGGCGCGATGCGTCCATCTCTCACGTGAAAAACGGCATCTACGGCGAAATGTGGATTGCCTCGATGCTTGCGAAAGCGGCGGTTAACGACGACATGCCGACCATCATTCGCTCCGGCATGAAGCAGATCCCGAAAAAGAGTCGTCTTTATGAAGAGCTTGCGGAAATTTTGAGCCGCTTTGAAAGCGGCGACACCGCTGAGGAGACGAAAGCATATATCCTCGGCAAGTACGATGAAAATAATCAGCACCACTGGTGTCACACCGTCTCGAATGCGGCAATCGTCGCGATGGGCTTATTGTGGGGCAAGAAGGACTTCACCTACACGATGGAGCTGTGCCTGACGATGGGCTTTGACACGGACTGCAACTGCGCCACGGCGGGCTCTGTGCTTGGTATGGTACTGGGTGCACAGCTTTTGCCGGAGGTCTGGACGGCGCCGCTCAACGACCGTGTGCTTTCCGGCGTGGACGGCTTCGGACTCGTGCATATTTCGGACATGGCAGCGCGTACACAAGCGCTCGCCGAGTAAAAAATAATAAGTTTTTTGCGGGCACACGGCTTTTTGGCGGTGTGTCCGCTTTTTATACGGAAAACCCGCGTGCCGTTCACAATTTTTTCGAAATTTTCGGCTATTCAAAAGGGCTGAGATATGATATACTATAAGGCAGTATGGGCTTTTCTGCCCTTTGGTTTTGAAAGGAAAAACGGCATGATCGTTCTCGGCATCGACCCCGGCTACGCCATTGTCGGCTACGGCGTGGTGGAAATGAAAAATAACCGTTACCGCACGTTGGAGCACGGCGCGGTGACAACCAAAGCGGGCACGGATTTCAACCGCCGTTTGGAGATCATTTACGACGGCATCGCGCAGGTTTTGGCGCAGTATCACCCGGATGCGGTCTCCGTGGAAAAGCTCTATTTTTCAAACAATAAAACGACCGGCATCGGTGTGGCGGAAGCCCGTGGCGTCATTTTGCTTGCGGCGCAGAAGGCCCGCGTGCCTGTTTTTGAATACACCCCCGTGCAGGTGAAATTGGCCGTTACGGGATATGGCAAGGCCTTAAAGCCGCAGGTGATGGAAATGACCCGCCGCCTTTTGTGCCTGCGCGAGGTGCCGAAGCCGGACGACACGGCGGACGCGCTCGCCATTGCCATTTGCCACTGCCATGCCTCCGGCACGGCGCTGCGGCAGTTTTTGAGGTAACGCCGTCTATTTGGACAGAGAGTACAGAGGGTATAGAAAGGACAAAAGCGATGTTTTACAGTCTTACCGGGAAACTTGTACACATGGAGCCGGGCGTTGTCGCTATTGAATGCGGTGGCGTGGCGTTTAAGTGCTTCACTTCCATGAACACGCAGAAAAACATGCCGCGCATCGGCGAAACGGCTACGGTCTATACGCATTTAAACGTGCGCGAGGACGCGCTTGATTTATACGGCTTCTCTACAAAAAGCGAGCTGAACTGCTACAAGATGCTGACGACCATCAGCGGCGTGGGCCCGAAGGCGGCGCTCTCCATTTTATCCGAAATGACCCCGGAGGGCGTTGCCATGGCGGCGGCCTCCGGCGACAGCAAAAAGTTTACAAAGGCGAGCGGCGTGGGCCCGAAGCTTGCACAGCGCATCGTGCTGGAATTGAAAGACCGCGTGAAGAAGATGGGCTTTACGGGCGGCACGCTGGAGCTGACCGGTACGGACGACGCGGGCATTGTTTCCGCGTCTCAGAACGCCGAGCAGGCCGTGCAGGCGCTTATTGTGCTCGGCTATACACAGTCCGAGGCCGCGCAGGCCGTGGCGAAGCTGGACGGCTCCCTCTCTACGGAAGAACTTATTCGCGGCGCTTTAAAGAGTATGGCAAGCCGCTTTTAATACACGCTGAAAGGAGAGTGCTTTTCGCGTGACGTTTGACAGAGACAACGAAATGGATTTTGAAAACCGCGTCATTGCGCCGGAGTATGTGCCGGAGGACGCGGAGGTGGAAAACCCGCTGCGCCCGCGTACCTTTGCGGACTATGTGGGCCAGGAAAAGGTAAAAGAAAACTTAGAGGTGTTCATTCAGGCGGCAAAGCAGAGAAAAGAATCGCTTGACCACGTTTTGCTCTACGGCCCGCCGGGTCTCGGCAAAACGACGCTTGCGGGCATCATTGCAAACGAGCTCGGTGTCAATCTGCGCATCACGAGCGGCCCGGCTATCGAAAAGCCGGGCGACCTCGCCGCATTATTGACGAATCTGAACCCCGGCGACGTGCTGTTCATCGATGAGATTCACCGTCTGCCGCGCAGTGTGGAGGAGATCTTGTACCCCGCCATGGAGGACTTTGCGCTCGACATTATTACAGGCAAGGGGCAAATGGCGGCGTCCTATCATCTGCCGCTGCCGCGCTTTACGCTTGTCGGTGCAACGACGAGAGCCGGTCAGCTTTCTGCGCCGCTGCGCGACCGTTTCGGCGTGGTGCTGCGTTTGGAGCTCTACGAGCCGAAGGAGCTTGCGAAAATCGTCACCCGCAGCGCCGGCATTTTAGGTATTGACATTGAAGCGGACGGTGCGCTGGAGATTGCCTCGCGCTCACGCGGTACGCCGCGTATCGCAAACCGCATGTTAAAGCGCGTGCGTGACTTTGCGCAGATCATGAGCGACGGCGTCATCACATACAGCACGGCGAAGATTGCGCTTGACCGCCTCGAGATTGACGAGCTTGGGCTCGATTCCGGCGACAGACGCATGCTGAACGCGATTATCCAGTATTATAACGGCGGCCCCGTGGGTGTGGAAACGCTGGCGGCGGCCATTGGCGAGGAAGCCGTGACGATCGAAGACGTTGTGGAGCCGTATCTGATGCAGATCGGCTTTTTGCAGCGTACCCCGCGCGGCCGCTGTGCCACGCGCGCGGCTTACTTGCACCTCGGACTTACGCCGCCGGGAACCGTTGCGGACGATAACCCGAGATTCGACGTATGACACTCTTTTGGGAACGCATGCAATCGGCATGCGGGGAAAACAGGTTGAAAAGAATCAAAAAAGTCACCCCTTAAAATTTTTGACATAAAAAGGAGCATACGATTATGGGAAGATTATTCGGTACAGACGGTGTTCGCGGTGTCGCGAACCATGACCTCACCTGCGAGCTTGCAATGAAGCTTGGCCGCGCGGCCGCTGCCGTGCTCATCAACAAATCAAACCGCCACCCGCGCGTCATCATCGGCAAGGATACCCGCCTTTCGAGCGACATGCTGGAAAACGCCATGGCGGCCGGCCTGTGCAGCGTAGGCGCATCGGTCGTTCTGCTGGGCGTTGTGCCTACCCCGGCCGTGGCGTACCTTGTGGAAAAATACAAGGCAGACGCCGGCGTGATGATCTCTGCATCACACAACTCTTACGAGTATAACGGCATTAAAATTTTCAGCGGCGACGGCTACAAGCTGCCGGACGATCTTGAGGAGCGCATTGAGTCTCTGATCCTCGGCGAAGCGGCTCTGCCGCCGCTGCCCGCAGACAGCGACCTCGGCACGGTGTCGTATGCGTCGAACGCGCTGCGCGATTACATCGATCACGTGAAGTCCACGGTGCACTTCTCGCTGACAGGCCTTGAAATCGCGCTCGATTGCGCGAACGGCTCCTCCGCGATGACAGCGGAAACACTGTTTACGGAGCTCGGCGCCAAGGTGCACATGCTGCATGATGAGCCGAACGGCACGAACATCAACGATAACTGCGGTTCCACCCACATGGAATCGCTCGTGGAATATGTGAAGACGCATAAGGTTGACGCGGGCATCGCGTTTGACGGCGACGCCGACCGCTGCCTTGCCGTGGACGAAAACGGCGAAGTCATCGACGGCGACTTCATCATGGCAATCTGCGGCCTCGATATGAAGAGCCGCGGTAAGCTGAATAAGGACTGCATCGTCGGCACCATCATGACGAACCTCGGCTTTGTAAAGTGCTGCGAAGCAAACGGCATCCACTTTGAAGCGACGAAGGTCGGCGATCGTTACGTGCTGGAAGAAATGCTGCTTGAAAACTACAGCTTTGGCGGCGAGCAGAGCGGCCACGTCATTTTCCGCGATTTCGCAACGACCGGCGACGGCCAGCTGACGGCAGCGCAGCTTTTGAGCATCTTAAAGCAGCGCGAAGCAAAGCTTTCTTCCCTCAAGACCGTCATGGAGCGTTACCCGCAGACGATGGTGAATATCAAGGTTTCGCCGGAGGGCAAGCTGGCGTTCCACACCGACCCGAAGGTAAAGAAGGCTATTCAGCAGGCAACCGCAACGCTGAACGGCGAAGGCCGCGTCATTGTGCGCCCGTCCGGCACAGAGCCGCTGCTGCGCGTCATGGTGGAAGGCAGAGATTTGACGCTGATTGAAAAGCTTGCAAATGATATTTCTGAAGTGATTAAGGAAGAATTGGTCTGATGAGAGCAGCAAACTGGAAAGACTATGAATTGATTGATACCGGCTCCGGCGAGCGGTTGGAGCGGTGGGGAGACATTCTCCTCATCCGCCCCGATCCGCAGATCATCTGGAAATCGGAGAAAAAAGATCCCCGTTGGCGTTCCGCTCACGCGCGCTATAAGCGCTCCTCTACGGGCGGCGGCAAATGGGAGGTTTATAAAAAGCTGCCGGACGTGTGGAAAATCACGCGCGGCGACCTCACGTTCCGCTTAAAGCCCATGGGCTTTAAGCACACGGGCGTTTTCCCGGAGCAGGCCGTGAACTGGGATTACACCGCGGCGCGCATCCGCGCGGCAAAGGAGAAAAATCCCGAGCGCGAAATTAAAATTCTAAACTTATTCGGTTACACCGGCGCGGCGACGCTCGCGTGTATGGAAGCGGGCGCGACGGTCACGCACGTAGATGCCTCCAAGGGCATGGTGCAGTGGGCGCGCGAAAACGCAGCGGCATCGAATTTGGCAGAGCGCCCGGTGCGCTGGCTTGTCGATGACTGCGTGAAATTCGTGCAGCGCGAAATTCGCCGCGGCAACCATTACGACGGCATCATCATGGACCCGCCGTCCTACGGACGCGGCCCCGGCGGCGAGGTGTGGAAGCTTGAGGAACAGCTTTACGGTCTTGTTGAAATGTGCGTGCCGGTCTTGACGGACGATCCGCTGTTCTTTATTTTGAATTCGTACACAACGGGACTTTCTCCGTCCGTTATGGCGTATCTGCTCGGCGTTTTGCTGCGCCCGAAGTTCGGCGGCTATGTTTCCGCAGATGAAATCGGCTTGCCGGTGACGGAAACGGGGCTTGTTCTGCCCTGCGGCAGCACGGCAATCTGGTCGGGCGAGCCGGTATAACGGGACTTTTTTGAAACGGAAGGGATAAAATGGCGTTTATTGAGTGCAGAGACCTGCATTTTTCATACAGCGAAGAGAGCGGCGAGGTCCTGCACGGCGTCGATCTCGACATTGAAAAGGGTTCGTTTGTGGCGCTGCTCGGCCACAACGGCTGCGGTAAATCCACCATGGCGAAGCTGTTTAACGGTATGCTGGTGCCGACTTCCGGCACCGTGACGGTGGACGGCATCGATACCGCCGTGGAGGAAACGCAGCTTGACGTGCGCCGCCGCGTGGGCCTTGTGCAGCAGAACCCGGATAACCAGCTTGTCGCGGGTATTGTTGAGGAAGACGTGGCATTCGGCCCGGAAAACCTCGGTATTGAGCCCGCAGAAATCCGCCGCCGTGTCGATGCGGCACTGAAAGCGGTCAACATGTACGAGTACCGCGACCATGCGCCGCATAAGCTCTCCGGCGGTCAGAAGCAGCGCGTCGCGATTGCGGGTGTTATCGCGATGGAGACCATGTGCATTGTGCTTGATGAGCCGACCGCCATGCTGGACCCGCGCGGCCGACAGGAGGTTATGGATACCATTCGGTATCTGAACCGCGAAAAGGGTATCACCGTCATTCTCATCACGCACTACATGGACGAGGCCGTGCAGGCCGACCGCGTGGTGGTGATGGACGGCGGTAACATTCTGACGGACGGCGACCCGCGCACGGTGTTCGCGCAGGTGGAGCTTTTGAAGCGCCACAAGCTCGACGTTCCGCAGGCAACGGAGCTTATTTACCGCTTAAACGCCGCCGGGTGCAGCATTTCCGGCACGCCGCTCGATGAAGACGAGTGCGTAAAAGCGATTGCGGAGTATTTAAAACTGGGATAAGAATATAAAAGGGATTTTGTTTTTTGTGCGGGGCAAGAACCGAAAGGACCTGCACCCGGCAGAGGAAACGAGGAAAATCGATGGCAATTTTGGAAACCAAAAATCTCACATATACCTATGGCGTCGGCACACCGTTTGAAAAAACGGCGGTGGAAAACGTGAACCTTTCCGTAGAAAAGGGCGCGTTTGTCGGCGTGATCGGGCATACGGGCAGCGGTAAATCCACGCTGATCCAGATGCTCAACGGCCTCATCCGCCCCACAAGCGGGCAGGTGCTTTTAAACGGCGAGGACATTTGGACAAAGCCGAAGGAAATTCGCCGCGTGCGCTTTCAGGTGGGCATGGTGTTCCAGTACCCGGAATACCAGCTGTTTGAAGAAACCGTCATCAAAGACATCATGTTCGGCCCGAAAAACATGGGACTTTCCGATGAAGAAGCACTGAAGCGCGCCAAAGAAGCGGCACACTTTACAGACTTAAAGCCTGAGCTTTTGGAGAAATCTCCGTTTGAGCTTTCGGGCGGCGAAAAGCGTCGTGCAGCCATTGCGGGCGTCATCGCCATGGAGCCGGAGGTGCTCATTTTGGATGAGCCCGCCGCCGGTCTTGACCCGAAGGGCAGAGATGTTATCTTAGCGCAGATCTCCGAATATCACCGCCAGCGCGGCAACACCATTTTGCTCGTCTCCCACAGTATGGAGGACATCGGCCGCGTGGCAGACCGCGTGCTTGTGATGAACAACGCCCATGCCGAAATGTACGACGAGACCCGCGCCGTGTTCTCGCGCGGCGAGCTTTTGGAGCCGATGGGTCTGCGCCTGCCGCAGATCACGTCCATCATGCGCCGTTTGCGCAAAATGGGTCTGCCGGTCAGCGAGACGGTTTTAAATGTAGACGAAGCCGTTATGGAGCTTTTGCCGCTCCTCAAAAAAAGGAAAGAGGAGGACAAAAACCATGCTATCTGATGTCACCATGGGGCAGTTTTTCCCCGGCAAGTCCGTCATGCACCGGCTCGATCCGCGCATTAAAATGTGCCTGACCGTGTATTTCATCGTGCTCATTTTCTGCTCGAAGAATTTTGTCACGCTCGGCGCGACGATTCTTATGAGTCTGCTTGGCGTGGTGCTTTCCAAAGTACCGCTGAAGCTCTATTTAAAAAGCATGAAGCCTATTTTGTTCATCGTGGTGTTCACCGGCGTATTGAATTTGTTTTACGGCACCGGCGACCCGATCTTCACGCTCGGGTTCATTCACATTACGCGAAACGGTATCGTGAACAGCATCATGATCGCCGTGCGCATCGTGGTGCTCATCCTCATCAGCTCTATTCTGACGTTCACAACGTCCCCGACGCAGTTGACGGACGCCATTGAGCGCCTGCTAAAGCCGCTTTCCGTGCTGCATGTGCCGGTGCATGAATTCGCAATGATGATGACGATTGCGCTGCGCTTTGTGCCGACGCTCCTCGAAGAGACCGAGAAGATCATGGCGGCGCAGAAGGCTCGCGGTGCAGATATGGAAAGCGGCGGTCTGATGCAGCGCATCAAGGCGCTGATCCCGGTGCTTATTCCGCTGTTCGTTTCTGCGTTCCGCCGTGCGTTCGACCTTGCAACGGCCATGGAGAGCCGCTGCTACCACGGCGGTGAGGGGCGCACGAAAATGAAGGTGCTGCACCTTTCAAAAGACGATTATATTACGCTTATCGTGTGCGTTTTGTACCTTGCGGCGTTCATCACAGCGAACATTTTGCTGCCTGCCGCCATTGTGCGATAAAATTGAGGAGAAGCTATGGAACGAAACCTGCTGCTGAAAATTCAATATGACGGCAGCGCGTACCACGGCTGGCAGGTGCAGGAAAACGCCCGCAGTGTGCAAGGGGTGTTTCAGGAGGCGTTAAAGCAGGTTTTGCATACGCAGCCGGACATCAAAGCGTGCAGCCGTACGGATACCGGCGTGCACGCGCGGGAATTCTGCCTGAGCATGAAGCTTTCGCACAATATCCCGCCGGAGCGCCTTTTGGGCGCACTCAATCATTTTCTGCCGCCGGACATTGCTGTGCTTTCCTGCGAAGAAGTGCCGCTTGATTTTCACGCACGGTACTCCTGCTGTGGAAAACGGTATGTGTATGAAATCTGGAACAACCCCATTCGCAGCCCGTTTCTGCACGGGCGCGCGCTGCACTACTACCACCATATCGATGAAAAAAAGCTGAACGAAGCCGCGCAACACTTTTTGGGTGCGCACGATTTCACTTCGTTCTGTACACTCGATAACCGTGACATGGGGGACTTTACCCGCACGGTTACGGAAAGCTCCGTCACGCGCGAGGGCGACATGGTGCGCTTTACCGTGGCGGCGGACGGGTTCCTTTACAACATGGTGCGCATCATGACGGGCACTTTGCTCGCCGTGCAGCAGGGGCGCTTTGTCCCCGAGGACATCCCGAAGATCATCGAGGGGAAAAACCGCAAGCTTGCGGGGCCGACCGCCCCGGCGTGTGGTCTGTATTTAGAAAAAGTGTTTTATAAACCGCAAATATAATGCCTGCGGTTCGGTTGGATAAATGTTCTGTATTCCGATTTTATAACGCGGAATAAGGGAGAAAAGTATGGCAAGAAAAAAGCATGAAGCAGAAAAAAAGCACGCGCTGCGCAAAAAAGAAGCACCGCCTGTGCAGGATATGCCGGATGAAACGGAACACCCCGCGCTTTCGGAAAAGAAAAAGCCGCGCGTATCGAAGCTTTTGTACCGCATCATTGCGGCGCTGCTCATCGCGGTAGTGCTGCTTATCATTTTGGAAAATAAAGATAATTTAACGCCGGAAAACATCGGCAACTGGATCCGCACAAAGGCAGTCGGCTTCGGCTTTGGCGACGGCTATCCGGCGGAGCTGACCGGCAGCACCGCGCTTGTAGGTAATTTCGGCGCGGCTGACGGCAATTTGTACGTTGTGAGCGACACGGCGCTGACGGTTCTGAACGGCTCCGCAAAGGAGATGTTCTCCGCGCGCCACAGTTACAACGACCCCACAGTCTCCGAAGCGAGCGGACGCTACCTTTTGTATAACGCCGGCGGCACGGGTTATCGTGTGGAGACGTCCTCCGGCACGGAGATTTCCGGCACGAGCGACAGCAGTATCACGACCGGCGTCATTTGCGATTCCGGTAAATTTGCGCTGGCGGTGCAGCCCTCGGACTACGCCTCCGAGCTGCGCGTATATAACAAAAACGGCAGCTTGCAGTATAAATACAGCTTTGCGGATTCCTATATTACGGCGGTGGCGCTGAATACGGACGGCACAAGAGCCGCGGTGGCAAGCACCATCACGCACGCAGGTACGCTCATTTCGCGCATTACGGTGCTGGATATGTCCGAAACGGAGCCGATAGCGGAGTACGAAAGCGACGGCAACCTGATTTTTGCCGTGCAGTGGAACCGCAGCGGCCGCGTGACGGCCATCGGCGACACGGAAACGCTCGTCAGCGATACGGGCTATAACTTTACGCCGTATGCGTATGACGGCCGTACCGTGACGGCCTACACGCTCATTCCTTCGGGCGCGGTGGTCTCCGTTTCCAACTATGCTTACGGCGGCGACAGCACGCTGCTTATTTTCCGTGACAGCGCAGAGCCCGTGGAAAGCGACCTTTCCGGCCGCGCCGTGTGGCTTTCCGCAGCGGGCAATAAGGTGGCGGCGCTGCTTTCAAGCTCCGTTGTGTCCACGGACCTCACGACCGGGCGGCAAGAAGCCGCCTGCAATGTGCCGGCCGATACAAAAAGCATCGCCATGGCGGACGAAAGCACCGTGTATCTGCTCGGCGTGCGCGAGATTCGGAAAGAAAATCTTAAGGTGATCGAGGCCGATAATACATTGTCGCAAACAGAGTAATGTGGTATAATCACTGTATCGCACAAGGCGCGCGGCAGGCGCGCCGGAAAAAGGAGAGTGTTTTTATTGGGATGGATATTTGACATTGCCGTTGTGGTGCTCGTCATCATCGCGGCCGTCATCGGTGCAAAAAAGGGATTTTTCAGAGCATGCTTTGATTTCTGCGGCGCGCTCATCGCGATGATTGCAGCGGGGCTTTTGAGCAGTCCTGTTGCAGAGTGGATCTTTACAACGTTCTTTCGCCCCTCGCTTGTGGAGAAGATCTCTGCGGCGGTCATGGGGCTTGGCGCGGGCGAAGCCGTGAACACCGTTTTCGATGCCTTCCCGGAGCTTATCCAGCGCGCGCTCGAGGCTGCCGGCATCACACAGGGCAGTATCATGGCGCAGGTGCAGGATAAGACGGACAGCATCGCAGAGGCCATTACGGATGCACTCAGCCCCATGCTCATCAACGTCATCGGCGTGTTCGTCATGCTGGTGCTATTCGTATTGTTCATCGTGGTACTGAGAGGCGTTGCAACGCTTTTAACGGGCATTTTCTCGCTGCCGGTCTTAAGCGGCATCAACGGTGCGCTCGGCGCAGTATTCGATGTGCTGATGCTCGTGCTCATTTTGTGGGTCGTCCTCGCGTGTACGCAGGTATTTGTGCCCATGCTGAGCGCAGCGCAGCAGGTAAAGGTGCAGGCGTTTGAGAATACTTCCATGCTTTTGAAGCTGCTTGGCAGCTTTAACCCCGCTTACCACTTAATGCAGTGAGCAGCGGCTAAAAGGAGATTCGGAAATTCGTAAGGGAAAGGAACTACACTATGTCTGATGCCAAAAGCCAAAAGACAAAGAAACCCATCAATCAGAATTTAACGGTGCCGAACGCCATGTCTGTGTTCCGCATTTTGGTCATTCCGTTTTTTGCGTATTTTTTTCTAAAAGGCAACCTCACAGCGGCCATTGTCGCACTGGGGCTTTCCGGCCTTTCCGATGCGCTGGACGGCATGATTGCGCGGCGCTTCAACCAGATCACGGAATTAGGCAAAATGCTGGATCCGTTAGCCGATAAGCTGACGCAGGGCACGGTGGCCATCTGTATCGCCGTGCACTACCCGTCCATTTGGCCGCTTTTGGCGCTGCTCGTCTTAAAGGAGCTCGTCATGTTGTGCGGCGCATGCTATCTGCTGAAAAACGGCAAAAAGCCGTGCGCGGCAAAGTGGTACGGCAAGGTCTCCACAACACTGTTTTATATCGCCATCGGACTCATCGTCGTCATGGACGGCTTTATGAAGGTTTCCGAGAGCACGTTCAATATCGCGTCCACCACGGCGCTCGTCATCACGGCGGGCTTCATGGTGTACACGTTCATTCGATATTTCGGCGTGTTCCGCGAAATTTTGAAATCGACCGACGGCAAATACGATTTGAACCTGCCCGAAGAAATGCGGGCAAAGAAAGAGCGCACACCGAAAAACTAACGGTCTGCGCCGGAAAGGAAAATGTCTATGATGATGTGTACACGCTGCAAGAAGCGGCCTGCGGTTGTGTTCGTTTCCCCTTCAACGGATATGAACGCCACGCAGGGCTACTGTCTTGTCTGCGCAAAAGAGCTCGGCATTAAGCCGGTGAATGATATTATGGAGAAAATGGGCATCACGGAGGAGCAGCTGGAGGCGATGACCGAAAGCATGAACGATTTGATGTCGATGTCCGACGACGGCAGCTTTGAGCCGGGCGGCGCGGTGCCGTTCCCGTCCGAACTGCTGGGTCAATTCGGTATGAACGCAAACGGTGACGGCACAGAGCCGGCAACCCGCGAAAGCCAGTCGAATGACAAGAAAAAGAAGGAGAACTTCCACAAATCGAAGCGTAAGCACATTGCGGCGTACTGCACCGACCTCACCATGAAGGCGAGAAACGGCGAACTGGATGCCATCATTGGCCGCGAGCGCGAGATTGAGCGTGTGGTGCAGATTTTGTCCCGCCGCACAAAGAATAATCCGTGTCTCATCGGTGAGCCGGGCGTCGGTAAAACGGCCGTTGCAGAGGGGCTTGCCCTGCGCATTGCGGCAGGCGAAGTGCCCGCGAAGCTGCGCAAAAAAGAAGTGCAGCTTCTGGATCTCACGGCGCTCGTCGCCGGTACGCAGTTCCGCGGCCAGTTTGAAAGCCGCATCAAGGGACTTGTGGACGAAGTGAAGCAGGACGGCAACATCATCCTCTTCATCGATGAGGTGCATAACCTCGTCGGCACAGGCGATGCAGAGGGCAGCATGAACGCGGCGAACATTCTAAAGCCTGCGCTGTCCCGCGGAGAAATTCAGGTCATCGGCGCAACGACGTTCTCCGAGTACCGCAAGTACATCGAAAAAGACGCCGCACTGGAGCGCCGCTTCCAGCCCGTCACCGTGACAGAGCCGTCCATCGACGACGCAACGGATATCATCCGCGGCATCAAAAATTACTACGAAAAATACCATAACGTGCGCGTTTCCGACCAAATTGCGAAGCGCATCGTCGTGCTTTCCGAGCGATATATCAGCGACCGTTACCTGCCGGATAAGGCCATCGACTTGTTGGACGAAGCATGCGCCTGCGCCGCGCTGCGCAACAAAAAGCTTGCGGATTATGAAGAAGCAAATTTGAAGCTCGAAAAGCAGCGCAAGGCGGAAGCCGAGATCGAGGGCGCAGAGAATGTCGATTACGAAGCGCTTGCCGAAGCGAAATATAAAGTCGCGGCGCTCGAAAAAGAGCTTGCCGCGTTTGACCCGAACGAAGTCACCGCGCCGGTAACGGAAGCGGATCTCGCGTATGTCATCGAGCTTTGGACGGGCATTCCCGCTGCAAAGATTGAGCAGAGCGAGCTCGGCAAGCTTGCTCACCTGGAAGAAAAGCTGAGCGAGCACATCGTGGGGCAGGAGGAGGCCGTCAAGGCTGTTTCCGCCGCCATCCGCCGCAGCCGCGTGCAGATCAACCCGCGCCGCCGCCCGGCCTCGTTCATCTTCGTCGGCCCCACCGGCACCGGCAAGACCGAGCTTGTGCGCGTGCTTTCGAAAGAGCTGTTCGATTCCCCGGAGACGCTCATCCGCCTCGATATGTCGGAGTTCATGGAAAAGCACTCGGTCTCGAAGATCATCGGTTCGCCCCCGGGCTATGTCGGCTACGATGAAGCCGGTCAGCTCACCGAAAAGGTGCGCCGCCGCCCGTATTCCGTTCTGCTCTTCGATGAGATCGAAAAAGCACACCCGGATGTTATGAACATCCTGCTGCAAATTCTCGACGAAGGCCGCATTACGGATGCGCACGGTCGCACGGTCAACTTTGAGAACACCGTCATCGTCATGACCTCCAACGCGGGCAGCAACAGCCGCGAAGCGCTCGTCGGCTTCAACCGCACCAGCGCGGACATCAGCCGCGAAAAGGCCATGCGCGCGCTGTCTGATTTCCTGCGTCCCGAGTTCCTGAGCCGCATCGATGAGATCGTCGTCTTCCGCCCGCTGAATGAGGAGGACTACAAGAAGATCGCGGTGCTCATGCTGAACGAGTACGTCGGCACGCTTAATGAGCGTGGCATCACGCTGCGCTGGACGGACGAAGCCGTCGCGAACATCGCGCATCGTGCCGTAGGCGGTAAGAGCGGCGCCCGCGATATCCGCAACACCATCCGCCGCACCGTGGAAGACAAAATCGCGTCTCTCATCGTCGAGAAAGGCGAAGGCAACGTCACCGGTATTCTCGTCACCGAAAAGGACGGCGAGATCGACGTGGAGTCAATCTAACCTTATAAACCGCAAATCCCCGCACAGCGCTGTTCATTAAAAGCCTGTGCGGGGATTTTTGTATGCGGAGGAAGTAAGTCCGATGTATTCAGTTTGTCAGGATGATGGCCTGCTCGAAAAGGGCGGTGTAGGCGACCTCCACGCTGTCTTTGCCGTAGTAGATGTCCTGACCGGCGAGAGGGTCACTGAAGTAGTAGCCGTTTTCGTCATAGCCCGTAAGGACGAGCGCATGCATGGGGTAGACCCACGTAATCTCCCGGCCGGTCTCCGGCACTGTCCAAATGTCGCTTTCAATCGGTGGCTCCATGCAGATAGTCGCCCAGATCATCACCGGGGTGTTGTTGTCAATATAGCTTTTTAGGCGATAAAGCGGCACGCCGCTCAGACGCTCGGCGTGGTAGCCGGTGTTTGTGAGAAACTCGTTCATGGCGCGTTCAATGACGGTGGAGTAGCATCCCCAGCCGGTTTCCGAAAACGGGTCGCCGGGGAACGCCTCCCATGGGTCGCAGCCGACAAGCTCTCCGTTTTCGTCCGTGTGCGGCGCGTCGCCCGTCGGCAGGTAATAGGAAGCAAATTCCTCCGCCGTGACGGTGCAGCCGTAGTAGTTTAACAGCATGGCGGCGCCGGCGCTTTCGCAGCCCGTGGGAAGCGTAGGCAGCTGCGAAATGTACGGCACGTCTTTAATGCGGCGGGTGGTTGCCTGCGCGGGGAAAATATCGGCGTAGGCAAGCGCGGGCGTAAAGCGCAGCAGCGCCGCGGCGAGCACGCCGAACACGAGTATCACCGGCAAAAGGCACAAAATGCGTCTGCGCCGCCGTGCGCGGTGCTTTAGGCGGCGCGGCACAGCACTGTGTCGGAAGCTTTCGGGTGCCAAATTTGCATTTTTGCGCGTTTGCATAAAGATCCCCCTTTTTAAAACTTCTTTATAACCGGGTGAAAATTTCTCTTAGCAGAGTGAGCACAAGCAGGTGAGCGGGGTAAAACAGGTAGTAGCCCCACTGCAAAACTTTGCTTCGGCGACCAAGCGTATGGTTGTAGCATAAAAGAAGCGGTACACACAGCAGTACGAACGGCCTCAGCCACACGGGCAGCGTAGAGCCGTAGACGAAATACTGCAAAACATACAAAAGCGTGACGAGCCCGAAAAACGACCATTGCTTTTTGGGGCTTTCCCGAAAGACGGCAAAGCCGAAGATCCACAGCACGGCGATGTAATTCCAGTTTGCGGGGTAGGCGAGCAGGCAGCACAGCCCGAGCAAAAGCAGCCGCACCCAAACGGGTGCGCGCAGCCGTTTCCACAGCGTGACGGCGAGAAGCCCCAAAAAGAGCCCCCACAAAACGCCCGTCACGTACCAGAACTCCCAAACCGTGAATTTAAAGCACAGCGCATACGGCACATGGGAGATGACCGCCGCAATAAACAGCCGCAGCAGGTACTTTTTCAGATTCGACGTGTACGCGTAGCCCTCCGCGATGAAAAAGCACATGATGGGCGCGGCAATCTGCCCCACGGCGTGGAAAAACAGCGCGGCGGGCGCGGTATCTGCCAAAAAGACGGTGGCGGCGTGGTCCAGCACCATGGCGAGGACCGCAATGAGCTTTAAGGTGTTTGCGTTCAGCGCGGGGCGCGAAAATGTGCACGCGGTTCTGTTTATATCGGTCATGCATTCGCCCCTCTCCTCTTTCTGCTTTAACTATACCGAAAAAGACGCAAAAAAGTCCCCCGCAAACTGCAAAAAAGTTGCAAAATTTCGGGGGACGGGTGTTTGGCTTTTAGATTTTTAAGAGTAGAGGGGGTCAGCCGCCGTAAGAGAAAATTTCGTCAGAATAATTCTCGAAATTCAGTTGACTGGTGAGGTCAGTATCATAAAACAAAGTTGAATCACCTGATGTTAAGAAATTCGGGTCGATTCCGAAGCCGGTCACGCTCGTAGAAATATAATCGTAGGTCATCGTTAAGGAACAACCGTTTGTGGCGCGCAAGACTAAAAGGGATTCATCGTTATATGTGATTCCGGAAACGGATTCCTTATTGTATATAAATTGGTTCCAAAACCAAATGTTCTCGAGATATAGCCGAGACCACATATTTGAAGTCCATTGCGCTTCGTTGATGTTTTCTTGACTGATAAACTCGGTAAACAAACTACCGGGTGCGTTGAGAAAGCTGTTAAATACGGAAGAATATAAATCGTAAGTGCCAAATTCTTCTTCAAACGATTTTATAAAATCGTCTTCATCAAATTCAGAGGTAGAATAAGAAGAAAAGCGCTGGAATAATGTTAACGCAACGGAGTCAGCAGCTATAAAATCATCATTATCCGGCATAGCACGGGTACTTGCATCTACTTCTGTGGCATGAACATACAATGGCAGTCCGTATTGCGGTGTAAATACAAAGTCCACGATAAAATCACGGCCTTCAACTGTTTTTACGGTGACATTCCGTGCATACACGTATTTCGGTATTTCAGGATATTCGTTGTCGGGGTCGTAAGTGTGCATCGACCCGGAAAATTTCATGTTCGGTGAAATCCGGCAGCCTTTTAAAAACGGCTGAATGATGCTGCGCACATAGGCGTCGGAAACTTCAATATACTGCTGCGGAAGCGTTAGATTATCCGCGATTTCATAAAGGTCGTTATCGCCATACTCTTCGGCAAAAATATAAAGCTCTTGTATAATGCGATCTTGCAGCGTTCCCGGTACACTGTTATCATCAGAGGCGTACATCTGTGATTTAGAATCATCAATCTCATTCCACGGCGGCAGGACAAGACTGGAGGGGTCTTCCAAATACAGCGGGCTTTCTGCGCCGGTAATCTGCGCGGCACTTTCCTTGTTTTTAAAGTTTGGCATCACGCGGCTAAATAGCATGGGGGAGAAATAGCCGAGCGTCAAAATGGCGGCGCAAAGGAACAAAGGCAGAAAAACAGAGAGAAAAATGTTGCGCTTCATATCGTTCTGCCTCCTTTGTAGCGGGTTTCGCGCTGCTTTTTGCGCTTCTGGCGTTCTTTTTCACGCGCCTTATCGCGTGTTTTCTCGCGCGGCGGGCGCTTCTGCAAAAGCGCTTCCAGCTCGTCGCCCTGATTTTTCGGAATGGGCGCTACATTCATGTGAATGATAATCGTGGTGCCCTTCTGGTAGGTGGAGCGAATTTCAAGCCGCGCTCCGTGGCGGCGGCAGATGTCGTCGCACAGCGCAAGGCCGAGGCCCGCGCCGCCTGCCTTGCGGCTGCGCGCTTTGTCTTCCATGTAAAACGCTTCCGTTGCGCGGCGCACGGTATCGGGCTTCATGCCCATGCCGCGGTCGATGACGGAGACCACCGTGTGGCCGTCCAGCTCGGACTGAATGAGCCAGATTTCGGAATTGTCCGGGGAAGCCTTCGCGGCGTTATCGATGAGGTTATAAAGCAGCGATAAAAACAGCTCGCGGTCAATGTGCAGCACGGCGTTTTTGTGCAGCGTTGTCAGCTTGATGCCGCGCCGCCCGAGCACCGGCGCCATGGTGGCGTGCACATCAGAGAAAAGCTGTGCCACGGGAATATCCGCAAAATCGAGCGGGGTGTTATCGGTAGAAGCCAGCGTCAAAAGCTTTGCGGAAAGCCCGCGCAAGCGCTTGGCTTCCTCCACAATGGCAGAGGCAAAGTCGCGCCGCTGCTCGTCCGTGACAACGCTTTTGATGCGCAGAATATCCGCAAAGCCCAAAATGCTCGTCAGCGGCGTTTTCATCTCGTGCGCCATGGCGTCCGCAAAGCGCTTGCGGCTTTCTGCAATACCGCGCAGCTTTTCCTCGCGCTCGTTGATGGAAGCGGTCATCTCGTTGATGCTGTGCGCAAGCGTTTTCAGTTCCGAGCTGCCCTTTTCCGGCATACGCACGGTGTAGTCGCCCGCGGCCGCCGCGCCGATGGTCTTTACGGCACGCTTTAACGGGCGCAGAAACCCCAATACGGAAATGAGCAGCAGTACGGAAATACCGCCGCCGCAGCAAAGCCCCCACATGCGCGCGTTGTTCAGGTTGGCGTCGTGCTCGTCGTACACATTCGTAACGTCATACACCGTGCGCAGCTCATACGACATGGCTTCCAGCTTGATGATGGAGACCATCATGAGGTACGTCTTTTCTCCGGCGTCGAAGATCACCGTTTTGCCGTCCGTAATGGCATCGTTCGGCTTGACGGAAGCTAAATCATACGAAGCGCCGTTCAAGACCTCGGTGCCGACCGCCGTGATGGTCTTGCCGCCCTTTTTCACTTCTATCACGTCTGCGGTGGAAATGTCTGTCGTAATGGTATCCTTCAGCATGTCTGTCAGCTGATCGGTGCTCAAAAACAGCGTGTTCGCCTTTAAACGCTCATACGCCGCGTGGTTGGAAAGCGAAGCCGCCAATGCCGAATGTGCGGAAGCGGCGGAGTTGACCTCGCGGGCTATGGCACTGCGAAAGTGACTATCCAGTATGTAAAACTGCGTGAGCTGCACGGCGAGCGTGACGAACACGAGCGCAATGAGCGATATTTTTTGCCATAGCTTCATAAAAGACTTCCTTTACGCTTATCGGCGCTCTAAGCGGTAGCCGAGCTTCGGAATGGTGATGAGCTTGCCCTGCAATCCCATTTTGCGGCGCACCTGCTGCACGTGAATGTCCACACTGCGCGATTCACCGGTGAAATCAAAGCCCCAAATGTTTGAGAGCAGCTGCTCGCGCGTGATGGCAACGTCCGGATTGCGCATGAAAAAGACAAGTACGTCAAACTCCTTCGGTGTCAGCGCCACGGGCATGCCGTTTTTCAGCGCCGTGTGCTTTTCAATGTCCACCTGAATATCGCCGTAGCGCAGGTGCATTTCGCTTTTGCCCGCGCGGCGCAGCACCACTTCAATGCGCGCCAAAAGCTCCACGGGCTCAAACGGCTTTACAATGTAATCCTCTGCGCCGCCGCGCAGACCCTTTACCTTGTCCGCCACCGCGCCGAGCGCCGTCAGGAAAATCACCGGCGTTTCGCAGCCTTCCCCGCGGATGTGCTCCAAAACGGCAAAGCCGTCCATGCCGGGCAGCATCACGTCGAGCAAAATGAGGTCATACGTGCCGTTTATAATGGTCTGTACGGCCTCTTCGCCGTCTGCGCAGCGGTCGTATTCGTAGTCGCCGATCGAGAGCGTGGCGGCCAGCATTTTCGAGATATTTTCATCGTCTTCCACAATCAGAATGCGGATCATACAGTCTTCCTCTTTTCCCCTTTTCGCCGGCACCCATCCGACGATTATGTTAACCCTATTGTAGCATAGAAAAAAGCGGGCTTCAAGGAAAGAAGCCCGCCGGTAACGGTGTGTAAATTCAATTTTGCAAAAATTTTGCAGAAAGGGAAAATTTAGCTTTCACCATTCTCCGCTTTTTCGCGGTGGATGCGCAGCAAAGTGAAGCCGAACGGCGGCAGCTTGAAATCGCCGCCTGCGGGGTTCGGGTACGGCGCGCCGAAAATAAACTCTGCATTGTCAAGATGCAGCCCCGGAATGACCGCGTTTTCCATGCTGCGGTTCACGGCAACGAACAACGCGTCCTCGCCGCCTTCCGTTTCCACATAGCGCTCAAACGAAAGCACATTGTCGTGTGCATAAACACTGCGTAGGCCGCCGTCTTTTAAAATGTCGCCGTGCTCCTGCCGCAGCAGGCCGAGGTAGCGGTACCATGCGATAAGGTCCTCGTCTTCGTGTCCCCACGGGTAGCATGCGCGGTTGAACGGATCGCGGTAGCCCTCCATGCCCGCCTCGTCGCCGTAGTAGATGCACGGCACGCCCGGCAGCATAAACTGCAAAAACGCGGCAAGGCGCATGCGCTCAAGGCCGGTTTCGCGCTGCTCCGGGGAGAGCGTGTGCGCGCTTTGCCACTCGCGGCCGCGGCTGCCCGCCGGTTCGCCGCCGAGCACCGTTAAAGCGCGTTCCGTATCGTGCGTGCCGATGTGGTTCATCAAAATGCGTAAGACCTGCGGCGGGTAGTTTTCCACGATGGTCTCAATGCGATCCATAATGAGCGACGCGTGCTCACCGAGCAGAAACCCGAGGATTGCATCGCGAAATGGGTAGTTCATCACGCTGTCCAGCTGCCCGCCCAGCAGATACCGGCGATGCACACCGTAAGCTGTCTTGTTGGAGGCGTCTTCCCACACTTCGCCGAGCACCATGGCGTTTTCATCCTGCGCTTTCGCGGCGCGGTTCAGGCGGTCAATAAAGCCGTCCGGCAGCTCGTCGGCAACGTCCAAGCGCCAGCCGGAAGCACCGGCCTCAAGCCAATGCCGGATGATACCGTCTTCGCCGTTGATATAGTTGTCATACGCGGGATTTTCCTCGCGCACATTCGGCAGCGTGATGAAATTCCACCAACATTCGTAGTCGTTCGGCCAGCTCCGAAAGCTGTACCACGGGTAATACGGGGAAGACTGCGAGCGGTACGCGCCGCCGTCGCCGTAGCGGCCCTCGCGGTTAAAATAAATGCTGTCGCTGCCCGTGTGGCTGAAAACGCCGTCGAGCAAAACGTGAATGTTGCGCTCTTTCGCCGCCGCGCACAGCGAGCGGAAGTCTTCCTCATCGCCGAGCAGCGGGTCAATTTTCTCATAGTTCGCCGTGTCGTAACGGTGGTTGGAGTGCGATTCAAAAATGGGGTTCAGATAAATGCAGGTCACGCCGAGAGACGCTAAATAATCGAGCTTTTCCTCGATGCCCTTTAAGTCACCGCCGAAAAAATCCGAGTTTGTCACAATGCCCTGTGCGTTCGGCTTCCAGTCCGGCTGGTCAAGCCAGTTTTCATGCAGCGTGCGGTCTGCCGGAACGTTTTCTTTCGCTTTGCCGGAGGACGCAAAACGGTCCGGGAAGATTTGATACAAAATGCCGCCCGCAAGCCAGTCCGGCGTTTTATATGCACCGTCGTACACGGTCAGCTGCCAGTCTTCACGTGCACCGGCGCGCGCCTCGCCGCCGAGGTCCTTTTTAAGGACAGAGCGCCCACGCGATGTGCGCAGCTCAAAATGATAGAAGTAAAGCCCCGTTTTCTGCGGCGTAAAGTGGCACTCCCACCACTCGTAGTCATTGCCGTTCATGCCGCACCAGAACATATCAAGGCACTCAATGCGGTTATCCGGGTGCTGCACCAAAAGGTAGGAGGCAGAGCACTGCATGCCGCGCGGCAGCGTAATTTTAAAGTGCACACGCGTGCCGTCTGCCACAGCGCCCAGCGGGCTGCGGTGTATGGAATTTCTGGAATTAAATAGCGTCATCGGTAAACTCTCCTGCATGAAGAAGCAGGGCACTACGACCGCAGCGCCCTGCTTTTTACATAAACTTACGTGATATTACTTCTTTTTCGTCTCGGCTTTCGTCTCGACCGGCTTTGCGAGCCAAATGGTGTTCGCATAATCGCGGATGGCGCGGTCGGCAGCGAAAATGCCTGCCTTTGCGGTGTTGACAAGGGACATAGAGTTCCACTTGGTCTGGTCCTTATAAAGCTGTTCGGCTTTCTGCTGTGCATGGCTGTAAGAAGCAAAGTCTGCAAGCGCCATGTACTGGTCGACGTTGAGAAGTGCCTGGTGCAGGTTCTGGAACGTCTTGCCGTTAAAGCCCTGGCCGAGAGCATCCATCGCCTTGCGGATGATGTCGTTGTGCTCGTACTGGTTTCTCGGGTTGTAGCCGGAAGCGCGCAGGCTGTTGACCTCGGGCGTCGTCATGCCGAAGAGGATGATGTTGTCGTCGCCCACTGCGTCGTGAATTTCCACGTTCGCGCCGTCCAGCGTGCCGAGGGTGATGGCGCCGTTGATCATAAACTTCATGTTGGAGGTGCCGGAAGCCTCTGTACCCGCAAGGGAGATCTGTTCGCTGATCTCTGCCGCCGGGGTGAGCAGCTCTGCCCAGGATACGCAGTAGTTTTCAACGAAGATGACGCGCAGCTTCTGGTTGACGCGCGGGTCGTTGTTGATGGTATCGGCAAGGCAGACGATGAACTGGAGAATTTCTTTTGCGAAATAGTAGCCCGGGGCTGCCTTTGCGCCGAAGAAGAACGTGTGCGGGGTATAATCCGCGTTCGGGTTTTCGAGCAACCACTGGTATACGGAGAGGATATGCAGCGCATTCATGTGCTGGCGCTTGTACTCGTGCAGACGCTTGACCTGTACGTCGAAAATGCTGTTCGGGTCAACGATTTGGCCCTGCGTGCGCTTAACGTGCTCGGCAAGGCGCTGCTTGTTGTGCAGCTTGATCTCGGCAAGCTTCTTCTGCACAGAGGTATCGTCCTTATATTTCATCAGCTTCTCAAGCTGAGCAGCATCGTGGATGAAGCCGTCGCCCGTCAACTCGGTGATAAGGGAAGCAAGCTCCGGGTTCGACTGGTTCAGCCAGCGGCGATGTGCAATGCCGTTTGTGACATTCTTAAATTTATTCGGCCACTCGGTGTAGAAGTCGTGGAACACGCTGTCCTTCAAAATTTCGCTGTGCAGCGCGGAAACGCCGTTCGTGCTGTGTGTTGCGTATACGGCAAGGTTTGCCATGCGCACATAGCCGTCGTTCAGCGGGGCCATGCGCCAGATCTTGCCTTCGTCCACGCCCTTTGCACGCATCTCAATCCAGAAGCGGCGATTGATCTCTTCTACAATCTGGTAAATACGCGGCAGACGGGATTTGAACAGGTCTGCGCTCCAGCACTCAAGCGCCTCGCTCATAACGGTGTGGTTCGTGTACGCAATGGTGCGGGTCACAATATCCCAAGCTGCGTCCCACTCGTAGCCGCATTCGTCGAGCATGATGCGCATGAGCTCCGGGATAGCGAGCACGGGGTGCGTGTCATTGAGGTGGATCGCCGCAAGCTTCGGCAGATCATCAAGGGAGCTATGCGTGTACAGGTGGCGGCGTACGATGTCCTGTACGGAGGCGGAAACGAGGAAGTACTGCTGTGCAAGGCGCAGGCTCTTGCCCTCGTAGTGGTTATCTTCCGGATAGAGGACCTTTGTGATGGTCTCTGCCATAGCTTTTTGCTCCATAGCGCGCATATAGTTGCCGCTGTTGAAGAGCTTCATATCAAATTCGTTGGCTTCCGCACGCCAGATGCGCAGCACGGAAATGCCCTTGCCGTCCATGCCGGAAACATACAAATCGTACGGGATCGCCATAACGGGGTTATAGTTCTTATGACGTACGGAATGGTAGTGGTCATGCCACTGCTCTTCAATGTAGCCGTCGAAGTGCACCTCAATGGCGCTTTCGTCGACCTTCTGCATCCAGACCTCGCCGCCCGGAAGCCAGAAGTCCGGCAGCTCCGTCTGCCAACCCTCAACGAGCTTCTGGCGGAAAATACCGTATTCATAGCGCAGGGAATAGCCCATGGCCGGGTAGCCCTGTGTTGCAAGGCCGTCAAGGAAGCAGGCGGCAAGACGGCCGAGGCCGCCGTTGCCAAGGCCGGCGTCCGGCTCCTGCTCGTAAAGGTTATCGAGCTTTACGCCCATTTCGGAAAGTGCTTTGCGGAAGCTGTCCTCGAGACCGAGGTTAAACAGGTTGTTCTTCAGGGAGCGGCCCAGCAGAAACTCCATGCACAGGTAGTAGATTTGCTTTGTCTCCTGCTTTTCAGCTTCGTGTACAAATTCGTCGCGGCCGCGAACGAGCAGGTCGCGCACCACAAGTGCAGATGCTTTGTAGAATTCATCGTCGGAAGCGTTCTTTGCGGAAACGCCGTAAATGTGCGAGAGCTTCTCACGGATTGCGCTCTGGACCTGCGCGGGGGTCATCTTGTAATTCATTCTTTGTCCTCCATGTGTTATGCGTGAAAAA
>ENA-UOOD01001435-UOOD01001435.1-human-gut-metagenome-genome-assembly--contig:-CS67-NODE-1435-length-24234-cov-37.722362_pt1 | contig 24234 bp, 22 predicted proteins | sample MGYA00242464_ERZ724011 | MGnify/ENA metagenome assembly ERZ724011 | reverse complement strand
AACTTTTTTAATTTCTTTTTTGATGTTCTGCATGCTTTCCAGATGAGAATCATCACGAAATCATTTGTCGTTGTTTGTTGCCGTCTCGAACAGCAACTCCGATATATTAACACATATCGTTAATGTTTGTCAACAACTTTTTTCGATTATTTTCAATCTTTTTTGTTGTTCAAGCTGTTCTCGCGACCAGCAAGTGATACTATACTAAATCTTTTCCAAGATGTCAACTATTATTTTCAAAAAAATGTCTTTTTTGTATATCCATGCCAAAAGTGAACTTTCATCGATCATTTTCATCACTTGCAACGCCCAGTTAAATGTTGAAAGAAGTGTTACAATCCCCATAAATATCCAGACAAACAGCAATGCCTGTCCTGCACCAAATAAAATTCCACCCGCTTTATTAATTCCTTTTACGATCGGAATATAACTTGCCACATCCAGAACTGTAATTAAAATATGAATACACAAAGATAAAATAAAAAATGTAAGTACATACGAAATGCCACGCATAACCATGGCAGTCAAGGTTTCGGCAATATAACCGCATACATTGTTTACACCTGTTTCTAAATACTGCTCCCCGTTACAATTCTCTATCAGCCAGTCTCTGACTCCTGCCGGAAGATCAAGTTTATCGATCAGTTCAATTTCCTGATTCCTGGTGATTTCTTCCGTCTCCTGCGGAAGCTCAAATTTTTTTATTATGTTATTTTTAATGGTTTCATCTAATGCTGTCTGTTCACACAACAATTTGTTAACACCCGGATACAAAAGCGCAGTTAAGAATACTGCCAGCACAATTCCAATTGCACCGGCAGCACTCTTAAATAATCCAATCCTGTATCCACGTAACATAAACAGCAACATAAATGCCGCTATTCCCAGGACTAATAAATTCATTTGTTTTCCTTCTCATTCTTCATGGTAAGTTTTATAATCGTTGTTTCATTTTCAAATATTGCGATATATTCTAATTTATTGCCCGACGGAACAATATCGATCAGATTCTTTCGGAATGTCGTAGAAAATTTCTTTGCACCATTCAGATAGTAAATGCTGCAGTCGAATTCTCCCGCAATAATCAATTCATCTTCCGTTGCATATATTTTTGAAAATGTATTGTTATAGTCTGCCTCTGCGGTCAATTTACCGTTTGTATCATATATATAGATATGGTATCTTCCCGCGGTGGTATCTGCATTCGCAGATATATAGCCTACATAGTGGGAATTTGCAAATACACCTAACATCTCTCTGCCATCCAGACTTATCTCTGCTTTCTCACTCGGTTTTTCATTCATGGAATAGATCACGATTCTATCATCTCCAAAGCAGGCAATCGTGTCATTATCTATAAAATCTACATATGGAAAGATTGTATCATCAAAAGTAAAACCACCCATTAATCGGTCAGCATTCTCGTTTTGTCCTACCGAGCCAAAATTATATGCCGCAAGATAATCCGGTACTGTTGTTCCATCCACCTTTACATAACTGGTAAATAACTTCTGCCCATCGTCCGATACGGCAATATCAAGCGGATAACCACTATTTTCTATAGATGTCTTCATCTCATAGATCTCTTTACTGTCTTTATCATATGCATTGATATAATTCTCATTTTCGCCTGACAGGATCACAACATATACTCCCTGTGAGGCAATATCAATATTTGTAATATCATAATTCAGTGTCTGATTACTGACCTTTCCTGATTTATTAAATACATATACATCTCGTCCGTTCATATCGGCCACAGCCGCATAATCTCCATTTACAACAGCTTGAGGCATCTTCATTGCATAGCTGCAGTCCCAGACGGTATTTCCGGTGGCATCAATATATGCCACACCATCTTTGGTCACTTTTAATACATTATCACTGAACATGATGTAATCTGCAATATTATCTCCATTCGTTTCTACAGACGACACTACATTATATCCCTGATATTCTCTTGTGTTAATATATCTTCTCACAGATACAATCACAACCGCTGCAATTAAGATCACCAATATCACAATAAGGACTTTTACCCTTGCGGAAATTCCCGGTGTTACCTCTATTACATTGCTGTTCTCGTCATCTATCTGTTCTCTCTTCGCCGTCCGTTTTGTCTTTACATGTGCGAAAAACTTTCTGCGGTTCTTTTTTTCTTCTATTTCCTTTGCCATATGTTACCTCTGTCACTTTATGGAATTTTCTTTCGTGGATAGTATAACATCTTTAGTTTACAGATGGAATAGCTATTTTTTCTCCCGGATAGATAGTATCTCCTTCTTTTATTCCGTTGGCATTCATCAATGCATCTACATAATTGGGAGACTTGTACATTTTTAATGATATACTCATGAGCGTATCTCCTTCTTCAATTGTATAATACTCAACGGCTTCATTGGACATTGTTTCCTGTGTAGATACCTCTTCTGTTCCTGCGCTCGTGGTTTCTACGGTATTCTGCCCCATTTCCTCATTCTTCGTTCCGCTACTGTCTTTTTCCGTATTTTCATCTTTTGTCTCGATTTCAGAAGATACTGTCGAAGCAGCTTCTCTTCCATCTTCGGCATTCTCCTGCCCGACATCTTTTGTATAGACCGTCTGTTCCGTATTGCTGTTTGAAAATACCTGTACATCTGAATCATCATTTTGCAATTCCATCTTTCGTATCGTTGACTCTATATCTTTCATCTTATCATAGTTCCCCGATACAACAACTCCCATCGATAATGCAAATACAGCCGCAAAAGACGCAACTGCATATTTTACATAAGACTTACTTTTCTGATTTTTTTCTTTCTTTTGGGATTCGCCTCGCATTGTCTGAAAATTCTTTACAAGCTCTGCATCTTTTCGCAGTGTCGCCTGATCCTTGTCCTCCGTCGTCATGTTTTTGCGGCTGATAATATAATTCTGCATAGCTTCATTTCGAACATAATATATATAATATCCCCGTTGCCGCATCAAGTGATTTTTCTCACACACATAAAAAGCATCATCACATTCTAAGGAATCCATGACAAACAACACCTTATCCCTTCCCCTGAAATTCTCCAGATGCAGTCTTGTGATTTTTTCATTGATATCTGTGGAAAATCCCATGCGCGAAAGAAACCATCCGACAACTGACAGATTTTCAAAATATTTGTTGATCTCCGCATAAAGCCCGCTCCAAATATGATCATCAAATTTGATCTGATCCACATCAAATTCCAGATTCTGTGCCTCTACCGCTCCACTGATAAATAACGTCTCCGTATCACCATCTTTAAAGTACTCTCCAAGCAGGATAGCTCCCCGAGAGGTCGTATTACCCGGCTCTGCGATCTTACGCAGAAATGTCATTACATAATCTTCTATGTATATTTTCTTCTTATCCGGAGCATTTCCTATCTGTCTGATATTTTTCGGCATTTTGTAATGCATTTCATTTTTTCCGTTTTTCTCCGCTGTAGTCTTGTCATACACGATCTCTATCATGATTACACTCCCCCATAATTATTATTGGCTCCGGCTCATTCCGAAAGCACTCTTTTTAGATTTGTTCTGATAATAGCATTTGGGAAAGTCTGTACTTATCAAATTTTGTCAACATATATGGCAATCTATATTTTTTCTTTTTGAGTATTTCGACATTTTATTTTTCGGTTTTGTGTAAACTTTATCAATCCGGGTAATACTTTATAGTAAGATATACTTTTGGGAAGGTGTTTATGAATATCAGTAAGAAAGTAAAAAAACGGAAAACCGAATACTTCAATCCGGCCCGAAGCCATACCTGTCACGAGCTAGGTAACCGGATCGTAGAATTAATCCATGATATGGAAGGTTATGGCAAAGATATAATCGTAATCTGCATCGGAACAGACCGCGCTACCGGAGATGCACTCGGTCCTCTGGTCGGTGACTACATCCTTGCGCACGATACCGCCTATCAGGTTGCAGGAACACTGGAATATCCGGTTCACGCACTTAATATCCGTGATACGATCGACCATATCTACGAAGATTTTGACGATCCTTTTGTAATCGCCGTAGATGCATCTCTTGGCATGTCCAAAGATATGGGAATGGTTACGATCACGAACTCCCACCTGTTTCCGGGAAAAGGTGTAAACAAAAAACTTCCGGCAATAGGCGATATGTCTATTACCGGAATCGTTAATCTCTCCGGGAATGCCGGAGCAAATCTACTCCAGAATACCCGATTATATACAGTTAAACAGATGGCCGAATACATTGGAAGAGCACTCGTCTATGCCGATCATCATCTGTCATCTCCTTTATAAACTTTGATAGCCTCAGCCACTGTACTTGCTGATCCTTCTTCCATGATTGAGATCAGATCAGATAATTTTTCTTCTGTACAAAAGTCCTTTCCGAGATATGTTTCATATTTGTTCGTGATCATAAGCTCATATTCGGATATCTTCTTCTGCGTATCACCGAAATCATTTTCCAGTGTATCACGTTCGGATTTCAATCGATCCATTTTCTCTTTTCTGCGTCCGGTGATCTCATCCGTAATCAACTGTTTGGTTTCTTTCTCGAAGGTACGAAGCGCATCCAGTTTTTCATCACTGATCACTCCACCCGCATCTTCTAACTCCTGAATCTTTTTATCATATTTACCCAGTCTGTAAATGCTCTCATCCTTATCCTTTGCAATTGAATTCTTGATCGCTTTTACAGCCTTCTCATTGGCTATGATCTTATCGCGGGTTCTTCTTCCCTCCCGGATCAAATCTCTATGTTTCACCTTTGTCAGGTTAAATACAATGAAGTAAATAATAAACTCAGTAATTATGATCAGTGCTGCAATCAGCACACACATTGCAGTATGGTTTCCTGTCTTGAACTTTGTATTCATTAAAATTGCAATCACTGCTGCCGGAATTCCTCCGCATGTAACCAAAAGAATTACAAGCAGCTCAAGAAATTCACTCATGCCTTTGGGGGAAAACAGGCAATAATACATCTTTGTATTACAAAAGGCCGGAACATGATTCTTTTTGAATAAAGTCTTGATAGCTGCATTCAGCTGACGATTCTCCTCCCGGATATCTGCCGTCTCCTTATTGATCCGATCTTCCATTCTCTGGCTTTTCTTTTTATCCTTCTTCGTCTGCACCTGACGGATCTTAGAATTATTTACATCGATCTGTCTGTCATAGCTTGCAGCGATCTGTTCTTTTCTTTTTTTTAATGTGGCACTGATCTCATCACCGGTTGCCCGTTCTTCCCGGACGATAGCCCGTTTATTCTTCTTCTGGAGCAGCTTGATCTCCTCCAGCTTATCTTTTAAATCTTCTAATTCGGAGATTGTATCACGCGCTTCGATCAGGTATTCCTGGTCTTCATCATATACGTTATCCGCAGCCATAGCTTTCCTCCTGTCTGTAAATGTGCACGCACAAGCCTACACTTATATTTATTTTAACAAATAACACCTTATTAAACAACCCGAAGTTTTTTCTCTGTTTTTTCTGAAATCTGTCACACTTTTTTCAAACAAAATTAAGAGAATGTAAATTGCAAACCCTGTTGACATCTTCTATAATAGATACAGGCACGAATAATAAACCATTGCCGCTGATCACCAATAATACAAAGTTATATTTTACATAAAGGAGGATTTTCCCTGACCTATGAATATTTTATTTTTTCTGACTCCTAAGAGCGAGGTTGCATTTATAGAAAGCACATTTACTTTAAGACAGATTCTTGAAAAGATGGAGATCCATCGATATTCAGCAATCCCGATTCTGTCGGGTAACGGCGAATATGTCGGAACAATCACCGAGGGTGATATCCTCTGGTTCTGCAAGAAAAACGGATTGAACCATCTGTCCGAATCCGAAGATATCCGTTTGTCCGACATTCCGAAAAAATTCGAATATGCTTCCGTATCAATCAACTCAAATATGGAAGATCTGATCGCCCGTGCGATGGCACAGAACTTCGTTCCTGTAGTAGACGACCACAACAAATTCATCGGTATCGTAACCCGAAAAGATATCATCGGCTACTGCTATAAAAAGCTGAGCCAAACTTCATAATTTTTTCAAAAGCACTAAAATAAAAAGCCATCCAACCGATACTATTATTATACCGGCTGAATGGCTTTTTATTTATTATAACACGCCTGTTCTGTTGATTGCTGAGATTAACGCATATACAGATGCATCAATAATATCATCCTTAATGCCTGCACCCCAGGTAACTGTTCCGTCTTTTCCTTCCAGACCTACATAAGCGACTGCCTGTGAGTTAGAGCCTACCTGTAATGCATGCTCCTCATAGCAGATGATCTTGAAGTCAATGTCAAAATGCTTCTTAATTGCATTACTGACAGCATCCAGACGACCATTTCCTTTACCATGATATACTTTCTTTTCGCCATATTTCATGATCGTGATCTCAGTTGAGATTCCATCTCCCTGAACGAAATGACACTCCAACATCCGAACAGGATTTTCTATATTGACATATGTACTCTGGAAAATATCCAAAACTTCGGTAGCGGATAATTCCTTATGTGCCTTATCAGATACATCTTTAACTGTATAACCAAGATCCTCACGGAATTTTGGCGGAAGGTCAAAACCGTACTTGGACTGGAGAATATAACCGATACCTCCCTTTCCTGACTGGCTGTTGATACGGATAACATCTCCATCATATTTTCTTCCGATATCTTCCGGATTCAGTGGAAGATATGGTACTGTCCACATACCATCTCCCTGATCCTTTCTGTACTTCATACCCTTTGCTATCGCATCCTGATGAGAACCTGAAAATGCTGCAAAGACTAATTTTCCCGTATACGGAGAACGCTCATATACATGCATATTTGTTACGCGTTCATATAATTCTGTCAGCTTTGGAATATCAGACAGATCAAGTTCAGGATCTACTCCATGTGTGAACATATTCATCGCAAGTGTGATGATATCTACATTACCGGTTCTCTCACCATTTCCAAATAAAGTTCCTTCGATTCTGTCTGCACCTGCAAGAATACCAAGCTCTGCATCTGCTACGCCACATCCACGGTCATTATGCGGATGTAAGGACAGGATAACATTTTCTCTGTCAATCAAATGTTCACTCATGTACTCAATCTGGCTTGCATACACATGCGGAAGTGACATTTCTACAGTTGCAGGAAGGTTAATAATAACCTTACGATCCGGAGTAGGCTTCCATTCTTTGATAACTGCATTACATACGTCCAATGCATAGTCAATCTCTGTTCCGGTAAAGCTCTCCGGTGAATACTCAAACGGATAATTTACTCCGTGCTCTTCTGCCATCTGGTTCAACAATTTTGCCCCATCAACCGCAAGCTGTAAGATCTCTTCTTTTGATTTCTTAAATACCTGTGTTCTCTGTGCATAGGATGTCGAATTATACAAGTGAACGATCGCATGCTTTGCGCCGTCAATTGCTTCAAATGTTTTCTTAATGATATGCGGTCTTGCCTGTGTCAGCACCTGAATGGTTACATCATCCGGTATCATATTCTTCTCAATCAGGGTACGGCAGAACTCATATTCTGTTTCCGATGCTGCAGGGAAACCAATCTCGATCTCTTTGAAACCGATCCGTACAAGTTCTTTGAAGAACTCCAGTTTCTCATCCAGATTCATTGGAACGATCAGTGCCTGATTACCGTCTCTTAAATCTACACTACACCAGATCGGTGCCTTATCAATATACTCTTTTTCTACCCATTTTACAGACTTTTCCGGTGGCATATAATAGCCTCTTTTGTAATGCTCAAAATTCTTCATGTTTAACCTCCTGTTTCTGTTTTCTGTATAAGCTCCTGTAACGGCTTTTGTTCTTCTATTCATATATTACATAAAATATGGCAATAAAAAAACCTACATCTCATCACCTATAGAGACGTAAGTTATACGCGGTACCACTCTATTTCATACATGTTGTATGCTCTCGTTACAGATACAGATATGAATCTCTTATATCCTCCTGCTATAATGGTCAGGCTCCATCCCATCCTACTTCCTTTCAGCGGGCTACTCTGAGGCGAGTTCAAATCTGTTCCACTGCTGTCTCACACCAACCGACAACTCTCTGAATGCTTCATAGATTCTACTATTCCTCTTCATCGTATTATCTGTATCGACTTTAACACAGTGTCTCGCTGTCTGTCAACCCCATTTTTGCAGAAAAAATATGCACGCGGTAACTCTTCTTCCTGTACCCGCGTGCAAAGGATTGTCATTCCTACCATACAATATGACGTTTGTTCTTCAAGAGACAACCGCCCGATGCGATCATCAATATACCGGATGCAAGTCCAAGCACCAGAACGACTACGCCTAATGCAATATTTATTGCGCCTGAAGTTTTCATTGTCTTATATGCTTTCTCCATTTTCAGCACCCCTTCTGCAAAAATTTCATTTGAAAAGATGATACCACAAAGTCTCTCACCTGACAATGTTTCAGAGTAAAATTACGCCTTAAAATTTACATTAAATATTGTTTATGTTACACTGTTTTTAAACGAACACATAGGACGCTCTTTTCATTTTCAAAATGCACCATGTCGTTCCGAAATGAAAAACGTATCCTTTACACTATAGATAAGGAGTCTGAATTATGCCAGCTATTTCAAATGACTGGGCTCCGGAACTGAAGCCCGAATATAAAAAAGAATATTATAAAGAACTGTTTAATTTTGTCGGACATGAATATGCCACAAGAGAAATCTTTCCACCTGCCGATGATATATTCAATGCATTTCATCTGACACCATTGTCAAAGGTCAAATGTGTCATTATCGGTCAGGATCCCTACCATAATGTAGGTCAGGCGCATGGCCTGAGCTTCAGTGTAAAGCCGGGAGTCGATATCCCGCCTTCTCTTGCCAATATTTATCAGGAGCTTCACGATGACCTTGGCTGCTATATTCCAAATAATGGTTATCTCGTTAAATGGGCGGAGCAGGGTGTCCTTATGTTAAATGCCGTTCTGACCGTACGGGCACATCAGGCAAATTCTCATCAAGGACATGGCTGGGAACAATTTACAGACGCCTGCATGGAGATCTTAAACCGTCAGGATCGCCCGATCGTGTTCATCTTATGGGGCTCGTATGCGCAAAGAAAAGCTTCGATGTTAAACAATCCGAACCATCTGATCTTAAAGGCTCCGCATCCAAGTCCGTTATCGGTCTATCGTGGATTCTGGGGAAGCAAGCCCTTCAGCAAAACGAACAACTTCCTGATCGAGCACGGTGTTGAACCGATCGACTGGCAGATTGAAAACATATGACAATAAATCTGCCAATCAAATAAGCAACGTGTCTGTATAAAGACAACGTTGCTTATTTATTTGGCAGATAAACAGATATGAGTAAGAAGGGCGAATAGCCCGGAGTGCGAATAGCTGTACGATTTCGAAAGTCCGACGGACGAAGAAATCGGTATTATTGAATTGTCTCCCGCTTCTTATCCAGTTCTGCCTGAACAACAGCTAGCTGTTCGATAATTTTATCTTTTAACATAGATATCTCGGTAGCATAGTCCTCTCCGAGATTGTCTTTTACCTGCTCTAACCGGTCAAGGATATCGGTATAAGTCTGATTTACTTTTCTCTGGATCCATTTGCGATTGGATACAAAAAGGATAGTTCTTAGATTATGCAGTCTGTCTGCAAGCTTGATCATGACCACCTGTGCCGGAGCGTGGTCAAATAGACGTTTTGAATAGTCGGAGAAGGTCTCTCCTTCGAGTTTACTTAATAAATATACATGATCCCTGATATCCGTACCAAAGATCTGTTCAATATCTTCAAATGTACAGTCCGTATCTTCTACCGTATCATGCAGTAATGCAGCTACAAGTACAGTTTTATCCTCTACATGACATTCGTCTCTTAATATATGATAAACGCCAAGAATATGTTCATCATAATACGGCACTTTGCCATCTCTGCCAAGGCGCGTCTGTCCCTGATGCCATCGCTTCGCAAATGCCATCGCAGTCTCAACACGATCTGCCTGACAACTGCCATCTTCTATATAAGAAACTGTTTCATCTCTGTCTGCTGTATTTGTAAAACCCTGCATGTTCTGCTCCATTCCATACCCTCGGGGCATTTTTTAGATATAACCGGACATGTCCACCCGCACCTTGTGTCTGTTTCAGTATAACACAGCCGCACATATCTTTCCAGCGAATCTGTCATTTTATAGATACTTCATTTTTACATCTGCTGCGTTTTTCTGTTTTGTACTTTTCCATAATTTGTCTGTCTCCATGCTTGAATCCTACCGAAATTTCGCATATACTAGATTCTGCTTTACCGTAATATGCAACTATACAATGTTCCAACCTGTCTGTACGGGTTGCAGCAAGCGGACTCGAACGCACAATATATGTCATTGCACTATATTCGGTTGTTCTCGTATCACCAGATCCGCATCAGAGCACACATTATATACATGACATTTCCTGTTACGGTGAATGATACAAATTAAGAAAGAGGTTTCACGATTATGGATATTATTTTGAAGATCAGTCAGGAACTTATGTGCCGGCAGGAGCAGGTAGCCGCTGCCGTTAAACTGATAGATGAGGGAAACACTATCCCTTTTATTGCACGATACAGAAAAGAAGCTACCGGTTCTTTAAACGATGAGCAGCTTCGTACTCTGGATGAACGTCTTACTTACCTCAGAGGACTAGAAGAACGAAAAGAAAAGGTCATTGCTACGATTGAAGAACAAGGCATGCTGACCGACGAACTGAAGCAGTCCATTCTGGCTGCCGAAACTCTGGTAGCTGTCGAGGATCTGTACCGCCCATATAAGCCAAAGAGAAAAACTCGTGCCACGATCGCACAGAGCAAGGGACTTACAGGGCTTGCAAATATCATCTCCCTGCAAATGACAAATAAGCCGATCACGGAAGAAGCCCTCGCCTATGTATCAGAAGAAAAAGAAGTTCACTCCCCTGAAGAAGCAATTGCAGGAGCTATGGACATTATCGCAGAATCCATTTCGGATAATGCAGAATATCGAACCGAGATACGAAACCGAACAATGGATAAGGGAGTTCTTATAACTACCGCAAAAGATCCGGAAGCAGAATCCGTATATGAAATGTATTATGATTTCAGCACTCCCATCCGCAAGATGACCGGATATCGTACACTCGCCATTAATCGTGGTGAAAAGGAAAAATTTCTCTCCGTTAAGATCGACGCACCGGTCGACGAGATCATCGGTTATCTGATCCGTGAAGTGGTTGTACGGGATAATCCGAATACAAATGACATCTTAAAAGACGCGATTGCCGACAGTTACGAACGTCTGATCGCTCCATCCATTGAACGTGATATCCGAAACAGTCTGACCGAAGCTGCCGAAGATGGTGCGATCAAAGTATTCGGCAGTAATTTAAAACAGCTCTTAATGCAGCCACCGATCAACGGCCATGTCGTACTTGGCTGGGATCCTGCATTCCGTACCGGATGTAAGCTGGCAGTCGTTGATGCAACGGGAAAGGTACTCACTACAAAAGTCATCTACCCGACTGCTCCTCAGAATAAGGTGGAAGAATCAAAGAAGATCTTAAAGGATCTGATCAAAAAATACAACATCTCACTGATCTCTGTCGGGAACGGAACCGCTTCCCGTGAGTCCGAGGCGATCATTGCCGATCTTATCCATGAGCTGGATACAAAGGTTCAGTATGTAATCGTAAATGAAGCCGGAGCATCCGTCTACTCGGCAAGCAAGCTTGCAACAGAAGAATTTCCAAGCTTTGATGTCGGTCAGCGTAGCGCCGCATCAATCGCAAGAAGACTTCAGGATCCGCTTGCCGAGCTGGTCAAGATCGATCCGAAAGCGATCGGTGTCGGTCAGTACCAGCACGATATGAACCAGAAGAAGCTGACAGAAGCGTTAGACGCTGTTGTCGAAGATTCTGTAAACCAGGTCGGCGTTGATTTAAACACAGCTTCTGCTCCTCTGATGGAGCATATCTCGGGTATTACAAAAACACTGGCAAAGAATATCATAGAATACCGTGAAGCAAACGGTCGCTTTACAAATAGAAAAGAACTGTTAAAGGTTGCAAAGCTTGGTCCAAAAGCCTTTGAACAGTGTGCCGGATTTATGAGGATCTCAGGTGGTACAAATCCGCTTGATGCTACCTCTGTCCATCCGGAAAGCTACGAGATTGCCGAAACACTGATCCGGCATCTCGGATATTCCATGGATGATCTTGCATCCGGTCAGTTAAAGGGTATCACAAAAGCCGCAGGCGATATCAAAGCACTCGCAAAAGAACTGGGCGTCGGAACCGTAACAGTTACCGACCTTGTAAAAGAGCTGGAAAAACCTGCAAGAGATCCTCGAAGTGAAATGCCACAGCCGATCCTGCGTGGGGACATCCTTGAAATGAAGGACTTAAAGGAAGGCATGATCTTAAAGGGCACAGTCCGTAATGTAATCGACTTCGGTGCATTTGTAGATATCGGTGTTCATCAGGACGGTCTGGTTCATATCTCTCAGATGTCGGATAAATTCATCAAGCACCCATTGGATGTTGTAAGTGTCGGTGATATCGTAACAGTTAAGGTTATGGGCGTGGATCTTGCAAAGAAACGAATCCAGCTCACTATGAAAGGGATTGAAGGGTAAGTCGTTTTATCAAACAGCAACTCTCTCTGAATGAATTTTTATATCTTTAACAATTCTATTTTTATATCAACATGCCGCAATTCATCAGCAAGCTTCATCATAGAATCTTGCCGGAATATGCGGCATGTTTAATGTATCTGCAACACGTATAATCCCTTAGGTTTTTCGTCATTTTGACGATAATCTTTCAGTACCGAAACAGCATATGTATATGGTATAATTTATATAAGCACATCAAGCGAATGATGTGTCGGAATTTAGGGTTATGGAGACCGTGTATACAGGTATAAAGTTTATCTTTTATATTCAGCCTTTAACCGGTGGACTATATCTTGTAAATGACACACTTCATTTTCTATTCGATGCATATGTCTTTTTCGTAAATACTCCTGTGCCAACTCGCCTTCGGCTCAAACAGGCACCCGTATTTACTGACAATATGCATCTCATTACGAAAGCCTCGTGTATGTCATATTACAAGATATAGTCCACCAGTCACAGGCTGAACATAAAAATAAATCAAATATAAACTGTGTATATCGGACAAAGAAAGGAGTTGAAGGTTATGAACAAAAAGATTATCAGTCTCATACTCATGTTTGTTATGATCGGGGAGCTCATGTTTACAAGCATGCCGGCAGCAAAAGCCAGTGGCTATCTTGAAATAAAGGCAACCGCTACATCGATGACCTCGGTAAAAATAACATGGAAAGCACAAAAAGGAGTTACTCAGTATAAAATCTATCGTGCCACAGAAAACAAAAACGGAAATGTCGGCAAATATAAGGTGGTAGCAACCATATCCGGCAAGAAAAAAAGTTACACCGACAAGAAATTAAAAACAGAGAAAACTTACAGCTACATGGTTCGTGGCTATAAGAATAAAAAATGTGTAATTAAAACTGGAGTTCCGGAATCTGCCTATACCGGACTGACATGTTCATTTGACGAATACCAGTTTGCAGAAGCCCCAAGAAGCCCAAAGTCGATCACGCTGAAATTATACAGTTCAGGCGGCGTACTTCCAACCGGATATGAAATCTACCGGAAAGAAATGGGAATCTCAGGTTACAAAAAAATCGCAACAACAAAAAAAAGTGTAACCAGCCTGAGCTATAAAGACAAAACCGTAAAAGCGGGTAAGACATATCGCTACAAGGTCAGAACTTATCTTAAGGTCGGCAAGAAGAAATATTACAGTGCTTTTACGGACTACGAACAGATATCTGCAACAAACCGAAGCGGTAAATATACGTTCAAATTTGACAACAGTGTAAAATGTGCTGATAACGAAACAGTATATAAGATTACCAGCAAAGCCTATAATGACACATTAAAATTATATGACAATGCTGTACTGACGATTGAGCTGGGCGATGGTTCGACCATTGAAACAGGTGTTGATATCATTTCCTATCGCAAGGGTGATGGCACCTGGAAGAAATACAAAAGCAACCAGAGTCTGACCCTTAAGGCAAACGAAACACTCCGGCTCAAGGTTCGGGCTACACAAGATGTAAAGATTAAGAATCTCAAAAATGTAGAGTCCTATGAACTGAATATGGATGTTACTTATGGAGGAATAAGCAGTTTCCTCTGGGCTTACCCTTATGCCGGTACAGCTAAGACTGTTATGAATTCAGAAGCGATCCATTAAATAACCGCATAATATAAAGCACCTCTGCTCCATGGTGGTTATATGATACAAGACAGAATTTCTGAAGTGTATTGTATATGAAACTACTGTGGGGTGGAGGTGTTTTTTTGCCGACATTTATGTCGACATTTTCTTGTTCAGTTAGATATAATTATATGCTATACTTATTTTGTTCTGGTTAAACGAGGTGATCATGAGAAATATATTTTTTGTAGATAGTGAGAATGTCGGTGATTCCTGGATACAACTATTTGATTATCTGAATGACGATGACTGTATCCTTGTATTCTACACCGACAAGTCTCCTAACATGTCCTATGCAAATGTTGTCGCATTGAAACAGTCCCCTTTTGAACCTGAGTTCATCCTCTGTGAAAACGGAACTGATAATGCCTTAGATTTTCAACTTGTAACCTACCTTGGTTCGTATACAGTTAAAAATCCGGACGACAACCTCATCATTGTTTCAAAAGATAAAGGTTTTGACAGCGTGGTACATTTCTGGACGGAACGCGGATACCATGTATGCCGCAAGGCTCCCTCCATTTTCCACACGCTGGCAAATGAACTATCTATACAAAAGCCAATGCTTCCTGCAATTCCAGCTTTTACTGCAGTACCGGAAAGTATTGATAATTCAGTAATAAAAGCAGAAAATCCAAAGCCGGACGTGATCGTAGAAGCCACTCCCGCTGCGAATCCTGTCAAAATTGCTGTTTCTACTAAGATTGATAAACAGGCTGCTATTCCAGAAGCTGTATCTACGCCGCTGTATGATAAGGAACAGGTCGATACATTACTTTCCTGTGTCGGGAAAAGTAATCTATCCGCCATCCACAACATACTTATATCAATCTACGGTCAGGAAAAAGGAAGTTATATCTATGGTATAGTAAAGAGTTCATCCTATGAGATACCAAAGGTCAACTGGCAAAAGAAAACAAAATACCGTAAATTCTTATCGATTGTTTACTCTAATGCCGGTATTGCTCTCATTGATGATTTCTATAAAAAACTATACCCGCATAAAGCAAACCTTCGGGAAATTCACAACCTCTTCGTGACCAAATATGGTCAGGAAAAGGGTACCGAATACTATCGCTACTATAAATCGCATGCAGAATTTCTGCAGAAGACATTCTAGCATGTAACAAAAAGGAACCAGAACAAAGTTCTCCCCACCACAGAATCCGAATAGCATATAGGGGATGTGGTAAGTAAGGCTGTGGCGGGGGATATGTACATGTGCTACTACTTTTTGATCTCAGTGTTACATTTGTATTTGTATCTATATGGTCTTATTAAATTCTCATATAATTTATAACTGCATATATCTATATAGCTTACTTCTTGTTCTTTTATGGTTGTATAGCAAATCAGTCTGGGATTCTCCTTTATATAGCACTGCTTCTCAAAATCCCATTCACATATAAACACCTTTTCAAATGGTGATTTCTCTATAACCCTAAGAAAATAATCCGTAACACCGTTTCTTTCTTTTGTTTTTAACAGATGTTCCATACAATCAAATTCATCATCTAAAACAAATATAAACAAGTCCGTATCCCCTTTAGGATGTAATTTTTCCTTTTTCTTTATTCCCGCAATAATATTATCTATATCAGCTTCTATCACTGGTATATCCGATTTAAATTCTGAGGGCTGCCCATCTTTGTAATTAAAACTTTTCGCAAGAAGTCGTTTATCTTTATCGAATTGACATTTTCCTTCTTCTGTAAATGAACCATCGATATTTCTTTCATAATCCAATGCAATAAAACGCATTTGCGCTTCACTTATTTCCTGTAATTTCTCCGTTTTCTCTCTAATAGATAATCTATCAAATTGTGTTGGAGATTTTGCTATTTTATTATTATGTTGCGTATGTGTTACTTCTAAATAATTTCCTCCTTGAAATTTTAGATCAGGCATACTCTTACTTGAATTATCATCATAATATTGATTGTCAAATATATAGCCTTTTAATTGTAAAATCTCCTTCGCTTCCTGTTCTCCTTGTTTCATTTTATTTTTTCCCCTTTTATGTTAATTATATTTTCTTTGTTATCATTCCACACTATATATCTATTAAAACTGATATTTGTTATTGTATTTACAGCTACGTTATAAATTCACATTCCACCATGTATCTATTAAAACCTGGATCTGTTCCTTTGTGGCATCTGATAATGTCTTATTCACATTCCACCATGCATCTATTAAAACTTGACGAACGTATAGAAGAATTAGTAGAAAAGAAATTCACATTCCACCATGTATCTATTAAAACGAGCAAAAGAAGCGTTGGAGAACGCAAAAGACGCATATTCACATTCCACCATGTATCTATTAAAACCCATCTTAAACGACTGCTTGCCAAATAAATATTCCATTCACATTCCACCATGTATCTATTAAAACAAGGGATGAAAGGATGATGCATCATTATGAAAATAATTCACATTCCACCATGTATCTATTAAAACTGTGATATTTACCCCGGACAATGTGATTTCATACAAATTCACATTCCACCATGTATCTATTAAAACTTAGTAATAGTGCTGATTATAGTTGTTTCGGTTATATTCACATTCCACCATGTATCTATTAAAACAGTATCATGCGCCAAACGTAACATGATCTCATCAAGATTCACATTCCACCATGTATCTATTAAAACATCCATGATGAAACAGAAATATTTCTTGCATTTTTCATTCACATTCCACCATGTATCTATTAAAACCGTCCTTGTCTGTTGTAAAAGTACAAATATAGTCACATTCACATTCCACCATGTATCTATTAAAACTCTGAAATCACGTCTTACATATCCTGTTGATGTGAGATTCACATTCCACCATGTATCTATTAAAACAGATAAAGCGGACATTGTTTTGTCAGTAATTGATGTAATTCACATTCCACCATGTATCTATTAAAACAATTATTGAAAAAAAAATGGCTACATCATAACCACGATTCACATTCCACCATGTATCTATTAAAACTGAGGGGAGCATCCCATCACTTCAGCCGCCTGATTATTCACATTCCACCATGTATCTATTAAAACCTTCTACTGCCTGCGTTGCCGCTGCCGCAATAACTGATTCACATTCCACCATGTATCTATTAAAACAAACACCGTGCGCCCCGGTGCGTTCGTGATTAACTCATTCACATTCCACCATGTATCTATTAAAACAATTCTGCATAGCTACTTCCATTCGTACTGTAGCTACATTCACATTCCACCATGTATCTATTAAAACTGTGTATGATGTGAGAAACGGATCATACAGATACACATTCACATTCCACCATGTATCTATTAAAACCGTCGGACTTTTTGACGAAGAAAAAATAAATGAAACATTCACATTCCACCATGTATCTATTAAAACCACCCTGTTTGTATACAACAAACTTACACTATTTAAATTCACATTCCACCATGTATCTATTAAAACAGATTACGGGTACATTGTACTGTGTAAACAAGTTTATTCACATTCCACCATGTATCTATTAAAACGATGGTGTCAAGCAGCTCCCAATCCATAAATGTAAAATTCACATTCCACCATGTATCTATTAAAACCTGTACGATACGCTTGTAAAAAAGGAGTAACACTTATTCACATTCCACCATGTATCTATTAAAACTATCGAGTTTGCCACAGTGTCTAATCCGGTTTTGAATTCACATTCCACCATGTATCTATTAAAACCGGAATTGAAGATGTACAGGAAGCTAGAGAAAAGCTTATTCACATTCCACCATGTATCTATTAAAACGTTGGTTCTGCGAATGTTAGAATCATAATTATAGATATTCACATTCCACCATGTATCTATTAAAACTAAGGTTACCTCTTCCACACCTGCCCCGAGTTTGTATTCACATTCCACCATGTATCTATTAAAACGCACTTGTGGCGGGCGAAGGTGAAGGAGTGAGCAGAATTCACATTCCACCATGTATCTATTAAAACAGCTTTCGCCATCTCCACAGCTCGGACATTATTACAATTCACATTCCACCATGTATCTATTAAAACTCTTGTCGATGAATGTTGACGATGCGAACAAATACAATTCACATTCCACCATGTATCTATTAAAACTGCGTTCCGAATCCACTTCTCTACTTCTTCGCTGTCATTCACATTCCACCATGTATCTATTAAAACTTTTATCGTCAGAAAAAATTGACATATGATAAGCTGATTCACATTCCACCATGTATCTATTAAAACTGATTTTGCAAATCGAATATAATCTCATCGCGAACATTCACATTCCACCATGTATCTATTAAAACTATGACAGAGCATTGCGACATTGACATATACCTGAATTCACATTCCACCATGTATCTATTAAAACTATGCTTGTAGAAAAAAGAGATCTGGAGATACGACATTCACATTCCACCATGTATCTATTAAAACATATCAGCGCGGACGGCGCTTACAAAGAATCCTTTGATTCACATTCCACCATGTATCTATTAAAACGGTATCAAAAGCATCAGAAACAGATGTCTTAAATAATTCACATTCCACCATGTATCTATTAAAACGAATACCACTATATTCTGGACTATAAACGAGATGAAATTCACATTCCACCATGTATCTATTAAAACTCAAAATAGTTGTTTACTACATTCAGTACACAGTCATTCACATTCCACCATGTATCTATTAAAACTTACTTTTGTCAGCCTTTTTCTTTGACTACTTACGAATTCACATTCCACCATGTATCTATTAAAACGTACAATCGCGCGCCGATATTTTGCATATTAAACGAATTCACATTCCACCATGTATCTATTAAAACACCTTGTTTCGCTACTGCTTTTCGTACAGATTCATCATTCACATTCCACCATGTATCTATTAAAACGCAAGTCCCATAAAAAAAATTGTAATAATTAATAAATTCACATTCCACCATGTATCTATTAAAACTCCAGCATATTACTCATGCTATTAAGAAAAGAATAATTCACATTCCACCATGTATCTATTAAAACGTCGCCAAACTTGATTGAAAAGCTACCACAAAAAGATTCACATTCCACCATGTATCTATTAAAACATGTAATATGTACAATTAAATAATTGTTTCTGACATTCACATTCCACCATGTATCTATTAAAAAACAATCCTGTCCTTTATAACCATCCAACGGGTCATATTCACATTCCACCATGTATCTATTAAAACGATCAAAGCTTGTTTCAAAACTGAATGAGGGCATCAATTCACATTCCACCATGTATCTATTAAAACTACTATCGCAGGTGTTACGAAAGATAACAAAAAAACATTCACATTCCACCATGTATCTATTAAAACTAAAAAATGACAAAAAATTCGGTTTAAAAATTGAAATTCACATTCCACCATGTATCTATTAAAACGTGTATTACATTTTTCCTCAAAAATACTTATGTCAAGATTCACATTCCACCATGTATCTATTAAAACTTTCATGCGCCGAATTGCAAATGTTCGCGGATATAATTCACATTCCACCATGTATCTATTAAAACTGTAGCCACAAAACCAAAACAGTATGAACAGGACTAATTCACATTCCACCATGTATCTATTAAAACTAAATGACACAACATACGCAAACGGTTTTTTGCCTATTCACATTCCACCATGTATCTATTAAAACACAAAAAGGCAATATGCGGGGATTTGCTGGGTTGAATTCACATTCCACCATGTATCTATTAAAACTAGGAACTACCAATATCATAATCGGTGGTCTGGACAGATTCACATTCCACCATGTATCTATTAAAACCAAAAAGATTTGCATACCGAAATATGTCAAAATCATTCACATTCCACCATGTATCTATTAAAACTATATGAACCAGAAAACTTGTCTGCATTAATGTCGATTCACATTCCACCATGTATCTATTAAAACTGAATAGATGACTTCATATTCATGATACGGTCAAAATTCACATTCCACCATGTATCTATTAAAACTCAAGTTCCTGCTGTGTTATGTAGCCACGTTTTAAATTCACATTCCACCATGTATCTATTAAAACCAAGGTTGTTGCATTTATGTATGATGATCTTGCTATATTCACATTCCACCATGTATCTATTAAAACAGTTATGCAAACTTAAAATTTTAACTCCGGATTTTATTCACATTCCACCATGTATCTATTAAAACATCGTCATCTGTTGCGCCTGCAGATAAAAGTCCGTATTCACATTCCACCATGTATCTATTAAAACCAACCGCCATACACATCAGGTGAAAACTCAATAGGTATTCACATTCCACCATGTATCTATTAAAACTGTAGCAACAAAACCAAAACAGTATGAATATGACTAATTCACATTCCACCATGTATCTATTAAAACCACTAGGTACGCAGTGTGAATTATACTTGCCTTACGTATTCACATTCCACCATGTATCTATTAAAACAAAGATTATGTACATAAATCACTATTTTTTCATTCATTCACATTCCACCATGTATCTATTAAAACTAAAATTCGGTGATTTTGTTTTAGATAATTTTGTTATTCACATTCCACCATGTATCTATTAAAACTGGCTTGCCCTCTTCAAATACCTTTGCCCTGACTTTATTCACATTCCACCATGTATCTATTAAAACTTTCATAACCGATTGCCCCACGACAATATATTCAGATTCACATTCCACCATGTATCTATTAAAACTCAGATATTTTTAAAAGTGAATCAACAAATTCCTGATTCACATTCCACCATGTATCTATTAAAACCATTGTAAGCAGCAATTCTCTCATCTATCACTGCAAATTCACATTCCACCATGTATCTATTAAAACCGGTTGTATACCAAACCACTTACATATAGAGTCAGTATTCACATTCCACCATGTATCTATTAAAACCTGACCTTTCTTAAGTACACCACCTTCTGCAAGCTGATTCACATTCCACCATGTATCTATTAAAACTAAAATCTCTGATAACTGTTGCGCGGTTAATATTGATTCACATTCCACCATGTATCTATTAAAACCGCGATATAAAATTAATGATATTAACAAAAAAGTTGATTCACATTCCACCATGTATCTATTAAAACAAAAGTATTTGCACGGACATTAAACTTTGATGCTGATTCACATTCCACCATGTATCTATTAAAACTCTAAAGTGTATATGCGGTTTGTCAACCGTTCATCATTCACATTCCACCATGTATCTATTAAAACGCGAAAATCTCCATAAAAGCAAGGTTCGCATTTTCATTCACATTCCACCATGTATCTATTAAAACTAATGCGATGATGACCAGTCAGCAGACGATACAAAAATTCACATTCCACCATGTATCTATTAAAACGATTTTTTTACAGATGAGATTCAAAATCTTTTGAAATTCACATTCCACCATGTATCTATTAAAACGCATGACCTCCAATCCCGTTTATCTCAAAAAAATAATTCACATTCCACCATGTATCTATTAAAACTGTTTTCTTCACACACACAAGATTAGCTGTGATCTATTCACATTCCACCATGTATCTATTAAAACGTGATGAGGATGGTCACATTGTCGAACAAGACACTAATTCACATTCCACCATGTATCTATTAAAACTGTATTACATTTTTCCTCGAAAATACTTATGTCAAGATTCACATTCCACCATGTATCTATTAAAACTAGATATGCTTAAGCCGCTTAAGGTGTCGTATGCAATTCACATTCCACCATGTATCTATTAAAACATGATCTCCTGCCGGATGATCAGATACTTATTAACCAATTCACATTCCACCATGTATCTATTAAAACCGCCTTATCCGTCGTCATGCTCCAAAGGGTACAGATCATTCACATTCCACCATGTATCTATTAAAACTCACTCGTTCCATACGAAAAAGGATCTGGTTCTACATTCACATTCCACCATGTATCTATTAAAACGAACAAAAGCATACGGATTCCATCGTTCATATACAATTCACATTCCACCATGTATCTATTAAAACAAGAAATGTTAAAGCCATTAAAGGTAAGCTATAGCATTCACATTCCACCATGTATCTATTAAAACTCAAGGCATTGAACACGCCGTAGGGGGCTTGTCCTAATTCACATTCCACCATGTATCTATTAAAACTTGAGAATGTCAAATACATGCCGAATCAAGAATTTATTCACATTCCACCATGTATCTATTAAAACTACTGCACACGGTGTCTTACGCCAGACCTCGACCGTATTCACATTCCACCATGTATCTATTAAAACCGTCTGGTACAACCTGATTCCACGGTAAAAACCCGTATTCACATTCCACCATGTATCTATTAAAATTCCAGAATGTACGTCGTGCGTTTAACATAGCTGAATTCACATTCCACCATGTATCTATTAAAACAAATACTATGCGGTTGATATTGCACGCTCTGACTTATTCACATTCCACCATGTATCTATTAAAAGTGACCACCCGATAGCATTTTCGTTTGATGTATACGGATTCACATTCCACCATGTATCTATTAAAACGAAACACTCTTTTATTATTCTCCAACTTCTTCATATATTCACATTCCACCATGTATCTATTAAAACGCTAACTTCTGCATTGTGTCAGTAAGAATCAGTGTGATTCACATTCCACCATGTATCTATTAAAACGCGGAACAAGCGGAAAAATTTTTTCATCGACCTTTGATTCACATTCCACCATGTATCTATTAAAACAATATCAAATGTGTAATATCTAGCCGGTTTCGATATATTCACATTCCACCATGTATCTATTAAAACATATATGAGCCAGAAAACTTGTTGGGATTAATGTCTATTCACATTCCACCATGTATCTATTAAAACCAAATATACCTGAATGGTATAAAAAATATGGACTTTATTCACATTCCACCATGTATCTATTAAAACCTTAATTATATTCGCATGAGCAATCAAGTATTCATATTCACATTCCACCATGTATCTATTAAAACCCGAAAGTTGCCATTCTGTACTGTACAAACAAAATTCACATTCCACCATGTATCTATTAAAACTCAAAATAACTATTTACAACATCCAGAATACAATCATTCACATTCCACCATGTATCTATTAAAACAAGCAACATCAACTTACACTGCTTCATGTGATTTCATTCACATTCCACCATGTATCTATTAAAAAAAGAAAAATTTGCGCACTCATTCTTTTTCGGATAAATTCACATTCCACCATGTATCTATTAAAACTTTCTTTGAAAAATGTAGCCGTTGCACTTTGTAAATATTCACATTCCACCATGTATCTATTAAAACATGATCTGTCCGGAACATCAGTTCATGTAGAAGTGTATTCACATTCCACCATGTATCTATTAAAACGGTTAGTATTTTATGAGATTTTATTGCTAGTATTTTATTCACATTCCACCATGTATCTATTAAAACTGATACAAGCACTTGATACTTCCAGATTGTGCTTGATTCACATTCCACCATGTATCTATTAAAACTGCCGTTTCGTTTGCTGCTTCTGCCAGCCCTTCAACATTCACATTCCACCATGTATCTATTAAAACATCTACATCCTTTTCCATTATGTTTTTTAGAATCAAATTCACATTCCACCATGTATCTATTAAAACCAAAGCCGTTTTCTTTCCAAAATTTTTGCGACTTGTTATTCACATTCCACCATGTATCTATTAAAACCTGCTATGACTTGATTTTGAAACTTATAACACCACATTCACATTCCACCATGTATCTATTAAAACCGAATGAAGGATAAAAATAAACTGAACGCAGGTTAATTCACATTCCACCATGTATCTATTAAAAC
>ENA-UOOD01001416-UOOD01001416.1-human-gut-metagenome-genome-assembly--contig:-CS67-NODE-1416-length-24436-cov-6.051064_pt1 | contig 24436 bp, 19 predicted proteins | sample MGYA00242464_ERZ724011 | MGnify/ENA metagenome assembly ERZ724011 | reverse complement strand
ACCCATTTTAAAAAAGCAAAAAGACAGAGACAATTCATTTTACCGATTTTGTCTCTGCCTTTTTATCTTATTTATTCTATTTCGTATTTTCTTTATGCCTGCGGTAAAATTTCCTTTAACGCTGCCTCAAGTGCCTGCATCTGCTCATCAGTACCGATCGTGATACGCAGATAATTATCAATACCTGGCTTGTTAAAGTAGCGAACAAAAATATTTCGTTCCTTTAATGCTGTAAAAATCTCCTTTGCAGGCATGCTATTGTGTGCTGCAAAGATAAAGTTTGACTGAGAGTCTGGGAAAGAAAAACCAAGCGCCGCCAATGCTTTCTTTGTCTTTTCACGAGTTTCACAAATCTTTTTTACATGTTCCTCAAAATAAGCTTTATCATTTACAGCCTCAACACCGCAAAGAAGCGCCACACGGCTCATTGTATAGGAATTAAAAGAATATTTTACATCATTAAGTGCCTTAATCAGTTCTTTATTTCCCATCGCATAGCCAATACGCATTCCAGCCATTGAACGTGACTTTGAGAAAGTCTGAACAACAAGCAGATTTGGATACTTTTCAATCAGAGTGCGTGCTGATGGACCATCTGCAAAATCCACATAGGCTTCATCGACAATGACAACAACATCTGTGTTCTTCTGTAAAATTTCCTCAAATGTCTCAAGCGGCTCATACACTCCAGTCGGTGCATTCGGATTTGGAATGACAATACCGCCATTTTCTTTGAAATAGTCTTCCTTTTTGATCATCATCTGATCATCAAGCGCACATGTCACATACGGGATACGGTACAAATCAGCCCAAACATCATAGAATGAATAAGTTACATCTGGAAATAGAATCGGTTTTCCAGAATTAAAAAATGTCAGAAAGCTCATACTTAAAACATCATCAGAACCAACTCCCACAAAGACCTGCTCCTCTGATAATCCATAATAATCTGCCAGTGCTTTTACAAGACAGCCATTTGTCGGGTCTGGATAAAGACGCAACAGATCTGCGTCCATGCTCTTTAACACACGCGCTACGCCAGGTGCAGGTGAATATGGATTTTCATTTGTGTTTAGCTTTATCACATCTGGATTTTGTGGCTGTTCTCCTGGAACATACGGCACTACTTTTCTGATATTCTTTTCCAATGCTTCTGTCATTTTTTTATTCCTCCTGCTGTCCTATATGATGTCTTGTCTTTGGCATCTTCACTTTCATTTTTTTACTTTGATGCCTTATTTTGTCTTACTTTTATATATTACTTTTCTGTCTGCCTCTGCATTTTTCTTACAAATTTTCTTACTATAAGCACCATGGCCATCAGTGCAAGCAGACATCCAACTGCTGCTCCTGAGCTGTCTATGCACACATCTCTTACCTGCGGTGAACGCTCTCCGGTAAACATCTGGTGAAACTCATCACTTGCTGCATAAAGCGTACCTGTGATCCAAGCAATAAACCAGATGCGGCGTAGGCGAAGCTTCATTATATGCATATTTTCCTTTTGCGGCACCTGAAAAATCTTCGGTCTCCACTCATAATAAAATAAAAAAAGAAGCACGCCCAGAATCATGTATTCTGTAAAATGCGCTCCCTTGCGTACAAAAAATGTGACCATCTCCCGAAATCTGATCTGTTCGCTCTTTGCAAGGCTGTTAAAATCAGGTTTTACTACGGCAATCACCCGTTCTACTACCCGACCGCTCGTTTCAGACGACGCAGCGCCGTCCTGACTGGAGAACATGAAAATCACGCCCATCCATCCAAGCACCAGCGCTGCCAGCAATATCACACGATATTTTCTTTTCATCATTATTTTATTTGTCGATGTACTTTCCATTCATGACATCTAACAGATAAGCACCGTACTGATTCTTCTTATAGATCTCATAAATCTCCATTAACTGCTCCTTTGTGATCCATCCATTTAAGTATGCGATCTCCTCCAGACAAGCAATCTTTCTGTGCTGATGTGTCTCAACGGTACGCACAAAGTTAGTTGCATCTACTAAAGACTCATGTGTACCAGTATCAAGCCATGTAAATCCCTGTCCCAAAAGCTCAACATTTAATTCACCGTTCTCCAGATAAATGCGGTTCAGATCAGTGATTTCAAGCTCTCCTCTTGCAGATGGCTTTAAGTTCTTTGCATACTCAACAACACGGTTATCATAGAAATAAAGACCAGTTACACAATAGTTGCTCTTTGGATGTGCCGGCTTTTCTTCGATAGAGATTGCCTTTCCATTCTTATCAAACTCAACAATACCAAAACGCTCCGGATCGTCTACATAATAGCCGAATACAGTAGCACCGACTTTGCGGTCTGCTGCTTCCTTTAATCTCTTTGTCAGACCATGACCTGCAAAAATGTTATCGCCAAGAACCATTGCTACATTATCATTGCCAATAAAATCAGCGCCGATAATAAATGCCTGAGCCAGTCCGTCTGGGCTTGGCTGCACAGCATAAGACAGCTCGATTCCAAACTGATGACCATCACCTAAAAGTGCCTCAAATCTCGGTGTATCATCTGGTGTAGAGATGATTAAGATCTCGCGGATTCCTGCGTTCATAAGAACAGACAGCGGATAATAAATCATCGGCTTATCATAAATCGGAAGCAGCTGCTTTGATGTTACTCTGGTCAGCGGATACAGTCTTGTACCACTGCCGCCTGCTAAAATAATTCCCTTCATTGTTTCATTTACCTTTCTTTTTTGTGGTGCTCTCTTTGGCAAACTATAGCATTTAAGCCAACATCTGCCCGATAGCTTCTATTCGCAGTATAGCATAAGCGTTACTGGTTGTAAAGAAAAAACATGATGCTTATCTTTTCTGATTTTTCATTTTATGCTATACTGTTTTTGTTACAGTCAACAAGTTTGCTGCAAAATGCCTCGCAGCAGAATGGAGTCTTATGTTATCTATACAATCTATTTCAAAATCTTATAAAAAACAGCAGGTTTTGCAAAATGTATCGTTTGATGCTGCACCTGGCGAATGCATTGGCTTACTCGGTCCTAACGGCTGCGGAAAGTCTACACTTTTGCATATTCTTTCAGGAACAGATACGCCAGACAGCGGAACTATTCTATTTGATGGAAAAAATCTGTTAAAAAATCCGTCTCTGCAGTCCACAAAAATCGGATATGTGGCTCAAAATAACCCACTTTTCCCTGATATGACTGCCATGGATCACTTAAAATTATGGTACAGCGCTACCGAATATTCCATTGAAGATGATTTAAAGGATGGTTTTCTATCCATATTAAAAATTGAACCTTTCCTCCACAAAAAGGCAAAGGCTCTCTCCGGCGGCATGCAAAAGCGCCTAAGCATTGCCTGCGCACTTGCATCGCGCCCAACGCTTTTACTTCTCGATGAACCTGATGCTGCGCTAGATCTTGTCTGTAAGGAGGATATACGCGAATATATTCGTTTGTACTGTGCTCAGGGAAATACCGTCCTTCTTGCTACGCATGAAGAGGCTGATTTTGATTTGTGCAGCAAACTGATTCTGTTAAAGGACGGTCATGCAAGAACACTTGCAGCCGACACACCAGTAAAGGAGATTATTGAATACTTATCATGAGTTCTACTTTAAATTTGCGTCGTTGTTATCTGGCTTTTACCTGGAAGCGCTGCTTTAGAAGACTCGGAAAGCTTTTTTGCGGCCTCGCTCTTTTAGGCATCATCTGCGCAGCAGCCATATATGGCCTTTCATTCGTCAATCAAAAAAACGACACTTCAGCCGCTTCTCACTTTAACGTTGTCTTCGTTATGCCCAAAAATGCAGGACTTCATTACTCACTTGCACTCGGCATGGTCTCAAACATGGAAAGCTTATCCTCGATGGTCACAATTAAACAAACCACCTCTGAGGACGAAGCAAAAGCCATGCTCGATTCAGGTGAGGTTAAGGCAGCCGTCATTATCCCAGAAGGCATGATCCACACTATCATGAGCGGCACAAATGATCTTCCTGCCCGCATCATTTATCCTGGTGAGCCAAGCATTGAGACAGTAATCTTTCGTCAAATTGTTGACAGCCTCTCCCAGATGGTAGCAAGCTCTCAAACTGGAGTCTATGCGCTGTATGAAATCTATGATGACTTTGATGCTACCAAAAAACAGCAGGATAAAGCAAACACACAGCTAAACGATTTGTATATCAATGCTGTTTTGAAGCGTGATGCACTGTTTCAAATTGTTGGAAGCGACATCGAAGAGAGTAGTCTTGAAAAGGAAGAAATCTCTTCTGACAACGCACCTGCCACAGATTTCGTTCTTGTTGGCTATCTATGCAGCGGACTGGCTCTTTTGTTCTTGCTGTCGGGCATAAATCTGTGCTTTTTCTTTGTTGCTCCAAACCGTACCGTACTGCCTGCACTCTCGCGCCTTGGCCTTTCTGATTCCTTTTGTCTGCTGGCAGATTTTTCAGCAGCAGTAATATGTCAATGGCTTATTTTTTCAGCCATCTGTCTCTTGATCGGTACAATTGGAAGTACAGCATATATTGTTCCTGCCTTTTTGATTGGACGCACTCTCGTTTCATGTTTTGTATGCGCATTTTTTTCATGCGCACTTGAACTTTTTATCTGCCGCATCTGCCATGGCAAGCAGGCCTGTATGATAACCACATTTGCTGTATCTCTTCTTGTAATGTATGCCTCAGGCTGTCTGATTCCTTCTGCATTTTTGCCGGATATGCTTCGCCGCATAAGTGCCACACTGCCTGGAAGCCAATTAAAAAATATGATATTCTGGCAATTTGGTCAAAGCGTTTCCAGTTTTGACAGCATTATTCTGATTATAGAAGGAATCCTTTTGATAATCGCTGCGCTCCTTGCTGGCACGTTCAAAAAAGGTAAGCTGACGCACTCTCTCAGAGAAAGGAGCAAGTATGAAGAAAAATAAAAATTTAAAATTACTTCGTGCCTGGTTCTCATTCCTTGCCCGCTATACAAGAAAGAAAAAATCGCTCTGGTGTATGGCCGCTATTCTTCTTGTTATTGGCATTGCTGCGGCACAAAATGCAGACCGCCACGAAATCATCCGCATTGGATTATACTGTGCCAATCCTGATGAAATGACCGAAGCTGTGCTTACTAATCTTGAGTCACTTGATGATGGATTATATCGTTTTTACCGATCTTCATCACTAGATTACATGCAGGAAGACATTAATCTTCGAAAAGCAGAGTGCGGTTATGAATTTCCAAATGATTTAGAGTCACAGATGCAGGCTGGCGAAGACGGATGTATCAGCGTTTACACTTCTCCTTCAACTGTTCTTACGGCTGTTGTAAACGAAGCTGTCTACAATGCAATTTTTCAGGAATATGCAAAGACAATGCTTGCTGATTTTATTGCATCTTACGATGTCGTCTCATTAAAAAAAGCCGATGAACTAAAAGCACTTGTCGATGAGCACTATGAATATGAGAAGGAAAATACACCAGTCTTTCATGTTGTGTATGAGGATATTCCAGAAAACTTCTATGACGATCAGGCACTATTTCAAATTCCAGTTCGCGGACTTGCCGTACTTTTTATAATGCTGACTGCACTTGCAGGAAGCTCCCAGTATCGTCATGATGCAAAAAAAGGGCGCTTTCTGCTTCGCCGTCCAGATGAAAAATGGTTTGTCCCTTTTTTGTATAGCTATCTTCCAGCTCTGTTTCTTTCTGTTTTTGGTTTGCTTGCACTTATCATCGGCTCTGTCGCCCCAGTAAATGTAACGCTTATCGCAGAGCTTGCACTTTTGATTGTTTTTTCTGCGCTGTGTAGCATCCTCTGTACACTTTTAGGCCAGATCATAAAATCATCGCTCGCCTTTGATGCGCTGATTCCAGTGATTTTACTATTTTGTCTTTTGTACTCTCCGGTTTTAATGGATCTTAGAGATTTCATTCCAGGGTACAAAGTTTTGTCGTGGCTTGCGCCGACGAAGTGGTATTTTGCGCTGCACAATTTCATTTTGTAACTGGTCAGGCCAAATTCTGCTGTGCAACCAGATGCTCGGCACCATATTTCTTTCGAAGTGCCGGCTTTTCGATCTTTCCAGTTGCATTGCGCGGCACTTCGGCAAAGATAACTTTCTTTGGTCTCTTATAGCGAGGCAGCTTCTGACAGTACTCATTAATATCTTCTTCTGTGCATTGCATACCATCTTTTACTTGAATGACAGCTCCCGTGATCTCACCAAGACGGCTGTCAGGCAGTCCAATGACTGCGACATCCTGCACCTTCTCATAGGCACTTAGGAAATTCTCAATCTGAACTGGATAGATATTCTCACCACCGCTGACGATGACATCTTTCTTTCGGTCAACGAGGAAGTAGAAGCCATCCTCGTCCTGCATTGCCATATCTCCAGTGTAGAGCCAACCGTTTTTGAGTGTCTCAGCTGTCGCTTTCGGATCGTTATAGTAGCAAGTCATCACACCAGGACCCTTGACACAAAGCTCACCAACCTCGCCCTGCTTGACCTCGTTGCCATTTTCATCGACAATTTTACAGGACCAGCGATAGCCTGGAATACCGATGGAACCAACTTTATCAATGTTATCAAGTCCAAGATGCACACAGCCAGGACCGGTGGACTCAGACAAGCCATAATTGGTATCATACTTGTGGTGTGGAAAATACTGCTTCCAGCGGCGAATTAATGACGGTGGAACCGGCTGGGCACCAATGTGCATCAGTCTCCACTGGTCAAGCTTATAGTCTTCTAGCTTGATATCTCCTCTATCAAGAGCGGCTAAAATATCCTGAGCCCACGGAACCAAAAGCCAGACAATTGTGCACTGCTCCTTTGAGACAGCATCGAGAATAATCTCTGGTGTGGTACCTTTCAAAAGGACTGCCTTACTTCCTGCATATAAGCTGCCCATCCAGTGAAATTTTGCTCCGGTATGGTACAGAGGCGGGATGCACAAAAAGACATCATCACGGCTGGTCAAATGGTGCTTTTGCTCCATCTGTGCCGCCTGAGACAAGCTCTCATGATTATGTAAAATGGCCTTTGGAAATCCGGTCGTACCAGATGAAAAATAGATTGCCGCATCGTCCTCTTCCTCAAGTCGAACAAGAGGCGCCTGGCTTGAGCAGTCTGCAACCAGCTCCCTATAGCTCTCTGCAAAGGTTGGGCAACCATCTCCAACATAAATTAGCAGACGACCCTTTTGCAGCTCATCAGCAATCGACTCAATTCGGCCAATAAATTCAGAGCCAAAGAACAGAATATGAACCTGAGCCAAATCGGCACAGTATTGAATCTCGTCTGCTGAGAAACGGAAGTTAAACGGAACCGCAATTGCGCCCGTCTTTAAAATTCCAAAATAAATCGGAAGCCATTCCAGACAGTTGAACATCAAAATCGCAACGCGATCTCCTTTTTTGATGCCACGGCCTAAAAGCATGTTGGCAACACGGTTCGCCTTCTCATCAAAAACGCTCCATGTAATCTCTCTTCGATAGGCAACTGGGGAGGTCTGCTGAACTAGATCATACTCCTTCCAAGTTGTCTTTCTTGTATCCTTCATCAGCGGATTTAGCTCCACCAAAGCGACCTCATCTCCGTACAATTTATGATTTTGCTCCAGCAAATCAGTTACAGGCATTTTCTTTTTCCCCTTTGTTTAGTTTTCGCCATCCAGCTTTGTATTTCGTCCCAGAAGGAAGGCTTTCTGGTTGATCTCAAGAAACTTCTTTGGCACACATACCTCAATCGCAGCCTGCCAATGTTCTAGTGGAATGTCATAGTGTCTTGATAGGCGACCAAGAAGGACCAAATTGACAGCCTTCTCAGAGCCTGCCTCTCTTGCAAGTGTCAGACAATCCATCGCATCCACATTTGCACCAGCTGCTTTCATCTTCTCGATTAAGTCCTGCGGATAGACAGTTGCCCCTGTCACAACCGGCATCGGATCAATCTGCTGTATGTTGACAACCACTGTGCCATCTGGCTTTAAATAATCCAGATAGCGGACTGCCTCAAGCTTTTCAAAGGAGACAATCAAATCTGCCTCACCCTTATCTATAATCGGTGAATACACCTTCTCGCCAAATCTCACATAGGTGACAACACTTCCGCCTCTCTGGCTCATACCGTGCACTTCAGAAACCTTTACATCATAGCCTTCATTTAGTAAAAGCCATCCCAAAAGCTTACTTGCCAGTAACGATCCCTGTCCGCCGACACCGACGATCATAATATTCTTTGTCATTTTGTTACCTCCCCTAATGCACCCGGACGGCACAGCTTACTGCAGACACCACAGCCAACACACTGTGTTGCATCAATCATTGCCTTTTTGCCTCTAATGCTGATTGCCGGACAGCCTAGCTTCATGCAGGCGCGACAGCCAACACATTTGTCCTGATCGACAACAAGAGCAGGCTTATGCTTTACATATTTTAACAGTGCACACGGACGACGACTGATGATAACAGACGGCTCTGTGGCTGCAAGCTCTTCCTTTACAGCGCGGTCACACGCATCCAAATCGTATGGATCGACAACAGTGACACGGCGAATGCCCATCGCACGGCACAGACTTTCCAAATCAATCTTTCCGGCCGGATCACCCTTGATATTATAGCCTGTCGTCGGGTTTTGCTGATGTCCAGTCATTCCAGTAATTGAGTTGTCCAAAATGATAACGGTGGAGTTACTCTGATTGTATGCGATATTCGCAAGTCCAGTCATTCCAGAATGCATAAATGTGGAATCACCGATTACTGCAACTGTTCTCTTCTCGCTCTCTTCTCCGAGCGCCTTGTTAAAGCCATGGATTGCGCTGACAGATGCACCCATGCAAAGTGTCATATCAATGGAAGATAACGGCGCAGCTGCACCAAGTGTATAGCAGCCGATATCGCCAAGCACGGTACATTTATTCTTTGACAATGTATAGAATAATCCACGGTGTGGGCATCCAGCGCACATCACCGGCGGACGACCTGGAATCTCTTCATCAAGTTTTCTTCCTGACGGAATTGTTCCTATTAGTTCAGCAATCTTTGGAAATGCTTTACTTAGCTTTTCTGCAAGCAGATTTTGTGAAAACTCACCTGTCATCGGAAGTACATCTTTTCCGTGAACCGAAAGACCTAAGCTCTTGCAGTAGGTTTCAATCACTGGATCAAGCTCTTCCACAACCAGCAACAGCTCTTTTCCCTTGGCAAAGTCTAATAGTAACTTTTCTGGAAGCGGATTGACCATTCCCAGCTTTAAAATGCTGACGTGATCGCAAAAAATCTCCTTCACATACTGGTAGGAGGTTGAAGAAGTGATGATTCCGATTGGCTCACTTCCCTTTTCCACGCGATTTAGCGAGCTGGTATTGGCAAACTCAGCCAGACGTGCCGTTCTCTCCTCAACAAACGGGTGACGCGCAATCGCATTGGCTGGTGTCATGACATACTTTCTGACATTTTTTTCGTATGGCTTTATCGGCGGACAGACACGCTCTTTCGTATCAACAATGCTCTGTGAATGCGCAATTCTTGTGCACATGCGAATGATAACTGGTGTGTCAAACTCCTCTGAAATTTCATAAGCTGCCTTTGCAAACTCACAGGCTTCTGCAGAATCTGCTGGCTCTAGCATTGGCACCTTTGCTGCGATTGCATAGTGTCTGGAATCCTGCTCATTTTGAGATGAATGCATCGCTGGATCATCTGCCACACAGATAATCAATCCACCGTTTACTCCGGTATAGGAGCAAGTAAAAAGCGGATCTGCTGCAACATTTAAACCTACATGCTTCATACCACAGAAGCTTCTTTTTCCTGCTAGCGATGCGCCGAACGCCGTCTCTAGCGCAACCTTTTCATTTGGTGCCCACTCGCAGTAAATTTCTTCAAACTTGACCGCTTCCTCTGTCACCTCTGTGCTCGGAGTTCCCGGATAGCTTGATACAATACTGCAGCCGCCCTCATACAGACCTCTTGCGAGTGCCTTGTTTCCTAACATTAGCTGTCTCATTTATCTATTTTTCCTTTCATTGCCGCATTGACGCAGTAAACTATTGCACTTTAAATCAGTAAATGCCGTTAGATACAATAATACCACTTTTCGCAGCTTGCGTAAAGTGGTATTGAAATTTTTACCTAGGTTTGCAAGATTCCCTCTCGATTAGCTCTGGCTCTATGACGATCTGACGGTCGGCGAGGGAGAGTGTTTTTTCCTGCATCAGATCTAACAAAAGCTTTGCTGCGATTTCCCCTAACTTTTCGTGCGGATGAGCGATGGTTGTCAGGCCAACTTGATAATTTTCGGCTAGAAAGGAATTGTCGTATCCGGTTACGGAGATGTCTTCTGGTACGCGAAGTCCAAGCTGAGACAATGTCTGAATTGTCTTGATTGCAATCTGGTCGTTGTAGCAGACAACGCTATCAAATGATAAGCCCTGTGAGGCCATCGTTCGAAGGCGCGCAAATGGCTTGACAGCTCGATCTTCTGTGTGAAACCAAATGATCCTGTCGGGATCGTAGAAAACTCCGTACTCTTGAAGCGCTTTTGCATACCCGCGATGCCTTTCTATTCCCTGCCTGTCATCTGCCTTAAACATACCAAGTATTTTCCGATGTCCCAAGGAGAGCAAATATTTTGTGATTAAATATCCACCTTTAAAATCGTCCATCATCACATATGGGCGGTCACTTAATTGTTCCATAGTTCCCTGAATAAACACATAAGGAATATGGAATTCCTCAAGCTTTTTATAAAGAGCAATATGACGACAGTAAATCTCACTCTTACTTGGTTCAATAATCAGACCTTCTATATCCTTTGAAAGAAGCTCCTCCAGGCATTTTCCTTCTGCGCTGGAGGAATTTTTTGTATTCTTTAAGATAATACTGTATCCATTCTCTGTCATAACTTGATCAATTCCCTGAATAACAGACGGAAAAATATAATCTGACAGGTATGTCGTCACAACAGCAATATTGCGAGATGTCTTTGTATGACGTCCCATCTCCGAACAAAATGTTCCTTTGCCGTGAACAGCATAAATATAGCCTTCATGCTCCAAAATTGCGAGTGCCTTTCTAACTGTATGACGGCTCACCTGATAAAAAGCAGCCAGTTCATTCTCCGACGGCATTTTATCACCTGCCTGGTAAGTACCATCTACTATTTTTTGTTTCAGTTCACTCATTAACTTCCAGTATTTAGATTCCTGGCTGTCTGGGTTTGCCATATTATTTTCTCCTTCAAACAATCACTTTTTTTCTAGCTTATCATTTGTCCTTTCTTTTTGCAACAAAAAAACACCAAAGACAAACTTAAACCTTACGATTTTGCCTGTCTTTGGCGCCTCTTTCATTTATTCTTATATCTTATTCTTTTTCCTTTTTAACATGCGCTGTTTATTTCTCCAGCCAGCGCTTTCTGATTGCAAATGCTGCTGCCTTTGGCTGACGCTGTCTTGTGAAAATTCCCTTCTTATTTCCATCAATACGGCGAAGGCCGAAGCTCGTCATGAAATCTGCAAATGCCCAGATCTGCTCACCAGCCACAAAATCGCACGAATCAATTGCACGATTGTTTTCCTCTAGATAGGATACCTGATATTCCTCTGAGAAAATAACCTCTGGAAGCTTATGCATTCCGGCAATTGTATCTGCTCCGTACTCAGTAACAATTACTGGCTTATGATATTTTGCATGCCAATCTTCAAGATCCTTTTTCATCATTGGATAGATGGTTTCAATTTTGCCAGTCTGCAGATACCAAGCAAAATAACGGTTGATGCAGACAACATCAAACAGCTGAGAGATCTTGTCTTCCTGCACATCTACACACATAACGCCTGTAACTGGACGTGTATCATCAAGTGAGCGAATCTGCTTTACTACCTCTGTAAAATACGTCCGCGCACTCTCCTCACTTGAATGAGGCTCATTGGTCACACTCCACATTACAACACATGGATGATTCTTATCGCGCTGATACAGCTCTCTTAGAACGGTCTTATGATGCTCCAATGTCTTTTCATTGACGCGCTCCGGTGTAAAGACATCCGGTGCATTCGGAATAAACAGATTCATACCAACTGCCGGAACCTCATCTATAATCACAAAGCCCTGACGGTCTGCTAGCTGCATCATTTCCTCTGAATACGGATAGTGGGAGGTACGGAACGAATTGGCGCCAATCCATTTAAGAAGCTCGGCATCTCTTACATTCAACACCTGATCCAAGCCTTTTCCACGGATATCGCTGTCCTCATGCTTACCAAAGCCCTTGAAGTAGAAGCGCTTTCCATTGATCTTAAACTCTTTTTCAGTAACTTCAATTGTTCTCACACCAAATGGCAGTGTGTAATGATCTGTATTTTCAGCAGAATTTTCCCCATATGTAATATCAAACTGATACAGATATGCTGCACCTGGTTCCCACAGATGAGCATCGTTAATAATAATTTTTCCCTTTTGACCCTCACCGTGCGCAACTACTTCCCCTTGTTCGTCGCGAATCACAACATGTACTGGCTGCTCACTAGAAGCTCCAGCTGTTTCGATTTCATATGATACAATTCCGTCCGTACCCTCGATTGTTGTCTTTACAGTAACGTCTGATACATATGACAGAGGCGTTGTGTAGAGACGAACCGGGCGGTGAATACCAGAATAATTAAAGAAATCAAAGAAATAATCCTGCTCCCAGTGACCTTCTGGATACAGCCAATCCTTTACGAACTTGTACTCACCACTTGGAATACAGCTCCAATCAAGCAGATTGCTGACTGCAACAGTCAAACGATTCTTTCCCTCATGTACCTTGTCTGTAATATCTGCCTCAAATGGAAGGAATCCACCCTTATGACGTGCAATTTCCTCACCGTTTAAATAGACAACTGCATGCTGAGTAACACTGCCAAAACGAATTGCAATTCGCTGATCCTTTGTTCACGCACGAGGAATCACAGCATCGGTCTCATACCACACCCAACCGACATGATCGCGTAACTCTTTATCGGTTGTGATATCATTGTAGCTTGCTGGAACTGGCATATCGATAAAATTCGAAAGTGGCTTTTCATACCACTTTTCCTCAAAACCTTCTTCCATGCGATTTTCTTTTTTGAATCGCCAGATGCCGTCTAAGCTCTTTACCTGACGGATCTCATTATCAACTGGATATAGCATTTGTTTTTTCTCCTTTCTAAAACAGCTCCTTTCAGGCAATCACCCAAAAGGAGCATTTGTTCGTTAACCTTTTACTGCACCGATCATAACGCCCTTTACAAAGTATTTCTGAATAAATGGATAGATACAAAGTACAGGAACAGTTGTCAAAATAATGGTTGAATACTTAATTGCCTCTGCAAACTGATTGACCTGATCATTTTCTGCAGCTGCTGAATTCAAAACATTGGAGTTTGCAATCAAGATTGCTCTCATGATATTCTGAATCGGAAGCTTCTCATTATCCTTCAAATAAATAGATGCATTAAACCATGCATTCCAATGTCCAACACCATAGTAAAGAAGAAGTACAGCCAGAGTTGCCTTAATTAACGGAACAATGATACGGAATAGAATAATTACATCATTTGCACCATCGATATAGGCAGATTCCTTTAAAGATTCCGGAACTGACTCAATCGCTGTCTTACAGATAATGGAATTGTACACACTCAGCGCACCAGGAAGAATCAATGCCCATAAAGAATTGTACAGTCCCAAATCACGAATATTCAAATAAGCAGGAATCATACCGCCTGAGAAGAACATTGTAAACATAATCAAGCCCTGAAGAAGCGGTTTAAACATAACATCCTTTGATGCCATAAAGTATCCGGCAAACAATGTCATCAAAATATTGATCGGCAATGATACTGCCAGAATAATCAGCGTATTGGTATATCCAGAAAGAAGAAGTGGATGAGAAAATGCCAACTTATAAGCACCAAATGTCATTTCATGTGGCCACAGCAAAATACCCGGATGGGAAACGAGATAAGTATTCGATGTCAATGATGCACAGAGTACATACCAGATCGGATACAGAGTGATAATACACAGACAAATCAAAATCACACTATTGATAATGACAAATATCTTATCTCCCAAGGAGGTCTTCATTTTTTGTTTTTTTACTTTTGTTCTCATTTTTAAATTCCTCCTCTCATCAGAATAAGCCTGCATCGGTTGCCTTCTTACTGATCAGGTTGGTCAGCATCAAGAAGCAGACATTAATAATTGTATTAAACAATCCGATTGCAGTTGACTTCGAATACATCGGGTTTCCACTTCCACCAAATGACAGACGATAGGTATAGGTAGAGATAACATCGGCAGTTGCATAGGTTGCTGAGTTGTACAGAAGAAGAATCTTCTCGTAGCCGACATTCAAGATATTACCCATACGAAGGATAAACAGAATCATAATGGTCGGAACAAGACCTGGCAGTGTAATGTGAAGCATCTGCTGGAAACGGTTTGCACCATCTACACGGGCTGCCTCATACTGCTCCTGATCAATACTTGAAAGAGCTGCCAGATAGATAATGGAGTTCCAACCAATACCAGACCAGATATCGGATAATACATAGATGGTTCTAAAATATCTCGGATTTGCCAAGAAGTTTTGTCCTCTTCCTCCGAACATCTCCACGATCTGAGAGAACATACCATCCTGCATACAGAAGGTCTTTAACAGTCCACATAAAACAACCATAGAAATAAAATATGGCATATAGGTGATTGTCTGAACCGTTCTCTTAAATGCACTGTTTCTTACTTCATTAATCATAAGCGCCAGAATAATTGGTGCTGGGAAGCCGAACAAAATCGTAAGACCACTAATTAAAAATGTATTTTTCAGTAATCGTCCAAAGTACGGATCTGTAAAGAAATTCAAAAACCATTTATACCACGGATTGGACCAATTTGATCCCTCAATTCCTCTGGTAATCTTATAATCCTTAAATGCGATTACGAGTCCATACATCGGCTTATAACAGAAAAGTAACAGATAAATCAAAACCGGAAGCAACATAATATACTTCCATTTATTTTTATTCCAGTCTCTTTTTAGTCGTTTTGATAACGGTGGCTTTGGCCTTTTCACTACTGCATTTGCTTTCATAAGCGCCTCCTTTTCGGATTTGCAAAAGTCTAATTTTTCTCCTAATAGTACCGGCAGTGGAAAATTACTTTTTCCACTGCCGGAAAAGGCACTCTATTTCATTTCAAAATACACTTTTACTCATCCGACCTATTCTGTAATAAAATTAAGTCTTAGATTAACGCTCCAGATATCTGTCATATGCAGCCTGACGAATCTCAAGAACGCGAGACAGGTTGTAGGACTCCAGATCATTCTTATACTGCTCCCATACTGCATCATCATCAATATCCTGAGATCCAGTCAAGAAGGAAGCAAAGCTCTCAGAAACGAAAGTCGGAATATTCTGAGCGATCTCATCCAGCTCATCAGACTCTTCTACTGTGAAGCTTACACCAACTGGGAATCTCCAACCGCTGGTAACTTCTCTGTTCTTCTCTTCATCATCATAGATGTAATACCAAGCATCATTTGCATCAATTGCGCTCTGGCTGTTCTTCTGATACAAAAGGTTTGTAGCCTGAATACAGCAGCTGCCCCATGTCGCGCCATTGTACTTTGTCATAGGGTCAGTATCCTGATCATCCTTTACAAGGCTTGTGAACTGTGGAACACCGTCCTCATCATACTCCCATGATACACCCTCATCGCCATAGTTCCAGTAAAGCATACCCTCTTCTGTATATGCATAATTAAGCATCTCTAAGCAAAGCTTCATGGTATCTTCATCTGCTGTTGTTGTGATAACAGTGGTGTGCTTTCCGATTCCAGGACCACCAAAGATACTTGATAAGGAACCATCATCTGCTGTCGGATATGGAATACCAATCCATGTTCCCTCGTTGCCAGCTGCTTCCTCTTCCTTGTTCCATATATTCAACTGTCCCATAGAAGTGTAGCTGATTCCGCACTTGCCATTATGAATCTTATCCTTGATTGTTGTGTCATCCTCAGTCAGCATATCCTGATCGAGCAGACCCTCTTCCCACATCTTGTTTAACCAGCTGACATAATCACGCCACTCATCCTCAGCTGCACCTAAGCCTACCTTGCCATCCTTTACATAGTAGCCATAATTTGTATTTACAGTAACGCCTGCGTAAGCGCCAAATGCACCAGAAATTCCCATATCGTTGAAACGCACGCTGCAGGAGGTATCAAATGTTGCACCATACTTCTCATTGAATACACGAATTACGTTCTCGAACTCAGAGATAGTCTTCGGAACTTCAAGACCACACTCATCCAGCCAGTCCTTACGAACAACCGGGCCTTCGTAGCTGTCATTCCAACCACCGTCCTCACGGAAGAATCCAAATGTATAGTAACGACCCTCATCATCCTTCATAGCCTTATCATATACTGGGTTTGTCTGAAGGAATGCATAATAATCAGGTGCATACTCCTGAATATAATCGGTTAAATCCCAGATAATGCCATCATCAATATACTGAGATGCATTATCCATTACATAGCACTGCATGATATTTGGAAGACTTGACGGATCTGCCATCAACGTATTTGTGAATGTATTGGCATCAGAACCAGTTGTTGGGAAGCTCCAGTCAATCGTTACGCCCAGATGCTTTGCAAGACCGATATGGAATGGAGATTCGGATGCATCCTTAAATTTTTCGTGAGGCACAATACCTTCCTGTGCATACCAGGAAACGCTCTCAATATCTGTCTCAAGAGGATAAGTGATGCTGCTTGTCTTCTCTTCTGCTGCTGCAGGCATTGCAAACACGGACGCTGCCATTGCTGTTGTCGTCACGATACCGAACACCTTTTTCAAATTTCTTTTCATGTTTCTTCCTCCCTTTGCTTCGACAAGAATTGGCCTCTATCCGACAAAAATTTTTCGTTTTCTGGCAGAAAGCACCAGACAACATTTATCTTCCTCAGACATTACTATCTCGTGTTCAAAAATTTTCTCTGTTTTTTATATTTTTGAGCACTTTCTTGTCATATATTTTTTGTTTTTTATTGTTGCAATTGTTGCAGTTGTGTATGTTTCACAAACATACTTCGATTTTTCCAAAACGTTTTGTTTGATTCTATTATATCAGCTGTTTTAGATAAAACTTTGCTTTTTCAGTGCAAAATATGTGTTTTTGTGCTCTTAAAAAAACATTTTGGCTAAAAACAAAAGGCTCAAACAGTTTGTCTTTTGCAAACTTGTTTCAGCCTTGCCTCCAAATACAACTAACTGATCACTAACGGATCAAAGATTTAATTTCATCATATATACGTCTGAATCCTCTTTCTTACACTGTTTTGGTGAACATCCGAACGTCTTTGTAAAGCTCTTAATAAAGTGGGCATAATCGCGAAATCCACTCTCATAGCATGCCTCCGTCACAGAAGATCCACCCCATAGTAACTTCTGCGCATAAACCAATCTTTTGGTTATCACATAATTCCACAATCCATAACCGGTACTCTTCTTAAATGCATGGCTAAGATAAGAGCGGCTGACGTTTTGTGCATCGGCAATGTCCTGAACAGAAATGTCCTTTGTCAAATTTGCATTGATATATTCAAGCGTCCTTCCAACTAATCCAATCGTGACTTCCTGTTCTCCCTCGCCCTCTGCCTGGCGCATCTTTTATGCAATCTGGATCATTAAAATTTGAAGCCACGCATCTCCCAAGATATCCGCACCAAATTCTTTTTTGTTCCAAAGGTTGGGCATCTGATGGTGATTGCTTAAAAACTGTTCCATTTCTTCTTTTGAAAAATGAAGAATATGCGCCTTATTTTTATGAAATACCCGTAATATATTCGTCTGTGCTGTCGACATATCCTTTAATGTACTGTCTGACACATGAATTACAATGCGATCATACAAAGATGTATCATACACATAAATCCGATGGAGTTCACGCGGATTGACAATCACGACATCGCCATATTCAAGCTTTTTCCGTTTTCCCTCAATCCAGAAGTCTACATTTCCACTGACAAACACAAGCACTTCATAGTAGGTAGAGTGGATATGTAATCCCCATCGCTGACTTTCTAAATTTTCACTGCGATTTCGACTGACTTCAAAATTGTGTTGAAAATCATCTACTTCATAGGTCTGACAGGTCTTCCTAGCTATATATGCATCCATAAAAAAACCCCTTTCCTCGAAAATTTGCACTTTGCCATTGCTATGGTCATTATACAAATTTTCAAAGAAAAAGGCAAATTAACTATAATATCTGCTCGTCTACCTCAATCGCCTCGATTCGGCAGGCACTTCCATTCTCCATCTTTGGCCACTCCTGAAGATAAATATGAGCGCCCTCATGCAGAGGATGAAGCACAGCTGTAATCTTTGTTGGAAAATCAAAGTATCCAAGACTAAGCAGTGCCTTCTGACCAGTATAGAAATAGTCATTTATCTTTCGACCGTCTACATACAATTCCATCGTATCGCATGCATAGTCGAAGATGAGAATACTGTCATATCCATCTGCGCGTTCTTTCCCTGTCAGTGGTTTTCCAGCATTTGCATACTGGACACTGATTTCATAGATCTTCTCATCGCCATTTAATGCCTGTTGCTTTCCACAGCTATTGACAAGCTTTCCAGAAAGAGACTCTGATGTCTGTGCAGACTCGCTAAAGGTTACGGTTACACCTTGTGTATTTGAACCACTCTGAGTGAGGTCTCTTGTATAGATGGTAAGATCACCTTCTACTCCTGACTCTACAAATCCTTCTGGAATCACATTCTCTTCTAACTTTGGAAAGGTACGAATTTCCGTTTTTTCACCGCCAACCACGGTCAGTTTGCCATCTTCTTCCCAGACAAAGTTGTCGGAGAAGATCAGATATTCCTGTGTTGCTTGATTCTCACTGCTCTTTAACGAAACTCTTGCAGCCGATAATGCCTGTTTTCTTGTGAGCATCAATACCTTTGCCGGTGTTGTACCCCAAGTAAACTGAGGATCTTTATCGCCATAAAATACATAGACATTCTCACCGTCGACAGTCAGTTTACACAGAAGAGTTGCAAGAGCACTTACAAGAAAATGCTCTCCAAGCTTCATATTATATGGATAGAATGCGTACTCGCCAGACGCAATATCTGTTTTAGGAAAACGAACTGGCTCACCTTTTGTTTTTCCTTCAAGCACAACATCTTTATGATCATCCATTGTCAATCGTCTCTGATAGTTATTAACAAATACATAGCCATGTGTATCATCATGACGAACTGATACGCGAAGAGTGTGTGTATCTCCCGGCTTAACAAAGTCTGGATCAATATCAGCTGGAAGAACAGCTAAATCAGCGCCAAAGTCCTGCAAAAAGTATGCAAGCAGACGAATTTCACGGTAATTGTCAGAGATCGTTCCGTACTGGCGAATCGGTGCATTAAAATCGTAGTTAATCTCTGGAAGATCATTTGAATATCCTGTCGCACGGCTCTCCTGAAGTGTGGAAAGCTTGCTATCTGGATTGCTACCACCATGATACATGTAGTAGCCTAGCAGTCCAACACCGCTTCCAAGCTTTGTAAGCGACATCGCACCCACATCATTTCCAGAAACAATAGGACGTCTGTGCTTTGTCACCTGTAAGCCGCCGCCAAGCTCTGCTGTAAGATACGGAAAATCATCCTGATTGAATGTAACTGTATCGTCCACATGATGATCACTTGCAATAAGTGCATCGTTTCTGATATGACTAAATACATAATTTGAGTTTGGCTCAATCTCGGTAATGCGCTGATCCCAAGGCGCCTCGCAGTAACCACCCATGACAGGAAGAAGTCCTCCAGTCACAGCGCCACCCCAGCCTGTTGCCGTGTAAAGTGGCAGATCAAAGCCAATCTCTCGCGCCATCGCGGCAAGTGTGCGCATATGCTGCTCACCCTTTTCTCCTCGATAACCACCGACATGACCATACTCATTTTCAATCTGCACTCCTATTATTGGACCGCCATCCTGATATAAAAAGCCTTTTGCCTGCTCATAAACCTTCTCCCAGAGACGTCTCACATATGCAAGATAAGCAGGGTCATTGCTTCTTAAATCAATTTCATCATGCTTTTTTTGCAGCCAGTCTGGGAATCCTCCGTGTCTTGCCTCGCCGTGAACCCACGGGCCAATACGAAGAAATACAGAGATTCCCACTTTCTTTGCTGTATCCAAAAAATCATGAAGATTTCTGTTTCCTGTAAAATCAAATTTTCCTTCCTCTTCTTCATGATGAATCCAAATCACATAAGCGGATGCAATTGATAAACCGCCTGCTTTCATTTTACGAAGAGATTCTTCCCATAAATCTGCTCGGTAGCGGCTAAAGTGAATCTCACCCATCACCGGAAACCATGGCTTTCCATCCTTCGTCAGATATTTTTTTGTAAAACCATACGTTTTGTCCATGTTATCCGCCTTTCTTTTATAGGTTCTTCATTTTTGCCTTGACTATACTACCGTATCAGAAAAAAAGCATTATGTTTCATTGCTTTTCTCTTTCAAAATATTGCGGTCTTTCATTTTTGACTAATTGTCACACTAGCTTTTCCGATAGCTGCATCAGCACCTGATGCCTGCACTCTCAGTGTCAGTTCTCCCTTGTTTTGTCCTGCACGAATAACCACATAAGCCATTCCATTAAATGCATGACGTCCCTTAGTTTCCTTCCACTGCTCATGGCACGCTGGATCACCATTATCAATTCCGATGATCTCACCGTCTCCTTCTAATGTGAAATTAAGCTCTGGGCATGCATCGAAAACAAGATGACCCTCACTATCCACAATGCGAACCTCAGCCTGCACAACACTTCTTCCATCGGCATCTACACTTGTCTTATCAACTGTCAGCTTAATTGCTGCTGCCTCACCTGTTGTCTCTACTTTATAACGGCATACTTCTTTTCCATCGTGATATCCAACCACCTCGATTTTTCCAGGCTCATATGGAACATCCCAGCTTAAAAACAGATCATCTGTATTGGCTGGTCTTCTATATCTGTCAAAATGACCATAGCGCTCAGTCATTCCATAACACGGAAAGCCCTTTGACTTCATACCAAAAGAACGGCCATTTACAAAAAGTTCTGCATCCTCACAGTTCGTATAACAGATGACAGGCAGCACCGTTCCCTTTTCCAGCTTTAAGTTCCAATGTGGGCACAGATATGCAAATTTTTCCTTCTGATTCCATACACTTTTATAAAAATAGAATGCATCTTTTTCAAAACCACAAGTATCCAGACAACCACAGCCTGCTGAACGCTGAGGCCAGTTTGCTTCACCCAGATAATCAATGCCTGTCCACATATAATCGCCGGCAACAAAATCATGAACCATCGTATAGCGAAGCAGCTTTCCTACAGTCACTGCCGCTGTATAATATGGCTTGTTCCAGAAGGATCCAGGATCCACTTCAAAGTTGTAGTCGCTTCGAATATATCCGGCTGATGGATTTTCTGTTCCGATCACGCAGCGATCCAAATGCTCCTCGCGGTCCGCATCGTACAAAAGCTCTGCGCGCTCTCTCCATCGGCCTACATAATTGTAGCCGACTACATCGATTTTATCCATAAATGCATCGCGAGCCGAATATGGTTCTGCCGCGATCTGATCATGGGCAAGAGTCACCTTTCTGGTCGGGTCAATAGTATGGCAGTAGCCGCTCAATTCAACTGCAAGCTCCTCGCCTCCCACTACGACTTCCTCTGGGATCTCATTTCCAATGCTCCAAAGCACGATGCCCGGATGATTACGGTCACGATACAGCATTGTCTTTAAATCCCATTCATGACACGCATCAAAATACATAGAATATCCATGACTTTCATGAGTATTTGAGCCAATTTCCTTTGCCTTCATCAATCTCCACTCATCGAATGCTTCGTCCATAACATAAAATCCAAGCTCATCACAAAGATCAAGAAGTGCTTCATCCGGCGGGTTGTGTGAACAGCGCACAGAATTAACACCCATATCCTTTAGCTTTTCAAGGCGGCGTCTCCAAATTTCTGGCGGCACTGCAGCACCGACACATCCTCCATCATGATGCAGACAAACACCATTTAGCTTTACATGCTTTCCATTGATTAAAAATCCCTTCTTTGCATCAAATTCGATATTGCGAAATCCTACTTTATCAGTGCGCTCATCAATTACAGTGTCATTTTTCTTTAAAATGGTTGTCAGCTCATATAAATACGGTGTTTCGTGATCCCAAAGCACTGGATTTTCTACCTGAATAGAAAGTGATGTTGTCAATTGGCAAAGTGTCTTCGGCACATCTGCGTCCATTCCTGATAAAATAGCTGCATCCAAATCAGCTTCTGTCCAATCATTTTTCAGTGTGATATCCTTTTTTGCAGCCTCTGCTCCATCCTGATCTTTTAATACAAATGTCAGACTTAATGAATCGTCATCATCCTTCATAGATTCTGATGTATGAAGCGTTGTGCTGATATTAAGATTTCCTTCATCTGTTGTCAAATACATGCCATAGCGGGCAATGTGAATTAGATGACGCTTTTCCAACCACACATCTCTTGTAATACCTGAACCAGAATACCAGCGTGATCCCGGCTGCATGGAGTTATCCACACGAACAAGAATCTCATTTTCTCCTTCATGCACAAGCGCAGTGATATCCACCTCAAACGGAGTATAACCATAGATGTGACCACCTGCATATGTGCCGTTTACAAAGACGCTGCTCTTCATGTAAACACCCTCAAAATACAAAATAATCTGTCTGTTTTTAATATCGTTCTCTGAAATGGTAATTGTTCTTTGATACCAGCCGATTCCGGCCTTCGCATAACCGCCAGATCCACATGTATCTGATTCTGGATCAAACGGATAGTCTGTACTCCAATCATGTGGCAGCGTTACAGCGCGAAATCCTTCAGATGGTGCTGTTTCATCTTTTTCATTTCTCTCATCCAGGCAGAATGTCCACCCAGTATGTAATCTATATTTTTCCATATTTCTAATCATGCCCTTTCTATTTTCAATGCTGCATTCGTGCAAGTTTTATTGCAACTTTTCCTGCTCTGCATCGTCGACAAGATCTAAACCTGACTATCAACTAAACTGTTCAATCAGCGTAACCGCCTCAATCCGACACGCTTTTTTATCATCCATTTTTGGCCATTCCTGCAAGTAGATATGATCTCCCTCATGCAACGGATGAAGTACTGCTGTGATTTTTGTTGGGAAGTCAAAATATCCTAAACTAAAGAGTGCCCTCTGGCCTGTATAGAAATAATCGTTTACCTTTCTGCCATTTACAAAAAGTTCCATGCTTTCACATGCATAATCAAAGGAAAGAATACAATCATAGCCTTCCTTACGGTCATTTCTATTTTCCTTTGCATACTGCACGCTGATCTCATAGATCTTTTCGTCACCTTTTAATGTTTCTGGCTGACCGCAGCTGTTTACAAGCTCTCCAGAAAGTTCCTCTGGTGTCTTAGTAGACTGTACAAATGAAACACTTGTCTGTACATTTGCATTATTCTTTGCCTGGCTTCTCTTATAAACTGTAAGCTCGCCCTCGCCTGCAATCTCCTTAAAATCTGCCGGCAATACATCCTCTGAAAGCTTTGGGAATGTACGAATAATTGTCTCCTCACCGCCAACCACACGAAGAGCACCATTCTCTTCCCATACAAAATCATCTGACAATACAAGATATTCCTGCTGATCCCTTAATGTAACTCTTGCTGCTGACAATGCGTCTGCACGGCTAAGATGCAGAACCTTAGCAGGTGTGCCCTCCCATGTAAACTGCGGATCTTTATCACCGTAGAATACGTATACATCCTCGTCCTTGCATGACAGCTTGCATAGAGGTGTCGCAAGTGCACTCACCAAAACTGCATTTTTAAGCTTCATATTATATGGATAGAATGCGTACTCGCCAGACGCAATATCTGTTTTCGGGAAACGAACTGGCTCACCTTTTGTTTTTCCTTCAAGCACAACATCTTTATGATCATCCATTGTCAATCGTCTCTGATAGTTATTAACAAATACATAGCCATGTGTATCATCATGACGAACTGATACGCGAAGAGTGTGTGTATCTCCCGGCTTAACAAAGTCTGGATCAATATCAGCTGGAAGAACAGCTAAATCAGCGCCAAAGTCCTGCAAAAAGTATGCAAGCAGACGAATTTCACGGTAATTGTCAGAGATCGTTCCGTACTGGCGAATCGGTGCATTAAAATCGTAGTTAATCTCTGGAAGATCATTTGAATATCCTGTCGCACGGCTCTCCTGAAGTGTGGAAAGCTTGCTATCTGGATTGCTACCACCATGATACATGTAGTAGCCTAGCAGTCCAACACCGCTTCCAAGCTTTGTAAGCG
>ENA-UOOD01001412-UOOD01001412.1-human-gut-metagenome-genome-assembly--contig:-CS67-NODE-1412-length-24459-cov-5.113957_pt1 | contig 24459 bp, 20 predicted proteins | sample MGYA00242464_ERZ724011 | MGnify/ENA metagenome assembly ERZ724011 | reverse complement strand
ACCGGAAATGCATGAACCGTATCCCGTATTTCCCTGCTCCTGTAAAATACGTGTTGCAAGATGATAAGGACTCACACCTGACTGTCTGCCCGCAAGCATAAGGCCCGACGCATATGTATAATCATTTCCTTCAAAAGATAAATCATGGCTCGAATTTTCCATAAATGTTCCTGATATAATCTGCTCTACACCAGATTCGTTCTGCAAAGAAGAATCATATGCAAGACTTTCAAACATAAATATATATGGATTTGAAAGGAAATTCCGAGGGTCCATAGTATACTCGATAAGTTCTCTTGAAGCCTGAACCCAGCCACCGCTGTCCATCTCTGTCCACTCACCCGAATTCCAGTTATAACATCCTGATTCAACAGACTTCCATGAACTCTTTGCACTGCCATATATAAGGCTTCGTCCTATAACATTCTCATTGTCAATAACTTCATTCCAGTCTTTTCCGACATGATCTGCAACAAAAACCCATTTAGGATAATCTGCATGAAGCTGACGCAGCCCATCCTTATATGAATCCGGAAATCCCTGCTCATTAAGATAGCTTTCAAAATCCATATCTTCCGAATAAGAATTATCTTTTGAAGTATATTCACCACTTATATAACCATAAGTATATGAACCATTGTAGTCAAAGCCTATTTTGTACCAATAATAAGTATCGCTTGTATATACTGTTTCATAAATGTCAAATGTAAAAGAATCATCGACAACCGTTATAATCTGTCCTGTTTGCGTATCAGGCTGTGTACGCACACGCAGCCCGGAAACACCTGAATTCACATGTCCCGTGGCGACTGCATTTTCGGCCCTTACAGCAACAGGTCCGAAATACTGCGACACTCCGGCAATTGATGCTGCAAGCATTGTAAACAGCATAAATACCGCAATTATTCTTTTCCATGAAAATAGTATCTTTTTATCTTTATTCATTAAACCACCTTAATTCATATATCTTACGATAAAAACTAATTATTTTTACCGAACTCAGAAAGTTTAAGTCCTTCATTACGCTCTAATACCATATTAACACTCCAGCTGTTTACAAACAAGAGAAGTGGGTTATCTTTGAGGTCTTTAATCTTCTTCATATCTGAAGTACCAACAATTCTTGACATATTGATTTCTTCAGGATTTTCAATCCAGCGGATATGCTCATATGGAAGCGGTTCAAGCTTAATATCAACATTGTACTCGTTCTTTAATCTGTACTCTAATACTTCAAACTGAAGAACACCGACAACGCCAACAATAATCTCTTCCATTCCTGTATTGAACTCCTGGAAAATCTGAATTGCACCTTCCTGTGCAATCTGGCTGATACCTTTTATAAACTGTTTACGCTTCATCGTATCAATCTGGCGTACTCTCGCAAAATGTTCAGGTGCAAATGTCGGAATTCCCTCAAATGCAAACTTTTTATTGGAATTGCAGATTGTATCACCTATTGAAAAAATGCCCGGGTCAAATACACCGATAATATCACCGGCATATGCCTCCTCAACAATATGTCTTTCCTGTGCCATCATCTGCTGTGGCTGTGAAAGTCTTATCTTCTTGCCTCCCTGCACATGGAATGACTCCATGCCTGCCGTAAATTTGCCGGAACAGATTCTCATAAAAGCAATTCTGTCACGGTGTGCTTTATTCATATTGGCCTGTATTTTGAATACAAATGCCGAAAAATCTTCCTTTACCGGGTCAATAATTCCCTCAGAAGAATTTCTTGGAAGCGGAGGAGTTGTCATTTTAAGGAAATGCTGTAAAAATGTCTCAACACCGAAATTAGTAAGTGCTGAACCAAAAAATACAGGTGTAAGATCACCGGCCTGCACTTTTTCAAGATCAAATTCTGCACTTGCACCATCAAGAAGCTCTACATCTTCATTCAGCTTATCAAAAAAAGCTTGTCCGATTTCATCCTTTAAAGCAGCATCATCTAGGCTCATATTCTTAGTATCTACTTCTTTCTGACCATTCATTGCCGCCTTAAAAAGAGAAACTTCTCTCTCATTGCGGTCATAAACGCCCTTAAATTCCTTGCCGCATCCGATAGGCCAGTTGACAGGACATGTGCTTATGCCGAGCACGCTCTCAATCTCATCAAGAAGTTCAAATGGGTCGTTTGCCTCTCTATCCATCTTATTAATAAATGTAAAAATAGGAATATGCCTCATTACACATACCTTGAAAAGCTTAATTGTCTGTTTCTCAACACCCTTTGATGCATCAATAACCATGACTGCTGAATCGGCAGCCATAAGTGTACGATAAGTATCTTCCGAGAAATCCTCATGTCCCGGAGTATCAAGAATATTAATGCAATATCCTCCATAATTAAACTGAAGAACAGAAGAAGTTACAGAAATACCTCTTTCTTTTTCAATCTCCATCCAGTCAGAAACTGCATGTTTTGCCGTCTTCTTGCCCTTTACAGAACCGGCAAGATTGATAGCACCACCATAGAGAAGAAACTTCTCTGTAAGTGTTGTCTTACCGGCATCCGGGTGGGATATGATTGCAAATGTACGTCTTTTTTCTATTTCACTTTTAATATCAGGCATTAAATTTTCCTCACTATAAATCTTTATAATAAAATATATTTTTACAAAGCATCCTGTACTTTGATTATTTTCGTGCAGACACAGGCTTTGACCTGCCATCATAATAATCAGCAAGAAGCCTATGATGCGGCTGCATCACAGGCTTCTCACAACCGTCTTAAAAAGACTATCTGTTCATATTAAGTGCAAACTTATATGAAACCTCTGACTTATCATCAATTTTTCTGAATACATTAACTACGGTATTCATAACTTCAGTGAATTCATCTTCCTCAGCTTCAATACTTACAATCTGTCCATCATCCTTGATCTCAACAGACTTTGCTACTGTTTCATCTAAAATAGCTTTCTTTGCTGCTTCAACCTTTTCTGCATCTGTAAGCATTTTGCTCTTGCTCTTATACTTAACACTATAAGTTCTAACCATGATTCTATTCCTCCATGTAACTGATTTACGCACGAATACATATTGTATTATATATCAATATTATCAACAGGGCAACAATTATTTAACTAAAAATCATACCTCTATTGCATATCCAAGCGTAAATGAATATATAATTTTTTCTTTTACATTTAATCCTGTAAGACGACTTAATGCTTTTGCGTAATAATCAAGCTGTATACTGTAGCGGCTTCTGAGTTCCTCTTCGCCCTTTTTGCCTTTTAAAACTCTGTCTGTCTTATAATCGACTATTGTAATCTCATCATTTTCAACTATATACAAATCAATTACGCCCTGTATAAGCTGTCCAAATGCCTGGTCATTTTCATCAGTCATCTCGAACACAAAAGGCTGCTCACGCCAGACTTTGCCTGCCATTGACGCATTTTTTACACGTTTTCCTATCTGTGAAGTGCAAAATGCTGCAATATCCCGCACTTTTACGCATTGTTTCTGTGATTTGTCAATTTTCTCATCAGAAAGCATGTCTGCGATTTCACTTTTTATGGCATCAATCATTTCATCTTCATTATCAGGAAGTTTACCATAATCAATACATTCCATAATCCTGTGATATGCACTTCCCCTCCTGCTTCCTTTAAGAACCGCTTCTTCATCACTCATAAATGACGGAACAGGCTCATCATCTTCCTCTGTATCCGTAATACCTGCAATAGATTCATGCATCTGTGTTTTTTCATCAAAATCCGAATCGTGCTGCATCTGTTTAAGTTCGGATACCGTAACTTTTGCTTTTCTTTCAGTATCATTTTCATACGGGTATTCCGGAAGTTCCACAATTTCCTGATTTTGTGTTTCAAAATCCTCCTGTGTGTTTTCATCATAATCATTTTCTATCGATTCATCCACCACAACAGCAGCATCTGTCTGTGTGACATCATCTGTCTGCACAAAGTCATCAATATATGAAGCCCCGCTTGTATCAAAAAAGTCCTGCGGTTTACCAAATGTGACAAAAAATCTTCCATTATTAACACTCTCATCCATGAGTGCCTGCGGCATTACCATATCAAAATAATTCTGGCATGACGCATCATCAGCATAGTCAAATATCCCTTTTTCAGCAAGAAATATGGATTTGCTATGCCATGTCTCTTCTGCCTTTCCTTCATCTTTTACAGTTCCTGTGATAAACAGTTTCTCTCTTGCTCTCGTCATCGCAACATAGAGAATTCTCATCTCTTCGCTTATATTATCACGGATAATCTTTTTAGAAACTGCACTCTTTATAATTGTCTGGCTCTTTGTTCTTTCTTTAACACGCACAACATTAGTACCTATTCCAAGTTCCCTGTCGATTACAACATCTCCGGCAGCATCTTTATTATTTATCTTTTTACCCATTCCCGTAAGAATAACAACAGGAAACTCAAGGCCTTTGCTCTTATGGATACTCATTACACGCACAAGATTATCATTTTCGCCAAGCAGCGATGCTTCACCTATCTCGACTTCAAATTTTTTCATACGCTCTATGTATCTTAAAAAGTTAAATAATCCACTGTAACTTGTCTTTTCAAACTGTGCAGCCCTGTAAAGAAGCATATCAAGATTTGCCTGCCTTCTCTCCCCGGCCGGCATTGTCTTTACATAATCATAGTATCCTGTGTTGTAAATAACATCCCACAAAAGGTCATACACAGACATAATCTCACTTTTTACCCTGTATGAGTTAAGAAGTTTAAGGAATTTCGCAACTTTTTCATTTTTTTCCAATGATGTAAGCTGATTATAAAGTCTTGTCTTTTTATCAGTCTGCCTTATAGCGGCAAGTTCTGTCGTATCAAATCTTCCAAAATACGAAAGCATAACAGCCGACAGTGGTATATCCTGAAGCGGATTATCAATTACTGTAAGAAAACTTACTAAAATCTGTATTTCCCTTACACTGAAATATCCCTGTGATGTGTCAGAATATGCCGGAATATCCCTGCTCATAAGCGTATTGACAAAACTTTCCGCCCATCCGGAAACAGTTCTTGTAAGAATAACAATATCACTGTATCTTAAAGGTCTGTATCCACCATCAGCATTTTTATCATACACCATATACACTCTGCCATTTTTGCGGCTCATAAGATTTTCTATAATATCAGCAACAGCTCCCGCCTCAGTCTCATGACTGCCCGAATCCGTATCATCATCAGATTCAAAAGCATATATTTCTGTCTTATCATCCATGCCAAAATTCATTGTCTTATATTTTTTTGCATTAATAATAACATCAGGCGGACACTCGGGATATACAAGTCCTGTATTAAGCCTCACTTCATCATTGTATGCCATACCGCAGTATGATTCATTCATAAGCCTGTAAAATACATCATTCGTACACTCGAGTACATTCCTGCGGCTTCTGAAATTAGTCTGAAGCTCTATTTTTACTGCATCTAAAGATTCCGCAGAATCAGTCTGCGAATCGCTGTTATATACATCATACGAATTATATTTTTCAATAAAAAGTTCCGGACATGCCATTCTGAACTTATAGATACTCTGCTTGACATCACCTACCATATAAATGTTTTGTCCATCTTTTGAAACAGCTGTAAGAATCACTTCCTGCAAAAGATTACTGTCCTGATATTCATCAATAAGTATTTCCTCATAAAAGCCGGCAAGCGTCTTAGCCGCATCAGTTCGGATTTTCTGTCCGTTTTCACGTTTTATAAGAATATTTAGAGCCATGTGTTCCATATCATTAAAATCAATAACATTTCTTCTCTTCTTTTCCCCGCTCATCCTCTGCGAAAATTCAAGAGCAAGATGAACCATCATTCTCACTGCCGGAGTGTTATCAACAATATCCTTATAAATCTTATTAATATCCCCCGTTATCAGCTTTCCTTTAACATCTTTTGTCAGGAAATTCTTAAAATTATCCCTTTCCTGTTTCACATAATTCTTCTTTTCTTCATCAACACCTTTACTGCATCTTCCGATATTTCCAAATGAAGAAAGATTTATCCTTTTTACAAGCATCTCAAAATTTTCAGAATTGATAAGCATCTTTATAAGCTGATGGTCTTCGCTTACTGTCGCAAGATAGCCTGCAGGTCCATCCGGACTCTGACATATTTTTTCAAGCTTATCAAATATACCGTCAAAATCTTCAAGACTTTTCTTTAAATCATTAAATAAATATTGTATACAAGGATTGGAGTCCATTGATTTTTCTGTCACAAGATAATTTTCAAGACATTCCTCATACCACTCATCTTCCCACGGACAGCTTCTTGCCGCATTATATATTTTCATTATAATGTCAACAATTTTAGAATCATCCCTGCCTGTTCCGTAAGCATCGACAAACTGAAGAAAATCTTCATTTCCGGAAGAATAGTATTCTTCAAGCATATCATCCATGACATCATTTTCAAGGAGCTTGATTTCTCCCTCGTCCGCAGTACGAAATCCCGGGTCAACATCAATATCCGAGAAATAATTTCTCACAATATTAAGACAGAAGCTGTCAATAGTTGTTATCTTTGCATTATGTATAAGTGACTGCTGCCTTATGATATTTTCATTTCCCGGGCTGCTCTCAAGGATATTATCAAGTGCTTCACGGATTCTCTGCCTCATCTCGGCTGCTGCCGCTTTTGTAAATGTAACAACAACAAGCCTGTCTATATCGACAGGATGATTTTCATCTGTAATTTTTTTTATTATACGTTCAACTAATACAGCTGTTTTTCCTGAGCCTGCGGCGGCAGCCACAAGTGAACTTCTGCCCGAAACGTAAATGGCCTGTTTTTGTTTATCAGTCCAGTTTGCTGCCATCCTCGTCAACTCCTTCCTTTATATTTTCCCAAAGCTGTGCATCATCGAATTTCTGAATCTGCCTGAACTTTATATTACCAAGATTTTGTGAAAATCCGCACACCTCATTATACGGACAATATGAACATGAGCTGTAATTGCCATCTTTATACGGATTTATCTTATCAGCTCCCGAATATATTTTTTTACCCACATCAGAAGTTTTCTTTGCAATATAATTATCAAGTGAAATAAACTGATCCGTATTTAAAATATGGCTTCGTGAATCAATTGTGCCATCCTTTTTGTAACTTACAGGAATAACATCAGATTTTTTCACATCAGAACTATCCATATTTTTAATTATATTGCCGTCACAGTTGACAACACCTTTCATTGCAAGTGCTTCAAATATCATCTTTTCAACTGATGTTCCATCATCCGGCAAATCACTTGCCGTGCTGTCCAGTTCCACAATCGGATTGTCAATATTATAATACAAAAGTCCTGCCGGAATAATATTCTTGTCAGGGTGGCGTTTTTTCTCTATCTGCATTGCCGCACGCATATATACAACAAGCTGCATCTTTATTCCGTAATATGCTTTAAGCAGATCAAAATCAGATTTTCCTGACTTGTAATCGACAATTCTTACATAGACATTGTCATCATCCTCACAGATGTCAATTCTGTCTATCTTTCCTTTTATCACCATTCTTCCGGTATTTTCGCCGGACCTTATCTCATGTTCATCTATGATAAACGGCATCTCAAATACGTCAGGTGCAAATACACCTTTTTCAAGCTGCTTTCCGACAGCCCACAAAGTTCTGTCAGCGAGGTCTTCCATCCTTCTTATAAGAAATTCATTTCTTCCCGAATCTTTAAGGATTGTATCAGCATAATCCGCACTGATATTTCCAAGTGTCTCCGATACAAGCTTTCTTCTCTCCTCATCAGAAAGACTTGCTATCGGCTTTTTCTCACGCTTTAAAGATGAACTGATTCTTTCCAGCACACTGTGAAGCACAGTACCAAAATCTGCGACTTCAAATGTATATTTTTCACGTTCCTCAAGTCCCAGTCCATATCTTAGAAAATATGCAAACTGGCATGATGCAAATGTCTCAAATGATGAAACGCTTCCTGTAATTTCACCGCCAAACAGTGACGCTGCAATATTTTCACCAAGCACTTTTATATAATTTTCATCACTGTATACAATTTCCGCTTTCGGAATCTTTATATATGACATCTGCGATGTAAATTGTGATGCAGGATAAATACCTATCGACGGATACAGCTTTCTTATATTTCTTATAAGATATGACGGCAGTCTGCCCTTTCCGTCATCGCCCTTTGATGAATATGTTATATAAAGCCTGTCCGAAGCCTTTGTCAGTATCATATAAAGGTAGAATCGCTGAACAAAAGCCTTCTGTCTTGCACCGGGTGACAATGTCACATCTGCATTTTCAAGTACATCTCTGTCAGTCTCTGACAAAATCCCAGCTTTGTCATTTGATTTTGGTATAAGCCCATCATTTACACCGACAAAAAACATGACTTTTACATCATCAAGACGCGTTCTTTCTATATCACCGATAAGGACACAGTCTGATGACGGCGGTATAAGTCCGACTTTTATCTCAGCAAAGCCAGAATCAACAATCCTGTTAAATTCAGCTATTGCAATCTTTTCGGTACCAAGCAGTTCGACTATTTTATCAAGAAAATCGATAACTTTTTTATATAACTGCTCATACTCGGCTCCCGTATCTTCCATATCTGCGTATTCATTAATCTTTTTGTAACAATCGGACGCTTTTATAAACTCGTACAGCCCTCTTGCATAATCTTTTACAAGTGAATCTTTGTCTTTTAATGCTTTCTCAAGTATCTCAAGCGGCTTCATAATCTTTTCACGAAGTTCATTGAGATAATCAAGCGGATATGCACTTCTGCCTCTGCCTTTTTTTACCCATGTGCCATGCCACTGCTTTGAACCACGTATACCGACTGCAAGGCAGTAATTATCAAGCAAATCAACATCTTCACGGCTTATTCCCGACATTCCCGAACGCAGATACCTGAACATCGAATCGTATGTAAAGCTCTTTTCAATTATTTCAAGTGCACTTCTTATATACTCGACAAATGGATTGTCGGTTACAGGCTTCTTGTTATCGACAAAACACGGAATCCTGTTCTGTCTGCATATATTTCCGGCAAGAATTCCATATGAAGCCATGTCAGCCGAAACAATTGCTATATCACGGTATCTGTATCCTTCGTATCTTGTAAGCCTTAAAATCTCGCTGATACAGTAATTCAGTTCCTCCTTTGGTGTCTGTGCAGCAATAATTTTTATATCTTCACATTTTTTGTTATACGATTGATTATTATTTCTGAAAATATTTTTTTCAAGAAAAGCTATCTCATCCGAAACAAATCTCGGATTTTTTTCATTGTCAAGTATTATAGGATTTAACACGTCAACATGTATTACATCACAGATTCTATAAAGCTTTGATACCATCTCTTTACTCATAAAGAAAAGCTGCTGTACCCCCTCATTGACATTAAGCTTTTCTCTTGAATCTGCCGTCACTGAAACTGTAACTTTCCCTGAATATATAAGAAGAAGTTCAATAAGCCTGTACTGTATCGGTGTAAATCCTGTAAATCCGTCAAGTATAATTTCGCTTCTTTTTATGTTTTCCGAACGGTCAATAACACTGCAAAGAACAGATAATATCTCTTCTGAAGTTATATAATTATCAGCCAGATATTCTTTAAATGCAGAATATACAACCGAAATGTCATCAAGCTTGGCTGAAAGCTGTCTGCTGTCTTCCACTCTTTCCCGAATCTCACCAAGTCTTTTTACGTCTATATCATATTGAAGAAATTCCGATATAACCGACTTTAATTCTGAGACAAATCCCGTCTTGTTGATATTGCTGCCAAAATATCTCAGCTTATCCCTGTTATCGCCAAGGACTTTACGGACAATAAGATTTTTACCTGTATCGTCAAGAACCGGATGATTCTGTCCGCCTATTTCTTCAAACACCTTATAAGAAAGACGCTCAAAACTCACAACATCTATATTAAGAATTCCTTTTCGCGGATGGCTCTCAACAAGTTTCTTCTGTGTTGCCATCGTATACTGTTCAGGAACTACAACAATATAGTTTTTTTCAGGATATTTCATGGATTTCTCAATTACATCCGAATATATATATGTTGATTTTCCTGCCCCCGAACCACCTGCTACAATCTGAAGTGACATTTTATTTCCTCCATTCATATTTCATACTGATTCCGCATATCTTTATAATAACAAAAAACGAGGTAAATGACTATGAATTCTCAGACAAAAATTGTTGTAATCCGTATGAAATGGCTTATCATTGCCGTTATTGCCGCAATTGTCCTTATCGCCGGCATTGTTTTATATTTTAACATGGGAAAAAATGATTCCGGCTCATCATCCGGCAATGCCAGGACGACATCTAGCGATGTAAAATCCGCTGCGGATACTGATTCCTCAGATGTCAGGAATTCTACATACAAAAATTCACCGGTAACCTACACGCCCGGTGTATACACTGCTTCTATTATGCTTGATGGAAATCCTGTAGATATAAAAGTAACTCTTGATAAAAATAATATTAATAATATAGAGCTTGTCAATCTGTCTGACAGCGTAACAACAATGTATCCTATGTTAAATGATAATTTTGAAGAAATCGCTTCTGCCGTAAAAATAAACGGAAGCACGCAGAATATAACTTACAGTGCCGAAAGCAAATACACTTCAAGCATGATTCTCTCCGGCATAAAAGCTGCCCTTGACAAAGCTGTTGTAACAGGGGCGAAATAAATTAACAAACAGTGCTGCCGCATATCTAAAGACTAATATCCTTTAATATGTGGCAGCACTGTTTTACTTATCTTAAAATTTTCTTATCTTAAAAATGTGGCACTATTTAAGCCTGTATTCATATTCGTCCCCGGTAATATACTCTTCTGTTTCAACGCCGACAAAACATCTGATATAAAACTTATTCTTTTTCTTATCTATAGTCATGCTGTTCACGTTATATTTCACAGTCTGATTTTTATACCGCGAATTCACTTTTTCATCTATAAATTTCTCTATGTCAGACCTATCTGCATTGACTGTAAGATTATCAAATATCCCCTGACGACTGCCTGTGTATGATTTTATCTTTCCGTCTCTGTCAATCGCAATACTTAACGTATCATTAGTATTAAATCCGTTAATACTCTTCACAAACGAGAATTGGCACACCCCATATGAAGTAAATGTTTCGGAAGTAATTAACTCATATTGTGAAATTCTGCTCTTATCGATAATCAATTCTTCAAAAACAGTTTTCGCTTTCTGTCCCAAAGAATATATCAATGCTTCATCACTGTCATCAGACGGATTTATTTCAGCCGCATCATAACCCGGAAAATCAGCTCCTCCGCCGACATCGTAATATCCCGTCAGTTTTCCGTTTCTGTCAAATATATAATCATTCCCCGCAGAATCTTTATACACAACAGATATAATTCCATTATTGCATTTTTTTCTTTCGTACTTTAATGACACTTCATTGCTTAAAAAATATATTGTCTTCTTAGGCGGTACAATCCCCCATATCAGAAAGTTAATTGAAAAATATACAATGACTATGCTCAATACACATATTATAATAATTATATTTTTCTTTTTTCTGCCCATTTAACCCTCCATAATATTTCATCTTTTATTCTTTACTTCTCAAGCTCACCTGTTTTCATGTCTTACATGCTATTTATGCCCTGCTTACTTCTCAAACATGCTCACTTCTTCGCTCACGCCGACATTAAGGAATCCGTCGTAACCGCGTTCTTCAAGTTTGTTAAGGAACTTGCCGAGCTTTTTAGGCTTGATGTATAATGACGCGATTTTCCCCTGTGCTCTTAAAGCATCAGCCGCCTTGACAGCATCTTTTAACTGTCCGTCCTCATATACAACCGCAATCTTGTCGGCTCTCTGTTCAATACTGATTCCGTTATTCATAAGAATTCCGAATATTCTCTCAAAACCGATTGAGAAACCTACAGCAGGAATATCTTCATTGAGGAATTTGCCGATAAGGTGGTCGTATCTTCCGCCGCCTGCAACAGCTCCCTTGAAATCAATACTCTCAACTTCAAATACTGTTCCTGTATAATATCCCTGTCCTCTTACAAGCGACAAATCAAATACAAGTTCAAACGCATTGCCTGTAAGCTCATTTACAGTGTCAATGATATGTTCAAGGCTTTCTGCCGGAGTTTTGTCCTCAAGACGTGATTTTAAGCTTTCAAGAGTAAAATCACCCTCTGATAAGAACTTTTCAAAGTTATCGACAGCATCCTTTGCAAATCCCTTTTCTGTAAGTTCTTCAACAACTCCCGTAAGACCGATTTTGTCCATTTTATCAAATGTGATACATACACTGTCCAAATCATTTTCCGCAAATCCAAATGACTGAAGAACAGCACGTAAAAGTCTTCTGTCATTTAACTTAACCTTATAATTTTTAAGACCGATTGCATCAAGAGCCTTTGTTGTTGTAAGAATAAGTTCAATCTCCGAATCCGTAGACTCTGAACCGATAATATCAATATCGCACTGGATAAACTCACGAAGTCTTCCCTTCTGAGGTCTCTCGGCTCTGTATACACGGTCAATCTGTATACACTTCATTGGAAGTGTAAGCTTATCTTTGTTGTTGGCATAATAACGGCTCAACGGAAGTGTAAGGTCATACCTTAAGCCCATATCCGCAAGTTCATTTTCATTTGCAGCAGTAACTCCTGAAGCAAGTGCTTTGTCAAGCTTATCTCCTCGCTTCATAATCTTAAATATAAGATTAAGATTCTCACCGCCGTCGCTCTTATCAAGATTTTCAATATCTTCTATTGCAGGTGTAATGATATGTTCAAAACCATTTTCCTTATATACACTGAGAATTCTTTCCTGAAGATAATCACGAATCTCCACTTCGTTAGGAAGATAATCGTTAGTTCCCTTTACTGATGTAATTTTCATTTTCAAACTTTCCTTTTACTTAATAATAATTTAAAAATTGCGGCACTTACTGCCAAAAACCGGTGTTACGATAACGCAGCCTCTTATTTATACAATATGAGAAGCACACACATATGGGCATGCTTCTCATAATATCTTAAACGTCTGCTTCGTCTATAGCTTTTCCTATATCGTGACGCATATATTTGTTTGCAAAATCAACCCATTCCGTAGCACGGTACGCATTTGCACGGGCTTCTTTTAAATCCTTGCCCAATGCGGTAACACCGAGTACACGTCCGCCATTAGTTACAACTTTGCCCTCTTCATTAAACTTTGTTCCTGCATGGAAAAGGAAATATCCTTCATCATCATGGAATTTATCCATACCTGTAATCTCAAATCCTTTTTCATAAGAAAGAGGGTATCCGTCAGAAGCAAGAACAACACATACGCATGCATTGTCTTCAAACTGAAGGTCAATCTTATCAAGTGTTCCGTCGATGCAGGCCTCAAATACATCAACTATATCATTCTTCATTCTCGGAAGAACAACCTGTGCTTCAGGGTCACCGAAACGTGCATTGTACTCAAGGACTCTTGGTCCCTTAGGTGTAAGCATAAGTCCGAAGAAAATAACACCCTTGAATGGTCTTCCTTCTGCTTTCATGGCATCAACCGTAGGCTGGTATACATATTTCTGACAGAAATCATCAACTTCCTTTGTATAGAAAGGACTCGGTGAAAAGTTACCCATACCGCCTGTGTTAAGCCCCTGATCACCATCTTTTGCTCTCTTGTGATCCTGTGCAGATGACATAATCCTGATTGTGTTACCGTCAACAAATGATAATACAGATACCTCACGTCCTGTCATAAACTCTTCTATAACAATTGTATTTCCAGCAGATCCGAATTTCTTATCAAGCATAAGCTCATCAACTCCAGCAAGTGCTTCTTCCTTTGTAGGGCAGATAAGAACACCCTTACCAAGTGCAAGTCCGTCTGCTTTTAATACGATAGGATACTCTGCATTTTCAAGATATGCTTTTGCATCATCGGCAGATGTGAATGTCTCATATGCTGCGGTAGGAATGTTATATTTTTTCATCAAATCTTTTGAAAATGCTTTTGAGCCTTCAAGGATAGCCGCATTCTTCCTCGGTCCGAATACTCTTAATCCTTCTGCCTCAAACACATCGACAATACCGCCGACAAGCGGGTCATCCATACCAATTACTGTTAAATCAATATTTTTTTCTTTAGCAAATGCAACAAGCTTATCGAATTCCATCGCCTTGATGTCAACACATTCAGCGATCTGTGAAATTCCTGCATTACCCGGAGCACAATATATCTTATCAACCTTAGGACTCTGTGAAATCTTCCAGCAGATAGCATGTTCACGTCCGCCGCTTCCAACTACAAGTACTTTCATATCTAATTCCTTTCTTTATTGGCAATCATATTAATGGCAGCCGGAAGAAGCTTCCACTCAGCTTCTTCCATAACTCTTTTCTGAAGAATCTCAGGCGTATCGCCCTCTTTAACTTCAACTGCTTTCTGGAATATAATCTCGCCCGTATCCATTCCCTCATCAACATAGTGAACAGTAGCACCTGTCACCTTTACGCCTTTTGCAAGTGCAGCCTCATGAACATGAAGTCCATAAAAACCGACTCCGCAAAATGATGGTATGAGTGATGGATGTATATTAATAATTCTGTGTGAATACTGATGTACCATTTCTTCAGGAATCTTAACAAGAAATCCTGCAAGAACAACAAGGTCAACATTAAGTGAATTAACCTTCTCAAGAAGAGCCTTGTTAAACTCGTCTCTTGTCTCGTATGACTTAGGAGAAACGCATATTGCTTCTATTCCATTATCTTTTGCTCTTGTAAGTGCGTAAGCATCTGCATTATTGCTTATTACAGCAGCAATCTCCGTATTGGTAATTGTCTTATCCTTAATACCATCAATAATTGCCTGGAGATTAGTTCCGCCTCCGGATACCATCACCGCAATTCTTAGCATACTGTAACTCCCTTCTCGCCAGCCTTTACTTCACCGATTACATAACCTGTCTCACCGGCTGCTTTTACTGCTGCAAGAACCTTATCAACATCTGCACTGTCAACTGCAAGTACCATACCGATACCCATGTTGAATGTGTTATACATCATCTTTTCTTCAATCTCACCGTCATTCTGAAGCATCTTAAAGATTGGTGGTACTTCATAGCTGTCTTTCTTAATTACAGCATGTGCACCTTCTGGTAACATTCTAGGAACATTTTCATAGAAACCGCCGCCTGTGATATGGCTGCATCCCTTGATACGAACACCTGCATTCTTGATTTCCTTTAATGTCTTAACATAAATCTTTGTCGGAGCAAGTAATGCTTCACCGAGAGTCTTTCCAAGTGAATCATAATATGTATTAAGTGATTCTTCTGTTATAGTAAATACACTTCTTACAAGTGAAAATCCATTACTGTGGACACCGCTTGACGCAATACCGATAAGAGTGTCTCCTGCTTTGATATCTTTGCCTGTTATAAGATCTTTCTCATCAACAACGCCTACTGCAAAACCGGCAAGGTCATATTCCTCAACAGGATAAAAACCAGGCATCTCTGCTGTCTCGCCACCTATTAACGCACATTCTGACTGAATACATCCGTCAGCAACACCCTTAACAATCTGAGCAATTTTCTCAGGCTCATTCTTGCCACAGGCAATATAGTCAAGGAAGAATAAAGGTTCGCCACCGGCACATGCAATATCATTTACACACATGGCAACACAGTCTATACCTACTGTATCATGCTTGTCCATTGTAAATGCAATCTTTAACTTTGTACCAACACCATCAGTACCTGAAACAAGTGTAGGCTTTTCCATGCCTTTGAACTTTTCCATAGAAAACGCACCTGAAAATCCACCAAGATTTGTAAGTACCTCAGGTCTCATTGTCTTTGCAACATGTTCCTTCATTAACTCTACCGATTTGTAACCTGCCTCAATATCAACACCAGCTTTTTTGTAATCCATTTTTTCCTCCATATTATGCATTTCATGCAAAAATTTATTTTATTTTTAATTAAAATTAATTAACACATAAAGAAATTAATAATTCTTATATCCTACTTCCTGAAGACGGGCGTCCTTCTTCTGTACGCTCTCTTTTAAGCCCTTGCTGTAATCCTTTAACTTAACAAGGAGTTCCGGGTCTGATGTTGCAAGAATCTTTGCTGCTAAAAGTCCTGCATTGGCACCACCGTTAATTGCAACTGTTGCAACAGGAATACCTGATGGCATCTGTACTATTGAATAAAGTGAATCCCTGCCTCCGAGAGATGTTGTATGCATCGGGATACCGATAACCGGCATAGGGAATATTGCTGCACACATACCCGGAAGATGTGCTGCCATACCTGCACCTGCAATAATAACCTTAAATCCCTTTTCCTCTGCTGTCTTTGCATACTCAAAGAACACATCCGGTTCTCTGTGTGCAGAGATAATAGTCATCTCATAAGAAATACCCAACTGTTCAAGGATGTCTGCTGCTTTTGCCATAACAGGCATATCAGAGTCACTTCCCATAACAATACCAACTTTAGCCATAATTTCCTCCATTCCTGTTTTGATTCAATGCCGCCTTAATGGTGCAAAGAAAAAAAGCTAAAAATTCTTCTTTCTATTTTACTTTATCTTGTTAAACTCGTCAACCTCAAGCCGCTTTTTTTCTTTTTTGCTTTCTATTACATGTTTTATTGCAAGATATGGATGGTAAAAAATCATTCTCGGACCGGAAAAACGCATAACTTCACGTATTTTTTCTCTCATTTCCGGCTTGTAACAATGAACTTTACAGTTAGAACAAAATGTCTTTGTCTCCATAAACGGGCATTTGTCACTTCTTAACTTTGCATAATCGTCAAGCTTTTTACACTCATCACAAAGCACGCCTTTTGTTTTATGTTTCTTTTTACAGTACAAACCAATCATAAGGGAGACAACCTCTTTTTCCTGCTCCCTTTTTGACTGTATTTTTTCTGCTGACATTTTACTTTCTTTATCTTTCATCAACTCATCCTTCCGTTTTCCACGCTGTATACACGGTCAACCATACGCATGCTTGATTTTCTGTGCGATACAAGCACAATTGTCTTTCCATTTCTCTCTTCATGAAGAGATTTAAGAATTACAGCTTCATTAAGGCTGTCAAGATTACTTGTCGGTTCATCAAGAAGCATCATATCCGCATTATGTAAAAATGCTCTTGCAAGCCCGATTCGCTGTTTTTCGCCACCTGAAAGCGTTCCGCCAAGTTCTCCCACAGGTGTGTCATATCCTTTTGGAAGTCCCATTATAAAATCATGCACAGACGCTTTTTTACATGCCTCATAAACTTCCATATCTGTTGCATCAAGTTTTGCTATTTTAATATTATTTTTAATGCTGTCCGCAAAAAGATGTGTCTCCTGTGTAACAAAGCTCTCCATATCTCGAAGATTTGAAGTATTTACATCATTAATATTTTTCCCGGAAATATTAATGCTTCCGTTATCCACATTCCAGAAATGCATAAAAAGCTTCAAAAATGTCGATTTTCCGCTTCCGCTTCGTCCTGCAATTCCTATAACAGAATTTTTCGGTATATCAACTGACACATTATCAAGAATTGTTTCATCTCCATATGCAAATGTAACATTTTCTGATGATGCCCCATTGAATTCTATATTCTGCTTTCCGCTGACCTCTTCTACAACCGGCTTTTCCTCAAGAATATCAAGGACTCTGTTTCCTGCTGCAAATGTGTTCTGTAATGTGCTTCCAAGTGCCGCAAGTGCAACAACAGGTCCAAAAGAACTCATAAGTGCAATAACAGGAATCAGCACACCATCAAATCCAACCGCTCCGTTTACAAATAACATTCCGCTTGCAAAAAGCATTAATACGTCAAAAAACAAAATCACTGTATTAGTAACCGCCGTATTCCTTCCCGAAAAACACTTCATCTTTGCTTCATTTTCGCTGAGTTCTTCCATTTTTTCATTCATCTGTGCAAGACGTTTTCTGCCTGTTCCAAACTGCTGTATCTGCGGCAGTCCTCTGAGACTGTCAAACACAAATGCTGATAATTCACCTGATTTTGTACGAAAAACCAGTCCCATGTCACCACTTAACTTTGAAACTGCAAGTGGAATTATAACACCTACTGTAATATAAGCTGCAAGTGCAATAACACCGAGCAGAGGATTATAGCTTCCGATAAAAATACACATTATCACCGTAAAAAGTACTGCTATCGCAACAGGTGAAATCGTATGTGCATAGAATACTTCAAGAAGTTCTATATCAGATGTAATTACAGAAATCAAATCACCTTTGTCTCGTCCTTCAAGCTTCGCCGGACAGAGCTTTCTCAATGCTCCAAATACCTTATCTCTTATTAATGCAAGAAGCTTAAATGCAATAAAATGATTGCATGACTGTTCCGCATATCTTAACACAGCTCTGAGTACCGCCATTCCTGCCATTCCTGCAAATATAACAGCCAGATGCAGACTATTTTTTTCTAAGACACTTAATATTGCAAATCCGCCCGAAATCGTTATAAATGATGCACAAAGATGTCCCATAAGTCCCATCAGAATTGCAAGAATCATATATCCTGTCATCGGTTTAACAAGTCCGATAAGACTTGTCATGACTTTAAATCCGCTTCTTTTTTTATGTGTATTCATGCTGTCTCCTTTCCAAAACTTTCAAGTTCCTGCTGTGCATTCCAGAGTTTCTCATAAACTCCGTGTCTGTCAAGGAGTTCTTCATGTGTTCCGCACTCTGCCACATTGCCGCTTTCAAGAACATAAATATTATCTGCTCCTGTTACGTTGGCAAGTCTGTGTGAAATAAGAATTACTGTCTTTGACTTTGCAAGTTCGTATATTCTTTCCATTATTTCATTTTCACTTTCAACATCAATATTAGACGTTGCCTCATCAAAAATGTATACAGGACTGTCATGCAGCAATGCTCTTGCAAGTGCAAGTCTCTGGCACTGCCCGCCGGAAAAATTAGATGCTTTTTCAAGAAGCTTAGTATCAAGTCCATCCTCGCCTTTAAGGAAATCTGCAAGATTAACTTCTTTAAGCACTTCCCATAGTTTGTCATCTTTGGCATCCGGACTTCCCATAAGAAGATTCTGCCTTACTGTTCCTTTAAAAAGATAGCTGTTATGCCCTACATATGTAATATGCTTCATAAGGCTTGCTTCGCTTATCTGCGAGAGTGAATTGCCGCCTATTGTCACATTTCCTGTATAATTTTTCATATGTCCCATAATAATTCCCGCAGTTGTTGACTTTCCGCAGCCGCTCTCACCGACAACAGCTGTAAAGCTGCCACTTTTAAATACCATGTCAATTCCATGCAATATTTCCCTGTCATCATCATATGAAAATGCGAGATTTTTGCACACTATATCTCCATCCTTCGGACACTCTTTTCCGTTTTCATTATTATCTTCCGGCAAATCAAGAAGTTCATTGCAATATGAAAGAAGCTTCCGAGCTGTCTCATCGGTATGAAAAAGTCAGCCGAAAGAAGTATTATAAAAATCGCCCCGGCAAGACCGATATGCCCTGCCTTAAACTGAGTAACAGACATTACAATTCCAAGTGCCGCACCGCCATATGCGATTAAATCCATTATCGTAATCGAATTAAGCTGCATTGTGAGCACTTTCATAGTAATTTTACGGAATTCTTCAGATGCCTCATTCATCTGTTTGTGTTTGAATTCATCTGCCTGATAGATTTTTAATGTTGTAAGTCCCTGAAGATTTTCAAGGAAAGTATCGCCGAGTGCCGTATATCTGCCCCAGTATTTACTGAGAAGTTTTTTTGCCCATGTCTGCACAGCCGCTATCGCAACAGGTATAAGCGGAACGCATATAAGAAGCACAACCGCAGACGGAACATTTATAAAACATAAAATCACAAATAAAGTAAGCGGTGCAATCATTGCATAGAAAAACTGCGACAGATACGCACCAAAATATGTCTCAAGCTGGTCAACACCCTCTACCGCAACCTGTACAACTTCTGATGTCTGAACCTTTTCCTGATAAGAAGTTCCAAGCTTTAATAACTTTTCATATATCTTTTCACGCAGTGTTTTCTTTACTGCCTTTGATGAAAGATAACTCATCTTGGACATCCCGACCGCACACAGAAATCTTATGACAACCGCTGCCACCGCTATTATTATAGTTGTATAGATTCTTGTCCTTGTGACATTTTTTTCTGCCATAGATGCAAGAAGTACGGATATTGCCGCCATCATGACAACATTGGCAGCAAGAGAGCACCACTGTATCGCAACATTGAGTGCTATATACTTTTTACTTTCTTTGACTGTACCAATCAGCCTTTTATTAATCATCATAAATGTAAGTTTCCTTTCTTCTTTTGCAGCGAACTATTGTTAGTTTGCACTAATAAATATATCATATAACTTACATCTGTTCAAATTAATATTTTACAAAAATGGGTGGGAATTTTAGGGAAAAACTAATAAAAATATTTTTGTATTTCTTCCGGCAAGTACTTTGCTAATTCTTCTGCCAGTTCATACACCTTTGTTCCCGGTGCAATCTGTGCAGGTGTTTTTCCCACTCCATTCTCAATAATTCTTTTAGCATATCGAATTGCCAATTTCGGATTTCCTGACTTCATCAATATTTCAAATATATTATTCATATTTTTCTCATACTTACCGATCCCAAGTTCCTGAAATTTTTCATTTAAAAATTTCACATACTCTGATCTGTGATTATTTGATGTATAATATGCAAAATGCAACATAAACCAAAACTCAATACACTCATTGCTCCATGCTGCATGATACTGAATATTGGGATTTTTCTGATTTAATGCTTTTGTTCTCTGAACGACTCCATTAACATCACTTGAAGGAAAGCTATCTTTATCATAAACACACCATATCTCCCCTTTGGCAATTTTATTATCACTTACATACTCTTCGGCTCTTCCAATTACCCGCATTGTCTCAGCCTGACATCCTTCAATTTCAATCAAAACCATATCCCGATAAATTGGATTATCTTCAATATACCTTTTAAACCCCTGAAAATACTTAGGTTCTGTTGCTTGACCTTCACAGAAGATATAATATCTAAACTCCTTCTTTTCCAAATATTCCTGTTTTCGCTTTTTCTTCCAATTTTCTTTTTTCTGTCCACCTCTCTTAGCCATTTACCTTCCCCCAGTCTATAATTTTTTTCAAGTAAGGATCGGCACCATATTTTCCTTCAAGATACTGCTTATCAAACTTAGCGTCTTTTCGTACTGATTCTCCTTTTTTATTCTTAAATTCTACAAGAGAATACAATTTTGAATTCTGACGTTGGCCTTTAGCAACAAACCATATTTCATCTCTTCTGAATACTTCGCTGTTCATAGTAGATAAATCATGTGATGTAAAAATCAGTTGTGCACCATTTTTATTCTTTTCCATATCGCTAAAAGTCATAATAAGATATCTCAACAATACCGGATGTATCTTTGCATCTAGTTCATCAATCACAAGCGTTGTTCCTTTCAAAAGACTTTTTGCAATAAAAGGAAGCAGACCAAATAATTTCTTTGTTCCACTTGACTCATCAAATAAATTCAATTCAGCTTCATAGTCATTTACTATATGCTTTGTAAAAACCTCAATTCGGTCATTTTCATTTTCTTCAACACGAAAATCTATAATATCCAAATCCATTTCCTGAATCATCTGAAGCATTAGTCTTTTTACATCTTCAGATTTTGATACAGCCATACGCAATTCCTGCATAGGATTTCCATAATTTAAAAAAGCAATTCCTTCATCAAACCAGCCCAACACATCCCGAACTACATCATTTTTACTATAAGTTATTCCCAGATAAGATAACAATGGCAATGTGTCTGATAATTCATCACTTGTTTTTAACTTTGCAAATGTACCTTTTAATCTAATTTCTTTTTTATCCCGTTCAAAAAGTGCAGATTTTCGCCCTGTTTCTAATTTTATACGATCCAATCTTTCATATTCGATTACTTCTTTTTTTACAATTAATTCATATCTATAATAAGCAAATTCAGTTCTAAATAAAAATTCAAATTCTGTAGGCTCATTAATTGTCTCTTTATCAAAAGCAAATGGCTCTATAATAAGCTTCTTCATCCTTATTGCAATATCTTCATTATTACTTGTCGCATATAATGGTCTCAACACTTTCATAACCAGACTATGCAATGCTTCCAAAACATTTGATTTGCCACCGCCATTCGGACCGTATACCGCCGATACCGGCAAATATAATTCCCCATCTGTACAATTTATAACTCTGTCTTCATGCTCAGAAATCGCAGCAGCTTGCATGTCAAACGTTATCTCTTCCCGTATACTCTTAAAATTTTTCACTGTAAATTGACATAACATATTATTTACCTCCACTTATCAAAACTTCTTACTTATATAATATATTATATCCATTTTCTCAATTTTACAACATATATTTGAGATAAATTCTCATATTTTGTATTATAATTAGTTATATTAAAAAATATGCGGGATATTCATAATCGTGAATATCCCGCACATCTTATTATATCGTTTTACAATATCTTTAAATATTTAGTTTTAAATTAATTTACAAACGGAGTAAACTGAAGTTTTTCGTATGTATATTTTCCCCTGATTTCTTTTGCCTGTTCTTCGCTTATAGGCTTTTCTGTTTTTAAAGCAACATCAGTAGCATAATAATACTTCTGTCCGGGCACCTTGTCATCTGTATACACAGTTTCTTTCATATCCAGCTTTGCATTGGAATACTTAAAATATGTCCAATTGGAATATGCGGCACCGCTTGAACCTTCATTAGCGATTGTTCCGTCTGTACACAGATAATATGTATTGCGTTCCCAGCCTGCAACTGCATGAACATCCGTGCCATCTTGAATTGTAAATATATCATAGATTATTGTCGTCCCGTCTTTATTCACTGTTCCGCCAAAAATCAACTCATCTATGCCATCATTATCAAGGTCTTTTTTGATATATCCAAGTGTCTCATATCCTGACTGCTTATAAAAGAACACCGGTGATATATCAACTTTATCCTGACTTGAATAACCGTTTTTTAGTATATTGGCAGCTTTTTTTATCAATTCATCATATGGTGAATAATCAACCGACGGCTTTGTCTCTCCGGTAGGCTTTTCTTCTGCCTTTGCTGTTTCCGCAGCCGCCTGTGTCGTTTCCTGTGCTATCTGTGAATTATTTTGTTCACTGTTACTTTTATTTTTTGCATTACCACATCCTGCAACAGTCATAACAAGAGCCAATATCAATGCGGAACTGATTAACTTTCTTTTAATCATATGTATCTCCTTTCAAATCATTATGTATAATTCCACAAAAAATCTCACAAAATTGTATATCTTCTAGAAATCCCCATTGTGAAATTCCAAAAAATAAGCGTCAAATCCGGGAATATCATTAACATCTGTTCCCTTGTATATACCAAACATTATCGCCGAATCACCGTTTAACATTTTTGTAAAGTCGCCTGTAAACATAATCTTTTTTCCCGAATAATATTCGGTTGCATAATTGTAACGGTCACCGCCAATCGTAACCTGCTTATCAATATTTTTTATAAGCAGGGCATATGAATAATCGTAAGACGGCGACTTGCGTAGCATACCTGATAATTCTTTCTATTATTCCCTTCCTGAATAGTAACCTGTACCGGGCTGCCGTCTTCTTTAATAATTGATGTCATAGTTTTCATAGAAACCTCCTAAAGACAGCAGGCATAGTTTCTTTTGACATGTGGTTTGTCTTCCACTTTGCTTATAAATCCAAAGTGCTTCTATATATTTCTAAGGTATCGGTACTTATTCCAGACCATACATTATTATTAATAACAACCCTGTTCAATTTGGATAATTTGATTTTTGTTGCCTCTGGAATCGCCATAATTCCCATATCTTTTTCGATAAGTTGATCAATAAGAAGTTTTTCTTCATCAGTTATATATGAAAAAACATATTCTATTGGCATATCAATATTTGTGAATCCTAATTCAGATTTAATCATGAAACAATCTTGTTCAAAATTAGTTAAAATTACTGTAAGATACTTATTTACAATCTCATATTTTCCTTCATTGGAATTTATTGAGTCAATATGAATAATTTGCTTGATAAGCAACTATATGCACATGAAAATCTAATCATAGAGGGTTTATTGATTCGATTAATATAAATACAACAAATATATATGTGAAACTATTTATAATTTTAAAAGAAGATATGATTAAAATCAATTAGATTGTGATGGAGTTTTTATATTGAACTTTCACAATTTTATCCTTTGCGGTATTTTATCTATATGTTATTATAAACAACTTTCAAAATGCCACCCAATTAAGAATCTAATATAATTTAATTATATAAAGGGTGTATTTTCAATGCAATATGGTAGATTATAATTAATAGATAAGAA
>ENA-UOOD01001389-UOOD01001389.1-human-gut-metagenome-genome-assembly--contig:-CS67-NODE-1389-length-24917-cov-8.891240_pt1 | contig 24917 bp, 21 predicted proteins | sample MGYA00242464_ERZ724011 | MGnify/ENA metagenome assembly ERZ724011 | reverse complement strand
TGCACGGCAGCGGGACAAGATCAGCGACGCACGTGTAGAGGATTTCATCCGGAACGCAGAAGCGCTTTATGAAGATGGCGGCCAGACACGCGACGGCGTAGACCGCTATGCCACGCAGGATAAGCTCCGCGAGGCAGTGGACGATGCAGATGTCGAGGCATGGGTACGCGGGCAGCTTCGCGGCGTGCTGGGTGAGCCGGGCATCTACAATGGGAAGGAACGCTTCACGGCTTCCGGCAAGCGCAGGAGCTTCCGGGAAACGCACGGCGCGTACACGGCGGAGAACATCGTAAAAGCGATGAACCGGGCGAGCGCCAGGGGCGAGAGCTACTGGGGCGTGGGCGCCAAGGGAATCTTATCTGTCGCGACGCCGAGATACAAAAGCGTGGACGCCATCCATGCAGACGAGGGCCGCCTGCAGAATATGCCGGAAGAGGAATATAACCGGCTGCTGCAGGAGCTGGACAAGCGCATCGGGGGCATCGTTGCAGATGTGCAGAAGACGGCCGGAAGCTATGACATGGATGAGATCGCGGGCCTTCTCATGGAGAACGCCGGGCAGGACGCCATGCGCATCCAGCAGGCCTTCAGCAGGCAGGGGTATGACATCGACGGCGGGCTTGCCACGGAGATTGCCGGTATGTACCGCCAGGCGGCAGAAATGCCGACGGGATATTTCGAGGCAAAGCCGCAGCGCGTGGTCACATTCGACGAGCCGGTCTGCATTGCGCCGGATGATTGCCCGCCGGAACGGCTGGAGAAAATGAAGGCGGCGGGCTTGAACGTCATCGAGTACGAGGCCGGGAACGACGAGCAGCGCATGGAGATCGCCAGAAGTCTGAAGGGTATGCGTTTCTCCGTGGACGAACCGCAGGCAGAAACCGGCGGCGAGATCGAGCAGGCGTCGGAGAGCAAACCGGCAGAGCCTGAGCAGAAGGAGAAAAAGCCGCGCAAGAAGAACGAGACGAAGCCGGTAGCAGAAAGTCTGCCGATCATTGCAAAGCGGAATCTGCGGCAGGATATGCAGGGCATCTTCTCCATTCCGGAAGGACGGCGGGCAGAGATCAACCAGATCATCGACGGCCTGGCAGACCGGATGCTCAAGAACGGCGAACTGACGCAGGAAGACCGGGACGCCTTCTTCGACCGGATGTATGCAGAAGGCGTCATGGAAGTGGCAGCGGATGAGTATCTGCAGCAGGCACGGTCGGAGATTGCGGGGCGTCGCATCTATGTGCCGGAGAGCGTGAAGCATGAGTTCGGAGACGACTGGGGCTATTTCCGGAAGAAGGCATTTGCAGCAGGCGTTATGCTGGTAAACGATACGAGCGCAGCTGGTATCGACATGGTCAACGCAGAGCTTGCAGACACGCTGCCGGGGATGTTCCATGCGGACGATCTGGACAGCCGGGAGATTCTGGAGAACATTGTGCAGACGGCGGAAGAAGGCAAGAGCCAGAACATGAGCCTGGCACAGTACACCGCTCTTCTGGCCGGGCAGGAATATGTTTCGGAAGACGAAGTCCTGGATAACATCGAGCGACAGATGGACGAAGCACTGCGCACGTTCACGCGGACAGCAAAGCTGGAGGTTCATCTGCGAGACAGAACCGGCGTGAAGATCGCGCAGGAGCGGGAGAAGTCGGCAGCCGCCCGGCAGCGCGAAGCACTCAGCCGCGCGAAGGAGCGGCAGCAGCGCAAGGAGATGAGCCAGCGGCAGCGGGAATACCGCGAGCTGAAGGAGCAGCAGAAGAAGACGCTGAAGGCACTGCAGTGGCTGGCCAAGAATCAGTACCGGGCGCCGGAGGAACTGCAGGGAACCTGGGACGAGGTGCTCGGAGACCTGGACATCTACGCAGTGAGCGCAGCAAACGAGATGCGCTATTCCAAGAAATACGACGCGACGTGGAAAGACCTGGCCGAGATGTATAAGGACGCACAGGCAAACGACCCGAACTTCCTGCCGTCGAAAGAGCTGGAGAAGATCGTTCACCGCCTGGACAACAAGAAGATCGCGGACATGGATTTGAACGCGCTGCAGGATTTGTATAAGGCAGCCGTCGGACTGCGGACGGAGTTCTACAACCGGAACAACGTCATCAACGACGACATGAACCGGCTGTTCGCAGAGGTCTACACGGACAGCAAGAAAGAGCTGGACTTTGGCGCACAGACGAAGGCAGGCGAAGCGGCGCGCCAGGGAAAGAAGCTGGACAGCCTGTTCAACCAGGAACAGCTCTCTCCGATGAACGTGATGCAGCGCATGGCAGGCTGGAACCCGAACAGCGCGTGGTACTCCATGGCCAAGCAGCTGGAGAAGGGCGAGCGGGACATCCGCGACTACACGGTAAGCGCCACAAAGCAGCTGCGCGAGTTCTTGACGGAGCATGAAGACTGGGCCAAGAAGGCAGACGGCCAGGGAGACGACGGCATCTGGTACGAGGTGAAGATTCCGCAGCTGGTCGGCGCACTGGAGGTCGGCAAGCCGCCGAAGTTTGGGGACACGATCACGGTATGGATGACGCCGACACAGAAGGTGCACATGTACCTGGAGAGCAAGAGCACGGAAAACCTGCGGCACATGGAAGGCGGCCGCACCTTCGCCGACAAAACGCTCTACAGCCAGGGCAAGCGGCGCGAGGCCTTCGCCCAGGGAAAGACTGTACGCATGGCGCCGGAGACCGTGAAGGCAATCGTCGGCAGCTTAACGCCGGAAGAACAGGAGCTGGCACAGGCGCTGGAGCAATACTACAACGTGTTTGCCAAGAAGGAGATCAACCGCGTTTCCAACATTCTCTACGGGTACGACAAGGCTGTGAGCAAAAATTATACGCCGATCTACACCAACTCCAACTACACCAAGAGCGAGCTGGGTGTCTACGACGCAACGGCAGAAGGCGTCGGCAATCTGAAGAGCCGCCAGTTCTCCAAGAATCCGAGCTACAACATCGGCGCCTTCGACGCCTTTGAGCGTCATGTGGAGCAGACGGCACGGTTCGTGGGCATGGCGATTCCGGCACGAAACTGGCAGACACTGCTCAACTGGCGCGAGCGGGAAAACTCCATGGCGGACATTATCACCCACGACTGGGGCGACGAAAGCCTGAAGTACATCCAAGACCTGGTGCAGACGCTTCAGGGCGGGGCCGCCAGCACACGCGACAGCGTGAGCATGGGCGCAGAAAAAGTCTTCAGCAATTACATCGGCGCCGTGTTCGGGGCAAACCCATCCATCGTCTTTAAGCAGCTGGGTTCGATTCCACTGGCGGGTGCGTGGCTGGACTTCAAGAACTTCCCGTCGCCGGGACAGGTAAAGCGCATCGACCGGAGCCTGATTGAGAAGTACACGCAGGAGCTGGACTGGAGAACGCTGGGCTATTCTACGCCGGAGACCAAGCAGCTGAAGGAAAATCCGAACTGGACACAGACAAACAAGTTCACGAATTTTATCTTCGGCGGCGGAGCGATCACCGCCATGGACGGCTGGGCCGCGAGCGTGCTGTGGCCGTGGGCGGAAAACAAGGTACGAGCTGAGTTCCCGGAGCTGGAGACCGGAAGCCAGGAGCAGATCGACAGCGGCAGCAGCCCGTTCTATCAGAAGGTTGCAGAAGTATTCAACGAAGCGGTGGCGAGAAGTCAGTCCACCTCGGACGAGATGCACCGGGGCACGCTGCGCAAGAGCAAGAATCCGGTGACGCGGGCGTTTACGATGTTCAAGTCGGACAGCTCGCAGACCTACAATGCGCTGCGGCAGCGTGCCGGTGAGGCAGAATACTACAAGCGAATCGGAGACACGGAGAATTACAACAAGGCCAAGCGCGGGCTGGGCGTTGCGTTCCTGGCAGCCGTCGGCGGATACATCTGGGCGCAGGGTATCGAGTTCTTGATGAACCTCTGGAAGCGCAAGGGCAAGGCGTACCGCGACGAGGACGGGAATCTTACAGCAGGAAGCGTGGCAAAGGAAATGGCGCTGGGGCTGGTGGGAGACCTGGCTGGTATCGTCACCTACGGAGAAGAACTTGCGGACGTCATCGGCAACATCATTACGGGCGACAAGTGGTACGGCATCGACACGCCGGGCCTGGAGCAGCTGTCCGACGTTGTGGAGACCATCGTGGAGCAGGGGCAGAACGGTCTGGATGTGCTGAAGGACGCAGCGGACGTCGTGAAGAACGGCGGAAGCCTGGGCGAATACCTGCACCGGTACAGCGGTGACATTGCCGGCGGCATCAAAGACCTGGCGGCTGCAGCGGCCACATACCTGCCGGGCATCTCGGTCAACAACCTGGAGGCGTATCTGCTCGGCACGGTGCGCTGGGCCTCGCCGGAACTTGCGGCGGCTTATGACGATGCGCTGGCCACGGCGAACAAAAACCAGATGAAGGGCCTGCGCGGCGCGGAGCTGGAGCGCAAGATCAGCGATACCCTGCACAACCGGCGCGTGGAGACGGATGAGACGACGAACGAAACGCTCGCGTCTCTTTACGAAAGCGGGTTCACAAAGGCGGTTCCGTCCGATACGCCGGGCAGCATCAGCGTTGACGGCGAAGACCGCAAGCTCTCGGCCTATCAGAAGCAGGTCTACGACAAGACATGGAGCGGCGCCGTCGGAAGCAGGCTGCAGGAGCTGATCGCAAGTGACGTGTTCCAGGCGGCGGACGACGAGACGCGGGAGAAGATGCTGAGCGGGCTGTATGAATACGCCGGGGAGAAGGCAAAGGAAGCTGTCTTCGACGACTACGAAGTGAAGACATCAACGCAGAAGGCGGACGACGTGCTGGCAACCGGCGCAGAGATGGCGGACTATCTGGAGCTGAAGCTGGCAGGAGCCGTGGACAAGTATCTGGACGCGCATGACGGCGGACTGGACGCACAGAGCGCAAAGGACGTGGCGCTCGGTATGGCAGAGCTTGCGCCGGAAGAGGGAAAGAAAACCGTGTCCGACGTGCAGAAGTGGCGGGCAGCCATCGACGCGGTGGATGGAACAAGTGCGCAGCGCGACGCACTGCTCGCAGTGATGAAGGACTCGACAAAGCAGAAATACGAGATCGCCGACAGCTACGGCATCGAGGCAAGAACGTGGGTGCAGCTGAAGGAAATCCTGCCGCAGTTCGACGAGGATGGGAACGGAAGCTACAAGGGCGAAGAGATTGAGAACGCCATCGATGCGCTGAACGGACACAGCGGCATTATGCTGCCGGGCGGCGACGGGCCGCAGCAGCTGACAAACGAGATGCGGGCCGTGCTCTGGCAGCTGTTCACCGGAAGCAAGAGCGCGAAGAACAATCCGTACAGCGAGCGTGTGGGCAGCCAGGTGATCGCAGAGCGCGAGAAGGCAAAGCGGGAAGACTAGCAGATGGACATAGAAAGAGCGCCGCCAGGGGAACCTGGTGGCGCTTGATCTAAAATTCATCGATGCCTATGGAGACTGTCTGCATATTTCCGTTGTAAACAGGATAGAGCGTGACAGTCCAGCCACTCACATATCCGTCTATTTCGCTGAAGTCAAAAAGGCTGGTAGACTTTGAACACACTGTAGCGTCGCCAAATAAACACTTCAAACCATACCATACGTCGCCGGAAGCATAGAAAAGATCGAAGTCGCCTAGCGGCACATCAACATCGACGGTGTCACCAGCATGGATAAAAACGCACAGCACATCAACACCAGAAATATGATCTTTCAATTTAACGACGTAGTACCCACTGCCGGACGTTTCGATGGTAAAAGGGGCAACACGATCTTGCTGATCGTGATACAACACCTCCCCGCTGTCCGGCACGGGAAAAGGCTTCATAGTAGAAGCTGGCGGCGAAGATGGCTGCGCAGTCACCGGAGTATTGGCTGCTTCAGCGGCCGTTGCGGTCGGGGCTGAAGGTTTTCCTATATTGGAGGAAATGCAGATGAGAGCAAGACAACCGAACAATGTGGCTGCAATGATGGCGAGAGCGACAGCAGATCGCTTAAACCTGGAAGGCGCCCGCGAGGCGTGACGTGGTGGCTGAGTGGGCGGCGCGGGCGAAGTTGAAAAACTAGGAGACGCTTTGGCCTTTATCAGAGAAAGGAGTTTAGCGTCATACAGCCTTCTGGCATCAGGGTCTTTCAGGGTATCGTAGATCGTATTGAGCTGCTGCATTTTTTGATGTGCGATCTCAGGCGAAACATTCCCTGCGTCTGGGTGAAAAAAACGAGCTTGCGCAAGGTATGCACGGCGTATTTCATCTTGCGAACTGCAGAATTTAGGGACACCTAGGAGAGCGTAATAATCGACAGACATAGCTACACCTCCACAAAATTTTCGGTTTAATCATCTTTTTTATAAGATTACCACGAAGATATGTTAAATTCAAGCAAGATTATGCAAAAGATGATTATAGGGAGGCGGAGCGGTGCGGCTCTATACTCTGGACGGACGGTTCAACCTATGCGGCGAGCGGGTGCGTGAGGCGCGGATAAAGGCCGGAATGAGCCAGGACACACTGGCGGCGAAGCTGCAGCTGGCCGGGCTTCAGATCGGGCAGATGGCAGTGAGCAGAATTGAAACAGGAAAGCGCGTGGTGCCGGACTTCGAACTGCCGGTCATCGCCGGTGTGCTGGGCGTCAGCACGGACTGGCTGCTGGGAAAAGAATAGACCTCTCTGCTGCGCAGCAGGGAGGTCTTTTTTGACGGCTTGACATTTCGGCTTAATCAGCTTTAGAATAAAAAGCAAGAAATGGCAATAGGAGGCCGGACAGATGGAACAGATGAAGCGGACGTTTAAGCACCTGCAGTACAGAGACAGAATCAAAATCGAGATGATGCTGCGCGAGAAAGCCAGCATCCAGCAGATCGCAGACCGGCTGCACGTCACCTATCAGACCATCTGGCGCGAGCTGCGCCGCGACGGGGTGTGGTATGAGCATACGCTGAGCAACTTAACGACAGAGCGGCGGTACTCTGCGGACATCGCGCAGGCGCAGTATGAGAAGAACAAGCGGGCGAAAGGCGGTATGATTAAGCTCGGCCACGACTTCGCGCTGCATGATTTCATCGAGCAGAAGATCGGGCGGGAACACTATTCCCCGGCGGCGGTCATCATGGAGATCAAGCTGCGCGGGCTGAAGTTCGACGTGGACATCTGCGAGAAGACGATCTACAACTACATCAACAGCGGAGACGTTTTCTTTTCCCTCACGAACAAAGACCTGCCGCAGCGCGGCGAACATAAGCGGGAATACAAGAAGGTGCGCGAGGCCAAACGCCAGACGCCGGGAGAAGGAATTGAGAACCGGCCGCCGGAGATCGATGAGCGGAAGGAAGAAGGACACTGGGAGATGGACACGGTGAAAGGAAAGAAGAATGGCCGCAAGTGTGCGCTCATGCTATCGGAACGCGCGATGCGGACAGAGCTGGTTCTGCCGATGGCGGCGTGCACAATGGAGTGCGTTGTGGAAAAGCTCGATCAGCTGGAGCGACGCTGGGGCAACAAGTTCAGCCGCATCTTCAAGACGATCACGGTGGACAACGGCAGCGAGTTTATGGACTACGAGGGAATGATGACGAGCAAAGAGACCGGCGAGCGGCGCACGCAGGTCTTCTATTGCCATCCCTATCGCAGCAACGAGCGCGGCACCAACGAGAACCAGAACCGGATGTTCCGCCGGTTCTTCCCGAAAGGGACGGACTTGGACGCCGTTCCGGACGAAGACATCAGCGCCGTGCAGGACTGGATGAACAACTATCCGCGCAAGCTCCTGGGCGGAAAGACGGCGGGGATGCTGTTCGACGAGTTTGTGGCATCGCTGAGCTGAAAAATTTTTCGGATTTTTTGAAATTAACTCTTGCAATTTACGTTTCTGCAAAAAAGAAAAAATTAGTCTTGACTTTTTGCGAGAAATCGTTATAATAATCATGCGCTTCGGCAAGAGGCCATTTAGGGGATTTGTGTAACGGTAGCACACCGGACTCTGACTCCGTTTGCGGGGGTTCGAATCCCTCATCCCCTGCCAAAGGAAACCCGGCAATCATGTGATTGCCGGGTTTTTCTTTTATACGCAAGCACCCCGCCGCGATCGGCGGAGTGCTTGCTTTTTTGACGATTTATGCGTATTGCAGACGGCCCTTCGGCACGGGAATCTCCCGTCCCAACTCCCGTGCGGTCTCAATCCATTCCTGCGCTACGATCTGGACGTTGTGCAGCGCCTCTGTCATGGTCTTGCCGTCTGCCATGCATCCGGACAGCTCCGGGATCTCCGCAATAAAGGTGCCGACCGGCTGAATGTTGATGATCTCCTCGATGTCGTTTCGCGTGTAAATGAAATGATCTCCGAGGACCCGGCAGTCGAAGCCGAGCCGATCGAGGATCAGCCGCAGATCTGAAATTGAAAGTTCCGGCCTTTCGCGCCGCTCATGAGCGCAAACAGCAGTTTTTCGTACTGTCCCATCTGCTCAGCCTCCTGTATCCATTATACCAGCTTTTTCGCAAGAATACCACAGTTTTTGCCGGTCAGAGACATCTGCCTGCTTATTCACTCCTTCCAGACCCTTGCGACCGTGAAGGTCATACGCAGCCGCCCACGGACCTCGGCGAGCGTCACCATGTCCGCCAGCCGGACCATTTCCGCGATCCGCCCGCGGATGCTGTTGTTCAAAATGTTGACCGGGAGAGCGAAGTCGATATAGACGAAGGTGTTCTGCTCCCGCAGTTCCAGATCGTCCACGTACCAGGGCGCGCGCAGAACCTTCCCGATCGCCGCCGCATGTTCTTTCAGTTTATTGTATGTCTCGACCTTCTCCGGGACCTGCTCGTTCCCGCGGAACGCCTCGTTCCTCGCCGCCATCGCAGCGACCATATCGCCGATATTCATTTCCATTGTTTTGATCTCCTTTTCATTTTTGTTTGCCCGTGCGGGCTTCTCGATTATGGTTCTACACGATTTCCGGTTTCGTCCCGCCGCGATTGAAAAAACGCCTGCGGCATGCTAAGATGGCGGCGAGGTGAGTACATGGAACATCGTCAATTTGAAAGCATGCTTGCCGTCGCGCGGGCGCGACTGGCGCGGCACGCGCCGGAGGACATTGCGGAAAAAGCCGGCGTGCGGTACGCTGACGGCGCGTTTCAGGTCCCGACGCTGGGGCAGACGGTCACCGTCCGTCTGCCGGACTGCACGATCGAGCCGCCGCTCTCCAACTGGCACGCGCTGACGCTGCTGCACCTGCTCGATCTGGCCGACGGCACACCGCCGACTGGCCGGACCATCACACTTTCCCAGTACAAAGACGGCCTCGTGCGCGGCAGCGGCCTCGACCGCAATGCGGAGCTGATCGTCCGGCGCGACCTCGGCGTACTGCCGCCGGAGGAGCTGACGCAGCGCTGCAAAGCGATCGGCGCGGAGCTTCTGCCCACCAACGCAGACTTCTGCGCGCGCTTCGACTTCGCCCCGCGCTATCCCATGTGGCTGAAGATCTGGTTCGCGGACGAGGAATTTCCCGCCTCCGGCCGTCTCCTGCTGGACGAAAGCGCCCCGCACTACCTGACCATCGAAGACGCCGTCACCGCCGCCTCCCTCATCCTGGACCGCCTCACCCAAACCCACCACTGGACATAATGGGCAGGGGAGTATGAAGGTGGTCCTTCTCGTTTTGACACACGATACAAAAACCTCCGTATGCCGCTGAAAGGGCATACGGAGGTTTTGATTCATGAATTGCAATTATGGCAGGAACGATAGCCGTTGCTGATGGCTTCGCTGCGCGTACCGAAAAAGGCCTTTTTGTTCCGATCACTCATCCGCTTCACACTCACACACCAGGTATGGTGGAAAACCTTACTGTTTGTGTTGAGAATATAATGGTCGGCCCCCGTCTGCGCTGCGCTTTGATTCGCGTCGTCACCCTCTGCAGCAGAGGGCGTTCCTGTTTGATCCACAGTCATGACGACGTCAACGGAAAAAGAAGTCTTGAGTCCCTCTGCATTTGTGATAGAGATCAGCGCGGTCCCGGAGGAAACGCCGCAGATCAGAGCAAGACTGCAGTTGGAAGGCAGATCCGGGTCCCCGGAGAGCTCGCTCACCGCTGCAACGGACGGATCGCTGCTTTCCCATCGCAGTTTGGACGATGCCACTGGTTTTGCCGCATAAGCTGCAACTACAATAGAAGAACTTTCGTCGGTCAGCTGGATCGCGCCGTTCGCTGCCTGATAATGGACCAGACTGGTCTCATCCACGAAGGTGTTGATCGGAGAAGCAGCTGCATTGGACTCGATCCGCATATCTGGCAGGATGATCCTGGAGATGATCGCAGCGGCCTCCGCACGGGAGATCGTCGCCGCTGGGCAGAACCAGCCGTTGGTTCCCGTCAGGATCCCGGCGTTGAATAGCTGATAAACGGCCTCGGTGTTTTCGTCAAAGTCGACGTCAATGATCGTTCCCATCGGAATGTCATTGATCGCGAGCAGGGCAGAGGCCGGAATGGATCGGCTCAGGATCCGGGAAAACAGGCTTCTTTGAATGCTTTCGTTCCAGAAGGCCGGCGAGGCGGAAGGGAATGAGATGATCTCATATTCAGCCGCGTAGTCGATATAGCTCTGATACCAGGGAGCCGACTGGCCGATCACACCATCTCCGCCCTGAAAAAAGTTATGCAGCCGACAGGCGATGGCCAGCGTTTCCGCAACGGAAAGCTTGCCGCTCGGCATAAACTTTCCCTGTCCTTTTCCCTGCATCAGGCCATATTCGCATACGGTCTTGACATTTTCAGCATACCACGCATCGGCCGGAACATCGGAAAAGGGGACATAAGCGGTTGCGGGCGAGAAATTCTGCAGACCGGCATCCCCAGCAAACACAGGGATTTCAAGCGCGAACAGCAATGCGAGGACAAGGACCAGACTCAGCATCCGTTTCATGTTATGCGTGCTCCTTCTCTTGAAATATATGGGTTTCTTTTTCAACAGTAACACATCCGGCGATTTCTGTCAATCCGGGACTTGTCAGATTCAGACAAACAATGCCAGCGTGTGCATCTGTTGGAAGAACAGCCCGCGTGCAGGTTTTTCTTGATAATTCGTCCGAAAGCGTGTATCGTATAGGTATATCAAAGAATCAGGAGCAGAGATTCATGACTGATGGGTTTATCAAGACTGCGGCCGGGACGATCGATGTGCAGGTTGCGGATGTGCAGACCAATACCGATACGATCCTCGCGCGCGTACAGCAGGCGGACGCGGTCGGCGTCGACCTGCTGACGCTGCCGGAGCTGTGCCTGACCGGCTACACCTGCGGCGATCTGTTTTTCTCCGACTGCCTGCTCGGCGCGGTGGAGCCGGCGCTTGCCCGCATTCTTGAGCAGACGGCGGCGCTTTCCACGGTCTTCACCGTGGGCCTGCCGCTGCGCTTCGGCGGCAAGCTCTATAACTGCGCGGCGGTCGTCCACGCGGGCAGGCTCCTCGGCGTGGTGCCGAAGACGTACCTGCCGAACTACGGCGAATTTTACGAGCAGCGGCAGTTTTCTTCCGCGTCGGTGCTCGGCGGAAACATCTACGACCTGACGCTCTGCGGCCAGAGCGTGCCGTTCGGCACGGATCTGCTTTTTGCCTGCGCGGAGCTGCCGGACTATACCTTCGGCGTCGAGCTGTGCGAGGACCTCTGGGTCCCGTGCCCGCCGTCGACCCGCCTCACGGCCGGCGGCGCGGCCATCATTGCCAACCTGTCCGCCTCGGACGAGGTGATCGGCAAGGCAGACTACCGCCGGATGCTGGTCAGCGCGACGTCCGCGCGGCTGGCCTGCGGCTATATCTACTGCAGCGCCTCTCCGACGGAATCCACGCAGGATATGGTCTTCTCCCGCCACCATCTGATCGCGGAAAACGGCACCATCCTCGCGGAAAACGAGCCGTTTGCCGACGCTGAGCTGACGATCACCGAGATCGACGTGCAGCGGCTCATGCACGAGCGGCATCGCACCACGAGCTATGACACCGTCCCCGGCCTGCGGCAGATCGTCTTCCACCAGCCCCTTCGCCAGACGCAGCTGACGCGCCCCATCGCGCCCAATCCCTTCGTCCCGCCCTATGACGACCAGCTCCGCGCACGCGCGGAGGCGATCCTGCGCATCCAGTCGCAGGGCCTTAAAAAGCGGATCGAGCATACGCACGCGAAGACCGTCGTGCTCGGCATCTCCGGCGGGCTCGACAGCACGCTCGCGCTTCTCGTGTGTGCGCGCGCGTTCGACCTCTGCGGACGCAGCCGGAAGCAGATCCAGTGCGTCACGATGCCCTGCTTCGGCACCACGAAGCGCACGAAGTCCAACGCCGTGAAGCTCTGCGAGGAGCTGGGCGTCAGCGTGCAGGAGGTCAACATCACCGCCGCCGTCCGGCAGCACTTCGCCGACATCGGCCATGACGAATCGGTGCACGACGTGACCTATGAAAACTGCCAGGCGCGCGAGCGCACGCAGGTTCTGATGGACATTGCCAACCAGTCCGGCGGCCTCGTGATCGGCACCGGCGATCTGTCGGAGCTCGCGCTCGGCTGGGCGACTTATAACGGTGACCATATGTCCATGTACGCCGTCAACTGCTCGGTGCCGAAGACGCTCGTGCGCTACATCGTGCAGTATGAGGCAGCGAGCAGCGCGCCCGCCCTGCAGGCGGTCCTGCTGGACATTCTCGACACGCCGGTCTCCCCGGAGCTTCTGCCCGCGGACGAGAACGGCCAGATCGCGCAGAAGACGGAGGACCTTGTCGGCCCCTACGAGCTGCATGATTTCTTCCTGTACCATACGCTCCGCTTCGGCACGCGCCCGCGCAAGCTCTTCCGGATGGCGAAATACGCCTATGCGGGGAAATACGACGACGAGACCATCCGCCACTGGCTCAAGACCTTCTGCCGCCGCTTCTTCCAGCAGCAGTTCAAGCGCTCGTGCATCCCGGACGGCCCGAAGGTCGGCTCCGTGACGCTCAGCCCGAGAGGGGACTGGCGCATGCCCTCTGACGCCTCCAGCCGCCTCTGGCTGAGCGAGGCGGAAGCCCTGTAAAAGATAAACGAACGGCCCCATCCATATCGGATGGGGCCGCATTTTGTTTGGGATACTCAGATGATGCGTCTGCCGCAGAGGAAGCGCGTCTTGTAATACGATTCGTCCAGCGAGTTGATACGCACGCCCGTAGACGGGGTAGAGGCGTGGACGAAGTTGCCGCCGCCGATGTACATGCCGACGTGGTTGGCGTAATTGCCGTAGCCGAAGAAGACAAGGTCGCCGACCTGCAGATCGCTGCGGGAAACGTAGGTGCCCTGGCTCATCTGGTCGTTGGCCACGCGGTTCATCTTGTAGCCGTACTGCGTCAGCACATAATACATGAGGCCGGAGCAGTCAAAGCCGGTCGACGGGCTCTTGCCGCCCCAGACGTAGCTGTAGCCGATGAAGGACATCGCGAAGTTCGCGATCTCGCTCGCCGTGCCGGAGCCGGAGACGGTGCCGCCGCCATTTCCGGTGCTGCCGCCCGGGGTGACGGTGCTGTCCTTCTTGTCGGAGAGCAGGTCGGCGCGGACGTAGGCGGTGATGCCCTTATACTTGATTCGGTACCACTGGTGGCCGTCGGAGGTGGTGGTCGTGATGCCGGTGACGGTGACGGAGGCGTTGTAGCTCAGCTCGCCGACCTTCGTGCTGCCGGTGGTCCAGGAGTCGCGGACGTTGATGGAGCCGGACTGGCAGACATACATGGTCTTGCTGACGCTGGTGACCGTGACGTTCAGGTTGATCTGGTCGACGACGACCGTCGCGCTCTTGACGTTTTCATCGTAGAACCACTGGATGGTCTTGTAGCAGCGCAGGAACATCGTCATCGCTTCCTGCCGGCTGGTGTTGCCCTTGGGGTTCAGATAGGTGCCGCTGCCGAGCTTCGTGCCCTGTACATAGGAGTAGCTCACGCAGATCTGCGCGGATTCCTTCGCCCAGGAAGAGATCTTGTTCGCGTCGGCAAAGCCGTTCAGCGCGCCGTCCGCAGCCGTGGGGGAGAAGGCCGCCGCGGTGCAGAAGTTCTCGATCAGCTTGAAAAACTCCTGCCGTGTCAGCAGCTGGTTCGGGCGGAACGAGCCGTCTTCATAGCCGTTGACGATGCCGTAGAGATGGGCCTTGACGATGTTTTCGTCGTTCGTGTCGGTGAAGCCCGTGAAGTTCTCGTTCGACAGGTCGATGTCGTTGCCTGTCGCCTTTTCAAAGGCGTACACGGCCAGCTCGCACATCTCGCCGCGGGTGATGTCCTTGGTGAGGTCGAGGCCATTGAACGAGGCAGGCATCAGCCCGAGCTGGTTGATCTCGTCATAGTTTGTCTTGAACCAGCTGCTGTATTTGTTGTTCGCAGCAAAACAGACCGCGCTCATCGACATGAGCATCGCCGCGCACAGCAGCAGGCAGAGCAGTTTTCTTACCTTTTGCATCTTCTGTAGACTCCTTTTTCCGTTCCTCGGCCGGAACGGCGCATGTTTTGACGGATTTGGCTCGATTATATCAGATTATGACAACCAATACAAGTCCATTTTTGTAAATCTTTCGTAACCAAATGCTTTTTTCAGCCAATGGTTGCGTTTTGACCGAAAAAGTGGTATAAACGTAGCCATGAAATTACGAGTCATGATCGCAGTGCTTGCCTGCAAGCTCTGCCGGAGCCTGATCCGCCTGCTGGGCAGAGGCGGCACGGATTTCCCCGGGCGCGTAGCGCTCAAGCTCTGCCCGAACCTGCTGGGTGAACTTGCAAAGAACGTGACGACCGTGATCGTCACGGGCACCAACGGAAAAACCACGACCTCGCGTATGATCGAGCAGTCGTGGCAGGACGCTGGAATCTCTTACTTTGCAAACAAATCCGGCGCGAACCTCCTGTCCGGCGTCACGGCGGAATTTGCCGTCCATTCGACGCTGACCGGCCGCTGCAAATACCCCTACGCCCTCATCGAGGCGGACGAGGCGGCGCTGAAGTTCATCAGCAAATACGTCGACGCCAAAGTCATCGTCTTCACGAACGTCTTCCGCGACCAGCTCGACCGCTACGGCGAGGTCACGCATACGCTCGAAAAGCTCCGCATCGGCGCGAAGAACAGCCCCAACGCCGTCCTGTGCCTCAACGCGGACGATTCTCTCATCACGAGCCTGCATGATGACGTGCCGAACCCGGTCCTGTTCTACGGCGTCAGCACGCCGATCTATGCCGGGCACGTGACGGAGGTCTCCGACGCGCCCTACTGCATCAAGTGCAAGAGCGAGTACGAATACGACTTTGTGACCTACGGCCATCTGGGCGGCTACCGCTGCCCGCACTGCGGCTATGCGCGGCCGACACCCGATCTGTGCGTGAGCCGCATCGTCACGAGCGACGAGGAGCATTCCGAGGTCGTCTTCCGCGACGGCCAGACCGAGATCCCCGCGTCGATCAACCTGCCGGGCGGCTACAACATTTATAATGCCTGCGCCGCCATGACGGCCGCGAAGGCGCTGGGCCTGGATCTGACGAAGGCCGCGCAGTCTCTGTCACACTTCGCCTGCGGCTTCGGACGCATGGAGAAATTCGAAATAGGCGGCGCCGACGTGCGCATGATCCTCATCAAAAACCCTGCCGGCTGCAACCAGGTGCTGAGCTTCCTCACGCAGCGCACCGAGCCGTTCGTCTTCGCCGCCTGCCTCAACGACCGCACGCAGGACGGCCGCGACGTCAGCTGGATCTGGGATGTGGCCTTCGAACGCCTGACTGATATGGACGCGCTCCGCGAGGTCTATCTCTCCGGCACCCGCGCGGAGGACATGGCACTGCGCTTCCTCTACGCCGGCTTCCCGCAGGAGAAGCTGCATGTGCAGAAGGATTACGGCAAGCTGATGGAAGAGGCGACGGCGCATAAGCTGCCCGTCTTCGTCATGCCGACCTATACGGCCATGCTGGCCCTGCGCGGTACGATCAGCAAAACCTACGGCTATAAGCAATTCTGGGAGTAAGCTATGGAACTGAACATCTACCATTTATACCCCGACGTGCTGAACCTCTACGGCGACCGCGGCAACGTCCTTTGCATGCAGCGGCGGCTGGAGTGGCGCGGCATGCAGGCGAATATCGTAAACGTCCCGATTGGTACAAAACTCGACGCGAAAAATTGTGACCTTATCTTCATCGGCGGCGGCCAGGACTTTGAGCAGGAGGTCCTTCTGGACGACCTGAAAGGAGAGAAGACCGCTGAGCTCAAGGCCGCCATCGAGGACGGCGTGCCCGTGCTCGCCATCTGCGGCGGCTATCAGATGCTGGGCCAGTACTACAAGACCTGGGACGGCCAGCAGTGCGACTTTACCGGCACGCTCGACCTCTACACCGTCGGCTCCGAGCAGCGGATGATCGGCAACTATATGTTCTCCTGCGAAGAAGCAGGCTGCAACATCGTCGGCTTTGAAAATCACTCCGGCAAGACCTATCTCGGCTCCGGCGTCCGGCCCCTCGGCAGGGTGCTCGAGGGTTCCGGCAACAACGGCGAGGATGGCACGGAGGGCGCAAGATACAAAAACGTCTTCGCGTCCTATTCCCACGGCTGTCTGCTGCCCAAAAACCCGAAGCTGGCGGACCGGATCCTCCAGACCGCACTCGAACGCAAATACGGCGCCTGCACGCTCCCGCCCCTCCCCGACACCCTCGAGACCGCGGCCCACACCTACATGGAAAACCGCCTGACCCATAAATAAGCAGCAAAAAAAACACGCCCACCCGGGCGTGTTTTTTATATTTCCGTTTCATCGGACAGCATGTCCTTGAACAAAATATTCCTGTAATCGCTCCGGCCGTACAAAACACGGTCAATAAAGATGTCGGTGCCTGCAATCCGGTAAAAAACCATGTAGCTGCCGCTGACAAGATAGCGGTAATCACTGCTGACATTGGAAATAGAGGAAAGCGGCGTGCCAATGTATGCATGATCCCGCAGCACACGGACCGTTTTGGTGATTTTCGCAACCGTGGAAATCGCTGCCTGCGGATTCTCCAGATCCTCTGCAATATACGCTTTGATTTCGGAAAGATCGTCCTGTGCGTCAGGAGAAAGATGCAGATCATTCATGCACGATCCCGAGATGTTCCTCTACGGCCTCCAACGTTAGCCAGCCTTCCGTTTCGCCGGATCTGCGCCCTTTTGCAAGTTCATTCATCAGGCGGATCGTCGCCTGCGTTTTCTCATAGTCCTGGATATCCACGATGGCATACCGGCCACGCCCGTTCTTTGTCAGAAAGACAGGAGCACCCACGGCGACATCATGCAGGACTTCGCTGTAATTCCGCAGGTCAGAAATGGGCTTGATATTCGGCATATTGATCAGCTCCTTTCTATCCCAGTATATCCGAATCTGCTGTAAAATTCAACAGCAAATTTACAGCGTCCTCGTACAGACCTCCCGGACTTTCGCCTGCAGGGCTTTGAGGTCGGTGAAGGTGTCGGGGCGCTTGGTCTCGTCGCGGAGCAGGGCGGAGGGGTGATAGAGGGCGGTAAAGAGGATGCCGCCCTTTTCGACGAACTGTCCGTGCTCGCGGGTGATCTTGAAATCCGGCCGGATCAGGCGCATGGCGGCGATGCGGCCGAGACAGACGATGATCTTCGGCTTGAGGAGCTTCGTCTGCGCGCGCAGAAAATCGATGCAGGCGTCCTGCTCGGTCTGCATGGGGTCCCGGTTTTTGGGCGGACGGCATTTGATGATATTCGTGATGTAGCAGTTGTGGCGGCCAAGGTCGATGATCGTGAGCATCTCGTCGAGGAATTTGCCCGCCGCGCCGACGAACGGCTCGCCCTGCAGATCCTCATTTTCGCCGGGGCCCTCGCCCACGAACAGCACCTCCGCGTCCTGTGGGCCGACGCCGAAGACGACATGGTGCCGCGTCTGCGACAGCGGACACCGCGTGCAGGACAGGCACGCGGACTGCAGCGAATCCCAGTTCAGCATGTGTACCTCCCTTATCTGCGGTCCGTCTCATCGAACGGCAGGTCATAGTCCTCGCGGAACCGGCGGCGCCGGTCCTCCAGCGCGCGGCGGCGCTTTTCCATCCGCAGCCGGCGGATCTTCCGCTTGCGCAGCTGCACGAGCACGAACAGCACCAAAATCGCCCCCAGCGCGATCACGATAAACAGCACGACCCACTTCCACCAGTTGCGCTGGATATACGCGCCTGTCCCGGCTGCGGCGGAGGAGATCTCCGACTTGGCAACGTCCGCGATAGCCAGCAGCCTCGTCTGGCCGAGCACCTCGTCCGCGTACGTGACCGTCGCGGAGCCAAGCACGTCGCCCTCATGGACCGGCGCGTCGACGCTTTCGCTGTTGAGCTGGATCTTGGTCTCTAGCTGGTCCGGGTCGTAGTCGTTCGGAAGCAGGACCTTGATCTCGTCCTCCGGCGCGACGGCGACGGCCTCGGCGCCGGCGGAGTTGTTGATCTTCACCTGATCGACCGGGTACAGCGGCGACATCAGCGTCAGGTAGGAATAGTTGTCAAAGCCATAGTCAAACAGGCGCGCGCACTCCGTGAAGTTCTCCATCAGAAGATCGCCGCTGTCGAGCACCGTCGTGGCCGCGCCGCAGACGATGCCGAGCAGATCCAGCCCGTCGCCCGTGGCCTCCGAGATGACGCAGCGCCCGGCCTGGCTCGTATAGCCGGTCTTGATGCCGTGCGCCCGGGGGTAGTATAGGGAGTTCGACATCGACTGGTAGATCAGCATATTCGTGGTCTTGAGCTTCGGGATATTCTGGCGCATGTTATCGTCGGGCAGCTTATATTCATACGTGTCGACGATCTGGCGGAAATTCTCGCTCTTGAGCGCGGCCTGTGTGATGATGGCAAGATCCCGCGCGGTGGTGTAGTGGCTCTCGTCGTGCAGACCGTGGGGATTGTTGAAATGCGTGTTGGTGCAGCCGAGCTCATAGGCCCGCTGGTTCATCATGCGGACAAAATCCGTCACCGAACCCGCAACGTGCTCCGCAATGACGTTGCATGCGTCGTTGCCCGAGACGACCATCATGCAGTACAGCAGATTCTCCAGCGTCATCTGCTCGCCCACCACCAGACCGGCCACGCTGGAATCCTCGTCCAGATCGGCCAGCGCGGATTCCGAGACCGTCACGACGTCGGACAGGTTCCCGGTCTCCAGCGCGATCAGGCAGGTCATGATCTTGGTGAGGCTCGCGGGATAGACCCGCTCGTCGGCGTCCTGCTCATAGACGACACGGTTCGTGTTGAGGTCGATGAGCAGCGCGGCCTTGGCCGCCACGGAAAACTGCTCCCGGGACGAGAGCAGCTGATCCTCAGGGACGCTGTCGGCCTCGGCCGCGGCGTCCCCCGCGGAATTGTCCGAAGCGGTCTGAGCATCCGCCTGCGCGTCGGCGGCAGGTTCGGCGGTGACTGCAGATACCGGTGCGCACAGCAGCTGTATCAGCAGCAGCGCGGCCAGCAGCAGGGCAGAAATGTTAGTCTTTTTCATTTTTATCTCCATTTTCTTCGCGTCTGGATTGTACAGCGGCGAAAAAATATGCTATACTGAATTTGAACATTCGCGCAGCTGCGCGTATTCTTGATTATTATACCATATTCATCCGGTATGTCAAATGGAGGCGCGCGTATGAAGAAATTGCGGGTTTCCCCGGCGCTGCTCGCGCTGTGCGCGGCGGTGCTGCTGTTCGTGGGCGCATTCTTCCTCGGCCGGGCTTCCGCGCTCGGAGAGGCGCGTATCACCGTGCAGCGCGCCGCACCCGAGTCCGACGCTTTGCAGATAGACGGCAGCGGGGAAGGGAAGCTCTGCCTCAATACCGCCACGCGAGAAGAGCTGCTTGCGCTTCCCGGCGTCGGCGAAAAGACGGCGGACCGGATCCTCAGCTACCGCGATACCTACGGCCGCTTTTCCGCCGTCGAGCAGCTGCTGGATGTGGAGGGCATCGGCCCGACGCTGCTCGAGCAGCTGCGCGGGCTCGTGACCGTGGACCAAACGGAGGGATGACATGAAAATACTTGTTGTTGATGATGAAAAGCTGCTGGTCAAGGGGATCAAATTCAACCTGGAAAACGACGGCTACGAGGTCGTGACCGGCTGCGACGGCATGGAGGCCGTCGAGCTTGCCGCGAGCGAATCGCCGGACCTGATCGTGCTGGATCTGATGATGCCGCGGCTCGACGGGCTGGAGGCCTGCACGAAGATCCGCGAATTCTCACAGGTCCCGATTATTATGTTAACCGCAAAATCCGAAGACATGGACAAGCTCCTCGGCTTTGAGCACGGCGCGGACGACTACCTGACCAAGCCCTTCAATATCCTCGAGCTCAAAGCGCGCATCCGCGCGCTCCTGCGCCGGGCCGGCGCGGCCAAAAAGCAGGAGCCGGAGCAGAAGCTCGTCTGCGGCCACATCACCCTCGACCGCAGCAGCCGCAGCGCCAGCCGCGAGGACGTGCCGGTCGACCTGACCGCGAAGGAATTTGACCTCATGGAGCTGCTGATGCGCAACCCGAACCGCGTCTACTCGCGCGAGACGCTGCTCGACGCCATCTGGGGCTACGATGTCAGCAGCGAGATCCGCACCGTCGACGTGCACATCCGCCGTCTGCGGGAAAAGCTGGAGCTCAACCCGGCGCAGCCGGAGCACATTCTGACCAAGTGGGGAGTTGGCTACTATTTCAAGTACTGAACGGCGCATCCGGCTGGTGCCGACCAGCTCGCAGCTGCGCAACGCGCTGGCGTATATGTCGATCACGGTGCTGGTGCTGGTGTTCCTGAATATCTACTCCGCCAGGGCCACCCGGGATCTGATGTTCAAGGCCAAATGCTCGTCCTCGCAGGATAAGCTGAAGGTCGTGACGTCCTCCTTTTCCGGCGTCGACGCCCTGACGCAGGAGACGACGGAGCAGATCATCTCCGTCATCGGCGACATGAACGTCACGCGCCTGCTTGTCACCGACGCGGCGGGCCGGACGCTCTATGATTCCGTGCCCGGCCAGAGCGCGGCGGGCAAGATGGTCCTGCTGCAGCAGGTCGTGCAGGCACTCGAAGGCAACGACGTCTTCTGCTGCGTCTATGAGGACCATACCCTCAAAAGCTACGCCGCCGCGCCCATCCTCACACATGATACGGTGGTCGGCTGTGTGTATATGATGGAATACGACGCCTCGCAGGGCGGCATCATCGCGAGCCTCGAGCGGACGATTTTCCGCGGCTCGCTGGTGCTGATCGGCATCCTGTTTTTGTGCGCGGTCGTCTTTTCCATGACGGGATCGGGGCGTATGCGGCAGATCCTGACCTCCATGCGGCTCGTGCGCGAGGGCGAATACAGCCACAAGATCCAGATGCGCGGCTCGGACGAATACGCCACGCTCGCCACCGAGTTCAACAAGCTCACCGACAAGCTCCAGCAGACGGAGATCACCGAGCGCCAGTTCGTCTCGGATGCGTCCCACGAGCTCAAGACGCCGCTGGCCTCCATCAAGCTGCTGTCCGATTCCATCCTGCAGAACGAGATGGACGCGGACACGATGCGCGAGTTCGTCGCCGACATCGGCGCGGAGTCCGACCGCCTGACGCGCATGGCGCAGAAGCTTCTGACGCTCAGCCGGGCCTCGGCCGACGAGACGGAGGGCGGCGAGCACGAGGTCGTGGACGTGGGGCGGACACTCTCGCGCGTGTTCCGTATGCTCGTCCCGCTGGCCGACCGCCAGACCGTCGAGCTGACCGCCAGCGTGGAAAAGGGCTGCACCATCCTCTCGTTTGAGGACGACGCCTACCAGATCCTGTTCAATCTCGTCGAAAACGGCATCAAATACAACCGCGAGGGCGGCAGCGTCCACGTGCGCGTGCGCCACGCGGACGATACCGTCGTCATCGACGTCGAGGATACCGGCACCGGCATCCCCGAAAGCGCGCTCCCGTCCATCTTCAACCGCTTCTACCGTGTCGATAAGGCCCGCAGCCGTCAGGCCGGCGGCGCCGGTCTGGGCCTTTCCATCGTGCATGAGATGGTCGGGCGGAATTTCGGCACGATCGAGGTCACGTCCAAGGTCGGCGAAGGCTCGCGCTTTACCGTGACCTTCCCCAGCTTCGGCTCCGGAGAGGAGGAAGACGGCGATGCGTAAAAACCGGAAAAAGCTCCGCCTGCTCGCGCTGCTGCTCGCGGCGCTCACGCTCTGCGGCTGCTCGGCCGCCGCGGCGGTGCGCAGGCCCGCCCAGCCCCAGCTGCAGCTCTACTACTGCCGCAAAGACAGCGGCGACACGAAGACCGGTGTATTGGGCACGCAGGAAGTCCCGGCGCAGACCGACCCCGCCGCCCTGCTCGAGACCTATCTGCAGGGCCCGGAGGACGAAACGCTTGCCTTGCCCTTCACCCCCGGCGATACCTGCGCGGTCGAGTCTCTGCAGGATGGCGTCCTGACGCTCCGGCTGGAGCTGCGCGCGGCGGGGGACATCCGCACGTCCCTCATCTACGCCTGCCTGACCTGCACCATGACCCAGCTCGAGTCCGTCCAGTCCGTCGCCTTCCTCCGCACCGCCCAGCCACAGCCGCAGACCGACGGCCCCTATACCGCGGACGATTTCGTTCTTCTTGACGCCTCGGCCGAGAACCCGGAATACGCCGTCCGGCTCTTCTATCCCGACAAAAACGGCCTTCTCACCCCCGTTACCACCGTGCTCGCCTGTACCGCCCCGGACCAGCTGCCGCTGCTCGCTCTGCAGGCGCTCATCCGCGCGACCGTTCCGGTCAATCTCAGCCGCGTCGTCCCGGCGGGCACGCAGGTGATGGATATCTCCGTCTCCGACGGCACGGCCAGCGTGGTCCTCTCCGACCAGTTCATGAGCTGTGATACCTCCGCCGCCCGCGCGGGCAGCGCCGTGCGCTCCATCGCGGCGACGCTCTGCGACCTGAGCGGCATCACATCCGTCCGCCTCTCCGTCATCGGCGAATCCGGCCTGACTTATTACGACATTTCCGAGCCTATCACCCCACAGCCGGACTGGTTCTCGGAATAAAAAAGGAAAACAGGAATATAGCCCCTTGAAAACCGGATTTTAGCATGTTATAATTAATACCAAATACAGGGCCAAAGAGGCTAGCCTCTTTTTTCTTCCGCAGTTCCTGCGGAAGAATGTGCTCTGCTAAAAAACGGGAGGATAGAATCATGAAAAAAAGATTGATCACGCTGCTGTTGGCGCTCGTGCTGGTCGTCAGCCTGCTGCCGGTCGGCGTGCTGGCGGAAGAGCCGAACCCTGCGGAGCATAGGCTATTGCTTACTGGACAGCTGTGGGACTGGGCTGCTGGAGATTTTTCAAACTACGGCGGCACTGTTAGAGGCGGTGTATATCTTAATTACATCTGTTCAAAATGCGTGGAAGATCCTACTCATACGGGACGGCACGTGGTTTCTGTTGAACAATTGCGCGAAAATGTTTCTAAATTCCAAGAAAAGGCGGACAGTATAGGCATATACAATGTTGCGGTTGTCGGCTTTGTAAACATACCAGAGCATGATCACGATAATAAAGATGTCTATAGTCTCTATTCGTCTGATGAAATCGAAGTTCCATACGGACAGATATGGTATGTTTTAGTAGAACTCCCCAAGGGTGCGGTTGATGTCAAGTGCGAATCAGACGAGACTGCGCACAAGACGGAGACATATAATCTGATTACGGGTTCAACGACGGCTGAGTTGACGGGTATCGACGAAGACGGGTATTTAACTGCCCGTGTGACGATTACGAAGGCCCCGTATATTGAAAAATACAACGAAAAATACACCGAATCTAAGCACAAAGATGCAGCCCCGGAAACGACTACGGTCACGATGGAAGCTCGCAGTGTGAACACGTGGAATAGCGAGAAAAACCGGTGGACTTACAACAACGCCCAGATTAACGTCAAGTGCCCCTCGGACGGCTATAACCCTGTTTCGCCCATCCTCGCGGCCCTGAACAAGACCGCGCCGAAGCTCAACACGCGTGACCACTTCGCCTACGTGCAGGGCTATCCCGACGGGACGGTCAAGCCCGCGGGCAGCATCACCCGGGCCGAGGTCGCGGCCATCCTCTTCCGCCTCATGGACGCCGACTCCCGCAGCCTCTACTACTCCACCGCCTCCGGCTTCCGCGACGTCGATTCCACCAAGTGGTATAACACCTACGTCGCCACCCTCAACAACGCCGGCGTCATCACCGACAGCCGCACCGGCTATTTCCGCCCCAATGACGCCATCACCCGCGCCGAGCTCGCCGCCATGCTGGCGCAGTTCGCAGAGAAGAAGTCCGCTGCGATCTACTTCTCCGACGTCTCCGCGGGCTACTGGGCCGCGAACGCCATCGCCCTGACCGCAAATCTCGGCTGGATCAACGGCTACCCCGACGGCACCTTCGGCCCCGATAAGACCGTCACCCGCGCCGAGCTCATGGCCATGGTCAACCGCGCTACCGGCCGCGCCCCGGAGTCCACCGACGCTCTCCTTCCCAACATGAAGACCTGGAAGGACAACGCCGACACCGCCCGCTGGTACTACCTCGATGTCCAGGAGGCCACCAACAGCCACACCTATATCGGCGCCCCCACCGAGACCTGGACCTCCCTCACCGCCACCCCCGACTGGTCTCAGTATGAATAATCGCCCCAAACAAAAAGGAACCATCCCCCGGATGGTTCCTTTTTTATCTGTCAACGCAGAAGTCTTGCCGCATGCGCCCCAAAAAAAGCCTCCCCTTCCAGGGGAGGTGGCTCGGCGAAGCCGAGACGGAGAGGTCGTATCAGATTTGTGGCAACCTCTCAGTCACCTTCGGTGACAGCATCCCTACCCCTTTTGTCCCTTCGGGACATTTCCCCCTGATAGGGGGAATCGGCCCCTGAAAGGGGAGCCGCCTTGGGTGCGGGCGTAAAAAAGCCTCCCCTTGTGAAGGGGAGGTGCTGAGC
>ENA-UOOD01001386-UOOD01001386.1-human-gut-metagenome-genome-assembly--contig:-CS67-NODE-1386-length-24940-cov-9.397830_pt1 | contig 24940 bp, 24 predicted proteins | sample MGYA00242464_ERZ724011 | MGnify/ENA metagenome assembly ERZ724011 | reverse complement strand
TTAAGGTTAAAACTTAAGGGTAGATTGGAAGTGAAAAAATGTTAGTTCCTAAACTGAGGTTTAAAGATTTTGAAAATAAATATGTTGAATACAAATTAAAAGATATTACGGATTTTTATAAAGGTAATATTTTATCAAAAAGCGATATTGTTGTTGATGGAAAAATTCCTTGTATTTTATATGGAGAATTATATACTAGATACTCTGAGATTACTAAGTGTATTATTAGTCATACAAATAATAAAAGTGAAAATTTATTCTATAGCCAAGTTAATGATGTTCTTATTCCTTGTAGTGGAGAAACAGCTTTAGATATTTCTACTTCAACATGTGTGCTTCTTGATAATGTTGCCTTAGGCGGAGACTTAAATATTTTAAGGCCTAAAAAATATATTGATGGGAAATATTTAAGTTATTTATTATCTAATAAAAAAAGAATCACTATTGCCAAATATGCACAGGGAGATTCAATAGTACATTTATATGCTGATAAAATAAAAAACATTAGCATTATTTTACCTAGTTTAGAAGAGCAAAAAAAAGTAGCCTTTGTACTGGAATTATTAAGTAAAAAAATCGAAATACAACAAAGGAAAATAGATACCCTTAAGATGTATAAAAAAGGGTTATCCCAAAAATTATTTAAATCGATAAAATTCGAGAAAGACAGTAAAAAAATTAAAATAAGTGAATTTCTTAAAGAGCGAAAAATTTATTCAGAAAAAGGACTAGAATATCCACATGTAACATTATCTAAAGACGGTATATATGATAAAACAAGTAGATACAACAGAGATTTTTTAGTTATGTCTAAGGATAAAGAATATAAAATAACATATTTAAACGACTTATGCTATAATCCAGCAAATTTAAAATTTGGAGTTATTTGCTTAAATGAGTATGGGAACGCGATATTTTCACCAATTTATATAACTTTGGAAATTAATACTGAAATTGTAAATGAAAGGTTTTGCAAACATTATTTCACTCGTGTTGATTTTATTAATAAAATCAGAAAATACGAACAAGGAACTGTCTATGAAAGAATGTCTGTAAATGTTGAAGATTTTCTAAAACATGTTGATATATTTCCAAGTATAAAAAAGCAAAAAGAAATTGCACAAAATTTAGATTTTATTGATATAAAACTAAAACTAGAAAATAAAAAATTAAATATGTTAGATGATTATAAACGTGGATTATTACAACAAATGTTTATATAAAATAAACTAGGAAAACTTTTTATAAGCGAACCTAGTTTTATTTTATATTATTTTAACTCTTTTAGTCCCAATTCTCGAAGGTACTTATTAAGTTCTTCTGTAATTTCTTTTTCTTCCAAATCAAGTCTTTCAAGCTCTTCTTGAACTACATTTAAATCAATTTCTTGTTCTTCCTCAAATGTATCGACATATCTTGGAATATTTAAATTACATTCATTTTCTTTAATTTCTTTCATATTCGCCAGATGACAATATTTTTCAATTTCTATACGTTCTTTATATGTATTTATAATCTTCTCTATATCTTCATCCCTTAATCTATTTTGATTTTTCCCTGGTTCAAAATCTTTTGAAGCATCTATAAATACTATATTATCATATTTTCTACATTTCTTGAAAACCAATATACAAGTTGGTATTGATGTTCCATAAAATATATTAGCTGGTAATCCGATAACTGCATCTAAATAATTTTTGTCTTCTACTAAATATTTTCTGATTATTCCTTCACTTGCGCCTCTAAATAATACTCCATGAGGTAATACAACAGCCATTGTTCCATTATCGTCTAGTAAATAAATCATATGTTGAATAAATGCAAAATCTGCTTTAGATTTTGGCGCCAATTTACCATAAGCACTAAATCTCTCATCGTCCATGAATTTAGCATCCGCAGACCAGTTAGCAGAATATGGTGGATTAGCAACTATCGCTTGAAATCTCATTTTCATATGTTCGTCACAAGGATTTTCAAGAGTATCTCCATTAAAAATATTAAATCTGTTAAATGGTACATTGTGTAACAACATATTCATTCTTGCTAAGTTATATGTTGTTCCAACTTTTTCTTGTCCATAAAAACTACTAACTTTAACATTTTTTTGTTTAGCAACACGAAGTAAGAGTGAGCCTGAGCCACAAGTTGGATCATAAACATTTTTTATATCTTTATTATCCATTGTTACTATTTGTGCAAGAATATTTGATACTTGTTGTGGTGTATAATATTCTCCAGCTTTTTTTCCAGCACTAGCCGCAAATTGTCCTATTAAGTATTCGTATGCATCTCCTAACACATCTATTTCGGTATCTTCAAAGTCAAAATCAATATCATTAATTTTCTGCATAATAGTTCCAATTAATTTACTTTTTTCAGCCTCTCCTCTACCAAGCTTTGAAGAATTCAAATCCATGTCTTCAAATAAATTTTCAAAATCTTGTTGACTTGCATTTCCAAAAGTAGAATCTTGTAATTTTCCAATAGCCTTACTCAAAATTGAAATATCAAAATTTCCGGCTTCAATTAATTTTATTAAACTTGAAAATAGATATTCTGGCTCTATAACATATCCACAATCACTATCTTTTGTTAAATCTTCTATAATAGCATTTTTATACTCTTCGTTTTTCCATGCTTTTTCATAAGATATATTATCTTTATTTAATAATTTTGTATTTACATATTTAACTAATTTTTCTGATAAGAACCTATAAAATATTAATCCTAATATATAATTTTTAAATTCTGAGGCATCCATTGAACCTCTCAAATCATTAGCCATACTCCATAATTTAGAGTGTAATTCGGCTTGTTGTTTACTTTGTGTTTCAGCTACTCCCATCTTTACTCCTTCTATTTAAATCTTTCTATTAAATTCACAATAAAATCTTTTATTGATTTTGTTATTTTTATTTTTTCAATTAATGGTTTATCAATCTTTTCTTTTATTATTCCAGTATCTAAAACTCCTGAATATTCATATTCACTTATAATATCATTTAATAGATCAATATCAATACCATACTTTTTTGCTTTATCCTCAATTTCCCTCTTTCTTCGTTCATCTAAGAAAGTATAATAATTTTCTTCTATAGAATCATTTTCATTTAAATCAGGCATAATTGTATTTAAAAATTCCTTAATTAAATCAGATTTCAATCTCAAGTCTTTATTATCTGCGCTTTCTAACTTTTTTAATATATCTTTAATATCCTTTTCTTTTTGAGTATTACTAGACATATCAATATTCTTGATTAAATTTATAATATAATCCACATTTATTTTATCTGTATACATCAACTCCAGTTCAAAATCTATATCATCTAAAATTGGAACAACCCTTTTCGCTTCTGATGGAATTACTATGTCTAAATATTTACTTTTATAATCTAAATACTCTTGATTAGACATTTTCACTTCTTCGTTAGTAAATTGAAATTTTCTAAAAATTTTCAATTTAACTAATATTCTAGTTAATTCTCTAAAAGTTAGTACAAATTCCTTTTGCTTTTCTTCTGATTGAATATTGTCTACTGATTCAATTGTAGGTGCAATTTTTTTTAACTTTTCTACTGCATCAATAAATTTATCCTTATAAAACTCATAAGGTTTTAGTAGAACTTCATCTGGGTCACTTGTCTCCGAAAAATTTCTTATTGCTTCATCAACTGCTTTTTTTGATGTTCTGAAGCTTACAATATTCCCCTGAGTTTTAGTTGCTTTATGTACTCTGTTAGTTCTTGAAAAAGCTTGTATCAAATCATGGTGTTTTAACCTCTTATCAACATATAATGTATTTAATGTCTTACTATCAAATCCAGTTAGAAACATATTTACCACAATCAAGATATCTATCTCCGCATTTTTTACTCTTTTAGAAACATCCTTAAAATACGCATCAAAAGTTGATAAAGAATAATTCGTATCAAACATTTTATTATAATCATTTATTATTCTTTCAAGACTTTGACAAGATAATTCATCTTTTCCTTCATATTCTTCATTAGGTCCGTATGTAAATATTGCTGTAATCTTCAAATCAGAATTTTTAGATTTAAAACAATCATAATACTTTACTAATTGTGGAATACTTGCTGTTGCAAATATCGATGTATACTGCATATCATTTGTTTTTAATGGATGCATTATTAAAATTCCTTCAACAATATTATTAATTCTTTCATCAGCAGCATAAGCTTTCTCTGTATCAATCCCTTCTACTTCTTCATCATATAAAACATTATCTAAATTTGAATCTATTGTTTTATAATAATCTACCGAAAATCCCAAAACATTTTTATCATTAATTGCATCTTTCAATAAATATTTATGTAAGCACTTTCCAAAAATATCAGCTGTTGTTCTACCATCTAAGCTCTTATTTATTGATAATCTCGGTGTTCCTGTAAAGCCAAAATATTGAGCATTATTAAAGTGTTGTTCAATTACTTTATGCATATCTCCAAATTGACTTCTGTGACATTCATCAATTATAAACACCACTCTTTCATTTTTATATTTATCCATTAATTCTGTATACCTAGGATTATTAATTGCATTAGCCATTTTTTGAATTGTTGTGATAATTAGAGGTTTTGTTGAATCTTCAATACTTTTAACTAATCTATATGTACTATTGGTAAAATCAACACATTCTGGTTCAAATTTATTGAATTCATCATATGTTTGCATATCTAAGTCTTTTCTATCTACTAAGAAAAATACCTGTTTTATACTTGGTTCTTGTGCAAGGATTTGACTTGTTTTAAAAGATGTTAATGTTTTTCCAGATCCAGTAGTATGCCATATATAACCATTGTTATTTGTTTCTGTTGCTTGATGTATTACAGCTTCAACTGCATATATTTGATATGGTCTTAATACCATAAGTTGTTTTTCCGTTTCATTTAATACCATATATCTAGCAATTATTTTTGACATATAGCATTTTTCTAAAAATCTTGTTGTAAAATCATTCAAATTGCTTGTTCTATTATTTTTTTCATCTGTCCAATAGAAAGTATATCCGAAATTTATTTCGCTGTCTGTATTTGCAAAATATTTCGTATTAACCCCATTACTCACAACATAGATTTGAATAAATTTATACAATTCTTTATATGATGTTCTTCTGTACCTTTCTATTTGATTAACAGCTTCTTTTAATTCCTTTCCTCGTGCCTTTAATTCTATTTGAGTAACTGGAATGCCATTGATAAAAAGTGTGACATCATATCTAGTCTCAGTTTCTCTTGTAATACTAGTTATTTGGTTTGAAACTTGATATGTATTTTTACACCATTGTCTTTTATTAAATAATTCAATGTATATTTTTTTACCATCATCTCTTTCTATACATTGTTTTTCCCTCAAAATTTTTGCACTAGCAAACACACCTTTTCCGGTAATCATATTATATAGTCTTTCAAATTCTTTATCTGATAAATCGTTTCCATCAAGTTCTTCTCTATTATGAATATTAATTTGTTTTCTAAAATTATTTTTTACATCATCAATATTTTTCAAACTTACTCTCTCATAGCCTAAAATTTGTAGATGTTTTATTAATTTTTCTTCAAGCATAGCTTCGCTTTCATGTTCCAATGACATTATTTATTCCTCCAATAATTATTTATAAGAACTTAGTATATTTTATATCACAAAACGATATTTTTCTCAACAGGTACTTCTAAATATTTAGAAGTAATTTGTAGATTAGCCCAAATCATATGTCACATTTTTTTAATTCTGTAACTACCATATGATCTTATCCCATTAATTGCTGGTATTTCATCCATGATGTTATAATCTACCGTCACTTCTATTACATTATCTTTAACTTCATATAACCAATTATATTTTTCTTCATATTTATCATCAAAATAACAAACAGCCATCAAAACACCTCATTTATTTTTCAATTTTCTATTTAATTACTGCTAAAAAAACTCATTCCACATACCTCTTCTCTCACCACCAACTCGGAAAAACATCCTTCAACTTCACCGTTTTCCTACTCTCGAAATCCGTCAAAATCTCCATCTCCCCATTAGCTCTATCCAACTGCATCAAAAATTCCCTACAAACTCCACAAGGCATACCACCATTCTTTGGTGGATTCTCTCTGCATGCAATCAATCTCCTAATCCTCGTTTTTCCAGTACTCATATACATATTCAAAGCAGCAACTCTCTCCGCGCACAAATTCATAACACCACTTGCACTTTCAATACAAAATCCAGTAAAAATTTCTCCATCCTCACTCTCCACTGCAGAAACAACATGATGTGCCACAATAAACGGAGAAACTTGCTCTCTATGATATTCAACCTTAGCCTTATTATACATTTTCTCCCAAATATCCAATATCATCGCTCCCAACTCATTTAATATTCTTCCAAATTAATCCTCACCAAATCCAAATTGCTCCTCTAAATAACAACCCCATTAGTATGATCAACCTCATGCTGAATAATCTCAGCCACAAATCCACTATACCTTCCATGTTTCCTCTCAAAATTCACATCCAAATAATCCACTTCAATCTCGTTATATCTCACACATTTTCTCTCACCAATCAAAGACAAACAACCTTCCTCAGTTTCATATTTTCCGTTTCTCCCCGTAATAACCGGATTAATCATCACGAAATCAAATAAACCACCAGACACACAAATAATCGCCTTATTATATCCAATCATATTAGCAGCCAATCCAACACATCTATCTTTATTTGCCTTCAATGTATCTAACAAATCTCTAGCAATAAACTTATCATCCTTTGTTGCCATTTCAGCCTTCTGTGACAAAAACATTACATCTTTTACTATATCCTTTACCAAAAAAATCCCCCATCTCTTATTAAAAATATCCATTACTCCAAACTTTCTACAAAAAAATGCAGTACCATTAAACTTTCTAACTACCTCTAATAACAACTTCTCCATCACACTCAACAACAGCATTATCAGTAATATTTTGTTTTCTATTTTATTTGCTTTTTTACCTCCTCATATGTATTAAAATTCTTTCATTTATTTTTATAATTCATTTACAATTTTATCTGTTATTTTTAGGCATCATTCCCAATATTTTCCCTGCAAAATCTCCAAAATTTTGTGATTGAATAATAACTCTTCCAGGACCAACCAACTTTGTTAAAAACAATCCTTCTCCACCTAAAAATATATTTCCTAATCCCTTTACAGTTTCAATCTCATATGAAACTGTGCTTTCGAAACCAACAACATTTCCAGTATCCACCTTTAACACTTCACCTGGTGCCAAAATTCTTTCTACTGGATCGCCATCTACTTCCAAAAACAACATTCCATTTCCTTTTGCTTTTTGTAAAACGAATCCTTCTCCACCAAATAAACCTGCAGAAAATTTCTTTGTAAATGCAATACTCATATCTACACCTGGCTCAGCACATAAAAATGAACTTTTTTGTACTGTAAACCCATTATTTTCTCCTACATTAACTGATACGATATCACCTGGTACAGTAGTTGCAAAAGCCACTTTTGCTCCATCAACATTTGCAGTATATGTATTCATAAAAATAGATTCTCCAGTAAACATTCTGCCAAGACTTTTCATTACTCCTCCTCTAGCATTTGTTTTCATATTAATTCCATCTGTTTGCCAAGTCATTCCACCTCTTTGTGAATAAATAGATTCTCCTCTGTTTAAAGTAAATTCCACAGCTGGCACAGTTTTTCCAATAATTTCATATCTCATAACTTCATCTCCTTTTTATAATTTATTATATGCATTTATCTCTTAAGCAGAATAATACACTTTTAATATTACATCAAAAAAAATTTTAAGACAAGATTTCATAAAAAATCTTGTCTATTTTACTCCATTTCAAACTCCCACAAACTCAAATGTCCTTTTGCCTCAATAGGTTCATCGAAAACCTCAATATCCTCCATTTGCCAGCCATAGTTCTCCTTAAAAGTACTATCTGTATATATATCCTTATTTTCCTTCAAAAGCTCAGATTTAAACTCTGGAGACATTTTCACGCAATCAACCAACTTAGCTTTTCCCAATATTTTACCTTTCGGCATATCTTTGGGGATATATTTTTGTAATCTTTTCATCGCCTCTTTATCAATTCCTTGTCCAGCATGAATAAGGAGCTCTCCTCTATAATTTGTTTTCCAACTTCTAAATTCAAATCTTTTATAACCAAGCATTATCAAACTAGCCCATGGTTGCTTTATTGTTAATACCTTCATATTTCCACTCCTTTGCTTTAGAATTGTATTGTCAAAAATTTAACTATATAATCTTGCTAAACATCTCTTTTCTTATCATTTGTTATATCACCATTTCCACTCACAGGAACTTCATCTCCTAAATAAGTAGGCTTTGGCTTAAATATACATTTAACAAAATCCTTATCTCTTGCCAATATTTCTCTTATTTCTCTATATGTTGCCCCAACATATTGTCTTGGATCAGAGCATACTCCATATGCATCTAATCCCAGCTTTTTTGCATCATACAAAGCTCTATACATATGATAATTTTGTGTTACAATTACTACCTTTTTAGCCTTAAAAATTTCTTTTGCTCTATACATAGTTTCATAAGTAGAAAATCCAGCATGATCCATAAAAATATCTTCTGATGGTATCCCTTTTTCAATAGCATAATTTTTCATAAGATTTACCTCATCATAATCTTCTCTTCCATGATCACCACTCATTATAATTTTACTAGACACATTATTTTTGTATAGATTAATACCTTCTAATAATCTATCCTCTAACATTGGACTTGGTTTATCTCCCCATACTCCAGCACCTAAGATAATTATACAATCTACATCAGATAAATCTTTATACTCTTGATTTTTTATAATTCTATTTTTAGTAGACTGTTTAACATAAAAATTTATTCCAAAAATAAATATGATAACTATAGCTATTCCAATTAACAAACACTTTAATGCCATTTTCATAATTTTCTCCTTTTAATTATTAATTATTTTTCGCGATTACATGAAATATATGCCAATGTTTTAGTTCACCTAATCCGGTTTTCTTATCAACTTCAACTTCTTTAAAATTTAAAATATCAAAATCATTAAACAATCTCAATACTTGATTTTTTGAAAAGAATGTCATTTGTGGTCTAGTTTTATTCCAAGTATCATTAACCCCGAAAAAATTTCCAACAAAGTATCCATCTTTTTCCAAGTTCTTTTTAATTTTGTTCCATAAATCTTCAAATTTTTCTTTATTGCAAAATGATAAAGAGTAATTTGCTACAATTAATTTTGATTTTTTCAACTTTATTTTTTCAAAGCTTTGTTGTTCAAACTTAAAATGTTGTAGTTCATTTGTTGTCAATCTTTTTGTTATTCTTGATTCAACATTTTCTCTATCAATTGCCAGAACATTCCACCCATTTTTTATCAAATATACTGTATCATTTCCAGCTCCACATCCTAAATCAATTGCATTTGTTGGGTTGCATTTTATCTTTTCAATAAAATATTTAACAAATGTTCTAGGTACATCCGCTTCGGTTACATCATAATATTTTTCTATACTTTTCATATTGCTCTCCCTAAGAAATTTATTTAATATCACTCATTATAAAAAAAATTTTTCACCTACTCACTTTTCTTCAACCAATCCATCAAAACTTCAAATTCTTCATAATGATTTCTAAAAAATTTCCCTTCATCATTCATTTTCTTTATTTCATCAATTGAAAACCATCCAACTTTTTCAACTTCTTCCTCTTGTAATTTTAGTTTTTCAATATTATCAACATCCATTTTTATATAATAATCATCCCAAAAAACTCTTTCTTTTTCAGACCTTCCACCATAGTATTTTACTAATTTTTCTGGATTTAAATCCACTCCAATCTCTTCTTTTACTTCTGTTAATATTCCCTGAATACTATCTTCTCCAGATTTTGGATGTCCACCTGTAGTTGCCCATAATCCATTTTTTCTTGCACTTCTTTTTTGTAATAAAAACTCTCCTTTAGGGTTTTGTATGTAAATAAGTACCACTACTATATATGAGCCTTCAGGTACTGACTCGCCTTTGTATATTGTTTTTCCTATTAAATTTCTATTTTTATCATATAAATCTCGTTTTTCCATAGTTTTATCCTCTCTTTTATAATTTATAAATCTACCTCAAATAACACATTTGACTTTTCATTTTCTCCAATTTTTTCCACAAAAACTTTGGTAACTATGGTTTTAAACTCATCATTCATTTCAAATTCGATCTGATCATTTTCCGTAATTCCAAGGGTTATATGAGGTATATATTCAAAACTCATTTTTTGATTTAATACTTTTTCATATATTTCATTATGCAGTGTCTTTATTTCTTTCACGCCTGACACGACATTTAAAAATATATAGTTAGTCTTAATATTTTCATCTTTATGTAATGACACACCTGACATCACAATTTCAAATGGTTTCACGGATTTTAAAGCCTGCATTAATCTGTCTTTTAGCTCTTCATTAGACATAGAGCTTTCAAACGGAAATGCTAAAGTTATATGTGGTGGCAATATTTTATACAATTCATCATACTGTTTTCTAATATTTTCAATTTTTTCTATATTCGTAAATTGAGGAAATATTAAAATATCCCTTTTCCCTTTGTTTATATACTTCATATTTTCCCTCCTTTCTTTGATGATTGTATTATATCAAATCATATTAATTTTTACAATTTTAAAGAGTAAAAGATTATAAGACATTTTCACATACAAATCATAATATTGTACATAGTTAAAAATACAAAAGAACTATGTTATTAAACATAGTTCTTCTGTATTTTTAATTTTCTCCTTCTATTAAATACAAATTATTATTATCCATTAAAATTTCTATTGGTTCATTATAAATAATACTTACTTTATTTAAATATTCAATGAATGGATTTACTCCTTTTATTGAATTTTCAACTATTTTTTGAATATTTTTATCATTTCTTTTTTCATTTAATTTTTTTATTTTATTTCCCGAATTAATAAAAAACTCATCAACTTGACCTTTAGAAATAAAGGGTATTTTAGATATTAATTCTCCAGTTTCTTTACTAGCATTTGCTAAACCTTTAGTAAGTATAGTTTGTATAGATTTTCCTGTACTGCTTTCAATTTCATTATAACATTTAGTATATAATTCTCTATAATTAAACTCATATTCACTAATTTTTTCTTTTATTTCATTGATATAATTCTTATTAAAGTTTTCTAATAACATCACTTCAAGAAATGATGAAAATGAATATAAATATAACGCTAATTGATATTCCGTTAAATTTTCGCCTAACTTTTTAATTTTTGATTTAATTTCTTGATCACTATGCATTAATTCCTTTTTTGATAGTATAGTTTGAATTAAATCTCTATATAATAAAATGCTTTGTTCTGAGTTTCTTTTAATGTCTTGTACTAATATATGTTTGTTATTTTTATATTTCTCATTATCACAATTAAACTTATAATTATTTAATACATCTATTAGTGTATTTAAATTTCCTCTTATCTTTGCTTTTTCCTTTGCCTTAACAAAGTCTAACATTTCTTGCTGTATACTTTTAATCTCATCCAATTTATTTTCAATTGTCATTAATGCCACAGACATAAATATCATTGTCGGATCACATTGCAAAGGTTCCATTATAGCTTGACCTCCTCCAACACCACCGTCAGCTGCTTTCAAAGATCCTATATATCCACCTTTAGATTCAAACATTTCCATCCCCTTAGTATTTACTCTATAAATACCGCTCTTTCCGGTTTTTTTACCTAATTTTTGCATTGCAGATATCACTGGTTCTGAAGCAACTCCTAATGCTGCCAGATTTTTTATTGAATATTTTTCATATTTTACTTTTTTTAGAGACATTTCAGTTATTGTTGGTAAAAATTGAACTTCCATTATTTCATTTGACATATTTTTTCTTGATTCTTTTTCATCCATTCTAATTATTTCCTTTCTAATTTATATATTCATATAATTTCTTTCTGTCTTGCAATTCCTCATAATCTGCATTTTCAAAATTTATTGATATTATTTGTTAATCTTTGAAATTTTTAATATAGATAAATAATTTTCTCTACTTATCCTTTCCATATAGCTCTTCCTAACTATAAAATAATTATACTCTCTTTTATTATTGCAATCAAGTTTTTTCAAAATCATGAAAAAGCTTTTATTTTTTATAAAGTATTTTCAAATATTTTTATTTAAATTTTCTAAAAATAGTAAAAATATAAAAAGCACGAAATTTTTACTCCACTCACAAATTCTTAACCTCAAAAAAACAAAAAAGACTTCGCAATTTCTGCTAAGTCTTTCTTGTTTGACAACCGCTTGTCCGCGGTCATCAGGAGGTTAATTAGCTTCTACTTGTCCGTAGTTGCTTAATTCACCAATGGATTTACGCAGGATCGATTTCTGCCAGTCTGCCAATGTCCTGGCCATCACTGGTGCAGACAATGTATTCTCCGTAGGACTTTTCAGTCTTGGTGAGAATATTTGCGTCTGGCGATCCGTCCTCCTTTGTCCCGTACAGAACCCAGTATGCTTCTCCCGGATATCCGGTGGAAACACCCCAGTCAGTCTGAATGGACCAACTACCGTCTGCGTTCTTGCGGGTGCGTGCTCCCTGCAGGAAGTCAGGAACAGTTTCCGAAACGGCCTGAGCCTTCATGATAGTTGCCTTCTTGTAGAAGACCCCATCCTTTTCGATCAGGTTCGTATCGGCATTGCCGATTACCCAGCAGTTCCAGCCACTCGAAGTCTTTTCAGACTTTTCATAGCCGATAACTGCACCGAACGGTGCTACCTCGCGTCCTTCGACGCAATCGAGCTCGATGCCCTCAGTTGTTACACTGATTGCCGACTTCAGAAACTCCGGGATATCGTTGTAAGAGCGAACTCTCACAGCATCCTTCCGCTGTCCTGCTTCCTTGTGAATAAAGATTGTGCTAGCCATAATTTTGGCCCTCCTAAATAATTATTTGCGTATTTCTTATACTATTGTCTTTCTGATATAGAAAATTTACCCTGATTGGGATTATCGAAGACTCAATAAGAATATACACATCTAGCTTCTCGCTAGTGTACTTTATATTATACCACTTTATGTTTACTTTGTCAAATTATTTTTTGGCATTATACAAAGCTTCACTCATTATATGGTTTTCAAATCTATAATGTTTATTACACAAACCTGTTAATCTAGGTCTATGTGTCACAATTACATAGGTTTTATCACTTAAATACTTTTCAATCATATTTGTAATTTTTTCTTCTGAAACACTATCCAAATTAGATGTTGGTTCATCAAAAAAATACAAATCCTTGTCAATTAAAATACCTCTTATTAAATTTAACCTTTGCTTTTGACCAGCAGAAAGTTTAACTCCTTTTTCTCCTACTACTGTTTCTAATCCATTTTCTAAATTTAAAAACCATTCTGTTAAACCTGCATCTTCAAACAATTCTAATATTTTACTTTCTTTTATATCTTTACCTAAACATAAATTTTCTCTTATAGTCGTATCAAATAAATCAACCTCTTGTGAAACAAATACTAAATCTAAACGAGTATTTTTTACCTCTTTTCCATCAATTAATAACACTCCTTCTGTCAAATCATATAATCCAGATAAAATGTTCATTGCTGTTGTTTTTCCTTGTCCAGATTCTCCTGTTATACTTATTTTTTCACCCTTTTTTATTTTAAAATTAGGAATTGTTATTGGTACAGAATTTTTATTATATTTAAATCTACATTTTTTTAGCTCTATTTCATTAAAATCTTTTACTACATTTAATTCATTTAATTTGCCAATTTTTTCATCAAGTTGCTTTTTAGCAGTATTAAAACTTACTAACGAATCTATCATATAAACAATTGAATTTATATCTCCATACAAATTACCTAGTAAACTAAAGTAAAATAATAAATATGGAAGTGCATCTCCACCATTTCTTGTCATAATTAAAGAGCTTACTAAAACAACAATATAAACAGAACTCATTAATAAATGAAATACTAAATTTGTGTCAGCTTTTTTCCTTTCGCTTTTTTTACCAATAGAAATATATTCATCATTCTTTTTTGATAAACTATCTATGCAATATTTTCTAATATTTAATTTTTTTACAGTTATGATATTTTGTACAAAATCTATAAAAGTAGACATTGCTTCAGACTTTTTAGCTCTTGTTTCCTTTTCATATTTTTGTCTATTTTTTATCATTTTATATTTGCAAATAATTGCTATTAAAATTAAAAACAATGATATGATGCCTGTCCAAACAGATTGTCTACATGCCATTATTAAAAATGTTATAATTCCTATAATAAAACTAATTATAGAATTTATTATAAACCACATAATATCTAAAAATCCATTTGAAACATCAAATATTAAATTTTGCATATATCCAGTATGTACATCTGACAATTTTTTTGAACTCATTTTTTCTATTTTAGAAAAATAATATTCCAATATGCTTGACCTTGTCTTTATGTCACTAAACATCGTAAAATATGAAATACACCAATTTACTCCCCACATTATTAAATCTGTTGCGGCAATACTTAATAATAAATACAGTATTTTTTTCTCATTTAATGGACTAGTTGCAAATACTGCTAAAAATACAGATTGCCCAGATTGTGCCACTGAAAATATAATTCCTAATATGAATAATAATAAATACATTCTTTTATTTACTATTTTTAATAATTCTCGCATAACATCCCCCTTTGATATTTCGTTAGTTATATTATAGCTATAAAGTTTTATATTTTCAATGTCAATTTTACTTGCCTAGAATTTTGAAAATGTTTCGTTCCAAACAGCCAATCTACGCTGATTAGATTTTGATGTATTCTAATATATGAAATGTAAGTGAGAAGAAACAAAGCAACCGTAATGTCACTTTGTTCTTTTGAATATAAAAACGATGTAAAAATTTAAATAACTTTTTTACATCGTCCTTATATTTATAGTCTTATTCTATTTTCCTTAAATATTCATCATAATTTCCAACATAAGAAAAAAATCTTTTTTCTTTTACTTCCACAATTCTTTCCGCCAAATTATTTATAAAATATCTGTCATGCGAAACAAATAGTACTGTTCCTGAATATTCCTTTATTGCTTCTTCTAACAATTCTCTTGTTTCAATATCAATATGATTTGTTGGTTCATCCAATATTAAAAAATTAATGTTTTGTTTTAGCAATTTTGCAAGTATCAATCTAACCTTTTCTCCTCCAGATAAACTACTTACTTTCTTGAACACATCATTTCCTCTAAACATATATTTTGCTAAACTTGTTCTTATTTCAGTTTCATTTCGATTATCAAATTGTTCAAAAAAATTTAATATTGTTTGATTATCATCTTCAAATTTTATTTCTTGTGGGATATATCCAATATTTACTGACTGACCTATTTTTATTTCACCAGTATATTCACAATCTTCATTCATAATGATTTTTAATAATGTACTTTTTCCTGTTCCATTTTTTCCTATTAGCGCAATTTTTTCACCATAGTGTATTTGCAAATTTGCATTTTCAAATATATTTTTGCTTTCAAAATTTTTATTCAAATTATTTATTATAACAACATCCTTCCCAGATCTTGAATCAATATTTAATTTAAAATTAAGTAATGTTTTTTGCTCTAAATCAACTTGTGGAAGTTGCTCTATTTTTGCTAATTTTTTTTCTATGCTTTTTGCTCTCTTAAAGAACATTTCATTTTTAGCAAGCTCTCCAAATTTTCTTAAAGTTTTTATAGACTCTTTCATCTTTTTAATCATTTTCTGCTGATTTTTATAATTTTCAAATTCCGCAAGAGTTCTTTTTTCATCTTCTTTTAGAAAATATGAGTAATTTCCAAAATATATTTTTTCTTTTCCGTTTTCCAATAAAATTGTTTTGGTAGCAATTTTATCTAAAAAATATCTATCATGCGAAACCATTAATATAGTTCCTTTATATTCTTTTAAAAATTTTTCTAACCATTCCAATTTTTCCATATCTAGGTGATTTGTTGGCTCATCTAACAAAAGTATACTTGGCTCTTTTAATAACAATGCACCTAAATTTACTATAGTTTTTTCTCCTCCACTTAAATCATTATAATTTTGATTTAACATTTTTTCATTTATTTGTAATCCAGAGCATATTTTATTAAATTTTTCTTGAATATCATAGCCTCCCATTTGTATATATTTTTGTTGTACATTTCCATATTTTTGTAGTAATTCACTCATTTTTTCGTCATCTTTTTCATAAGACATCTCATTTTCTAATTTTTTTAATTTTGTTTCTAATTCAAAAAAATGTTCAAAACTCCTTTGTAGAAAAGTGTATACATTTGGATTTGTTTCTTCATATTCATAAATTTGTCTCAGGATACCTATTGTAGCATTTTTCCTAATATTTATTGTTCCAGCACTTATATTTTCTTGTTTCATTATAATTTTTAAAACTGTGCTTTTTCCTGCTCCATTGCAACCTATTATTGCTGCTCTTTCACCTGTTTTTAGTGTTAAATTCATTCCATTTAACACATTTTTTAATCCGTAATTTTTTATTATATTATTTAATTCTATTTCTATCATAATTATATCTCCTTATATGTGTATTTTTATAACGAGATATAATGCCATATATCAACTATTACAACGACTATATTTAATATATAGCTTTATCTCGTTGTAATAGTTACACAGCCGAAGCCCCTATATTTTATTTTACTCCTTAGCTCTTTTTCTCTATTCATTTTTTTTGCTCTCCTTTTTAATATTATGGTTATATAATAAGCTCTTTTTTCTAGTTTGTCAATTCAGCTCTTTAATACCCTTGCATAAATATTTCATTGTACATATTCTAACATAGCAGCACCAATTATTCCAGAATCATTTTTATATTTTGCTATTCTTTTTATTTTCAATATATCTAACCCTGCTCTCACATATTTATTTTTCATAAAACATCTCCAAACAGTTCCATTCAAATAATTTTCAAGCATTAATAGCTCTATTCCCTTATCAATTCCTATATATTCCTCTGCAAACCAAGGTGATTTTTTTTCTAAATTGTATCCATCCTTAAACCCATATTTTCCCCATAATTTTGGAAAATTATTGTAATAATATTCCATTGCTTTTATACTTTCATTTGGTGTAAAAATAATTGAACCTATTGCACCACAAGGAGATACAGTACCATCATTCATTTTGTTTAAATTAGCATCACTTGGTTTAGCTCCAAATTCACAATATCCTCTTGGAGATAAACATGAAGTTAATCCCCATGAATTTTCGTTATATGTTTTAAAATTATTCATATTATTTATGCAATATTGTCTATTTGCTTTAGTCGCTTTTATAGAATTTTCAAACCAATCAGTTTGATTTTCATCTTTTAAATTTCTAAAATCTATCCAAGCGTGTGAAAACTGATATGGAAATAATGTCCCACAATATGTATATATTATATCTTTAATATCGCAATAATCAGCTTTTTTCCTTTGGAATGTATAATACATACTTTTGTCTATAGGAAATGTTGGAGAGCTTACTCCCAAAACATATAACATTAATTGCTCTGCATACATATCCCAATATCCCCAAAATCCAATTTCAGGTTTATACCCCATATAAAAATAATTATTTTTTTCGTTTCTATACCACTGCCAATTTATTTTTTTATACAAAATTTCTGCCTTTTTCTTCACATCTTTTCCAAAATATTCACCAGCAGTCAAAGCTCCACATATGAATATAGCTGTATCTATTATAGATACTTCACAGTCCCATTCTCTTTTACCATTTTCCATATTTACAAAATGATAAAAAAAGCCGTTTATTCCTTCAACATTATTAATAAATGTATCTAAAGTTCCAACTGCTTTATTATATGCACTTTTATATGAAATCCATTTGTGTTTTACTCCTATAACCAATGCTGCTAATCCGTAACCAACAGATGCTATACTTGAAATATTATCTGCCAATATTGTTTTATCTCTAATGAGACCATATCCCTCACTTTTCGTGTTATCATTTACTTCATTAATAAAGAATTTATAACAAGCTTTTAGTTCCTTTCTTACAATTTTTTTACCATAACATTTCAATATCCTCATTTACACCACGATCCCTTTATTTAATTATATTTTCATTTTTTATAATAATCAATGGAAATAACTGGAAACCACTTTTACCTTTTAAGTTATTGATTTTCTTAAATTTTGCTTGTATAATTTTAGAAAAAGCGTGAAAAGGAACTTTATATAATACAAATCTCTAAAAGGCTTAAAATTGAATTCTGGAAATAGATCAAAAATTAATTTAAACAAATTTGACTAATTCCATTAATTTCAAATATGTCCCAATTTCCCAAAAATGGGAAAAGAGAACCGTCCCCTTTTCCCAGGAAGAAGGTTATATTATTATGAAATTACGAACACCTACATATTTTAATGAATTTCATTGCATTGCAGACAAATGTAAAGATTGTTGTTGCATTGGTTGGGAAATTGATATAGATAAAAAATCTGCTAATTTTTATAAAAATGTATCTGGTGAATTTGGAGAAAAATTGAGAAAAAGTATTGATTTTGGTTCACCTAGCCATTTTGCTTTAAATGATAAAAATCGATGTCCTCTTTTAAATAACAAAAATCTTTGTGAAGTTTATATACAATTAGGTGAAGACAAAATGTGTGATATATGTACAGAACACCCACGATATTATGAGTGGTTTAATAATTTAAAAGAAGGTGGAATTGGATTGTGTTGTGAAGAAGCTGGACGAATAATTTTGTCACAAAAACAACCTTTTACAACAACAGAAAAAGAAATTCCTTTTGAAGATGCAGATACTTATGATATGGAATTATTTAACTATCTTTTAAACTGCAGAGCAAAAATAATCTCACACATTGAAAATACTGAAAAAAATTTCAACCTAAAGATTCGCAATATATTATGGTATGCTTATACAATTCAATTAGATATTGATAATGATATGCTAGATGATGAAGAAATTTTTGATATAATAGATTACGAAAAAACAGATATAACACCAATTCTAAATTTTTACACAACACTAGATCCACTTAATCCAGATTGGATACCTTATTTAAAACATAGTATTTTAATATATAATAATTCACAAAACTCTCTACATGATTTTGAAAAACAAAATCCACAACTTAATAATTACTTACAAAATATAGCAATATACTTTATTTGGAGATATTTTTTAAAAGCTACATTTGATAAAGATGTACTTTCAAAAGTAGAATTTATGGCAATAAGTATAGCCCTAATAAAAATTTTATTCTTTTGCCAATGGTTAGAGAACAAAACATTAACACTTGAAGACTGCACAGAAATAGTAAAAAACTTTTCAAAAGAAATAGAATATAGTGAAGATAATTTACAAGAGATTGAAGATATCTTCTATGATTCAACAGATTTTTCTATAAATAATATAATTGGAATATTTTAAAAATATACTGATATAAAAATTTTAGTACTAATATAAAATATAGAAAATGGCTTTCAAAATATTCCACAATTTACGTATATTTTTTAATTAATAATACTAAATATAAAAAAGATATTCGAGTTATTCTTTCAACTCGAATATCTTTTTAATAATTTATTATTGTCTATTTTCAAGACTCTTTACATTTTTCAAAAATATAATCACTCACAAACTTCTCAATAATTCTTAGCCTTTTCTCTGACACATCATCCTTCAAATGATATCTTTTTAAAGTATCTATAACATAATTTTTCTCGTTAATAATTTGAAAAGTTTCTTTAAAATTAATATCAAAAACCATAGCCATAACTGAAATTACATTATCTATGTAATCAATTCTTCTGCCTTTTTTTCTTTTGACTAATTTCTTATTCATCACTTCATCAAATACTTCGTCTGCAACTGTAGATGAATTAACTTCTTCTTCATCACCTTTGAAAAAAATATTAGCAGACTCATATAAAATATCGGTTTTATCAGCATCTCTTATAATTTTTGCAAATAGAAGTTCTTCACTATTTAATCCTTCTTCGATTGCAAATTTATTATGATTTTTTATTGCTTTAAAAATTAAATCATCATATTTATCAGTTTTAACATAGTTTCTAATATTATTTTTCAAAATTTCTACACCATAATCACCATGGTCAAAACTTTCTAAATCCCTATATGTTTGATGAATTTTATATTGATCAAATCTACCAATATCGTGAAGCAAACCAATTATTGAAGCAATTTCAATTTGTTCTTGTGTTAAATTCAATCTTGTAGCAATATCTTTTGAAACTTCCATAACTCTAATTGAGTGATATATTTTTCTATCTATATTTTTATCTTTTGTATCAAATTGTTTTGTATAAATTTTAAATTTACTTACAGCATTATCTAAATCTATATACATATATTTTTCTCCAAATTAAATTCTATTAACACCATCTTTTATTGCAGCTTCTGAAACAGCTTTTGCTACAGCATTTTTAACTCTTGGATCAAAAGCTTGTGGTAAAATATATTCTTCATTTAGCTCATTATCACTAACAAGACCAGCAATTGCATATGCAGCAGCAATCTTCATATTTTCTGTTATTTGACTAGCTCTAACATCTAATGCACCTCTAAAAATTCCAGGGAATGCAATAACATTATTAATTTGATTTGGAAAATCTGAACGACCTGTTCCCATTATTTTAACCCCTGCTTTTTTTGCTTCATCTGGCATAATTTCTGGAGTTGGATTAGCCATAGCAAATACAACTGGATCATCGTTCATTGTTTTAATCATTTCTGCAGTTAATACTCCAGGAGCAGAAACTCCAATAAATATATCTGCACCAACTAAAGCATCTTTTAATGTTCCTTTTGTAAAACTTCTATTTGTAACTTTTGCAATAGATTCCTTAATTGGATTTAAGTTTTCTCTTCCCTCATATATTGCACCAGTTCTATCACATAAAATAACATCTTTTAAACCTAAAGTCATTAATAATTTAGCAATAGCAATACCTGCTGCACCAGCTCCATTTATAACAGCTCTACAATTTTCTATAGATTTATTCAAAATCTTCATTGAATTTATAATTGCAGCACTTGTAACAATTGCAGTTCCATGTTGATCATCGTGAAAAACTGGGATATCGCATTTTTCCTTAAGTTTTTCTTCAATTTCAAAACAACGAGGTGCAGAAATATCTTCAAGGTTGATTCCACCAAAAGATCCACTTATGTTATAAACTGTTTGAACAAATTCGTCTACATCTTTTGTTCTAACACAAATAGGAAATGCATCTACATCACCAAATTCTTTAAATAAAACGCTCTTTCCTTCCATAACTGGCATACCTGCCTCTGGACCAATATCTCCTAATCCTAATACAGCTGTTCCATCAGTTATAACAGCAACCATATTCCAACGACGAGTTAATTCCCAACTTTTTTTATAATCTTTTTGAATTTCAAGACAAGGTTCAGCAACTCCAGGTGTATATGCTAATGATAAAGCCTCTTTACTATCAACTTTAGCTCTTGCAGAAATCTCGAGTTTTCCTTTCCATTCATAGTGTTTTTTCAATGATTCTTCTCTATAATTCATGTTGTCCTCCTTAATTTTTATTTAATACAATATTATTATACTCGTCTCAAATTTTACCGTCAATTTATTTTATGAAATCTGTAAAAAACTGACCACTTGTTTAAAATGTGTCAATGGGGACGGTTCTTTTTGACAACACCTTTGTCCATACACACCTTTTTAAATTTTTCCCTCAAAAAAAATGGAACCTTTCGGTTCCATTTTTTACTCAATAGGAATATTCTTCTTTTCACTTTTTGCGTTTTCATCTTTCTTTGGAACAGTTAACTTTAATGTTCCATTTTTAAATTTAGCTTTGATATCCTCTTCTTTTACATCTTTACCTACAAAGAAACTTCTTGAACATTCTCCTATATATCTTTCTTTGTGAATATATTTCTTTTTCTTTTCTTCATCTTCTTCATCTTTTTTTGCTGTTACTGTAAGGTATCCATTATCAATTTCAAGTTGAATATCTTCTTTATTATATCCTGGTAAATCAACTTCAATTTCGTATCCATCATCAATTTCTTTAATATCTGTTTTCATTAAACGACTTTCTTTCATACTAAAAAATGGATCAGAAAACATTTCGTCAAATAAGTCCATTTCTTTTTTTCTTGGCATTAACATCATAATAGATTCCTCCTTAAAATACATATTCTTTTGTAAACTTTTCATTTACAGTTTATATTATATCCCAATTTTTAGCAAAGTCAATATATGAGTGCTAATTTTCACATAAAGTTCACCAAGTTAGCAAATTAGCATCATATTTCTGCTTAACAACCAACTTTTCAATATAATATTGCATTTTAATTTTATTTATATTAATATAGAATTAACTATAATTTTTTTAGGGGGTTCTTATGGGATTTTTTGATAAACTAAAAAATATTGGAAAAGCTATAAAAAGTAATATTCCTGGTGATATAAAAGATGGAATTAATCATATTTCTAAAGATTTTAATAAAGATATTTCCAGTAACATTGATAGCTCTTCTGCTGAAAATACTATTCCGGATAAATTTAATAAATTTCCAAGCTTTGATGGTGAAATTTCTCATGTATCTGAAAAAGAAACACCTTCATATATTTTGTGTGCTTTAACATATGAAAATGTTTCCTCTCTTGATTTTGAAGACTATCTTTATGAAATAACAAGAGCTGGATATATTCAACAATCTAATGACAGATACGAAAAGGAAAATACTTTTATTATTGTCGAATATATAGAGAAAACTTTACATATAGTTTTTCATATTAACAAATAATATAAAAAAATATAAAAAAGAATGACTTTATTCGCAATCGTTGATAAAACATATTTGCAATAAATTCATTCTTTCAAATCTTAAGTATTCCATTTACAAAAATCACTCATATTTATTTCATAATTTTCACATCTTATATACTTATTTTCTTGTGTTTTCCTTATTTTTGTTAATTCAAATAATTCGTTACTATTCCACAATTTTTCAATATATTCTATGTATTCTTTATCTTTTTCTTTATCTGCATATTTATATAAATATTCATTACGAAATCTTTCAAAGTCCACCGGATCCTTTTTTTCTTTAAAATAATCTATCATATTATATATTGTTGGCAAAGCTTTTTCAAAAAACTTATTTTGATTCATATCACTATATTTTAAATTTGTTTCTTCAGGAAACATTTCATTAACATATCCAATTTTATATTTTAAACATGCATCTTTTATAGGTTTCATTTGTTCCAATATAAATTTTCCATATGGTGAATGAATGTAATTTTCTTTTTCAACTTCTAATTCATAAATTTCTTTTATTTTTTCAGGTAAATTATCATCTATATTTTTTAGTGCATTAAATAATAATTTATTATCATGTGAATGAATTCCCAAAATATTTGAATACACACATTTTGCTCCAGCATTTGCTACAGATTTTATTAACTGATCTATTTCCGCTTTTGAATTCAAATATGGTATCACAGGAGAAAAATGTATATGAACTGGAATTCCTTTTTCAGTCATTTTCTTTATTATATTTATTCTCTCATTTGTACTTGGTACATTAAGCTCTATTTTTTTAGATTTCTCATCCGTCGTAGTAATTGTTGTTTGAACTAATACCAAATCTTTTTTTGCTAATTGCTCTAAAATATCAATATCTCGCTCTATTAATACAGATTTAGATAAAATAGTTATTGGAATTTCATATTTTAAAAATAATTTAAGTATTTTTCTGGTACACTGTGTTTCCTGCTCTTCTTTTATATATGGGTCAGTATTTGAACCAAAAAATACAATTCTTTTATCAATATTTTTTAATTTTTCATCTATTTCATTTACTATATTTTCATCTATTTTTATCTTTTTATAAAAATCATTTGTATATGCATTAAGACAATATGCACAACAATAACTACATCCTGTATATGTATTCATAAAATACTTCCAATGATGTGAACGCAGTGTTAAAATATCTCTATGAAATAAATTTATAACATTATCCATTACTCTAAGTTCCTCTCTATTATATTATTATTATCCAGTTTAAAATTGTAAGACTTAATTATATCATTTAAATTTAGCGGTATTCCCTTTACCGAAAATCTTGTTTTCCAGTAATTAAATATATTCTCTGAACTTCGTGTATATAATTCTTTCCTATTTTTATTTTTACATATTATGATACTACAAAAGGATTTAACATTTTCATTATTTTTTTCAATAACATCCAAATTTTTAAAATATTTACTAAAATATAAACCTCTATTTACAATAAAATTTTTAATAATCTCTTTGTTCTCCTCACAATCTTTTATAATATTTTTATGATACTTAAATTCTATTTCTATTGCTTTTTTTTGATAATTAACAGCATACTCAAAATTTTTTAATATCTTTATTGGATTTAAAAATCTACCATAAATAAAGCTACCATATGTATCATTTTTTAAATCTTCTTCTAACATTTTTTCAGGTAAAAACGTAGCCTTAAGTTCTTTGCAATTTATTTTTTTATGCTTTTGAAAGAAAGCCTTTTTACTAATAACCACAATATCTATATCATTAAAATTTTCAGAATATACATATGAGCCTATTATAAAAGAGCAAATTATTTCATCATTATATTCAGATAAAAAAGTATTAATTTCTTCATCCATAAACAATCTTCCCCCTATATTTATATCACTTATATTTCGATTTCATGATTTGCTATTGTATTTATTCCATACAATGCTGACTTTCTACCATATTTTGAAATAATAATTTTATTTT
>ENA-UOOD01001380-UOOD01001380.1-human-gut-metagenome-genome-assembly--contig:-CS67-NODE-1380-length-24991-cov-5.366899_pt1 | contig 24991 bp, 13 predicted proteins | sample MGYA00242464_ERZ724011 | MGnify/ENA metagenome assembly ERZ724011 | reverse complement strand
TTGAAAGGAAAGGGCTTATTTGATTTATAGAAATATCAGATGTTTCAACAATGGGTACTTTTTGTTATTTGCCCTCCTTTTCCTGATATACAGAAGGTAAAACGCCGAATTCATCCTTGAAATACTTACTGAAATATTTGGGGTTATTGAAGCCTACCTGATAGGCAACCTCCGACACATTCTGCTGGCTCTCGCGCAGAAGTTGTGCCGCACGTTTCAGTCGGATAATACGAATAAATTCTATCGGAGTTTTACCGGTAATCTGCAACAGCTTTTTATAGAGATGCACCCGGCTCATGCCCAGTTCATGACTCAATTCTTCCACAGATAAATCGGGACGGGCAATATGCGTCTCCACATACTTTATCGCATTCTCAATCAGCTTTTCGTCCATCGAAGTGATAACGATTTCACTCGGTTCGGGATCAATACGGGTGCGAAGTTTATTTTTGCTGCTCAAATCTATCAGTTTACGCATGCGCAAAATCAGTACCTCCATATTGAAAGGTTTCGTCACATAGTCATCCGCACCAATCGTCAGACCTTCCACTTTATTCTCTACGGATTGCTTGGCCGTAAGCAATACAAAAGGAATATTACTTGTACGCTTGTCAGCCTTCACCCAACGGCACAGTTCGTTCCCGTCCATTTCAGGCATCATCACATCACAAACGATGATATCCGGCATCAGTTCCGGTATCATCTGCCAGGCTATCTTTCCGTTTCCGGCAGATTCTATACGGAAATACAGACTCAACGTATAACGCATGAAAGAAACAAAATCTTCATTATCATCCACAATCAGTGCAAGTGGCTTCTTCCGTTCTTCCTCATTCAATTCTTCCACTGAAGCAAGTGCCACCGCATCCTCTTCTGCAGCTTCTTCCGAGAGTGGAGTCGCTACGTTCACCACCGAATGTTTCACCGGAATATCTACCACAAATACACTGCCCGTACCCACATTGTCGAACACGCGCACCACACCGCCATGCAGCGTAACGTAATCACGTACCAGGCTCAAACCGATACCACTTCCCGTACTGGGGTTACTATCACCTATACGCTCCGATTGATAGAAACGTTCGAATATACGTTCTTTATCAAGGTCGCTGATACCTACCCCCGTATCGGATACTTTGATTTCCAATGTTTCCGTAGTTCCTTTTATCAGTTCAAGAGAAACATCCACCCGCCCTCCATCCGGAGTAAACTTAAACGCATTAGAGAGCAGATTCATCACTACCTTACCTATTTTATCCTCATCGAACGACATATTCAGCGATTCGATTGCCGAGAAAAAAGTGAGATGCACGTTTTTCTTTTCCGAAAGCATCAAGAATGAGTTGCATATAGAGTGAACATACGATACAACCTCCCCCTCCGAAAGATTCAAATGCAGCCCTGCCACCTCATTTTTACGGAAATCAAGTAATTGGTTCACAAGATTCAGTAACCGCAATGCATTACGATGCATCAGTTTCAATTGCTCCTGCTTCCGTTCATCATGGGTTTCTTTCATCATTCCTTCCAACGGAGAAATGATCAACGTCAGCGGTGTACGCAGTTCATGGCTCACATTGGTAAAGAAACGGAATTTCATCTGATTGACTTCTTCATTCCGCTCCGCTTCACGTTCCATCTGTTGTATCCTGAACTTATTGCGTTCACGGCGCAGCACAGCATTGCGGGCCAGAAGCAATGTGCCTATCAATAGCATAGCATACAGAACATACGCCCAAGGGGTCATCCAGAAAGGCGGTAGGATTACTATTTTAAGGCTTGACTCTTCTGTTCCGGCAAATCCATCACTATTGATTGCCTTCACTTTCAGCGTATAAGTACCGGGTGCCAAATTCGTATAAGTAACGCGGTGCATATCAGCCGCACCTGCCATCCAATCCTCATTAAATCCCTCCAGTTTATACAGATACTGGGTTTTCTCAGGCAAGACGTAATTATCCGATGCAAACAATACAGTGAAGACATTCTGTTTATAATCAAGTTTCACCTCTCTGGCTTTATTCAGCGACTCACGCAGCAAAACACGTCCACCATACTCCTTTCCAACCTCCACTTCTTCATTGAAAAGCTGGAAACCGGTAAACATCACCTTGGGCAACGTCCGGTTATATTTGATATTCTCCGGTCTGAAAGTATTCAATCCATACATACCTCCCATTGCAATCTCACCCGAGGAAAGACGTTTAATGGAACGTTGATTGAACTCACAGCCCTGCAAACCGTCCTTATCATCATACCTGTAATAGTTGAAAGTATAATCTCCGTTTTTTGTATCGATAGAAGGAATTACATTCACTACACCATTGGCCGTAGTCACCCACATATTTTTATTATCATCTTCTACGATACCGGTAATAAATACCCTAGAATCGTTCTGCGAAAGAGGAACTACCTGTAAATGGTCGTTCTTCGGATTATAGAGATTCAGTCCTTCACGTGTTCCCACCCATATCAATCCCCGGCTATCCTCATAGACCTGGTTAATGCTCTGATTGGAAAAGCGGATACTTCCCGACTGGTTGCCTACCAGATTCGTTATTTTCCGGGTAGTCAGATCCATTATGGATACCCCCGTAGAAGAAGTACCGATTATCAGACGATTATCACGACTCATACATAAAGAGGCTATATGATTGGAAATAATTCCGGAGTTACTTATCTTATAAGTGGTGAACTCACCTGTCCCCGGATTCAGACATTGTAAACCGCCTCCCAAGGTTCCAATCCAGATATTTCCGTTCTTATCTTCTGCCAATGACCAGACATTGTTATTAGCCAGCGAATTATCATCTCCCGGTCTGTTCCGGTAATGCACGAAGCTATTGCCGTCGAAACAATCCAATCCTTCCCAAAATGTCCCTATCCAGAGTTTGCCGTCCTTAGCTTGCAACAAACTTACAATGACATTCGAAGCAATAGAGTTTCCTCCCGGTGAGTATGCATACAGTTTCTTTTCATCCGTCTTCGGATTCCAACGTATCAACCCGGCGTCATTGGTACCCAACCACAACGAACCGTCATTACTTTCTTCCAGACAGTTAATATCCCCCAAGTGGTTGATGCCGAACTTAAAAATGCCCTCATCATAATAAGCCACACTTTTCTTATAAGTACCTATCCACATCACACCGCCTTCATCTTCATAAAGCACATTGATGGTATTATTGGGCAAACCTCGTTCGTCATCCACATCATACGTAAGCGAGACAGTTTCACCAGTCGCCTTATTCCAGATATCGATGCCATCCTGGTCCTTTCCAAACCAAATACGTCCCTGCTTATCCTGAGCTACTGCTACGATATGAGCCTGACCTCTATCGCTGAAATTCCATTGTGAATGCCACTTCCTGTCAGACAAATCGTAAGCCCATACACCCGGGGCACCATATATCCATAAATCTTCATCCTTATCCACATACAGGAAGAAGATATCAGTACGCGTTCCCATGTGCTCTGCAATATCTGTCAAAATCCATTTTACACGTACCGTCTCACGGTCGATACAGATTACGCGCCCGTTATCATATACCAACAGAATGCCATCCTTACATTCAGCCATGTCTATAATGACACCTTCGGGTATTCCTTTCTCACCGAAAGGCAGGGATACAGCATTCTTTTCACCGGGACGATAACAGTAGCACCCTTTCCCATCTATGGCAAACCAGGTATTCTTTTGCTTGTCGACAAATACATAGCGGGGTGTTCCGTCTATCCCTATATCCCACATCCGGGAACGAACATCACAGACAAAGCTCTCCGTATCCCAGTTATAAATGACATATCCGTTTTCTCCCGTCCGTATCCATAAACGTCCTTCACTGTCTTCCACTATCTTCTCAATATAGTTGTCAGGTAAAGACGCAGAACCATTGTCAGTGCTCCGGAATACCTTGAAACGATATCCGTCATAACGTGCCAGTCCGGCAGCGGTGCCGAACCACATAAAACCTCTTGAATCTTTATAAATGGCATTGATTTGGTTGCTGGGCATTCCGTCCTTAACCTCCAGATGTTTGAACATAAAGTCGTGTGAAAAGGCAGAAAAACATGCCACAACGACTGAAACGATAAGTAAAATCAATCTCTTCATAGTAGTAGATATAGGAATATCGTTAACATATTGCAAATGAAACAAAAAGGAATTGTAAAAACAAGGTTTTCAATGTGTTTTTTTATCATTTCATACCCCATCATTTGTTTCCCGGACAGAAAAGAAGGAAGTAACTTCCCTCACAGAAGCTACTTCCCAAAACCAATCAAAAAAAAACCTGTATTAACAACAATCCCTGTATACACGAGGGGTATTTATGAAAACCTATTGCGGTGCATTGTCATAGACGGATTGCAATGTATAAGATGCATCTTCTGTAAAGATGGCCTTTTTCATTACTTCTACTATTTCCGCTGCATTATTCAGATAATCACCGGTAGCATGATTAAACAAGCCTGATTCTTCCTTTCCACTACCTGTACCGCCATTATCCCAATAAACAGGAGCCAATCCGTATTCTTTCGCTGCTTTACATACATATTCCAGATAGTACTTGCGGAAAGATTCCGCACGGTCAGTCGTCCGGCTTACACATCCCATTTCACCAATATATACCGGAATGCCCTTATCTATATACGTTGTCTTCAAACTATTGAATACATCTTTCACATTGTCTTCGTCTCCCCAGTTAGCTTTCTTATCGGCAGCGCCGGTATGCCCCCACTCCGAATACTTTGCATCCAGTGTATATTCATTCGGATCATAGAAATGAACAGATACCATCAGACGATTCTGAACTTTATCAGTCGGCAGTTTGAAGTTGCTCACCGTAAGTGCCACATTGGTACAATACCCCGGCACACCCAGGAAACGATTGCTATTACCACCACCTACAGCACGTACCGCATCTACAAACACCTGATTCCAGTCGTTCAATATTGAATATTGTTTTCCACCATCATTACGGTTGTCGCCCCAGCCCCAACCGCCATCATGAATTTCATTCATCGACTCGAATGCCAGGAAGTTGCCCTTATCCTTAAAACGTTCGGCTATCTGTGTCCATACAGCTTTCAATTCTGTTTTAATTGCGGTATTTTTAGTTTCATCCTGAGCAGCATCTTTAATGCTAAGCCAGTATTCACTATCAGCTCCATCGTGATGAATATTGACAATAGCATTCAGTCCGGCATTTTCTGCATATCCTACTACCTCGGCAACACGATCCATCCAGGCTTTCTCTATTTCATAACCGGGGGCGTCTCCAATATGTCCCATCCATGTAACAGGAATACGTACGGTAGTAATACCCGCAGCAGCCAATTTATCAAATAAAGCCTGTGTCGTCTTTTGATTCCCCCAGGCCGTTTCATTGGCCACACCACTATTATGCGCATCCAACTGATTACCCAGATTCCAACCCAATCCCAGACTTTTAGCTACAGTCCAGGGATCTTCACCTGCTATTTCATTCGAACTTATCTCACCTCCCGCCAACTGCTTCACGGTCACAGTTGTTGCCGGCAAGTCACCCAAAATAAAAGTAATGGTACCGGTACGTTCTTTTCCGGTATTGGCAGCGATAATAAAAGTCTTCGTTTTATCCACCATAGCGCGTGTTTCTGTTTTCTCGGTAATCCAGCTATCATTAATAGTTATAGTTGGTTCACCGTTAGTCATCACTTTCACAGTGATAGTACCACCCGCTGCCGATATGTCTTCAAACAAGACAGTCTCCAGATCCAGACCTTCGGTAGCTGTTTGAATGACATTGAATGTCTCTGTCAGGTTACCACCTTTCACAGTAATAACAGATGTACGATTATCGGTAGTTGAATTGGATTTTACATCTATCGTATATTTAAAGACCGTAGCAGAAGCTGAAACTGCCGGAGTCACTACGCACCAATCCTGGTTACTGGTAACTTCCAACGTCACATTCGATTTCACAGAGAGTGTGTTTGTACCTCCGGCTTTGGAAAAACTCATTCCATTCGCCAGAATGTTTTCGGAAATTGTTATTTCCGGTGTTACAGGATCATTGTCATCACTAGAACATGCGGCAGCGAAAGCAGAGAGAGCAATCGTCAACAGCAACAGATAAGCTTTAATTTTATTCATGAGCATTATGTTTTTCGTTCTCAAATATTAGGTTATGGATAGAAATCCGTGTTGGCAAAGATAGGGCAAAGCAGCCACACAAAGCGTTTAGGATGTTATATGGAAGGGTATAATTTGTTATTACCCCTGGACGAAAGGTTTCCAATAGGCGACATATCATTTATCGCCTTTCCCCCGGGTTCCTGCTACAAAACGGGTAGACTTGTGATATACCACCACTTATTCCATCCAAGCGTAGGACCAACACTCTGTGTAAAATGTTTCCAAAAATAAGAAGTATGCAATAAATGCATATTATTCAGGGGGATTGTGCGCTATTGAGTATTTCATAGTTATTTAATTTAAGTAACGTCGAACTATTACTCAAATGCACTGAGAAACATAAATACTGCTTAAAAGAAGTAGAATTCATTGGGATATTCTTTCAACTATTTCAGATGCGATCTTCGATAAGTTTGCTTCTGAGTTATATCCGCGTTTTCTGTCTATTATAACTACAGGAATATCAAAGATTTGATCGCCTTTATCTTCCCACATGAAATTGTTGTATGCGGATATTCCTGCAAATACAATTATTTTAGGTTTAATATTATCTCTAACCAAGGTTCTTACAGGCTTTACGATATCTTTCCATTCGTTTATTCCCAATTCTTTTTTAAGTCGTGAGAGTTGATTCAAGTTATCAGTAGCCAACGGACATACATTCATAAACATTATTTCTTTCCCGAATGTATCATACCATTCTGGCTTTTCGCCTTTCACAAATTCACCTTTACCTAAACCGAAGGCAACCTTGCAAATGATTTTAAGCATATTTTCAACGAAACCATTCCCCCGCTTTATTTTCAGCTCATACCATGAGCTTCCTTCGCAATAATTACTTTTGGTAAACCAGTCCAGTGCAATCGTTTTACCATCCGAACGATAAACAAGTTTACTTAAAGGATATGCACTCTCATCCCGGTAGAGATTACTATCCCCTGTCAATATCCGAAATGGAACCTTATTATCATTGTTCCGATAATTAGTTTCATTATAAAGCCCTGGTCCCGGATTTATTCCCATAAACAATATTTCTGGTTGATAGATAACAGGACCGTTTACAGTAATAACCCCTTTCCAATCTGCAAATCTACCGTTCTGATGCCCTTCTCGATAAAGCTACTCACTGTTGCATCCAAACTATTTTCCATAATATGTATATTATTGGGGTTAATGGAACAAAGATATGGAATAGTTGTCCCCTATTATAATTTTATCTGATTTATTTTCATACCCAAACTTCCATAACCGATTTTTCACAGTTGACTATCAAAGTATTACAAATAATCAATTTGCTGTTTACAAGAAGTTAAGAGTTTGTCGACAGGAAGTTAACTTCTTGTTGACAAACTCTTAACTTCTTGCAGGCAGCAAATAAAAGATTTCTCTATTACTTTACAAATAGTACTTTGTATAAAATACAAAGAGGTTGTTTCTTGAATATATCATTTTATTCAGCAAACCAAACAATATATAAACTTTTGTCTTAATTTTCTTTCTTCTCGCTAACATACAGGTCGCATAAAAAAAGCGTAACAGCCTCCTTTGAGCATGAATGAGTTAATATTCATGCAACATTTTACACGTTTATGGAAGCAAAGTGCATCGGAGAACTGCACGATATTAATACCGTACGTGAAGGATATATACATCGGACGCGAAGGATATTAAGCTCCTTCACGCAGGAAGTTAATGTCGTGCGCGAAGGACATATATATCGTTCGTGCAGGATGTGGAATTCTGCCATAGTCAAGCGCGAATTGATGGAAGGAAACGGGTAAAACCGGAAGAAAACAGTCTATTTCAACTGTTGCGAATTTTATATAGTTCTGTTAATTAACAGCATACAAGTTTTTGTTCGCTTGTTTTCTTGGTAGTTGTCAGTTGGTTACAAATACGGAATTCTAAGCGTAGTTTAAAATACAAAATGATATGCTAAATAACAGCATCTTTAATAATAGTACTCTTTGAAATGAATAGGGAGCGGGAAAAGCATCTTCGCCTTCCCCACTCCCTATTCATATATATTCCCAACTCTGGAATGTATTACATCCTCTCCTCTATTACCATTGAGGAACAGCAAAAAGCTTATGGAACGTAAATTTCACTTCCATAGAAGTGCTGAAACCAAGCTCCTTGATTACATCTCCATCAGGTGTACCGAAAGCACAACCCGCATTCTTTGTTGCCCCATAACAGTTCCAAAGTTCCAAACGATACTTGGAGCCATCATTGGTATCAAGCACTTTTGTCGCATCAAACGTTACCTCTGAACCATCAAGATAGAGATTATCCAACACAGCATGCGTACCAGGGAAGAAACCGTAAAGATCTGCCACTTCAATGAAAGTCATAATGGAACCAGCTGCACAACCAGTACCTTCATACTTGATGTCGAACTGCGGGGTAACAAGACTATACCGGAAGTTTTCATATTTCACTTCTAATGTACCTCCGGCATTATACCCCCATGTACCTGCACCATCCCAATTAGGAATAGTAACCAGATTAGGTGTATACGTGCCTGCACCATTGCCATCAATAAAAACTGTATAAGTAATCGCCAGACTATTGTTGAAGTGGGGTGCCGATTCGGAACCCATATTCTGGGAATTGCTGAAAGCACTGTTCAACACTTTGCCATCCGCCGCACCTACACCATAAATATTGAATAACTCGACACGATAGGTTCCTTTACCCTCAATATCTCCATAGAAGAAATTATTGGCATTGAACTGAATAGCATTGCCGTCGCACTTCATCTCGTCAATACGAACGAAAGCATTAGGATATCTGGTCAGCAAGTCCGGAAAATCGAGGGTAAACACCACAACATCGTTAGATGAGCCTTCGTAAGTGAATGTGTGCTGACCTGCCAACGCATCCGGAGACAGATGCGCGACCTCAGTTCCCCAAGTACCACCCCAACTGGAATCTACACAAATTAATGATACCGGAATCTTGGCATCGGCTTCTGCCTTACGCTGACTGTAATAGTTGACAGAGTAAGCATATTCATCGGTATTAGGAAGGGCAATCTGCAAACCGTCACTCGTCAAGGACAGGATATTCAGCTTACCACTCTTTCCCGCTACCCAAGTATTGGCACAAAGTACATTGATATCAATGTCAATCACTTTGTTTGCCTCATCAATAGTATATTTACCGGTTTCATCAGTAGCTACACCGTCATCAGTCAAACGATGGATATTGACAGTTCCGTCTTCGAAAAACTCCATGTAACCATAATCAACTCCATAAGTATAACCAATCCAGCCATTCTCAGTACCCATTTCCCAATGAATTTCTTTTCCGATATTGGGCTGACCGTTAGATACTATAGCCCAGTCGTACGTTTTGCCCCACTGCGTGAACGGACCTTCGAATACATGTTGTTCACCATCCTGACCATTGTCAATATACCATTTACCATAAAGCAACGAGCGGTCGAACGGAACATTCTTGGCGGTAGAAACGGCACGAATAGCCAAAGCTTGATAGACAGGAGTGGTGGCACGAGTAGCAAGAGCACTATTGAAGTGATAGCTCATGGCAAACTGAGTATCAGAAACATTGATGGAACCGGAAAGATAGCAGCCTTCCACACCAACACCGGTAGTAGTGCCTTGTGTGCGCGAACCTGCGGCAGGCATAAAGATAGAGTTTCCGTTAGGACCAGTGAACTTATAGCCGGCAACACCACCCACCTCCACCCACTCTCTGGTACAGAGTGCAAAGAGTTCTTCAAACTCAGCAATGGTAGGCATGGTCACTTTACCTTCAAATGCTTTATAGGCAAGGTCATTAGCTGTTTTGTAGATATCGGCAGAAGCATAACTTGCAGGATCGATACTGGTATTAAAACCTGTCTTATCGCCAAAGCCGAACAGACCACCAATTTCCGTTTCTGAGGTAGCACCTAAATTGTACTTTGCCCATTTAGTAGAAAGCCCAAGGTCAACAAGGTCATTATCAAGATCAAACGTATGCCCAGTTGTAGTGAATGACTTTTCTTCACCATAGACCATACCTGCACCGAGATCAAGATAAGCCACATAATAATAAGTAGTATTGGCCAACAAGCCTTCTACATCTACCGTATAGCTTTCCTTAGGAACAGTAGCAATACGTACACCGGCACGCACATTTTCCGTACCTTCTATACCCGACACAATGATACCACCTTCCGCATCCGCAGGAAAGCCAATAAGCGAACCAGACAAAGTAACCTTGTTAGCACCTATCTGGGTAGCATCGCCGGTAGTAGCACGAGCATTAGTCAGTACAAGGCTCTTTACTTCACCTTTATAAGTTACTTTGCCTTGTAAAGTGACATAAGCCTGATAATAAATAGTTTGATTCAAGCTGCCATTTACCGTGGCAGTGAATGTTTCACCGCCCGTAGCAACAATCCTTTCGGTGAGCGCATCGGCCGCAGCACCGTAATTAAAACCAATGACATAAGCACTTGAAGCCTGGCTTTCAAGCCCAGATACGGTACCATGTAATGTTGCTGATGTGGCAGTCACATCTGCCGAACCTGTTACTACGGACGAGTCGTTCAGAAGGGCTGTAGTATTAATCGCATAGTCATCATCGCTGCATCCCGTCACCAAAACACTCATGACGAGGGCCATTATTCCAAATAATATTTTGTTCTTCATTTTTCTATACTATTGTTTATTGAATGGTGCAAGATACAATCTCAAATCCAACGGTGCTCCAATCTGGATTTCCGTCCTCAGCCAAGATATCAGCGGTGCCGAAATCGGTGTACTGAATGGAGAGATCGAGACAGGTAGGAAGGAACGTAACAGTAGCTCCGGTTGTATTAGTCAGAGTAACGATAGTTTCGCCTTTAGTATTCACAGTTACGGCATCATCAAGATCGAAACATCCGGGCTCCCAAGTCTGCTTAATATTATTATCAATCAATGCGCATTTGGGTTCAGCAGTCCAAGTGATTCCGCCATTTATTTTAAAGGTCACACTGATGGTCTGATTCTTCTTCAATTTAACAGAGGCTACATCTTTGAAAACACCGGTGCCTGTATCACCATAGTGGTGAAAACCAATACGGATGCATCCATTCTCCAACCAAGTATGCTCGGCAATAGTAGAATTGTCAATACCTACTACAGTAGGACCTTCCGGACCACCAGTACTTATTTTCTTATAGAGCAGATTAGCTACAAGATAAGAATTCACCACGCCATTCTCATCTTTTGATTCGGGAACACCAATAACCAGTGTTTCACCAGCCTCCATGGCAAGTACCGTAAACTCTTTGCTTGTAACAGCAACCGTACGCTGATCGCTGGAAGCGGTAAGAAGGGTGATTTCGCTATCGAAGGTTATTACGCCCTTTGCAACGCTTACCTTACCACTGGCTTCACCGAATTCATAATTATAAGAGCCATCGGAAGCCTTACTTAGGATAAGTTCAAAATCTTCCACCTCATCACCGGCAGCAGGAGCCCATGAGTCGTTGTACACACCTCCCGTTACACTTTCCCATTTCTGTACGTTAGGAGAACCGTTCCACCACAACCAATCGTAAGGTGCTTCGGTATCAAGGTTAAATGTCATCTGATTACCGACATAAGTCACACCGTTGATTTCGGTCGTGAAGAGGTCATCAAGAAGATTATCGAATGTGGGAAGCACAGGGGCTACTTTCTCAATCTCTCCACTATCTTCTTTGGGAATGCATTCACCCTTGGTTTCAATCACTTCTTCAGAAACAAAGTTCCATACAATATACCAGTTACCTTCGGAATTGGTACGTTTAGTTACTAATTGCAATATATACGGAGTAAGTTCTATTATCTGTATATCTTGCGTGTAGTTAGCACACATATCATCGGCATTCACGTTGTGCATGGAGTAGCAATCGGTGAACGAGATGGTAGGTTTAGTCTTTTCAGTAAGGTTCATATTGAACTTGCCTTTCATATTTGCACCTGTGCTTGAGCCTTTTTCTCCGGATTCACCACGGTACATAGTAGCCACACAGCCGTTGACGGCATCCATGCTGAAAGTCATATATGAGTCCATGTAAGGATCTGTTGCAGGGATAAGCCAGCTTTGAAAACCCGGATCCCAGTTGGGTTTCCAATTTCCGGTGCCGAAGACGATGTCTTTGTAAACTCCGTTATCCACATCATCCTGAGTATAGCCAGCACCGTCACCATCAGGATCGTAAGGAGACAAATACATCACAGGTCCCGAACACTGACCGATACCATAGTTCGCATCGCAAGGATACCATTTCTTACTAACCCCTTCAGCCAATGTCTCAGCATCAGGCAGAGCATCACCCGACTTAAAGTTCTTATCGGACAGCAGGAACCATTTCTCATCTTCCAGCAACGAGAAATCGTTTTGTGCTAAACTGAAAGTATAGGGTTCACCATACACGACACCACCGGGCGTCTCTACGCCGAAAGTCACCTCATACGAACCTGCAAAAGGCAATTCAATGGCAAGTTCACTTTCTTGCGAACGTCCCTGAGGAGTAACCCACAGCGGAGTACAACCAGTGATATTTGATTTGAGGCGTACTTGATTTCCTGCGATAGTCACAGTGTAGGCAATACCTTCCGCCAAGTCATCGGATACATAGGTCTTCTTACCCATATCATACTCATCGGGTGAACAGGCCGACAATATCAGCACCAAGCCTGCAATGAGCGTATATATATAATGATTCAATTTCATATCTTATTATTTTTAATGTTTTTCCTTGATAAACCTAAGCCTTCATGGATTTACCAACCGGCATTTTGAGTAAGCACATTACCCGAAAGGGTGATTTGTGTATTAGGAATCTGCATCAAACCTTTCTTCGAAGTGAAGTTACTTTCGGAGAACGAAGTGGTTGCCTCATTTCCACCATTTGTCACCTTGGCACCATTTTGTGCAGCAGTAATGATACGTGCAGCGTATGCACCATCCTTCTCATAACGCATCAGGTCCCAATAGTGAACCCCCTCGAAAGCCAGTTCAATAGCACGCTCTTTACGGATGTTTTCAATACTGTAAGCCAGTGTTTCACCGGGATATACACGCTGGTGAACCTGATTCAATCCGTCGGCATTGCCATTGAGCTCGGAATGCATCAGCAATACATCAGCATAGCGCATGATAGTGTAATCCTGATAGTAAGTAACATTCTGATGCTGTTCACCCAACTTAAATCCTACTTCCTGACGTGTACCATCGGCAAAACACATCGGCGCATACTTGCGGGTATAATAACCGGTATATTCATACGAATCGGTAATGTCAGCATCAAAACCGGCCTCACTACAACTCCATACACAAGCGCTGAAACGGGGATCATTCTTATATTGCTCCACGAAAGTGGGAGTCACCGGACAAGCGCCCCAGCCGCTGGCAATGCATACGCTCGTAGCATTCCTGTTACGTGGTCCCAAATAGACCGAGAACGTATTACCATCACCATTACCGTTATAGTCATGAGTAGTATTCATCTTCAGGTTGAGCACTATTTCCCTTGAGAGTTTGCCTTGTCCGGCTTTCCAAGCGGAGCCGTCATACCACTTGCCGGCGTATGTCGTATTCCAGGCATAAGTGTCGCCATTCGAAGCATCAGTAGTACAAGCAGGCATCCAGAAGTCGGCATAGTTTTTCTCCAGTTCATATTTTCCATTCTGCACCACATCGTTGATAGCAGCCACTGCCTCAGCCTTGGTGCATGAAGGGTGTTCGGCACCGTAATAACCGGTATGGTAAAGATAGGCACGAGCCATCAATGCCTCTGCCGCATATTTGGTGATGCGACCATCGTTAGTATCGTTATTATCCAAGGGATAAGCATCGGCAGGAATATGTTCGATGGCATATTTAAAGTCTTCGAAAATGAGCTGATAAACATCACTTGCCGGAGAACGGGGAATATTCTCTTCGGAAGGAGCGGTAAGCAAAGGAACATCTCCAAACATACGTACAAGATCGAAGTAAAGAATACCGCGAATGGCATGTGCTTCTCCCATCACTCGTCCTTGTGCCTTGATGTCCCCTGCCCAGTCGATATTTTCTTCCTGAACAATGAGCTGATTACAACGGAATATAGCTTTATAATAGTTCTGCCAATCCACATTAAAGATATCATTGTATGAAGGAGCGATCCCCAGATTGAACTGATCAATCACATTGTTGTTTTTAGCATCAGAAAGGCCAAGACCTGCAAAAGCCTGTTCGGAAGCAAACTCCGCCAGCAAATACATACCTACTCCTTCATCTGAAATAGTACGTTGCCATCCATCATAACAACCCACTAAAGCCATTTCTGCGGATTCCAAATTACTGTAAGCCGTTTCAGTGTTCAAATCCTTTTTTGATGAAGTGTCAAAGAAGTCTTCACACGACGTGAAAGCTAAAGCTGACACAACGAGCGCGCTCGTTAATAATATATGTTTTGTATTCATATTACTTTTCTTTTTCATGATTTAAAACGCAAGATTAATACCTACAATGAAGGTACGGGGGTGTGGATAGTAACCCATATCTACTCCCGACACCCATGTCTGGTTGGTCGTACCGTCTGAATTCTGTTTGTTACCGTCTGTACCGTTGTATGAACCGATTTCAGGATCCATACCATCATACTTAGTCAGTGTGAAGAGATTCTGAGCCTGCACATAGAGGCGCAATTTAGACAGCCCCTTCCAGGAGATGAGACGTTTGAAGTCATAACCCAGAGTAATATTCTGCAAACGGATGTAGTCACCATCCTGCAAATAGAGATCAGAGAATTGCCAGTTACCTACATCACCATAGGTTACACGGGGAATCCGATTACTGGTACCTTCACCCGTCCAGCGATTCAGTATCTGACGACCGTAATTAGACTGTGAGGAGCTGGGATCACGATAAGATTGAGCTATCTGGAAACCGGCGGCACCGGTAGCGTTCAGACTAAGATCGAAACCTTTATAACCCAAGTTTATATTAAAACCGAATGTGTATTTAGGAAGTCCGTTACCCAAGTCTACTTTATCCTTGGCGTCGATGACACCATCATGATTCACATCTACATACTTCACATCACCGGGTTGTACACTGCTTTGGTACACACCGTTTCCGGCAGCGATCCAATCATTAATCTCCTGTTTGTTCTGAAAAATACCGGCTGTTTTGAAGCCCCAGAAGTAACCTATAGCATGACCATTCTCAGCACGGTAGAACTCTTCCGCATTACTATAGATTTGATTGGTAGCACCATGAATAATACCATCTTCGGTAGGGATACTTCCCACTTCGTTGTGATTGTATGCTAAGTTGGCACCTACGCTATAAGTGAAATCCTTCCCTATTTGGTCATTCCAGGAGAGCCCCAGTTCAACACCTTGGTTTTTCACATCACCACCGTTGATAATAGGGCCACTGGTACCTGCCGTTGCCAATACGGGAGCTTGTACCAACCAGTCCTTGGTATTCTTGATATAACCGTCGGCAGTAAGTGCGAGACGCCCATTCAGGAAACGGGCATCGATACCCACATTATATTGTTCAGAGGTCTCCCATTTCACTTTTTCATTGGCCAGACGGCTGGTATAAGAACCCGTAACCCAGGCATCTTGACCTCCACCGGAACCAAAGTTATAATTGGTATTCGTGGTGGACACAGGAGCAAGATATTGATAGCAGTTGATATTGGCATTACCTACCTGTCCCCAGCTGACACGTATCTTTAAGAAATCGAACCAGGATTTCACCGATTCCATGAACTTCTCTTCGGAGATAGTCCATCCGGCAGATACTGAAGGAAAATATCCCCAGCGGTTACCTTTGGCAAACTTCGATGAGCCATCGGCACGCATGGTGGCATTCACCATATAACGTTCTTTCCATGTCCAACCCAAACGAGCGAAATATGACATACCACGGGTAGAGTCGTAAGGAGAACCTTTCACTGTCTTATTTTCTGTGCCGTTGGTATTTACCAGATAAGCATGATCCCAATCATCGAATCCGGAGATAAGACCAGTATTGGAGCCTTCGGTATTACTACCATCATAGGTAGATAATTCACTACCTATCAAGGCATTGATATGATGTTCAGTAGCAATATTGAAATCGTAAGAGAGAGTATTGGTCCACACCATCGACAGACCGTGACCATGACTTTGATTCACTTTGCTCACGGTGTTGGCCGTTTGCGGGGTAAACTGATACTTCGGTGTATAGGCACGGTATTCGGAAGCGCCGCAGCTGATACCGTAGACCGTTTTAAATCTCAAGTTTTTGATGGGTTCAATCTGCACATATACGTTAGCATCGAGCGAACCATTCTTACTGTTGTTATAGCGATTCACCATCATGTTTCCATAAGGATTACCATCGTTTACATTCCAATCGGAGTTTACCGTAGAATTGTAGTTGCCATCAGCATCATAAACGGGAATAATAGGAGATGCGGAGAAAGCACTGCGCAGGTTGTTATTCCAGATGTTTCCCGTACCCATGCCTCGTGTGTCTTTCCAGACAAAACCCACATGTTCGCCCACAGTCACCAGTCCGTTCCACATCTTATGTTCAGAGTTGACGCGGAAGTTATACCTTTTATAATAAGAAACATCTGAGCCACCAATCAGGCCATCCTGACCAGTGTAGCCACCTGAAATAGCATAAGTAGAAGTTTTGGAACCACCTGTGAACGAGAGGTTATGGCTGGTAGTTAATCCGCCATCTTCAATGGCCTGGTCAATCCAGTCAGTATCATATATATTCCCCCTGGCATCATGTATGGAGCTAAGCGAAGCCCAATCCACCGGCGACATGCCTGAATTGAGACGGGCTTCATCCATAATACTCATATACTCTGAAGCATTGAGCATACTGTATTTACGACCTATCGTCTGCCAACCGGCAAAACCATCATAGCTGATTCTGCAAGTACCTTCCTTACCACTTTTAGTAGTAACCAACACTACACCATTGGCAGCCTGCGCACCATAAATAGCAGCCGAAGCTGCATCTTTCAATACATCGATACTTTCAATATCAGCTGGATTCAAAGTAGAAATGTCGCCACCCACACCATCGATAAGATAGAGAGGCTGAGAATTGCCCACCGTACCCAATCCACGAATGGTTACACTCATGCTGGCACCCGGCTGTCCGGAAGTAGAGACGATGTTCACACCGGGTGTTTGTCCCTGCAAAGCAGAGAGAGGGTTCGTCGTGTTCAGTTTAGCAATGTTTTCACCCTTCACCTGAACTGTAGCACCGGTTACCAGCTTCTTCTTCTGAACGCCATAACCTACCACGACTACTTCATCCAGCATTTCGGTATCTTCTTTTAATGAAACATTGATAACCGAAGAATCACCTACTTTAAATTCCTGAGATTTGTAGCCGATATAAGAGAATACCAGCGTTTGCCCGGTTTGGGCTGTTACGGAATATTTACCGTCCATATCGGTTATTCCACCGGTGGAAGTCTCTTTCACCTGGACGCTGACACCAATCAACGGCTCATTGTCCGTGGCAGATGTCACAACTCCCGAAATGGTTTTGCTTTGAGAAGGGATAGCCTGAAGACTACTGATTGCAGGTACCAGAAGTAGCAGTACCAATGCAACACGGCATAAATGCAAATTTATGCACTTTTCAAAGAATGTCTTTCTCATTGTACATTGTTTAATGGTTAATATCAAAGATTTTATTGTGTTCTTTTTCGTTTACAAAAGAAACCACGACAAATGTATGGAATGAAGTTGAAAGACTTTGAAAAGAATGTTATGAAGAGGAGACAGATTGGTTAATCCTCGCTCCTGAAATGTTACTAATAAAGGTACAATTTGTTTTTATCCCCCTCACAGAGGTACTGTAAAGGGGATAAAGACTTACTGATTCACCACGAAATTACGTATCTGACACCCGGTTCTCTCACCTTTGGCTATACGCAAACGCAAGGTATGCCGACCGGAAACCAGTTCTGTTTCCAGCATATACACCCATGGAATATATAAGTTCCGACTCCAATCAGTAAATGTATCCAGCTTCTTGAACGGAGCGCCATCCACACTGTATTCCAGCACACAGGCTTGCGGACCGGCTGCGCAGAAGATACCTACAGCGCATCCTTCAAAAGAGAATGAAAGACTGGCTCCGGCACGGTCAGCCACCAACATGGGAACATGTACGAAACCTTTACGGGTATTCCCTTTCACTGTAGGCGTCCAGTCATCCACCACTTTCCAACCATTCAGTTGCTTGGCGGAACGGATATCCGCAAATACACCTTTATCATAAGAATAGGAATCTATCGGTTTTTCCGGCACCTCATGTGCCCGGACGGTTTTCTTCGCCACGTCACCACTCCATTCAAGGTCGAAGAGACGGTTAATAGCGGCAGCATAATATGTATGACCGTTCCATGCAGGATGTGTGCCACCAAATTCTTTCCAATCAAACTCACCATCGCGCATACGCTGCGCCACTTCTTCCGCCAGATTGATAGAGGAAACATAATAATGATTGGCTACACTTTCATGATTCATAATAACCTGGGGTTGTATACCCTTGTCCAACAAAGGTATGAATGGATCGTAAATAAAGTGAAGCATGACAATATCCATTTCCGGACTGACAGTACGGGCATGACGAATAATACCCTCCATACCGCGCGTCTGCCGGATATAATCGAATCCATTTGTATCATCATTTACCGCAGCCTCAACAAATAATAAATCAGGCATTCCTTTCTGCAACACATCATTTTCAAAACGGAAAGCATGAGGAGTGCTTCCGGTAGAAGGTATTCCGGCATCAATGAACGTAAATTCAGTTTCCGGGAAACGCTGTTTCAAATCTTCCTGTATCATATTCCGCCAACCACGCATTTCGGTAATGGAACCACCCAGAAAAGCGACACAACCTTTTTTCTCTTTTGCAAACTTCAGATAAGAGTTAGTAAGGCTACCACGTTGATGGATCACTTGTTTCTTCTGATAATCCGGTTGGTTACGGATTATAAAATCAACAACCGGTTCAGCATTATCTAAACTATGGGGATGATGATCGCAACCGGGTTTCAATATGATTTCGACATTACCTCCCAAAGCACGATAACGTTCAGCAGCAATCTTCATGTGCTTTTCATACGGCACAATCTTGTCACTATCACCACAAACGCCCATCACTGGAATACCGGCAGCCGCTAATGGAGCCAGGTTATCAATCGGATTTCCTTTGAAGTCTTTGGCATTTTCTTCAGTCAATCCCCATTCTGCAAGGAAGCCTTTCCAGAAATCACGTTCCCAGTTCTCGGAGAAATAGAGCATATCGCATACAGGAGCGTCCACATAGATACAGGCCACTTTATCAGGATTATTTGCCGCCCAGTTAAATGCGAATAATCCGCCACGACTGAAGCCTTCTAATGTCACTTTGGGAGAAAGACGATAATATCTGCGCATGACTTCATAGAAATCAGTGCCCAGGCGTTGCGCACGCGGACTTCCATAAAGATGAGTCAAATCATAATACGCCACATGAAAACCTTTTTCCAACAAAGCCTTATCTACCGAAGGGAAAGCTCCGAAAAATGCAGGACGCCATATCCAGGGACGCCCTTCCGCTACCTTGCGGGGAGCAACAACGATAGCGTGGCGTGCATTACAAATAAAATCATAACGATCGAACCCTTCCCATTGCGACTTCTTACCGGGGAAAGGTTGATCGGTAGCAATTGCAGGCGCCTCATTACCGGTCAGTGTACGATAAAGTTCACCGGCAATCAATGCAGCTCCTTGTTCATTGGGGTGGATACCATCTGTATAGTAATCAGGATGTGGCTTCAGCAGCGCATAAAGATCCACAACGGGCAGATGACGTTTCTTCGCTACACTGCGTATTACAGGAATAATACCGTTTGTAATTACGCTATCGTTAATACCAAAATTCCGTTTTACGGCAGGAACAGGCAGACAAAGATATATCTTAGGTTTGGAAGGCAATTCCTGAAGAATATCCAGCATTTCCGTCAAATCCTTCTTAAAATCTTTTCCATAACGCCAATTCCAGGGTTTACTGTCATTCGTTCCCAATTTAATGGTAACGATATCCGGCTGAAATGCCAAAAGATCACGAAACTTCTGTTCGTGCATATAAGGATGATCTCCCTTATTCAACAATACACAGGCACTAATTCCGAAATTGCGGACATCGTACCCTTCACCCAAAAGCTGGGAAAGCAACCCCGGATAACTGTTCTGAAACTGATTTTTAATTCCTGAGCCATAAGTGATACTGTTTCCAACACAGGCAATCTTTACAGGTTTCTTTTCTTGTGCCACTGCCCACAGACTGAACAAGCACAAAAAAAGTAAAAGAGTGTTTTTCTTTTTCATAATATCTATATTAAATATACTCCATAGCATTTTTGACCGACACAAAGATACATTTTATTTTAAAACCAAAGTCTAATGATTAGTCACTTAAAGGTTATCAACACTCTCGTATACGTATTTAGTTTGGATAAAATCTCCATCCTCGCTCCATAAATAGATAATATCTTCAAAGAAAGTCCCAGCCCAATACCATGACCTGAATATTCCCTTGTATTGGTTGCACGATAGAATGCCTGGAAAATAAGCTGTATTTCATCTTCAGGAATGCCAATACCTTTGTCTTCTATTTCCAAAATAGTGTTCCCTTCCTTAGGATACAGCCGCACGGCTACAGGTTGTTTACCGGAATATTTACAGGCATTGTTCAGTATATTACGGATTGCTATTTTCAGCAAATGCAGATTAGCCCTTAACACTGGCAGGTTCTCTTTCTGAAATGTATTACTGAACTGCATCCGCTCATTCTCGGCACACAGTATGATCAGAAGTTCTGCCAGGTCCACATCTTCCATATTATTCTTCAGAAGTTCTTCATCCTGATGCGAAAGGAAAAGGAGGGATTTTATCAACAAGCTGATTCTTTTGCTTTCATCCGAAATACGGTTCAAAGCCTTGATATATTCTTGTGGCGAACGTTCTTTCAGCAAGCTGATTTCACACTCTCCCTGAATGGCCGTCAGCGGATTATTAAGTTCATGGGAAGCACTGCTTACGAAAGATTTTTCGGACTTGAAAGCCGCGTCTATGCGGTCGAGCATACCATTGATAGAAGTGATCAGATCGTCCAGTTCGTCATGGTTACCGGCTGTCTTAATCCTGATATTCAGATTATTCCCCCGGATGCGCCGCAGCTCTTTCAAAATACGCTTCACCGGTGCCAACATTCGATTGGCATAAAACCTTCCAATGAAATAAACCGATATGGAACTGAAAATGAACAAAAGAAGTATCAGGATAAGCACATGATTCTGTATCTCCGTTCCATAGTTGTTCCGGGCAAGTATCAGAACTATAAAATTACCTTCATTATCCGGGTAATACAATGCCGCACCCACCTCTTTTTTATAACGGAATGAAACCGGCTCTTCCATGAATAGTCGCTTCTGCTGCTCTTTGTTCAGATACTTATCAAGTGTATCTTTCACAGTCTCCATGCTATCGGTATTCAGTAAAATTTCCTTAGCCTGGGGAAGAAGCCCTTCGTATTCCTGACGGATAATTTCATAACTACTCTCGTCTACTTCATCCTTTTCCCAATGTTTCTGGGCAGTAAGATAGGCTTTATCTGCCAGGTAAGAATCGTACAGCCTATTGATATAGTTATAAATGAAAAAATAGAAAACAACCATGATACAGGTAAGCATACATATCGTGATACCCGTATAGAACAACGCTATTTTACTTCCTATCTTCACTACGATTCTCCGTTTAATGAGATTCCATAATATAGCCCAAACCTACCACCGTATGGATAAGTTTGTTTTCATAATCTTTATCAATCTTAGTACGCAGGTAGTTCACATACACATCTACTACATTGGTATTCGTATCAAAATTCTTATCCCATACATGTTTCAGGAGATTCACCCGAGAGAGCACAACACCCTGGTTATTCATGAAGTGCTCTAAAAGTCGGTATTCTTTTACCGTCAGTTCCATTTCACGGTCACCACGACGGGCACGCCTGGTATTGCAATCGAGGATAAGGTCACCACAAACAAGCTCCGAAGTTCTTTTCTCCTTGCTCCTGCGCAGCAAAGCGGTGATACGCGCTTCCAACTCCTGAAAGCTGAAAGGCTTCACCAAATAATCATCGGCACCTGCGTAGAGTCCTTTTACAATATCATCTGTTGTACCCAAGGCCGTAAGCATAATGACGGGGGAATCGTATCCATAGAGTTGGCGGTACTGCCTGCATAGGTCCAGTCCGTTCATCTTGGGCATGATTATATCCAGAACAAGTAAGTCAAAAGGTTCGTCCTGAGCCAGCTGCCAACCATCCGCACCATTATAAGCTACAGAAACCATATGCCCGAATTCCTGCAATCCCCGTTCTATGAAAGAGGCTATATTGACTTCGTCTTCTACCAACAGTATCTTTGCCATAGTTTTTAAAACTTAAAGAAAGCACAAATATACGTTTTATAGTTTTTTCTGCTTCAATCTACCGTCTTTATCATATAACATTTTACCATAAACGATCTCGACAATCAACGGGAAAACAAACAAAGCGAAGAAAGTAGCCCCGATCAGACCTCCGATAATAACAATGGCCAGCGGTCGCTGCGATTCGGAACCGATTCCATGACTCAGCGCCGCAGGCATCAGGCCGATAGCCGCCATTGCAGCCGTCATCAGCACGGGCCGAACCCTGGAACGCACACTGGTTTTTACAGCATCGGGCAACGCCAACCTCGCCTGCAGATTGTGTTTGATATCGGATATCATAATCACTCCATTTTGGATACAGATACCAAAAAGAGCAATGAACCCGATACCGGCAGAGATCGAAAAATTAAAGCGGGTTATGAGCAAGGCAGCAATACCACCCACAGCGGCAAAAGGTACATTCAGCAATACCAAACCTGCATCCCGTGCATTGGAAAACAGGATGAAAAGAATAATAAAGATGATGATAATGCTGACAGGAACCACCTGCGCCAAACGTTGAGTAGCACGTTGCTGGTTTTCAAAATCTCCGGTCCACTTCAAAGTATATCCCTCGGGCAAATGCACTGCCGCATTCACTTTCTTCTGAGCCTCAGCAACGGCAGTTCCCATATCTCTACCCCGGACCGAGAATTTCACGGCACAGAAACGGGCATGATTATCACGGAAGATAAGTAAGGGGCCGGTGATAGTCTTTATCTCCGACAGTTCCTTAATCGGCACCATCGTACCATCCATAGCGGGTACCAGTATTTTTCCTATCTCATCTTCGTTGCATCTGAATTCCTCTTTATAACGCACCATGATATTGAACTTCTTCTCATCTTCGTAAAGCAAGGAAGCCGACTTACCTCCAATCGCCATTTCGATAATGGACTGTACATCTTCCTTAGCCACTCCATAGCGTGCGAGCTTATTCTCATCCAGTTCTATGCGCAATTCCGGCTGTCCGATATTTCGTATTACCCCCAAATCTTCGATGCCGTCCACGGTTCCCAATATTTTATAAATCTCTACGGCTTTTTTCTCGGACTCATACAGATCTTTACCGAAGACTTTCACAGCTATAGAACCCTTTACACCGGAAGCTGCTTCTTCCACATTATCCGTAATCGGCTGGGAGAAGTTAAAGTCTATACCCGGGTAAATCTCCAGTTCATGTTGCATTTTGTCAATCAATTCCAGTTTGGTAAAGCCGCTTTCCCAGTCCTTTTCCGGATAAATATCTACGTGAAACTCGATATTATAAAATCCGGTGGCATCGGTTCCGTCATTGGGGCGTCCGGTCTGAGACATCACCTGTTTCACTTCAGGAAAGCTTCTCAACTTCGCCCGCATCTTGTTTGCCAGATTGACGGACTCATCCAAAGCTATACTTTGCGGTAAAGTGGCACGGATATAAATAGAGCCTTCATTCAACTGGGGAAGGAATTCCGTTCCGAGGAAAGAAAATGCATACAACCCCACCACTGCCACAAACGTAGCAATCGTAATCGTCACCTTGCGATAAGCATAGCAGACATCAAACAAGGCGGATGATTTCTCATTAACAAAGCGGAGGAACCTGTTATTCTTTTCGCGTACATTCTTCTTTAACAGCATGGCCGAAAGTACGGGTACCAGGGTCAAGGTGAACACCAAGGCCCCCAACAAAGCAAAGCCCAGCGTAAAAGCAAGCGGTGAAAACATCTTCCCCTCTACTTTCTGGAAAGAGAAAATAGGAATCAGCGCCGTAATGATAATCAGTTTGGAGAAAAAAACCGCTTTCGCCTTATCTTTGGCAGCATTACGGATCAATCCCATCTTTGACATGACATTGAATGCCGGCATTCCCACTTCACGCACTTTCTTGTCAAGAACTACAAAGATACCCTCGACCATCACCACCGCACCGTCTATAATAATACCGAAATCAATGGCTCCCATGGACAACAAATTGGCGGACATACCCATTATACGCAGGCAAATGAAAGCAAATAATAATGCTAATGGAATGACCACTGCCACCACCACGGTAGTCCGCCAATCCGCCATAAATATCAACACAATGAAAGTCACAAACAGGATGCCTTCTATCAGGTTGCGTGTCACTGTGCTCACAGCCAGATCTACCAAGTTCTCACGATCATAGAAAGGTACGATCTGTACATCCGATGGCAGCACTTCTTTATTGATATAGGCTATTTTTTCTTTCAGGGCTTTAATCACTTCACCGGGATTCTCCCCCTTACGCATCACGACAATACCTTGCACGACATCG
>ENA-UOOD01001379-UOOD01001379.1-human-gut-metagenome-genome-assembly--contig:-CS67-NODE-1379-length-24993-cov-8.340805_pt1 | contig 24993 bp, 20 predicted proteins | sample MGYA00242464_ERZ724011 | MGnify/ENA metagenome assembly ERZ724011 | reverse complement strand
ATATTCCTCAACATTATACAGGAAGACTCAGATATGACCCGGTCAGCATGCTGAAAACAGTTTTGTTTGGATTTATGGCGAATGGCTATATATCATTGCGTGAACTGGAGGATCAGTGTAAAGTCAATCTCCGCTTCATGTATCTTATGGATCATCAAGCACCTTCTTACCGTACTTTCGGCTACTTCATCAACGAAGTACTTGCTGATTCCATTGAAGAAATATTTCAAGATATAAACAAAAAAATCTTCGAGACAGAGCATGTAGATCTTCAACATCTATACATTGATGGATCCAAGTTTGAAGCAAATGCGAATAAATACTCCTGGGTATGGAAAAAAGCAACCGAAAAATCCAGATACCGTCTCTTTGGTAAGATAACTACACTCTTTGAGGAAATCAATGAGGAACTTTCATGTACAGGTATGAAACTTTGTATCAATAGTGAGTACGCACCAGAGTATCTGAAGGAAGCTGCTGAACAGTATGCAGAAGTCTGGCAGATTAATGAAGCAATGTTTGTTCATGGCAGGGGACATCGCAAAACTACACAACAACGTCATTATGAGAAACTCAAAGAGTATGCTGCTAAGTTGGAAGAATACGTGGAAAAAATCAAAATCTGTGGAGAAGATCGCAACAGTTACTCGAAAACAGACCATTCAGCCACTTTTATGCGAATCAAGACAGACTACATGGGCAATGACCAGTTGCTTCCAGCTTATAATGTACAGGTCGGTATTGCAGATGAATATATTGCTGTTGTTGATGTAAATCAGTATCGCTCAGATATGGATTGTTTTATTCCATTAATGAACAAGTTTTATACTACATATGGCTTTTATCCGAAGTACCCAGTAGCAGATGCTGGATATGGTTCTTACAACAATTACATCTTCTGTGGGCAGCATGGAATGGAAAAATATATGAAATTTACCATGTTCAAGAAAGAGACTACAGACAAGAAGTATCATGAAGATCCATTTCGTGCAGTAAATTTTCCAATCGGGGAAGGCGGAATCATGCGTTGTCCAAATGGGAAAAGCTTTTATCTTCAGTATCGAAAAAACGTAAAAGGGAACAAGTATGGGCGTCAGGAAGAAGTGTATCAGTGTGAAGATTGCTCCGGCTGTCCATATGCAGAACAATGTAAAAAGACAGATAAAAACCGTACTGTACGGATCAACCGCGAACTTACAGCGATGCATCAGGAAGTGATAGAAAATCTCGAAAGTATCCAGGGAGCGCTTCTAAGGATGAACAGATCCATTCAGGCAGAAGGTACCTTTGGTATCATGAAAAACGACCGGTGGTACAAAAGAATTGTCCGAAGAGGAATAAAATCTGTATTGCTTGAAGTATTTCTCGTTTCTATCGGACACAATCTTTATAAATATCACAACAAACAGAAAAAAGTTGCAGCTGCCGCATAAGATTTCATAATATCATTCTTATGGGGTAAGGGGAACTATACCCTTTTTTATGTAATATAGCTATTATTATAACTATAAGCAAAAGGACGAATGAAAAAACTCTCGTTTTTTCACACGCCCTTTTACATTTACAGTTAGCAAAATTACTGTTATTCTTTATTTAGAAGAAACAGAAAGGAGACAGGAAGACATGGGTAGATTCGTAAACCCGGATAATAGTGCATTTCAGGTTGCGTTGAATTCTAAGATATATGTGGATAAGACTGGTTTGATTGAGTACACGAACAGTGTTCTTGATACGACAGATGCTTATATTTGTAATAGCAGACCACGCAGATTCGGAAAGTCGTATGCAGCGAATATGTTGGCAGCATACTACAGTAAGGGTGCGGATTCTGAGAAGATGTTTTCTGGATTGCAAATTAGTAAGGAAGCAGATTTCAGGGAGCATCTCAATAAGTATGATGTGATTCATATTGATATCCAGTGGTTCTTGGCGAATTGTGAGGACGTTGATAATGTTGTAACGCTTATTACAGATTCAGTTTTGAGCGAATTACGGGAAATATATCCAGATATTTTTACATGGGAAGTATCACGTTTACCGGATGCACTTTCCATTGTAAGAGAAAAAACCGGACAAAAGTTTATTATCATTATTGATGAATGGGATGTTCTGATTCGAGACGCGGCAACAAATGGAAAGGTTCAGGAGGCGTATATCAATTTCCTGAGGGGAATGTTTAAAGGAACTGAACCAACTAAATACATTCAGCTTGCTTATCTTACAGGTATTCTTCCTGTAAAAAAAGAAAAAACACAGTCTGCATTGAATAATTTTGATGAGTTTACAATGTTGAGTGCGAGCAATCTGGCTCCTTATATTGGTTTTACGGAGGATGAAGTAGAGAAACTTTCGAAGGAATATCATCAGGATTTTGATAAAGTCAAACGCTGGTATGATGGTTATCTTTTGAAGGATTATCAGATTTATAATCCGAGAGCGGTTGTAGGTGTGATGCTAAAAGGAGAATTTAAAAGTTATTGGTCCGAAACGGCATCTTATGAAGCAGTTACTCCTTTGATTAATATGAATTATGATGGTTTGAAAACAGCTATTATTGAAATGCTTTCTGGTGCAAATGTGAAGGTTGATACTGCAACTTTCAAAAATGATACTGTAAATATTCACAGCAAGGATGATGTGCTTACTTATATGATTCATCTGGGATATCTTGGTTATGATCAGTATACAAAAACAGCGTTTATTCCGAATGAAGAGATTCGGCAGGAACTTACAGTGGCAGTTGAAAGCCGGTCTTGGAATGAAATGTTGATGTTTCAGCAGGAGTCAGAAAGACTTCTGGATGCGACGTTAGATATGGATGGTGTGATGGTTGGAACTCAGATAGAGAAAATTCATAATGAGTATATTTCTGTTATTCAGTATCATAATGAAAATTCGTTAAGTAGTGTATTGACAATAGCATATCTTAGTGCAATGCAATATTATTTCAAACCAATTCGGAAATTGCCGACAGGCCGTGGATTCGCTGACTTTGTTTATATACCAAAACCTGAATATAAAGCGGATTATCCTGCGTTAATTGTGGAACTGAAATGGAATCAGAATGCACAGACTGCAATGCAGCAGATTAAGAATAAAAAGTATCCAACAGCCATTGAAAATTATACGGGGGATATTCTGCTTGTAGGAATCAGTTATGATAAAAATTGCAAAGAACATCAATGTTTGATTGAAAAGTATGAGAAAGAATCATAATATATGTAAAATGCTGATTGAAAATATTGTGATTATTGTTTTAAAAAGCTCGTATTGACAATTCTTAGAATTAAAGAATACAATGTATGAAGTCTTATATTTTGAGGAAAATATACTTAAAATTGTTAAATTGAAAGAATTATTAATAAAAAGTTGAAGTTTAACTGAAAACTCGCTATATTATAAGTATCCAATACAAAAAAGAGAAACGGGTGAAATACAATATGGCAGTATATGTTGTTGGTGATTTTTTGAGAGAAACCAGATTGAGAAAAGGGTATACACAGGAAGAGGTCAGCTACGGAATCTGTACACCTGCGTCTTTGTCGAGAATTGAAAATGGAGCACAAAAACCGGGACGACTTATTTTGGAGAAACTGTTTGAACGATTGGGTACGGAGAATAATTTGTTTAATTCTTTTGTGAGTAAAGAAGAGATGGAGTTGTATTTAGAAATACAGACATTGATTAGAAATGTAACAGATGGGGATTTGCAAAGAATTGAAGAGCAGATTGACATAGTGGACAGGCTGACGAAGAATACATCAGAATTGGAAAGACAGAGTTTGTTTTGGGCAAAAGGGGAACTCGCAACACAAAAATATGGCAATAATGGTAAGGCTATGGAGTATCTTATGAAGGCTATACAAATTACATTGCCGGATTTTGATGGGAAAAATCCATTAAGAAACCATTTATTAACGTTTGATGAAATTACAATTATTAATAGTATTGCTGTAAGACATGCAGAAAATACTAGTTTATTAACAGCAATACAATTAGATATGTGGCTTAAAGAATATATGGAAAATAGAGTTGTAGACGGAAGAATGAAAACTGCAAAGTATCCTATGATTTTATATAATCTTAGTTGCTGGTTTGGCAGTGAACATTGCCATAAGGAAGCATTAGATATAGCAAATCAAGGAGTGGATTTTTGCGTTAAATATGGAAATCTGGTAGCTTTTCCAAGGCTTATACTAAATCAAGGAATAGCATCTGTTGAATTAGGACAAATTGATAATGCAAAAAAATATTTACACCAAGCAGTTACTATTTTTGAAACAATGAAAAGAATGGATACTGTTGAATATATAACTACTTGGTGTAGAAATGAATATCAAATAGAAATTTAATATCCGCCTACCATAGGTCCAAGAATGTAGGCAACTACATTCGAGTTATCCACAACTCCTGTGCTTCCAACAATAGAAGTGGCTGCAATAAGTGCACATAATGTGATAGCAAAAATTTTCTTTTTCATGGTTTTGTACCTCCAGTTAATTTTGAGATTATGGTAAATTCCAGAAGGCAAAGAGACCATTCGATGTGACGTAAATTTAAATTTACGCGATATCGAATGGTCTTTTTGCATGAATGGGAATAAAATTAATTAATTTAACAGGATGCTTTGGGGATTAGGGAAACTGTTAAAAGAGATTGAAAGAAATGAAAGGAAAATGTGAGTTATGGTAAGACCAGGATTACGTCGCAGCGAAATTGATTGGGAGAATGTGGACATTCATATCTCCAGAGAAGAAATGGAGAGAGAGCAGGAGCATGAAGCGGCAATACAGCAGGCAAAACAGTATCTGATCAAAAACTTTCCAAAGTTTTGTACAATAAATAATGGTTATTATGAGACAGAGACGTTTAATCATGATGCAGGGATGTATGAAGTAATGCATGTGGATCATATCGTGATTGGTGATCAGGCAATCTATGTGATCAAGACAGTGAAGTTTCCGGAGCATGTCGAATTATACGGAAGCTCAGACGCAAAAAACTGGTATTATGCAGAGAACACAGATAAACAGGAAACGCATAAGCACAAAGTGGACAATGCGGATAAGAGAAACCAGAGTTATTGTGAGTATATACAGATGTTGGCAGGAGAAGCTATCAGACGGGATGTGCCGGCGATTGCAATTGTCAATATTATTGGACTTACAGATGAGCAGATCCATTTAGATATAGAATCAGGGCATGAGGTTGTGACAATGGATAAACTGGCAGACAGGATCCGGTATTATGAGAGTACAATTGACAGTGATCGTGTGGCGTATGAACATAGCGATGATCTGATAAGAAAGTTCAAGGAAGAAGAGGTGTATGATAATATCATTCCACAGATACGGGATGTGGAGTTGAAATACAGAATATATTTAAAACTATCGGAATAGATTTCAGTGAGATTTTAAGCAAATCTTAAGAAGAAATCATTGTTTATAGGTTTACAAGTTTCCTTTTATTTGATAAAATTCTATTTTGGTATGTAAGAATAAAATAGGTGTCTTAATATTTTGAGATACGGTCACATTAGGAGGAAATGATGAGTTTTATTAACACGGTGTTTGGTATTCCACTTGGATATGTCATGTGGGGATGCTATCAGTTAGTGAAAAACTATGGTTTATCAATCATTCTGTTTACATTGGTCAGCAAAATCGTCATGCTGCCGGTATCTATTATGGTACAGAAAAACAGTATTCGAATGATACAGATCCAGCCACAGATAAATGAGATTAAATATAAGCATGCAGGCGATAAAGACCGCATTGCGGATGAACAGATGGAGTTATTCAAGAAGGCACATTATAGTCCAATGCTTGGTATGGTGCCAATGTTATTACAGATTCCATTGGTTCTTGGCCTGATTAATGTCATTTATAATCCAATGCAGCATTTGATGCATATCAAGACATCTGTCTGTGATCAGATCGTGGCAGCTACCTGTTCTCTGATGGGGGTAGATCAATTGGGGAGTGGCGCACAGCTTCAGGCAATGGCAGCATTGCAGAATCCGGATAACTTAAGCTTTTTCCAGAATGCATTGACAGGGACCGGCATTGATATTGAGGCGATCGCAGCACAGGCAGCTACGGTTAACACACATTTTCTTGGTCTGGATCTGTCTGTAGTTCCACACATTACTGTATTGGCATGGATCCTTCTTATTCCACTGTTCAGCTGTCTTTCTACTGTTTTACTTTGTGCATGCCAGAATCAGGCGAACGTGTTGCAGAAAGAGCAGGGTGCTTTGGGACAATGGGGAGTAACAATTTTTACAGTTGCATTCTCAACATATTTTACATTCCTGGTTCCGGGTGGAGTTGGTTTGTATTGGATTTTCAGTAACTTGTTCTCCACAGCGTTGATTTACATTTTAAATGCAGTTTATAACCCGAAAAAATATATTGATTACGAGGCGTTGGAGGAAAGTAAACGTCTGCTGGCAGAACAGAAAGCGGTAGAGGATGCCTATAAGAAAAAGATGGCTCCTTATAAGGCTAAGGAAAAAGAGGACTATAAGAGGTTTTTTGCCAAAGATAATGAAAATAAACAGTTAATGTTTTATTCTGAATCCTCAGGATTTTATAAATATTATCGTGGAATGATCGAAGAGTTATTGGAAAACTCGGATATTGTGATCCATTATGTTACAAGTGATCCGGAAGATCAGGTTTTCCAGATCAGGCATGAGAGGTTTAAAGCATATTATATCGGAGAGATCAAACTGATCACTCTGATGATGAAACTGGATTGTGATATTGTTGTTATGACAATGCCTGATCTTGAAACTTATCATATCAAGAGAAGCTATGTAAGAAAGGACATGGAGTATATTCATGTGCCACATAGTATTGACAGTATGAATATGACGTATCGAAAGGGAAGTATCGATCATTTTGACACTATTTTCTGCGTAGGTCCACATCATAAAGATGAGGTAGAGAAGATGGAAGAAACCTATGATCTTCCGCATAAAGTATTGTTAAACTGGGGTTACTGCCTGCTCGATGATATGCGAAAAGATTATGAGTCAAAAGAAAAAGTGATCAATGAACAGAAAACCATCCTGATCGCTCCGTCATGGCAGGAAGATAATATTGTGGATTCCTGTCTCGAGGATATTTTACAGAAATTGCGGGCTACAGGATATAAGGTGATCGTGCGTCCGCATCCACAGCATGTAAGACATATGCCAGAGAAGATGCAATTATTAAAAGATAAGTTTGCAGAAGATAAGAATATTGAAATCCAGACAGATTTTTCTTCGAACGATACAGTATTTAATGCAGATCTGATCATTACAGACTGGAGTGGTATTGCATATGAATATGCGTTTACAACATTGAGACCGGTATTGTATATTAATACGCCGATGAAGATCATGAATCCGGAGTATGAGAAAATTGGGGTTGTGCCAATTAATATTTTCATGAGAGACAGCATCGGATGCAGCCTGAATCTGGATCAGTTAGACCGTGTAGCAGATGAGGCAACGAGATTGATCGAACAGAGAGATTTATACCACGATAAGATTGATGCTTTTGTGAAACAATATGTATATCATTTGGGAACCAGCGCAAAAGTTGGAGCCAATTATATAAAATTACGTTTAAAACAAATTCATTCAGAAGATTAAAGGAGAAAAGATTGATGAAAAATTTAATGAAACAGATTACAAAGAACGGAAGAATTTTTTGGGTGACTTATTTTACTTTCTTTCTTATTTTGGCAATGCCAACGCATGCATGGGCATATGTTGATCCGGCAACCTTAACTTATGTAGTTCAGATTATTGCAGGTGTTTTTATTGCGGGTGGTGTTGCAGTTGGTGTATACTGGAGAAAAATCAAGAAGCTTTTCTCTAAGGACAAAACATCTGTTAAGAAGCATGAGTCAACAGAACAGGAAAGAAATGCAGCAGCAGCAGCGGCTGAGGAATTTAACGAGGACAAATAGGAATCGTATCATTCAGAGAGAGGAATACAAATGAATATCAAGAGGAATATTTTATTGAATCCGGGACCGTCAACAACAACGGACACGGTAAAAATGGCACAGGTTGTACCTGATATCTGCCCAAGGGAAGATGAATTTGCTGAAATGATGAGACAGATGAGGAAAGACCTTGTGAGGATCGTACACGGAGATCCTCAGAAGTATACTTCAGTTCTGTTTTGTGGTTCCGGCACATTGAATCTGGATGTATGTGTAAATTCACTTCTTCCAGAAGGAAAGAAGATTCTTGTTGTAAATAATGGCGCATATAGCAGCAGAGCAGTTGAAATCTGCGAATATTACGGATTAGATCATATCAATCTGCAGTTTCCAATCGATGAACAACCGGATCTTAAAGTGGTTGAGAAAACGATGAAGGAAAATCCGGATATTGCTGTAGTATATACAACACATAATGAAACCGGTACGGGTGTGGGAAATCCGATTCGTGAGATAGGAGCAATTGCGCATGCACACGATGCGATTTTTATTGTTGATACGACTTCGACATATGCAATGGTTCCAATCGATATTGAAAAGGACAATATCGATTTTTGTATGGCATCTGCACAAAAAGGATTGATGTCTATGACAGGATTATCTTTTGTAGTTGGTAACGAAGAAATCATAAAGAAATCCAAGGATTATCCAAAACGTTCCTATTATTGTAATTTATATCTACAGTATGAATATTTTGAAAAAACGGGTCAGATGCATTTTACACCACCGGTACAGACGGTATATGCTACCCGACAGGCATTAAAAGAGTATTTTGCTGAGGGAGAAGAGGCAAAGTGGGCACGTCATTCCAGAGTGATGAAAGCCATTCATGAGGGACTGAAAGAGCTTGGATTTAAAGAACTGATACGTCCTGAAATTCAAATTGGTCTGGTTGCGTCGGCAGTATATCCTGATGATCCGAATTGGAGCTTCCAAAAAGTTCATGACTATTGCTATGAGCGTGGATTTACGATTTATCCGGGAAAAGTGACAACTACTGATACATTTCGATTGTGTGCGTTAGGAGCCATCGATGTGGAAGATATTGAAGCGTTTTTTAAAGTGTTAAGGGAAGCGCTTATAGAAAATGATATTCGAGTTCCGGTACAATACAGATAGTGAAAGGATACAATATGAAAACAGTATATATGTGTTTTGCTACAGACGTGATCCATGAAGGACATATGAACGTGGTTAAAAAAGCAAAAGAATACGGGAAAGTCGTAGCAGGTGTATTATGTGATGCAGAGATGGTCCGTTATAACCGTTTTCCGACAGTAAGTTTTGAAGAACGTATGGCAATGGTGAGAAATATTCCGGAAATTGATGAAGTGATTGTACAGGATAGGATTATGTATGATAATGTCATCAAAGAATTAAAACCGGATTATGTCATTCATGGTGATAATTGGTGCGATGGACCAGAAAAGACGATTCGTGAAAATGTGATTGCTTTGTTAAAAGAATATGGTGGAGAGTTAATAGAGGTTCCATATACATATAATGAAAAAGTAAAGAAAATCGATGATCAGTTTAAGGAAAAACTGGCAATGCCGGAATATCGCAGGAAAAGATTAAGACAGTTGATAAAAACAGTACCAATTGTTAAAACGATAGAAGTTCATTCTGGATTAACAGGTCTTATTGCAGAAAAGACGGTAGTGGAACATGACGGTGGATTGGACCAGTTTGATGCAATGTGGATTTCCAGCCTTTGTGATTCTACTGCAAAGGGCAAACCAGACATTGAGCTTGTTGATATGTCTTCACGTTTGAGAACGATCGATGATGTTTTAGATGTTACCACGAAACCAATCATTTTGGATGGAGATACAGGTGGATTGATCGAACATTTTGTTTATAATGTCCGGACATTAGAACGTATGGGTGTTTCAGCAGTTATTATTGAAGACAAAACAGGCTTGAAAAAGAATTCTCTGTTTGGCACGGAAGTAGAACAGACACAGGATTCTATCGAAAATTTCTGCGCAAAAATCAGAGCTGGTAAAAATGTTCTTCGTACAGAAGAATTTATGATCATAGCCAGAATTGAAAGCTTGATTTTAGAGCGTGGCATGGAGGATGCGTTAACCAGAGCTTTTGCATATGTGGAAGCAGGTGCTGATGGCATTATGATCCACAGCAGAAAGAAAACAGCTGATGAGATAATTGAATTTTGTGACAAGTTTCGGGCAAAATATTCTGATATACCGATTGTTGTTGTTCCAACATCTTATAATTATATTACGGAGGCAGAACTGGCGGCTCATGGTGTAAATATTGTTATTTATGCAAATCAGTTAACCAGAAGTGCATTTCCGGCAATGGAAAATACAGCAAAAGAAATTTTGAAAAATCATAGGGCTCTGGAAGTGGATTCAAAACTTATGCCATTTAAAGATATTATTACGTTGATAGATGAATTGTAATTTAAAATTGGATTACGAATATTGATGTAGTGGTATAATAATTTTTGATGAGGATAAAAGAGATGAGAGTAGAAACATTATTCGATGTATTAGATTCTGATTTTTATACGGGAGTTCCGGATTCACAATTACAGGCATTATGCAATTTTCTGATCGATAAGTACGGAATTTCTGAACATCATGTGATAGCAGCCAACGAAGGAAATTGTACTGCACTTGCAGCTGGACATTATCTTGCAACGGGAAATGTACCTGTTGTATATATGCAGAACAGCGGTATCGGAAATATCATTAATCCGGTTGCATCTTTATTGAATGATAAGGTTTATGCAATCCCTTGTATTTTTGTGGTTGGCTGGCGGGGAGAGCCTGGTATTCATGATGAGCCACAGCATATCTATCAGGGTGAAGTAACACTGAAGCTTTTGGAAGATATGGATATTGCAACTTTTGTAATAGGAAAAGAGACAACGGAAGCCGAATTATATGCAAAGATGAAGGAATTCCGTAATGTTCTTACAAATGGAAAAAGCGTTGCTTTTGTAGTGAGAAAAGGTGCTTTGGAATATGGTAATAAAGTCGTTTATTCCAACGAATATCAAATGAAACGAGAGGAAGTTCTTGAACATATCGTTGCAGTAACTGAAAATGACCCGATTGTCAGTACAACAGGAAAAGCAAGCAGGGAATTGTTTGAAATCCGTGAAAGAAATGGACAGGGACATGAATGTGATTTTCTTACGGTCGGTTCTATGGGACATAGCAGCTCGATTGCACTTGGTATCGCTATGAGCAAAAAGAATGAAAAAATATGGTGCGTAGACGGAGATGGTGCATGTCTGATGCATATGGGTTCTATGGCAGTATTGGCAAGCAGAAAACCGGATAATATGGTACACATTGTGTTGAATAATACAGCACATGAGACTGTAGGCGGAATGCCGACTGTTGCAGGAAACATAGATCTTGTCACAATTGCAGAAGGCTGTGGATATCCTTATGCTGTATGTGTTGATAATTTCGCTGATTTAGATAAGGAATTAAAAGCAGCGAAAGAAGCAAAGAGTCTCCGGTTTATCGAGGTGAAATGTGCACTTGGTTCCCGTGCAGACCTTGGAAGACCGACTACGACTGCGATTGAGAATAAAGAAAGATTCATGGAGAGATTGAATTGAAATCATATATCGTAAAACAGAAGGACCTGAATAGTCGTATGCTATCCAGGTCCGGTGGCATTTTTGCAGCAATATCTGACCAGGTGTTAGCACAGGGGGGGGTGATTTACGGCGCAGGAATGGACAAAAATTTTAATGTTGTACACAAACGCGCTGTAAATGCGACAGAGAGAGATGAACTTAGAGGATCAAAGTATGTGCAGAGTGACATGCACAATGCATATCGGCTTGCCTGTGAAGATTTGAAAGCCGGCAGGTTGGTTCTGTTTACAGGAACTCCATGTCAGGTGGATGGAATAAAGGCTTTGTGTCCAAAAGGATCTGAGGAACATCTCGTTTGTATGGATATCGTGTGTCATGGTGTTCCAAGTCCAAGAGTCTGGAATGATTATAAGGCGTATGTGGAACAAAAATATCATGGAAAAATAGAAAAAATAGATTTTCGTAATAAGGAACGCTTCGGATGGTCTGATCATTGGGAAACAGTTACAATTAATGGAAAAGAGCATGACAGTCAGGTTTATATGAAGATGTTTTATGAACACACTTTTTTACGTGAGGCATGCTATGTATGCCCATATAAGAATCTGCAGCGTATATCTGATATTTCAATAGCTGATGCATGGGGGGTAGAGGCTGCTAACCCGGAATTTGATGATAATAGGGGAGTTTCACTTGTTCTTATTAATACACAAAAAGGAGAAAAATGGTTTTTGGATTCCCTGCAGGGGTGTGATTTTAAGGAGTGCGCTTTAGAAAAGTATATGCAGGAACCACTTAAAGGACCATTTAAAAAACCAGATAATACAGAAAATGTATGGAAAGAATATAACGAGGTTTCATTTGGAAAATTTGTAAAAAATCATTATAAAGAACCGTTTATGTCAGTTGTCAAAAGAAGTTTGAAAAGAAAAATAAAGGATATGATACCGAAAGAATTTCGGAATCGGCTCAGAAGGTGGAGGTAATATATGGAAGAAAAAAGGCTGCCGGATCTATGCACAAAAAAGGATACCTGCTGTGGCTGTAGTGCATGTGTTACGATATGTCCGGTGTGCGCAATTTCGATGTGCCCGGATGAAAAGGGGTTTTTATATCCACTGGTAAATTCTGGTAAATGCATAAGATGCTATAAATGCGAACAAATTTGTCCGTTTAAAAAAAGATAATTTTTAATATATTCTTAAGTAGCTTTTCCATTCATAAATCATGTGCTACAATATTATCAGATTAACTATATATAGGGTAGTTATGAAAAATATTAAGATATGAGAGGTATTTACAATTGAAGAAAAGAGCACTTTTACTAGGAATGATGCTGACGCTTGCAGTAACTTCGGTAGGATGTGGTAAGAAAGAGGCAGATGCTAATATCACAGAACCGATTTATGAAGAATCCAGCGAAGAGGCAGTCGTTGGGGATGTTGTAGACAATGAGGAGGAAGAAGATCTTCCGGATGGTAAAGTCCGTAATGAGCTGACAGGAGAATTAATTGATGAGTCACTTGCAAATCAAAGACCGATTGCTGTTATGGTAGATAATGAATCAATTGCATTACCGCACTATGGTCTGACACAGGCAGATGTTGTTTATGAGATGATGAACAGTACTGAGAATGGCCGTATTACAAGATTCATGGCTTTAGTGAAAGACTGGGAGACATTAGAGCAGTTTGGAAGTATTCGCAGCGCAAGGGTAACAAACTGCATTCTGGCAGCAGAATGGAATGCTGTATTATGTCATGATGGTGGACCATTCTATATTGACGAATATATTGCACTTCCAAGTGTGGATGATTTTAATGGCGGATTTTCCCGTGTCAATAATGGAAAATCCAGAGAATATACAGAGTACATTGTTTCAGGTGATCTGGACAAAAAATTTGCAAGCACAGGTGCAAGCAAAGAGTATAATAAATATTATACAGAAAATCACTTTAAATTCGCCAAAGAAGACACTGATATTGCGGATGGAACATCTGCAGTTACAGTAGATATTCCATTTCCTCATAATGGCTCTTATTTGACATATGACGAGTCGGAGAAAGTGTATAAGTACTTTGAGTACAAGAAAGAGCATGTGGATCCACAGAATGGCAATGCTCAATTGAGTTTTAAAAATGTGATTTTACAGTGTACACCATTTGAATTACACAGCTGGGGTGACGGTGTATATGATCCAAACGGTTACATGTACTATAAAATCGAGAATAATAAGGGAACAGGTTATTATATTACAAATGGTAAAGCAGAAGAGATTACATGGTCAAAAGGCGGATTGACAGATAACACAAAATATTATGATGCATCCGGCAATGAAATTAAGATTAATATTGGTAAAACATACATTGCATTAGTTCCGGATGATGCATGGGGAGATCTTGTAGTAGAATAAGAAATTTCTTAGATATAATTAGTCCAGGGAAAACACGGGATAAATAGTGTTTTCCTTGGATTTTTTTGTTATAATGAATTAGTATGGGAAAGTTCTGACGCTTATAGAAAATATGAGGAATACAGATTATGAAAATAAAGACATCTGCAATAGTTTATGGAATCCGTTATATCAGAAGATTTGGGCTGCGCACTTTGATAATTAGAATTATAGAAAAAAAGAGAGAAAAGGATTCTGAGTATCAGAGTTTTTATTTGGAAACGAAAGCTTCTCTGGAACAGTTAGAGAAACAGCGGATGGAGGTTAGTCATTGGAATAAGAAAGAAAAGATTAGTATTGTGACACCTCTGTACCATACACCTGCGATTTTTTTGAGAGAATTAATCGAGTCAGTTTTAGAATCTTCCTATGAAAACTGGCAATTATGTTTTGCAGATGCAACGCAGGATGGAGATGAAAATCAAATTGAAAATATTGTAAAAGAATACCAGAAAATGGATGAAAAATTAACAGGAAAAAAATCACGTATTTGCTATAAAAAGTTATCTCAAAATTATGGAATAGCAGAAAATACGAATCAGGCGTTAGCAATGGCGGAGGGAGATTACATTGCCTTTTTAGATCATGATGATATAATTACACCAGATGCATTATATGAGATGGCATTGGCAGCAAAATGTGCGAAGAAAACAGGGAAAGAGACAAATATGTTTTATTCGGATGAGGATAAGGTCAATGAGAATAGAACGGCTTTTTTCGAACCTCATTTCAAACCGGATTTTAATCAGGATCTTTTGAATTCCAATAATTATATAACACATTTTTTGATGGTCAGCAGAGAACTGCTGGATCAGGTGGGCGGGATAAACAAAGAGTATGATGGGGCTCAGGACTATGATTTTATCCTAAGATGCACAGAACTTGCAGATAATGTGATTCATATTCCAAAGGTTTTATATCATTGGAGAGTACATGAGCGATCTACAGCAGCAGGTGCTGGAAGCAAGGATTATGCAATTGATGCTGGAAAATGTGCGATAGAATCGCATTTACAGCGGATGGGAGAAAATGGCAAGGTGGTTGTCACCCCTTATTTTGGCTTTTACAGAATAGAATATGGGATAAACACCGAAAATAAGACAGAAGATTACGTTTTGTTTGCAGATCAATCTTTGAAACCATTAAATGCAGACTGGAAGCAGATTTTATATGCAGATTGCAGCCGCAAAAAAATTGGAGTTGTAGGAGGAAAGATTTACGACAGACATCATCGCATTTATGAGGCTGCATTTTTTGAAAAAGGTGATTGGACAGGTGCTGCATGTGGTGAAAATGTATTTTCTGGCTTACGAGAAGGATATGGAGGTTATATGCATAGAGCTAATATACAAATGGATTGTGACAGGGTTTCTGAAAAATGTATGTTAGTAAAAAAAGAAGTGTTGGAACAGATTGAGGATTATGAACAACAAATCAGAACTCCGGAATTTTCGTATATAGTTTGTCAGAAAGCAAAAGAAATGGGATACAGAATTATGTATGAACCAGAAGTAAAAATGATTTTTAAATCATGAAAAAATATGTATAATAAAATATGTATGTGCAAATAGTGTCAGGATTTGTCGTACAAAATAAGTAGGAAGCTCTTTTTTGTTGTGATATAATGGAATTATTCTAAAGTTGAAAAAGAGGACAAGTGCTTATGATGAGGGTATATATATGTCCGGACTGTGGCTGGATGCGCATGGTTTCGCGGCGTAAAAATGTAGAATGCTATAAGTGTGGTGTGCAGGATATGACTTTGGCAAAAGTAGACTTTGCCACATATGTATCCTGGTCTGAAAAAGAACGTCAGGAATATTCTGCGGCATGGATGTACATACATAACAAAGGAAAAATAAAAAGGAATTAGAAAATAATCATGCAGGAAGTGACAATCATAATCCCAAATTATAATGGAAAAAGCTTACTGGAAAATTGTTTCAGGACATTAGAAAATCAATCGTATAAAGACTTTAAGGTATTAGTGGTTGATAATGGTTCCACGGATGGAAGTACAGATATTAAGTCCGATGTTTTAGATGTGGAATGGATTGCTTTGAATGAAAATCTGGGCTTTTGCGGTGCTGTAAATCTGGCAGTGCAAAAGACAGGAACGCCATATGTTATTCTGCTTAATAACGATACAGAGACAGATAAGTATTTTGTGGAGTGGTTGTTAAGGGGGATAAAAAAGTCAGACCATATTTTTTCATGTGGAGCCCAGATGATAGATTATAAAAATCATGAAATATTGGATAATGCAGGGGATTTATATACTGCTATGGGATGGGCCGTTGCCAGAGGAAAAGGCAGACCATGTAAAGATTATGAAACGTCAAAGCGAGTGTTTTCATGCTGTGCCGGAGCAGCAATATATCGCATGGATATAATGCGAAAGATCGGTGGATTGGATGAACATCATTTTGCTTATCTGGAGGATGTGGATTTAGGTTATCGGGCAAGAATTGCAGGATTTGAAAATTGGTATATTCCGGAGGCGAAGGTTTACCATGTCGGAAGTGCGACAACGGGTACACGATACAATAAGAAAAAGGTATTTTTAGCAGCAAGAAATACTATTTTTGTGATTTATAAAAATATGCCTGTTTTACAGTTGGCTTTAAATGTCCCATTTATTTTTATAGGTATGTTCATCAAAACACTTTTTTTTGTCAGAAAGGGATTTGGAGAAGACTACTGCAAGGGGATTTTAGAGGGGATTTACGATTGCAAAAAATGTTGGAAAGTGAAATTTCGTATAAAAAATCTTTCTAACTATTTTAAAATACAATTGGAATTGTGGTGCAATTTAGTGCGCATAATATAGGTAAAAGGACATTATCCCGGTTTGAAACAGGAGATGTCTGTGAAAATAAAGAAATAATTAAGATTTTGGAGCGCTCGTTTTAAGAAAATAGAGTTGTGATTTCGGGTAAATTATTGTATCATTGAAATTATGATAGCTAAGAAAAGGATGGCATTATGATAAAAGATAATCAGCAGCATTTTAATAGATTGCATGTTGTTTTGGATGGATTGGTTGTCATTGTTTCTTATGCACTTGCCTGGTGGTTAAAACTTTCAGGGATTTTTACAAACGATCATGTTGGAGTTCTTTCATTTGAATTCTATATGAAAGCTCTGATTTTTATTGTGCGTTTAATTTATATACGCCGAAGAGAGCACAGGGCAGGCGGCTTGAATTATCCAATATTATTATGGCAAATACAGTTGGAATTTTAATTGTGTTTGCAGGATTTTTCCTTGTATTGTCTTATACAGAAGAGGCAAAGAACTTCTCGCGTTCCATGTTTGCATATTTTTATATATTCAACATTGTACTTGAAGAAGTAGAAAGACTTGTAGTCCGCGGTTTTTTACGTAGCATAAGAAGAAGGGGATATAATCAGAAGCATATCCTGCTTGTGGGATATTCTAAGGCAGCAGAACAGTATATAGACAGAATCAAGCAGAATCCTCAATGGGGTTATAATATACGTGGAATTCTGGATGATAATATTGCACGCGGAACAGTTTATAAAGGTGTGAAAGTAATAGGAAGTATTGAGAATCTGACTTTTATTTTGCCGGAAAATAAATTGGACGAGATTGCAATCACGCTTGGGTTGGAAGAATACTACAAATTAGAGAAAATAGTATCACAGTGTGAAAAGTCAGGAGTGCATACCAAGTTTATTCCTGATTATGGCAATATTATACCGACGAGACCATATACGGAAGATTTGTTAGGTCTGCCTGTTATCAATATACGATATGTTCCGTTGTCGAATACGTTTAATGCAATGGTAAAAAGACTGATGGATATCGTAGGATCCATAATATGTATTGTGATTTTTTCACCAGTCATGTTGCTTTCTGCGATTCTCGTGAAAATAACATCTTCCGGTCCGCTGATATTTAAACAGGAACGGGTTGGACTTCATAATGAAAAATTTATGATGTATAAGTTCCGAACAATGTATGTGCAGACAGAGGAAGAGGAGAAAAAAGGCTGGACGCAGAAAAATGATCCGCGTGTAACAAAAGTAGGAGGTTTTTTGCGTAAAACAAGCCTGGATGAGTTCCCACAGCTTTTTAATGTGTTAAAAGGAGATATGAGTCTTGTAGGACCAAGACCGGAGCGGCCGCAGTATGTGGAGAAGTTCCGGGAAGAAATTCCAAGATATATGATCAAGCATCAGGTGCGTCCGGGAATGACCGGCTGGGCACAGGTGAATGGATATCGTGGAGATACTTCCATTCGAAAGAGGATTGAACATGATTTATATTATATTGAAAACTGGACATTAGGATTGGATATTAAAATTTTATTCCTTACAGTTTTCAAGGGATTTATCAATAAAAATGCGTATTAGGAGAAAATAATTAATGAGTAGTGAACCAAATCACAATCGACAAAAAAATCATAAAGCTTTAACAAAGAAACAGAAAGAAGCAATAAGAAGGAAAAAAAGACAAAGAAAGATCATATTACTGGTCGTTGAGATATTAGTTGTTTTAATTTTAGCTATTGCATTGTTTTTAATCAGTAAATTGGGAAAAATCGAACGTCAGGAAGTTCCACTTGAAAACATCGAGGTGAATGAAGGTATTTCAGAAGAATCCAAGGAGATTATGAAGAGTTATACTACCATTGCCTTATTTGGTCTGGACAACCGCTCTAACGGTAATTTGTCAAAGGGACGCAGCGATGTCATTATGATCGCCAATATCAATAATGACACTAAAGAAGTCAAATTATGTTCGGTATTCCGTGATTCTTATCTGGATACAGGAGATGGAAGCTTTAAGAAATGTAATGCCGCTTATGCAAAAGGTGGTCCGGAGGCGGCCATTAATATGTTGAATAAGAACCTTGATCTGTCCATAACAGATTATGTGACGGTAGATTTTAATGCCGTTGTTGAGTGTGTGGATCTGCTCGGTGGTATTACACTGGATGAAGTCACAGATGAAGAAGCAGTTCTTATGCAGGGATATATGGATGAAATCAATAAACTTACCAAGAATAATTCCAAGTATCTTTCCGGTGGTGGAACAAACGTGACATTGGACGGCGTACAGGCATGCGCATATGCACGAATCCGTTATACCAAAGGCGATGATTATAAGCGTGCAGAGCGTCAGAGAACGGTTCTTGCGGCAATGGTTGCAAAGGCTCAGAAATCAGACCTTGTTACAATTAATAAGCTGATCGATGCAGTATTTGGGGATATTCAGACAAGCTTTTCGAATACGGATTTAGTTGCACTGGCAGCACAGGTATTTAATTACAAACTTGGCGAGTCATTAGGATTTCCGTTTAACCATGGATCAACAACTCTCGGATCCAAAGGAAGTGTGGTTGTACCTTGTACATTGGAATCAAACGTAATCGAATTACACCAGTTCCTGTTCGGTGATGAGGAATACACACCATCGGATACCGTTCTTGCAAACAGTAAGAAGATTATCAATGACACAGGTATGAATGAGGGAAGTGGATACAGATAAATGACAGTAGATATTATCATTCCAACTTATAAACCGGATGAAACATTATGTCTGCTCCTGCACAAATTGCAGGGGCAGACCTTTGTCGTTCATAGGGTAATTATTTTAAATACGGAAGAGGAACTCTGGAAACAGGCAATAGCTGCTTATCCGATTGAACAGGTATTGAAAGAACTTCCGTGTGAGTATGAGGTATTTCATATTGCGAAGAAAGATTTTGACCATGGTGGGACAAGGCAGTTTGGGGCAGAACATTCGGATGCGGATGTGATGGTTTTTATGACGCAGGATGCAGTTCCGGCGGATGAGTTTCTGGTAGAAAAATTAGTTGAGTCATTGCTTTTAAAGGAAAATCAGATGTCTGTACGAGTGCGGCAGAATGGAATGAAAGTGGAAGGCACTGAAAAAAGTGCAAAAGGCGATTGTTTGGTAGCAGTAGCTTACGCAAGGCAACTTCCGAAAAAAGACTGTCATATTGTCGAGCAGTATACGAGGCAGTTTAATTATCCCAAACAAAGCCGTGTTAAGACAAAGGCGGATATTCCGACACTTGGGATCAAAACATTTTTCTGCTCGGATGTCTGTGCAGCATATCGCAGGGATCTATTTCAGGAGTTGGGTGGATTTGAATCTCCGGTTATTTTTAATGAGGATATGTTTTTTGCTGCTAATGCCATCGAACACGGATATGGTGTTGCGTATGCTGCGGATGCAAAAGTAGTACATTCGCACAATTATACGATGGGGCAGCAGTTCCGCAGGAATTTTGATCTTGCAGTTTCACAGAAACAGCATTCGGAGATTTTCGAGCAGGTGAGTTCGGAAGCCGAGGGCATGAAGCTTGTGAAGAGTACAATCGCTTATCTTTTTAAAATAAGAAAGCCGTGGCTTATTTTTCATTTTGGCACGCAGTGTGTTGGAAAGTATGCAGGTTTCTGGATGGGCAAGCATTATGAGAAGCTTAGCAGAAAACAGATTTTAAAGTATACTATGAATCCGGGATACTGGGATATGAGAGAGGATGTTCATGAGTAAGACATTATATATTGTGGTACCTTGTTATAACGAGCAGGAAGTTTTGCCGGAGACAGCAAAAAGATTATTAGAAAAACTGCAGTCTTTGGTCTTGAAAAATAAAATAGCGGATAACAGCCGTATTATGTTTGTAAACGATGGTTCGAAAGATCAGACATGGAGTATGATAAAGGGATTATGTGAGGAAAACTCTGTGTTTGCCGGCGTGAATCTCTCAAGAAACAGGGGACATCAGAATGCTCTTTTAGCGGGTATGGCTACGGCAGTAAAGTATGCAGATATGATTGTTACGATGGATGCAGATCTGCAGGATGATATTAATGCGGTTGACCGTATGATCGATGCTTATTATGAAGGAAATGATGTAGTTTATGGAGTGCGTTCCTCCAGAAAAAAAGATACCTGTTTTAAGCGGGGAACAGCGCATCTTTTTTATAAGCTGATGAGCTTCCTTGGGGCTGACATTGTGTATGACCATGCAGATTATCGACTGCTCAGCAGGCGTGCGACTGAAAATTTGTTGAATTTTGATGAAGTGAATCTGTTTTTGCGCGGGATCGTACCAATGATCGGTTTTCAGAGCACTACTGTGGAGTATGAGAGGGGAGAACGTTTTGCCGGGGAGAGTAAGTATCCGCTCGGAAAGATGATCACATTTGCGTTTGAAGGAATCACTTCACTTTCTGTAAAACCGATTCGAATGATCACAATAGGTGGTCTGCTGATCTGTCTGATCAGTCTGGGAATGCTGATCAAGTCTTTTGTGGATTATTTTAATGGAAATGTTGTCCCAGGCTGGGCAAGTATTATGGTTTCAATTTGGGTGCTTGGCGGATTGCAGATTTTTGCAATCGGTATTATCGGTGAGTATATCGGCAAAACATATCTGGAAACAAAAAAAAGACCAAAGTATATTATTGAGTCGGTGATTTTAGATGACAAGGATATAAGCATAGACCGTAATTTGTAAAAAACGAACTTTGGCAATTCAAGAAATTTTGCTGGATTTTTTAGAAGAGAAAAAAGACATTAAGGGATTTATAAATATTATAGATATGAGTGCAGACAAAGAAAAGAGCAAGACAAATCAAAAAAAAATAGTATGGATATTTTGGGCGTTCATGGCAATCGCTATTTTTCTGGTTTTAAAGCAGATGGGTTATTCCGACGGCGATGACACCTATTTTTACCATTATTCTACCACCATGGGATTTTTCGAGTACTTATCCTGGCGCTATCAGACGTGGGTAGGGCGGCTGGCTGCGGAAGCAATTGTATATATCACATTTAATCTCGGACTTGGATTCTGGAGAGCCGCAGATGCGGTTATGATGGTGCTGCTTCCAATCGGAATTTTAAGATTGGGATGCAAGGCGGCTGGCTATACGGGATATACTGCGTTGCTGAATGAGAATCAGGAGCGTGTGGATGTTGGCACAAAGCAACACAATTCCGGAGAATTAAACGTGTGGAGCAATCTCTGGAAAAGCATCCGATATCCGGTTTTACTTGCGAGTGGATATCTGTTGATGAGTGTCATGACATTGGGATATTCTGCGGTCTGGGTGAATGGTTCCATATTTTATACATGGACATTCACAGCAGGAGTTTGGGCGATGATGCCGCTTGCGGATCTTGTGTTTGATACAGGGGCGTTTTCGAACAGGCAATTGATCTATGCGCTTCCATGCAGTGTCATTGCAGCGATGTCGATCGAGCAGATGGGAGCAGTTTTACTCGCATTTGAAGGTCTGTCAATTTTAAGTCTTCTGTTACAGAAAAAAAGAATACCGGCGGTGATATGGATTCAGACAGCCATTACATTTGTTGCATTTGTAATTCTTTTTATGGCACCTGGAAATGAGATGCGTGTAGCATCAGAAATTGCAACCTGGATGCCTGGGTACAAAGAGTTGTCTGTAGGAAATCATTTATTTATGACCATTCAATGGATGTTATCTTCCTTTGCAAATGAGGGAAAGGCATTTTTTATTGCAATCTGGGCAGCAGGGTTCCTTTTACTGATGAAGTCAAAAAAAGCAAAAGTTTATCAGATTTTAGCAGTCGTTTTTAGTGTGGTGGCACTTCTTCCTTATGCTGGCATTTCTTTTTTTTCTGAGATAGGTATTGGATATATTGATATCGAGCAGCGTCTCGCAGAGCTTCCAACATGGCAGACGATGACCATACAGAATCGGATTGCCTTTTTCTGGTGGATTGCGGCTGTTCTTTTTACGCTGGTTTTATTGTGGAAAGTGACAGGTCATTCTGTTTTTATCAGCATGGTTTTTCTTGGGGGGATTGCCAGCGAGGCAGTGTTATATTTTTCTCCAACGATTTATGCGTCGGGTGCCCGTGTTTATTATCTGACGGATCTCATGTATTTATTTATTATTTTGTGGATGGTAATGCGCATGGATAGCGAAAAAAAGAAAAATTTATTTATTGCAGGAGTTGCAGCTCTGGGTGTTATAAATTTTCTGTCACAGTATTCCATCATGTTATTAAAACTGTAACATTCATTTACAAATGAAAAATTTGAACTTCCTGTTTCTCTGGTTTAGGAAAATTTGAGAGATGGGAAGTTTTTATTTTCAAAAAACATTTTTTCTTGATAATTTTATCACAATTCGAACACAATTTGACGCTAGACTAAAGTCATAAAGATAAAGGCAGTGGATAGTAAGAAGCTGCAGAGAAAGGGGCAAATTGTTATGGATAACAATTATTACAACAATAGTAACAATAGTAACGATAACAACACTAACAGCAATAACAACAGCAATAACAACAGTAATAGCAACTATAATAACAATAATAGCAGCAGTAATCAGTATTCTGATTCTTTCTACTCATATAATAATCAGCAGAATCATGGAAATCAGAACAATACACAGAACGACAGTACAGCATCCCAGGCAGGCGGATATGGCTCCACACAGAGTTCTATTTATGGAGGTCAGAACAACAGCTATGGCTCTGGTTATGGAACGACACAGAATAACAGTCAGAGTACCAATTATGGAAGTACCCAGAATTATAATCAGAGCGCCGGCTATGGAAGTACCCGGAATAATAGCCAGAGTTATGGCTATGGAAACCAGAACGGTAGCTATGGAACATATGGCAGCAATACCGGTTATCAGAGTAATGGCGCAAACGGAACTGCTTATGGCAGCAATCCAAAACCAGAAAAGAAAAAGAAGGAAAGAAAACCGGGAGGATTTGGAAAACAGCTTGCAAAATGTGCAGCGCTTGCACTTGTATTCGGACTGGTTGCAGGCGGTGTCATGACAGGCGTTAATTATGCATCCGGAAAAGTTCTTGGAACAACCAATGCAGGAAATGTACAGGCTTCATTGACTACCGGAGATGATTCTACCGTACAGCCGACAGCAATCTCATCTTCCTATGTAGCAACAGATGTTTCAGATATCGTCGATGAAGTAATGCCTTCTATCGTAGCAATTACAAACGTAAGCCAGACAGAGTATCAGAGTTTCTGGGGACAATCCAAGACTTATGAGAGCACAAGCTGTGGATCAGGTATTATTGTAAGTCAGGATAAGGAGTATCTTTATGTGGCAACCAATAATCATGTTGTCGAGGGAGCAAACAGCCTTACTGTAACTTTTGCAAATGATGATACGGTCAGTGCAGAGATTAAAGGTACAGATCCTTCTACAGATCTTGCCGTTGTAAAAGTTGCCCTGAGCAGTATTAAAGATGATACTATGAGTGCAATCAAGGTTGCAACACTTGGTTCTTCTGATACATTAAAAGTGGGTGAATCCTGTATCGCAATCGGTAATGCCCTTGGTTACGGACAGTCTGTAACAACCGGTGTGATCAGTGCATTAAACCGTGAAGTTTCTGTTTCAGATTCCTCCAGCAGCACCAATTATACGGCAGAACTGATCCAGACAGATGCAGCAATTAACCCTGGTAACAGTGGTGGTGCATTATTAAACACAGCAGGGGAAGTGATCGGAATTAACTCTGTAAAATATTCAGACACTTCTGTTGAAGGTATTGGATATGCAATCCCAATGGATACAGCAAAACCAATTATTGAAGAACTTATCACAAAAGAAAAAGTAGATGAATCCAACAGTGCATATCTCGGTATCGTAGGTGTGGATGTCACAAGCGATGTTGCAAAAACATATAATATGCCAACCGGTGTTTATGTAGCACAGGTCATGGAAGGAGCTGCCGCAGAGCAGGCTGGTATCCAGAAAGGCGATATTATCACAAAATTTGATGGAAAAGATGTCACTTCCATGGAGGAGCTTTCTTCCAATATGCAGTATTATGCAGCAGGTACTACGGTGGATGTGGTGATTGAAAGATCATCCAATGGACAGTATGAGGAGCAGACAATCTCTGTCACTCTTGG
>ENA-UOOD01001370-UOOD01001370.1-human-gut-metagenome-genome-assembly--contig:-CS67-NODE-1370-length-25169-cov-7.703233_pt1 | contig 25169 bp, 20 predicted proteins | sample MGYA00242464_ERZ724011 | MGnify/ENA metagenome assembly ERZ724011 | reverse complement strand
CCAGCGGACGCTCGCCCTGGCAGACGTTGATCTCCACCGAAGGCTGGTTGTCGGCAGCCGTCGAGAAGGTCTCCGACTTGCGCGTCGGGATCGTCGTGTTGGCGTCGATGAGTTTGGTCATCACACCGCCCAGGGTCTCGATACCCAGCGACAGCGGCGTAACGTCGAGCAGCAGCACGTCCTTCACCTCGCCCGTGAGCACACCGCCCTGAATGGCGGCGCCGATGGCCACGACCTCGTCGGGGTTGACCGAACGGTTCGGGGTCTTGCCGAAGAACTCCTCGACGATCTTCTGGATCGCGGGAATACGCGTCGAACCGCCCACGAGGATCACCTCGTTGATCTGCGAGGCGTCCAGACCCGCATCACGAAGCGCCAGCTTGCAAGGCTCGATGGTCTTGCGGATCAGGTGGTCGCACAGCTGCTCGAACTTGGCGCGCGTGAGCGTCATCACCAGGTGCTGCGGAATGCCGTTGACGGGCATGATATACGGCAGGTTGATCTCCGTGGTGGTCGAGGACGACAGTTCGATCTTCGCCTTCTCGGCGGCCTCCTTCAGACGCTGCAAGGCCATCGGGTCCTGACGCAGGTCGATCTGGTGCTCGGCCTTGAACGACTCGGCCATGTAGTCGATCAGCACGTGGTCGAAGTCATCGCCTCCGAGGTGCGTATCGCCGTTGGTGGACTTCACCTCGAAAACGCCGTCGCCCAGTTCGAGGATCGAAATATCGAACGTTCCGCCGCCCAGGTCGTACACGGCGATCTTCTGGTCGCTGGACTTCTTGTCGAGACCGTAGGCCAATGCGGCGGCCGTCGGCTCGTTGATGATGCGGCGGACCTTCAGACCGGCGATCTCGCCCGCCTCCTTCGTAGCCTGACGCTGCGAGTCGGAGAAGTAGGCCGGAACCGTGATCACGGCCTCCGAAACCTCCTGGCCCAGGTAATCCTCGGCCGTCTTCTTCATCTTCTGGAGGATGATGGCCGAAATCTCCTGCGGGGTATACTGACGTCCGTCGATGTCCACGCGCGGGGTGTTGTTGTCGCCCTTGACGATGGCATAGGGAGCGCGCGCGATGTCGGCCGAAACCTTGTCGTAGGTCTCGCCCATGAAACGCTTGATCGAAAAGACCGTGCGCTTGGGGTTGGTGATCGCCTGACGCTTCGCGGGGTCGCCGACCTTACGCTCGCCGTCGGCCGTGAAAGCCACGACCGAAGGGGTCGTGCGGTGTCCCTCGGAGTTGGGGATTACAACAGGCTCGTTGCCCTCCATCACTGCCACGCAGGAGTTCGTGGTTCCTAAATCAATACCGATAATCTTTGCCATAATAGTAATATGTTTTAATTGTTTATTTTTTCGGTTTCGTATCCGCCGGTCCGGGCTTTTTCCGACTCCGGCCGCCGGTTACGCCCTCGAACCGAACAAAGGTCGTGCCGATCGGCAATCCCTGCCAAATTGTCAGCCCGATGGCAGAAAAATGCCGTGCAACGTCATGGCGCACGGCATTTTGTCACCCGCCTGAAAAGCGGTTTTTGAGGGGCGCGGCGCACTCGGGGGTGTTCGCAGTCCGGCGACTTGCGTTTTTTGCCGCTTTCTGATCGGCAACTTATCGCGACTTTCGCCGGAGGAAGATATGTACTTTTTGGCCGCAAAAAGTACTGATCGCAGTCTGCGACTGGTGTTATTTGCCGCTTTTTGGTCAGCGGTTAACCGCGGTCTCCGCCCGCGGAAGCTTATGTACTTTTTGACCGCAAAAAGTACCAAAAACTCCCCGGCAGATGCCTTCGCCTACTTCGTCCCGGCTAACGTTCGAAACGGGCGCCTATTCGCGGGTTTGCAAGCAAACCGGCCCCGTTTCTTGCCACTTTTAGCCGGGACTTCGTTTCACAGCTTCGGCATCGGGCCGGAATCGTTCGCCGCGTTCCGCGGCGGGAAGGATGCGTCCGGGACAAGCAGGAAGCACAGAAGCCTACGATCGCCCCCAAGGGGGGGGGCTGGGGCGAACGAAACGGCAGCAAAAAACCCGCAGGTTGCCGGGCTGCAAACAACCCGCGCCGCTCAAACCCCGCCGCTCAGGCGGACGCTCCCAAGGGCTGGGGCGAACGAAAAGACTAAAAGGACCCGCCGTCGCCGGACTGCGAAGATCTTTGCCACCAAAAGACAGCGATACCCCGCGGGCGAGGACCGCCGAATGTTTCATGTACTCTCGGTGACAAAAGCACAAACAAAAAGGCCTGCAAAACGCAGGCCCTTCTTCCGGCGGATGCCGGACAAATCGCTATAACTCCGTTACTGCTCGCTCAAGATGCGCATTGCAACATCGAGAATCGTCGTATCGTCCAACGTAACGACACCCCCGTCCGGTCCCGGTTCGAAGTGCACGCCGACGCACTCCTTCGATTCGTGCTTGCCGCCGAAGTAATTGCGGACAGTGTCTACGTCGATTCCTAACTCATCTGCAATGCGCTGCGAGCTGCCGCTGGGCAACCGGTCCTTGATACGGCGCAACTCGTTAAATGTGATAATCATATCCGTTGAATTTTTGGTTGATGGTTCTACACAACTAAATTAATACAATTTTACGGAACTGCAAAATTTCTGCCTGAAAAAGTGTAATAAAAATGCAACGCGAAAGAAAAGAAGCGAAAGTCCCCTGTTCCAAAACAAAAGCCCCCGCCGAAGCGGGGACTTTTCAGATTTCACGGTGCATTCCGCACCGCCGGAAAAGCGGATCATTCGCCGTCAGGCTCGATGTAGATCTGGAAAATCAGCGGCGAGAAGGACGGAATGTCGGTATAGACCTCGGTCGTGGTTACGGTCTCGCCCGAATCGTAATTGCCGCCGTAGCCCCCGTAATAACCGCCGTAATAGCCGTAGTTGCCCAGACCGCCGTAGCCGTAGTAATCGTTGTAATAACCGCCGTAATAGCCGTTATTGCCGTAATACATCTGCGAATAGTTCAGGTAGTTCAGGTAATCGTAATAGCTCGACGTGTAGCCGTTCGAGGAGGTCGACGTACTCGAACCGCCGCTCTTGCCCGTCGTGCCGTAGGCATTGGTCGACGTGGTGACCAGCGTCGCCCACTGCCCGTATTTCAGATGCGGGACGATGTAATAGAACGCGGTTATCAGATCGGGATTCTGCACGTCGTACGAGTGCGCCGAACCGGTTTTGCGCACCTCGCCGTAGATGATCTGCTTCACCTCGTCGATGTTCGTGTCGAAGATGAACCCGTCGAGGAAACGGCCGATATACCAGATCTTGGCCGTGCCTTCCATGCCGACCGAATCGGCGTCGAGGTCCGCAACGCCCTTGTAGGCTTCGTAGTCGTCGCCCTCGCCGTGGAAACGCTTCACGAGCGCCTCGGCGATCTTCTTCTCCAGATCGGAGCCGTTGTAGGGTTCGAACCCGACGTTATACGGCTCGTTGCGTTCGCTGCCGACGGGAAACGAGAAGGTGAACCTGTCGCCGGCAAGTTCCTTGGCCGGGTCGTAGCGCACGTCGACATAGAGCTGCGCCACGGTATCGCAGGCGCTCACCCACCGCTCGGCACGGTTGTAGGGATGTTTCGCATCCTCGGGATCGGTCGGGCGTTTCTCCGAATCGTCCTCGCCGTCCTTGGTGAACATCACCATTCCGCCGTTGGCCTCGCAGAAGGCGTCCACCAAGGAGCCTTCGGCCTCCAGCGGGTTCTTCATCGTATCGCAGATCTCCATATCGACGATGAGCGGACGCTTGGCGCTCAAGTCGAACTGCCCCTCGTAGCCGCCGTCGCCCTCCACGCCGTTGCCGACGATGCGCGAGGGAAGGTAGAGCCGCACCCTGGAGCCTTCGCGCAGCAGGAACTCGGGATCGACTCCCTTGCCGGCGGCATAGTCCGGATCGAGGTGCAGCGTATTGCGCATGGCCAGGAAAGTGCCCTCCATCAGGCTCGTATTCTCCGTGCCGCAGTAGCGGTAGAAGGGAACGTAGTGGGTGTATTTGGTGAACGTGCCGAGCTGGCGGGCTTCATTGGCACGGCGCGTAAGCACGATGTTGCCGCTCAAATCGCGGCCCGAGAAGTCGAACTTCACCCAGCAGGCAGTGTCGTTCACCGGCTTGGCGTCGGGATTCCCGGCAGCGAGGATTTCGACGTAATAGCCGCCTTCGGGCTGGTAATTTTTCAGCAGCTCCCGGCGGTTCTGCGTCATCCACGCCTCAAGGGCCTGGTTCTCGAATTTGTCATACGACTCGGTCTGCTCCTTGGCGCAGGATGTCAGCAGCATGATGCCGGCTGCCGAGAGGTAGAGAAAACGGGTGATCAACTTCATATCTTGTTATACAATTCTATAAATTCGGTGTTCTGTCTATTCGTCGTACTCCACGCTTTCGACCGTGAAAAACCAAGCGACGGGGCTTTCCTTCGGAATCGTGCTCACATATTTGTCCCCGTAAGCCATATTGTAGGTCATGTAGGCTTCGACGACGTCGCCTTCGCGACAACCAAGTAACGCATGCCGCAGCCCGTTTAGTATGTCGCCGCGCATATCGAGCGTCAGCGGTTCGAACGACCACGCTCCGGGCGTCAGCCCCATGTCCTCGTAGGCCTGCTGCAAGGCGGGATCGTTCGAGTAGAACGGAAAGGTCGAATCGGTGATGTTCGAGAAGGCGAAGACGTAGGCCCGGAAGGTGATGGTCGCTTTCGCGGCGGCGGTGACCTCCGGAAGCTCGCTCCGCCCGTCCCGGTAGAAATTGTCGATATACCGGTAAACCGTGCTGCCCGACATGGTGTAGAACCGCTGCTGGCTCCCGGTCTCGACCTGCGACTCCGGGATCAGCGCCGGGGAGTGCGTCCTCTCAAGATACGAGACGATCTTCTGGCGCTGTTCGGGAAGGATGTCCTCCTCCTCCGAGCAACCGCAGAACAGCAGGGGCAGGGCGAAAATCAATGTGGCGAATATTCGTTTCATCGGCATATAATCGTGCAAATTTACAAAAACAATCCGATTTACGAACAAGAAACGTAAAAAATCGCCCGCTTTGCATGCGGGCGTACTTGAAAAGATCAGAAAAACCGGCTATCCCTTTTTCCGGTAATAGTCCTTGTGCGGGTCCTTGAGACGCTGCAACCTGCGCTGCTTCCACACGATAACGATGGCTGTCAGCACAATAGCCGCGACAAAGAAGCCGAACAGAATCAAAATGAATCCAAGCGGAATGTCTTCCATGAGAGACGAATTAAAAATGAGGCGTTTTGTTAGGCGACGCAAATATAAGACAAAATAGATCCAAAACAAAATGCCGGGAGACTTTCAGACCTATTTTCCAAAAGTTTACGGTTTCCGACCACACATGCGGCATATCCGCACTTCCGGAATGGCGGATTCAGAGTTTTTTCAACGCCATTCGGATCAGCTCCTCGACCGGAGCCGCGGGAGATTCGCGCAGAACGCCCCGCAGAACCTTCTCGGCCGGGGCGCGGGCGAAGCCCAGCATGGACAGCGCCGCAAGGGCCTCGTCGAAGCTCCCGCCCGCCCCGGGCTGCGCCCCTCCGTCGTCGGCGCCCGGCGCCATGAGCTTGCCACTCAACTCGACGATGATCTTCTGCGCCGTCTTGAGGCCCAGCCCCTTGACGTTTTTCAGCAGCACGGCGTTGCCCGCCGTGATGATTCCCTGCAACTCGCGCGGCGAATAAGTCGAAAGGATCATCCGCGCCGTGTTGCCGCCCACGCCCGAAACGCTGATCAGCAGGCGGAACAACTCGCGCTCGGCTTTGGTCGAGAAGCCGTAGAGCAGCTGCGCATCCTCGCGCACGACGTAATGGACGTAGAGCCGGGTCTCGGTCTCGTGTTCGATCGCGGAGTAGGTTTCGAGCGAAATATGGAGGTAGTAGCCCACCCCGCCGACGTCGATAACTGCGTAAGCGGGAGCCACTTCGGCGACTGTGCCCTTGATGTATTCGTACATGTGTTTCAAATTTTGCTGCGGGTTGGGCAAAAGTAAAGATTTTTTTTTACCTTTGTGTCTCAAATGCTGAATAATTAACTAAACAAACCAAAAAACGATATGAAAAAAACTCTCTTTCCGGCGCTGGCTGCGGCTCTCGTCCTCGCGGCCTGCGGCACGAAGACCACCGGGCAGGCCGAAGTTGCGGCCGAGGCGGCGGCGCAGCAGGTTGTTTCGAGCGACATCGCATACGTTCAGGTCGAAGCCGTGCTGGCCCAGTGCGACCTCTACAAGAACGAAGGCGTAGCGCTTCAGGAGAAGACCGAGAAGGCGCAGAAGAGCTGGGCGCAGCGCGAACAGAACCTCCAGGCCGAAGCCGCCCAGTTGCAGCAGAAGTACGAAAAGGGACTGATCACCTCGCGCGACGCGCAGGCACAGCAGGAGAGCATCCAGAAGAAGGTGGCCTCCTACCAGAGCAACGCCCAGAAGGAGGCCCAGACGCTCGACGAGGAGAACTACGTGTTCACCAACCGCGCCCAGGACCTGCTGCACCGCGCCGTGCAGGAGATCAACAGCGGCAAGAAGTACAAACTGATCCTCAACGCCTCGGCGCTGATCGACGCGGACACGACGCTCAACATCACCCCCGCCGTGCTGGCGAAGGTCAACGAGCTGTATGCCGCCGACAAAAAGGCCGAGAAGAAGTAGCCCCGCCCGCGAAAAACAAAAAAACCGGCTTCCCCGTACGGCGGAAGTCGGTATTTTTTATATCTTGGGCGTCGTAACGACACTGTCGGAAAGTCGCGGCGTTTTGCCGAATCGCATGCGGTCCGGTTTTGCAGCGGCCCAACTTTTTCGTATCTTTGTGCGATAACTGAAACCTGATAAATTTTCTGATACACGATGGGATTCGTTCCGTTCACATTCGTCGACCTGATAGACATCATTCTGGTGGCCGTGATCATGTACTGGATTTACCGCATGACCAAGGGAACCAATGCGCCGTACATTCTCTCGGGAATCATCGCCGTCTACCTGCTGTGGGTGGTCGTCCGGGCGCTGAACATGGAGCTGCTGTCGACGATCCTCGGACAGCTGATCTCGGTGGGAGCCATCGCGCTGATCATCGTCTTCCAGCCCGAACTGCGGCGCTTCCTGCAGATGATCGGCATGCGCCAGAAACATTTCAACTTCATCACCCGCATCTTCTCGACGGGCGAGGACACCGTGCAGACCAACGTCGTGCCGATCGTCACGGCCTGCCGCGAGATGTCCGAGACGAAGACCGGGGCGCTCATCGTCATCGGTCAGCAGAGCGACCTGCGGCTGATCGCCGAAGGCGGCATCGCCCTCGACGCCAAGGTGTCGACATCGCTGATCAAGAACATCTTCTTCAAGAACGCCCCGCTGCACGACGGCGCGGCGCTGATCGAGGGCGACCGGATCGTGGCGGCCAAGTGCATCCTCCCGGTGACGCAGAGCGACGTGCCCAAGTCGTTCGGCACGCGGCACCGCGCGGCGATCGGCATGAGCGAGATTTCGGACGCCATCATCGTCGTCGTCTCGGAGGAGACGGGCGACATCTCGATCGCACAGGGCGGCGAAATCCGTCTGAACATCGACCCCGTGCGGTTGCAGCAGACCCTGCAACGCTACCTGACGATCAACACGCGCAAACGCTCGAAAAAGGAGGTCGCCGAATAAGCGGCGCCGGATTCAGGGGCGGCAGAAGGTTTCCGGACCGGCCATTCCGTTCCGCGCTTCCGCAACACTCCCCGAACACCCAAAACAAGCAAGTATGCTTTACCCGTCCCGAACGGCCCGCCTCGCACTGCGCGCATGGCGGGAGGAAGACCAGCCGGCTTTCGCCGCCATGAACGCCGACGAGCGGGTCATGGAGTATTTCCCCGCGACGCTCACCGCCGAAGAGTCGGCCGACCTGCTCGACCGCATCCGCGACGAGTTTTCGACCGAAGGATTCGGTCCGTATGCCGTCGAACGTCTTTCGGACGGAGAGCTGCTGGGATTCACCGGACTGCACCGCGTGACGTTCTCCGGCGGGCTGGAGGGCCAGGTCGAGATACTCTGGCGGCTGCGGCACGACGCCTGGGGCCAGGGTTACGCCACCGAGGCGGCCCGGGCATGCATCGCACACGCCGCGAAACTCGGCATTCCGGAACTGGTCGCCTTCACGTTCGTCGGAAACGGGCGTTCCCGGCGCGTGATGCAGAAGCTCGGCATGACGTGCGTCGGAGAGTTCGACCACCCCGCCCTGCCCGAGGGGCATCCCCTGCGCAGGCACGCCCTCTATCGCATCCGGACCGAACAATGAAAAAGTCCGCGACCTGTCAGAGGGCGCGGACTTCTCCTTTCCGGCTGCGGAATCATTTCAACTCGAATTCCACCGTGCCGCGAATATCGTCCGACGCGGCGCCCACATAGGCCGTGAACGCGCCCGGCTCGGCCACCCACGCACCCTTTGCGTCGTCGTAGTACTGCAACATCCCGGGGGTGATCTCGAAAGTCACGGTCCGCGTCTGCCCGGGATTCAGCGAAACTTTCTGAAAACCTTTCAGCTCCTTCACGGGACGCGGCAGCGACGACTGCTCGTCGCCGATGTAAAGCTGCACGACCTCGGCGCCCGCACGGTCGCCCGTGTTGGTCACGTCGGCCGAAATACGGATGCTGCCGTTCGGGGCGAGCGTCGTACGGTCGGCCTTCACGTTGCCGACGGCGAAGGCGGTGTAGCTCAACCCGTGGCCGAAGGCGAACAGCGGCTTGAGCTGCTCCTTGTCGTGCCAGCGGTAACCGACGAAGATGCTCTCGTTATACTTCACCTTGTCCGAGCCCGGGTATTCGCCCAGCGCATGCGCGCCGTTGTCCTCCAGCCGCACGGGGAACGTGAAGGGCAGCTTGCCCGAAGGGTTCACCGCACCGAACACCACGTCGGCAAGCGCATTGCCCGCCTCGGAACCCGAGAACCACGCCTCCAGCACCGCCGGAACACGGTCGATCCACGGCATCGCCACGGCGTTGCCCGAGACGATCACCACCGCCAGATTGGGATTGGCTTCAGCCAGCGCCCCGATCACTTTGTCCTGCGCATACGGCAGGCCGTATTGCAGGCGGTCGTCGCCTTCGCAGTCCTGGTGGTTGCTCTTGTTCAGCCCCCCGACGAAGATCACCGCGTCGGCCTTGCGGGCCGCGGCCGCGGCATCGGCGATCAGCTGCGCCTCGGAACGGCTCTCGCTCAAATCCTGCCCGGTCTTCACCCCGTTGTAGTCGCCCGTCACGTCGCCGACGTAGCCGCGTTCGTAGATCACCTCGGCTTTGCCGGCCGCAGCGGCGCGGATGCCTTCGAGCGGCGTATATTCGTGCCGCACCTTGAGCGACGAGGAGCCGCCGCCCACGGTCATCATCTTGATCGCATTCTCGCCCACGACGGCGATGGTTTTCGCACGCCCGAGGTCGATGGGCAGCACCCCGCCCTCGTTTTTCAGCAGCACCATGCCCTCGCCGGCGATACGGCGCGCAGCGGCCAGATGTTCGGGCGAATTGAGCGACCCGAACGGTTTGCGGGTGTTCATCGCCGTGCGGAAAATCAGCCGCAGCACCCGGCGCGCCTTGTCGTCGAGCGTCGCCGTCGAAGCCTCGCCCTTGCGGAGCATATCGAGGTAGGGGGCGGCGAGGTAATAGTTGTCGTAGGCGTTGCTGGCACCCCAGCTCAAACCGTCGGTCCACGAACCGAACTCCATGTCGAGACCGTTCTCGGCGGCCTGCTTCGTGTCGTGCGTGCCGCCCCAGTCGGAGACGACCACGCCGTCAAAGGCCCAGTCGCGTTTCAGAATGTCGTTCAGCAGGTAGCGGTTGTGGCAGCAATGCTCTCCCTTGTATTTATTGTAGGCGCCCATGACGGCCCATGCGCCGCCCTCCTGAACGGCGGCTTTAAACGCCGGGAGGTAGATCTCGTTCAACGCACGGTCGTCGACCTCGACGTCGATGCCGTGACGGTGGGCCTCCTGGTTATTGAGTGCGAAATGTTTCACGCAGGCGGCAACGCCGTTCTTCTGCACCTCCTCGATGTAGGGAACGACCATCCGCGAGGAGAGGTAGGGATCCTCGCCCATGTACTCGAAATTGCGGCCGTTGAGCGGCGTGCGGTAGATGTTCACGCCGGGTCCCAGCAGGATGTCCTTCTCGCGGTAGCGCGCCTCCTCGCCGATGGATTTGCCATACAGCGCCGACATTTCGGGATTCCACGTCGCGGCAAGGCACGTCAGCGCCGGGAAAGCCGTGCAGGAGTCGTTCGTCCAGCCGGCCTGGTCCCATTCGTCCCACAGGACCTCGGGGCGGATGCCGTGAGGGCCGTCGGTGCACCACACCTCGGGAATGCCCAGGCGCGGAACGCCCGCCGACGAGAATTTCGACTGCGCATGCAGGATGGCGACCTTCTCTTCGAGGGTCATGCGCGAAAGGGCGTCTTCGACCCGCTTTTCGATCGGCTGCGACTCGTCGAGGTAGACGGCGACGCTGCCCTGCGGCCCCGGCCCGCCTCCGCAGGCGACCGCCGCCAGGGCGCACAGCCCGGCGAGACTCTTCAACAGAATTTTATTTTTCATGTCTGGAATGGATTAGTGCATATTTACAAACGGAGTGCACAGTCGAGAGGCCGCGCACTCCGTTTGCAAAATTAACGATTATTTCTTAACCAGCGACAAAACGGGGTTGTCTTTTCCCGCCGTCACGTCGAGTGTCAGACGATAGGTCGCGCCCTCCTCAAGGGTGACTCCCGAGGCGATCTCGATGTTGCCGTCCCCGGCGATCGAGAAGAACGCCTCGGCGCCCGGCGCCAGCATGAAGGCTCCCAGACCGTCCCAGCCGCGGTTCCGGAAGAACTTGCCGCTCCAGCCGCTTACGCGGAAACGCTGTCCGAGGGTCGTGCTGCCTTCCAGACCCGCCTGGGCCGTCATCGTGTAGATGCCGGGAGCGGATTCGGGCACGCAGACGCCCTTTTCGGTGGTCCAGCCCGGTTCGTTCACGGCCGTGGGGCGAACCGATGCCGTAGCCGATGAAATAGACCGCCCCGTGACCGTCGTCGCTCAACGTGGCAAGCCCCGAACCGTCGGCGTTGAGCACCAGCGCATCAATCACCCGGGTCGCCAGATTGGCCGTGATGCGGTATTTGCCCGTGACGGGGACCAGCTTGACGCTCGTCGCGGAGGCCGCCTCGAAGAAGTCGGGATTGATCCACGCCGGCGTGAAGGCGTCGGCGCCGCCCAGCGTCAGCGTCTGGCCCTGCGTCAGGTCGAGGTCCAGCTGGTAGTTGTCCACGTCGAGCTGGGCCATCGGCGTTCCGTTGACGGTGATGTCGGCGGGCGGAAGCTCCTGCTCGCCCACTTTCTCGACGGTCAGCACCGCGGCCATCGTGCCGCCTGAAACGTCGATCGTGAAGCGGTAGATACCGCCCAAGTCGAGCGTCTTGCCCTCCACCAGGCCCAGGTTGCCCGAATCGCTGATCTTCACCAAATCGCTCGCGGTCGAAATGTCCTTGCCGCCGAATTCCCCGCCCCAGGTCTTCTGGTGGAAGAACTTGAAGTCGAACGAAGAGGCGTTGAGCGAGATTCCCGCAACGAGCGTCAGCTGGTACTTCTTGTCGGCGACGCGCGCCAGACACAAGCCCCCGTCCTCGGGACTCCAGCTGGCGGCGTTTTTCAGCGTCGGCTTGCCGACCTCCGTGCCGCCGATGGCCCAGATGGCTCCCGAACCGTCGTCGTTGAGCGTGGCAAGCTCCGTCGCCGACTTCATGGCCTCGATCTTCAGGTAGCGGTGCTTGAAATTGGCCGTCACCTTGTACATGCCCGTCATCGGCAGGAAGGTCAGCGTCTCGGGATCGGAAACATCGGCGCGTTCGAAGAAGTCGCGGTCCACATCCCAGTCGGCGAAGTCCGAAACGCCCGTCAGCGTGTAGGTCCGGCCCTCGGTCAGCGTGGTGACGATGCTGTAATTGTCATTGTCGACCATCGTCATCTCCGTCTCGCCGAAGAGCAGTTTGATGAAGGGAGAACCCTCGAAGGTCAGCAGGTTGAAGGTGATCGTGAACTCCCCGGCATTCGAATTGGCGAAGGGAATGGCGTCGGTGGAATCGGAGACGATGCCGCCGGCCCCGGAATCGTAGCCGAAGGTCACCACCGAGCCAGCGGCGTCGAGTTCGGGCGTCGCGATGTAGCCCTGCGGCTTCTGCGGGAACTCGTCCGTCACGGCGTATTCGTAGTCGTTACCCGTAGGCTCCATGCGGTACTCCGCGTCATCGAGGAAGAACGTCAGGTAGGCGGGCTTGGGACGCGATACGGCGAGCGGCCGGTCGACGGTCGTCGTTCCGAAGCGCACGTTCTGCCCCACGAAGCGCAGCGTGGCCTCGCCGTCGGGAATGTTCTTGTAGAAGGGAAGCGTCACAGCCCCCGTGTAGGTTCCGTCGCTTTTGGTGCGGATCACCTCCTCGGCGACCATCTCGTCGTCGAAGAATACCTGCGCCTTGAGCGTCGAGAGCGCATAGCGGTCGGTCATCGTCACCTCGAAGTCGACCTTGCCGCCGTAGACGCCCGACGCATCGGCCGAAACGACGGTCATCTCGGGACCGACGTCGGTGGTGAGCAGTTCGGGATCGTCCTTGCACGCCGTCGTCGAGGCAGCGACGAGCAGCGACAGTGCGATGTATTTCAGCGTTTTCATGTTCTGCGAATTTTAAAGGTTAGTTTTCGGCTCCGGCGCCCCAGCGGAACGAGGCGATCGACTTGGCCGGGATGGTGTATTTGAACGAACGGTCGGCGTTTTCATACACGGCGACGGTCTGTTCGCCGGCGCTCCTGTTGAGCGCCACGAAGGCTTTCGATCCGTCGGGATTCCGGAAGGCCAGGTAGGTCAGCCCCGACGCCGTGTAACCCGACGCGCCGATGCGCACGGCACCCGGCCGGATGACCTTGGCGCACTGGGCCAGGTCGTAATAGTGGCTGTTGTACTTGAGCGTCTTGTAATCCGACGAACTAATCTCGATGGCCCCGTAGCAGGTCGTACAGCCTCCGGGGCGGTTCGGAGCGCCCTTGTCGTCGAGCATCAGGTTCCACAGCAGAACCCCTTTGCCGTAGCGGCTCAGCGTCCCCAGGAAGATCGACTCGAAGTCGTCGATCACGCAGCTCTCGAAATTGTAGTTCCACGTGCCGATCGAAGCCTCGGTGAAGTAGATCGTCTTGTCGGGTGCGGCGGCGCGGATGTTGTCCAGCTCGCTCACGCTGCCCCCGTAGTTGTGCCAGGCCGAGCCATCGACCCACTGCGCCGCATCGGCGTCGGCGTAGATGTTGAGCGGGTAGTTCTGCTGGCCAGCGACGTTGTCGTAGTTGTAGTTGTGGTCGTAGCAGAGAATCTTGGTGTCGATGCCCGCCTTGCGGAATGCCGGGCCGAGCTTCTTGACGAAGGCCAGCTGGTCCTCCCACGGCATGTAGAGCGACATCGAATTGCCCTTGTTCAGCGGCTCGTTCTGCATCGTGATGGCGTAGATCGGGAAGCCGTTCTCCTCCATCTCGGTCACCCACTGCACGAAATACTCGGCGTAATCGTCGTAATAGGCGGGATTGAGACGACCGCCGGTCCACGAATCGTAGGGTTTCGAGGGGTCGGCGACCGTGCCCTTCATCCATTTGGGGCACGACCACGGCGAACCCATGATCCTGATTTCGGGATTGATCTCCAGAATCTCTTTCAGCACCGGAAAGATGCCCTCCTTCTCCACGGCGGGAATGGCGAAGAACTCGATGCCCTCCCGGTCGCAGCAGGTGTATTCGCCCATCGAGAAGTCCGAGCCGCCGATATGCACGCGGATAAAGCTGAAACCGGCTCCGGTTTCGGGGTCGAAGCACTTCCGGAGGATCGCCGTGCGGTCGGCCTGCGACATTTGCAGCAGGTTGTAGCACGTAGCGCCGGTGATGGCCGGGCCGAAACCGTCGACGGTCTGGTAGGTCGTCGAGGGGTCGATCGTGACCCGGTAGGGCGACATCGAGACCTTCGAGTAGTCGAGTCCCTCCTCCGTGAACAGGCGGTTGCCGTCGGCCGAGGTGACGTAGGCGAGAACATCGCCCGTCACGGGCGAGGGATCGGGGCCAGGACCGGGAGCCGGCGTGTCGCCGTCGTTCCCGCTGGAACAGCATACGGCTCCGGCGAGCAGCAGCGGGCAGGTCAGCAGGCGCAGGTTGTTATTGATCGTGAATTTCATGGCAGAATCGCAATTTTAAGGTTAATAGCCCAGGTTTTGTTCGATGTTGGTGTTATCCTCCAGCACTGAAGTCGGCACCGGCATCAGCACGCGGTTGTCGTTCATCGCGCGGCGGGTCTGGAAGTAGGAGTCGTAGGACGCCGAGCCCTTGATGTTGACGCCGTCGCAGATTTCGAACAGTTTCGAATAGTCGTCGCCGTAACGCATCAGGTCGAACCAGCGGAAGCCCTCCATGGCCAGTTCCAGACGGCGTTCGTGGAGCACGGCTTCGCGCATCAGGTCGGCCGACGCGCGCTGCGCCGCAGTCAGCTTGCCAATGCCGGCGCGGCCGCGGATCTCGTCCACGATGTCGGCGGCGCCTCCCGGATCGTCCGTATTGGCCAGCGCTTCGGCATGCAGGAGCCGGATCTCGGCCAGACGCATCAGGTAAACCGGGGTCACGTTGGTCGGGAACTTGTGCATGAAAGCGTATTCGTCGCTCGGATAGTGGTACGACCAGCCGCATTCGTCGTAGACGACCGACGCATTCTTGCGCTCGGTGTCGCCCTCGGCGTCGTAAGCCTTCGTCAGGTTACGCGACGGCGTGCACCACTTGGCCCACGAGAAACTGTCGCCCGGGACATAGGCGTTGCGGTGGAACATCATCCACATCCACGAACCCGAGGTCTGGCTGGTCCACTGCACCTCGAAAATCGACTCGCGGGTGTTCATCGCAGCCATGCCCGTATCGCCGGTGGTGTAGGCCCACAGGTCGCCGTACTTGTCGCAAAGGCTGTACCCCATCCCTTCGACCGCTTCGCAGGCCGAGACGACCTTCGACCAGTCGCGGAACTCGCGCATGGAGTAGAAACGGGCCATCAGACCGTAGGCGAAGCCCTTGGTGATGCGGAATTTGTTCGAAGCGTCCATGTCGGGGGCGTATTTGCAGGCATACTCCTCGATGTCCTTGACGATCTGCTCGCCGACGGTCTGCTTCGACACGCGGGCCGGGAAATAGAGCGGATAGACCTCCTCGACGTTCCCGGCATTGATGGCGGGCGGGATTTCGGTCAGCATCGGGATTTCTCCGAAAAGCTGCATCATGTTCATCCAGATATAGGCGCGCCAGCAGAGCGCTTCGGAGAGCCACTCCTGGTACTCCTTGTCGGTGAGCGACGGATCGTTCTCCTTCACCAGATCGATGTTGCAGATGACCTGGTTGGCATAGTCCACGGCGTTCATCGAGTAGTTCCACAGGTTCGAGGCGAACTCGTTGTCGCTGTCGATGTGGTTCGACTCGACGCTGACGACCTTCGTCTCGGCCATGTTGCCGCCGTAGGCATTGTCGGCGCGCGCCTCGGCGAGCGTGATCAGCTGATACCAATAGGTCTGGAGGTCGCCCTTCATGTAGTTGTACATGGCCGTAAGCTGGCCTTCGAGCAGTTCGCGGGTGTTGATGGCCGTCTCGCTGTCGCCCGTGCCGGAGGTGTTGTTCTCGGCATACATCGTCTCGGGGAATTTCTCAAGGCTGCACGACGTGGTGGCAACCCCCAGCGAGAGGCCCGCGGCAATTAAAAATATCTTTTTCATAATCGGTTCTTTTTTCAGCGGTTAGAAAGTAAGATTCAGACCCACGACGACCGTGCGCACGTTGGGATAGGTTCCCCAGTCGATGCCCATTTGCGTGGCGCTTTCCGACTGGCTCACCTCGGGATCGTAGCCCGAATAGCCGGTCCAGGTGATGAAGTTCTGGAGCGAAATGTAAGGCTGGATGCGCGTGATGTTGATGCGCTTGAGCTTCGGCGAGGTGATGTCGTACGACAGGGTGATGTTCTTCACCTTGAGGTAGGAGCCGTCCTCGACCCAGTAGGACGAATTCTTCACGTTCCAGGCGGGGTTGTCCGAGCGGAACACGTCGGTCTGCTGGCCCGGAATGCGCCAGCGCCGCAGGACCGTGGTGGTCTGGTTGTTGGCCGAGGCCATGCCCTCGGTCTCGATGCGCGAGGCGTTGAAGATGTCGTTGCCGTAGGAACCCGTGATCAGAATGTTCAGGTTAAGCCCCTTCCACGAGAAGTTGTTGGTCATGCCGAAGGTGAACTTGGGATTGGCGTTGCCGATCCAGGTCTTGTCCAGCGGCGTGATCTCGCCGTCGCCGTTGCGGTCCTCGTAAACCAGGTCGCCCGTCTCGGGATCGACCCCCTTGGAGACATAGCCCCAGAACATCGAAAGCGGGTGGCCCGGGGTCATGCGCACGACGTTGTCGTTGGTCGCGTCGGAGGTCGTGGCGTAGTAGTAGACCTGCTTCAGGTTGAGTTTTTCGACCTTGTTGCGGTTGAGCGAAACGTTCAGGTCGGTCGACCAGTTGAAATCCTTCCGGGCGATGTTGACCGACGAAAGGGTGATCTCGAAGCCCTGGTTCGACATCTCGCCGTCGTTGCGCGTGATGTTGGGATAGGGCGAGGGCAGAGGCACGCTCATCAGCATGTCCTTGGTGTACTTGTAGTAATAGTCGAGCGAGAGGCTCAAACGGTTGTTCAGCAGCGCGAAATCGAGTCCGACGTTGGTCTGCGAAGAGGTCTCCCACGTAAGGTCCTCGTTCTTGATGTTGCTGCGACCGCCGACCGTCGGCACGGCCTGCGCGTTCTCGGTCAGCGTCCAGTCGTAGTAGTTGGTGCTGTACTGCTGCATCCAGCCGTACTCCGCCAGACCCGCCTGGTTACCGGTCTGTCCCCAGCCGGCGCGCAGTTTCAGGTCGTTGATCCACGACACGTCGCGCAGGAACTTCTCGCCCGAGATGCGCCACGCGGCCGAGAACGAGGGGAAGTAACCCCAGCGGTGGCCGGGAGCCAGCTTCGAGGAACCGTCGGCGCGGAAATTGGCCGTCACGAGGTACTTGCTGTCGTAGTTGTACGACACGCGCGCCAGATAGGACATGATCGACCACTCCGATTTGCCGTAGCTCTGGCCGCGGACGCCGCCGTTGTTACCGCCGTTCAGGTTGGGAATGGCGTTGTTGTTGGTCGAGGAGAAATAGGAGCGCGAGCCGCTCAACTGCTCCCACACGGAGGTCGTGGCCGACGTGCCGGCCATCACTTCGAGGCTGTGGCGGTCGAACGACTTGTTCCAGGTCAGGATGTTGTCGTAAATCATGCGCATATCGTCGGAACGGGTGTCCGAGGCGGTTCCGTGCTGCGTCCGTCCGTAGGAGGTGCGGATCGGGTCGAGGAACGACGACGAGTGGACCCAGCGGCGGTCCATCGAAACCGTCGACTTGAAGGTCAGATCCTTGGCCAGGTAGAACGTCAGGCCGCCGGAGAGCAGCAGGCGGTCGGTGACATCCTGGTTGTAATCCGTGCGGGCCATGTTCTCACGCGGCGAGGTGAGGTTGGCGCCGTAAAAATTATTGTAGAACTGCTGGGGATTCTCGGGGTCCCAGATCGGCGCGTAGGTCGGGGTCGTGATGACCGACACCACCACGCCGGCGCGGTTGGCGCCCTGACCCGAGATGATCGTGCCCTTGGTGGTGTAGTGCGAGAAAGTCGTCGAGGCGTTGGCCGAAACCCATTTGAAAATCTTCTTGTCGAAGCTGGCCTTCACGTTGTAACGGTCCGAAGAGGTGGTGTTGATGATGCCCTTTTCGTTGGTGTAGCCGCCGCCGAGGTAATAGGACGAGTTTTCATCGCCGTTGGAGACCGAGAACTGGTAGTTCTGGTTGACGCCCGTCGAGTAGGTTTCGTCGAACCAGTCGGTCCGGTCGGTCAGATCGGCCGGAAGCCCCGACACGGCGCCGTTCTCCTCCATCAGGTCGCGGTACTGCCGGGCATTGAGCACGTCGTAGCTCTTGGTCACCTTCGAAATGCCGACGAAGGTCGAGAACGAAATCTCGGGGCCCCGTTTCCGGCTGCCCTGCTTGGTGGTGATGAGCACCACGCCGTTGGCGGCGCGCGAACCGTAGATGGCGGCCGACGAGGCGTCCTTCAGCACCTGCATCGACTCGATTTCGTTGGGAGAGAGGTAAGCGATGGCGTAGTTTCCTTCGCCCACGGGAACGCCGTCGACCACATAGAGCGGGTCGTTGCTCGACGAGATGGACGAAGCGCCGCGGACGCGGACCACCATGCCCTGTCCGGGCGAGCCGTTGGGCTGGATGACCTGCACGCCGGCGGCTTTGCCCTGAAGGGCGCCCGAGGCCGAGGTGATCGGGCGGCGGGCCAGGTCGTCGGTCTTGACGACCGAAACGGCCGTCGTGAGGTCCTTCTGCTTGACCGTACCGTAACCGATCGCCACCACGGCGTCGAGGGCCACGGCGTCTTCGGCGAGTTTCACGTCGATCTTCGTGCGGCCGTTCACGGCGACCGTCTGCGAAACGAATCCGAGCGACTGGAAAATCAGGTTAGCAGAATTCCCCCCCCCTCGCAGTTTGAGGGAATAAGAGCCGTCCACGCCCGTCGTAGCGCCGTTCGTAGTTCCCTGCTCGATGATCGTGGCTCCGATAACGGGCTGTCCCGACTGGTCGGTGACCGTTCCCGTCACTGTCGGCGCCGACTGGGCGAAGGCCGCCGGCGCAAAGACGATCAGCATCGCCGTCAGTGCCAGCATCCACCCTCTCCGGCAGTCCGCTTGCAGTTTCTTGCAAAAATGTGCCATAGGAATTTAAGGTTTTTAAGTTTTAAGTTAATATTATAAATAGGTAAGGCGCAGTTCTTAAAAAATCGACACTTCATCGCCTTATTTCCGCTTAAATAAAAGTAACTATCCTCCGCGACATGAAAAAAATTTAAACAGCAAATTGTAAACTCAAAACCCGTTTATAAAAATATACCTACTTGATATTCAATATATTAATTATTTGACGACTGCAAAAAAAAGTAGATTGATCGGAATTTTCACAACCGCCTCGGAAGCCCGGAAACGGCATATAATAAAATATTTTAAATAAATCCGGCTCCCGGAGCACGTTCCGTTCGCCGGGCCGGCCGCCCGTCCTGCCGGGAAAAACGGCCGGACGGTCCGACCGGCGGAAAGCGCGCCGCCCGGTATTGATTTTCCCGGGATTATTCCTATCTTTGGTGCCGTAACGACACTTTTATCAGCCGGAAAGTACCGCACCGTACCCGATTCGGTCTTGGAACCATCCGTCCTTTTTCCGATCTTTGTCAGGAACAAACCGTGAACCGTCCGCACATGAGAAACCTTCTGTCAACCGTACTGCTGCTCGCCGCAACGCTCGCCGCCTCGGCACAAAACGACCTGAAAAGCGTGCTTTCACAGCTCGACGCCACCCTTTCGCACCGGGACTCCTACATCGCCGGACGCGAACAGCGGATCGAATCGCTGAAAAACATCCTCCGGAAATCGGATTTCTCGGACGCCCAGCGCTACATCCTCAACCAGCAGCTGATCGACGAATACACCCCTTACCAGGCCGATTCGACCATCGACTACCTCTACCGCAACATCGCCCTGGCGACGCGCATGAACGACGCGGGGCACCTCAACGAGAGCCGTATCCAGCTGGCATACCTGTACAGTTCGGCGGGTATCTACCTCGAAGCGGCGAACATGCTGAAACTGGTCGACACCACGGCGCTGGACCGCAGGCAGCTGGTCGACTACTACATCGCCCGCCACAAACTCAACGACGAACTCCAGCTCTACTCCCACGACTCGGCGCAGGGACACGAATCGTGGCGGCTTACGGTGATCTACGCCCAGCTGATCGTGGAGAACACCGAACCGGAGTCGGTCACGCACCTCAACTTCCGGCTCCGCCAGGCGATCGGCGCCCGCGACTACCCGCAGGCCGTGGAGATTTCCGAACGGCTGTGCAGCGCCCTGCAACCCCTTTCGCGCGAATATGCCGAGGCGTCGTACATGCGCGCCCTCGTGGCGGACCTGATGGACGACACGCCCACGGCGCAGGTGTGGTTCGCACGCTCGGCGATGACCGACATCCAGCTGGCGATCCGCGACAACGCCGCACTGAAAAGCCTCGCCAACACGCTGCTCGACGACGACAACATCCAGCGCGCCATGCGCTACATGCGGATCGTGATGGACGACGCACGGTTCTTCAATTCGCGGCTCCGCCCGTGGCAGGACGCACTGGCGCTGCACGTCATCGAAGAGGCCTACCGGGTCCGGCGGCAGCGGATGGACGCCATGTACAACATCTTCGTCGTGTCGATCGGCTGCTTCATGCTGCTGGCCCTCGGGGGCGTGGTCTTCGTCCTGCGGCAGAACCGCAAGCTGAACCTTGCGCGGCTCGAATTGCAGCAGGCCAACAACCGGCTCAACATCTCGAACAAAGACCTCCAGCACATCAACAAGCGACTGGCAGGACTGAACAGCCAGATTTCAGAGGCCAACGAAGTGAAGGAGGAGTATATCGGCATCTTCCTGACGATGTGCTCGGAGTACATCGACAAGATCATCGACTCGCGCCGCCACGTACGCCGCCTGCTGCGCGACGGCCGCGTCGACGAACTGCGGAAGGAGTACTCCCCGACCGACGGCGACAGCCGCGAACTGGAGGAGTTTTACCGCAACTTCGACACGACGTTCCTGCAACTCTACCCCACGTTCATCGAGGATTTCAACTCCCTGCTGGACAAGGAGGCGCGCATCGAGCCGAAAAAGGGCGAGCTGCTGACGACCGAGCTGCGCATCTTCGCGCTGATCCGGCTGGGCATCAACGACTCGTCGAAAATCGCCGCGCTGCTGCGTTACTCCGTGAGCACGATCTACAACTACCGGTCGAAGATCAAGGGGCACACGCTCGTCTCGCGCGACGATTTCGAGGAGCGGATCAAGACCATCGGGGCTTTCAGTCCGCAGCATCTCTGACCGTTTTCGCCCAAGGGGGGGGGCTCCACCGCGAGCGAGTCACAGCCGCACAAAAAAACCCCGCAGAGCAACCCGCGCGGTTAAACAAAAAAAAAATCGGAGGGGAACGGGCCGCGCGCAAAACACGGGCGGGAATTCACCGTCCCGTTCCGGGAGGCAAACAACCTCGGAATTTCCATTGCAAGGCGCCCCTCCGGGGTCTCTGCTGCGGGACCGTTCCGGCCCCCCCCGATGAATCGTCCCATGCGGGACCTCCTCCGGACGGGCGAAAAAAAGACCGCGGAAAGAATCCACGGTCTTCTATAACGGCGAGGTCTCCCCCCCTCCGGCGTTTCCGGACGGAGCGCGGAGGCTACTCGGCCTGCTGCTCGGTCTGTCCGGCAGAGGGAATCTCGGCCTGCGGCATCGTAGCGGCGGCCTCGGATTCGATGACCCGCTCCTGAAGCGCCTTGGCGTCCTTCGAAATCTCCAAATTGCTGTCGGCGACCAGACCGCGGTCCATGGCCAGCGTAGCCGCAAGGCTCAAAACCACGATGGCAATAGCCATCGACCAGGTGAATTTCTCCAGGAAGTTCGTAGTCTCGCGCACCCCCATCACCTGGTTCGACGCGCCGAAATTGGCGGCCATGCCGCTCTTGGGGTTCTGCACCAATACCGCCAGGATCACCAGTACGCTCGCAACGAGTATCAGGGCAATGCAAATCGTGTATAACATATTACCTTAAATTTTAATATTGTTTTCTATTTTGCCAATAAGTTCGGCAAAGTAAACACTTTTTTCGGGATTTCGCAAACTTAATTTGCGATAAATCGCCACGGACTTGTCCCGAAGGCCTTGAGCGAGATAGATTTCGGCCAGCTCCTCGGTGACCACCTCGTCGTCGTCGTCCAGTTCGGGCTGCAGAACGACCTCCTCCTCGGGTTCGCCCTCGCCGGCGACGATGCGCAGGTCCTCTTCCTGAAGGAAACGGTCGATGATCTCCTCCGAGGAGAGCTGCGTGAGCGCCGAGGCGTCGACGGCGGCCCTGCGCAACGAACTCTCGGCCCGCCACGGGGCCGTCAGCGCCACCCGCGGATCGGATTCGCCCGTAAGCGTCTCGCGCAGGATACGCCCCGGAAGGAACCACGGGAAGCGCACCGCAAGGTCCCCGGCTTCGGCAGCGGAAGGCGTCTCCGCCCGGCCGGGCGCCGCAAAGTATGTTTTCAGGTCGGACATCGCGCGTCGGAATTACCAGTTGGAGGCCGCGGCCTGGAAAATGTCGGTCACGATCTTGTCGACGATCTGGGGGATCAGCTCGCCTTCGACCTCCGTAAGCAGTTTCGTGGAGTCGTAGTCCTCGTAGGCCTGGAAGGTGCGGTTGAACGACATCTTCTCGTCGAGGGCGTTGGTGAAGCGCACCTTGACGGTGATCGTCAGGCGGTTGAGCAGGGCGTAGTCGTCGCTCGAAACCGAAGCCGTCGTCGAGGTATAGTTGACGATCTCGCCCTCGAAGGCGAAGTCGCCGCCCTCGTCGACCTGCATCAGGCGCGTGCGGCGCGTGAACATGTCGACCAGCGCCTCGGTGAGCGTGGAACTCAAAATCGGCGACACCATCGTGGCGTTGTTGGGGAAGTAAGCCACCGAAAAGGTCTTGGCGTCGGGCGGAATCGAGGCGCCCGACAGCGAGTATTTGATGGACACGCCGCAGCCGGTCATCACCGCGGCGATAGCCAGCAATGAAAAACGGAAAATGAAAAATGAAAAATTATCTCGGAATCTGCGCATTCTTTTAATTCTTAATTTTTAATTGAAGTCAGGAATTGTCTTCAATTCCTAACTCCTTTATCTTGCGGTATAGTGTGCGCTCCGACATGAAAAGTTCGGCAGCGGCCTCGCGGCGGCGGCCGTTGTTGCGGCGCAGGGCGCGGATGATCTGCTCGCGCTGCATGTCGGCCTTGGTCATCTCGCGGGGCGGCTCGTCGGTCACCTCCTCGCTCTCGGCATAGACCGGAGGCTGGGAATAGGAAGCGACGGCCGGAACGTAGCTGCTCTGCGCCGTGGTCGGCAGCAGGGCCTTGACGTCACGGACCGGCTCGGGACACGGCACGCCGCCCTTCATCAGTTCGGAGATCATCCGCTTGAGGTCGTTGATGTCGGCGCGCATGTCGAACAGCACCTTGTAGAGCAGTTCGCGCTCGGTCGACATCGTGTCGTCCATGCGCACCGACCCGGCGTGCATCGGCGCGCCCCCGCCCTGCGGGGGCAGGTATTTCGCCAGCACCTCGGAGGTGATCACCCGGGTCTGCTCGATGGCCGAAATCTGCTCGGCGACGTTCTTCAGCTGGCGGATGTTGCCCCGCCAGTAGTAGTTCTTCAGCATCTCGCGCGCCGCATCGTCGAGCGTCACGGCGGGCATGCGGTACTGCACGGCCACATCGGCGGCGAACTTGCGAAACAGCAGCGGAATGTCCTCCGGGCGTTCGCGCAGCGAGGGAACCGTGATGGGGACCGTCCCCAGACGGTAGTAAAGGTCCTCGCGGAAACGCCCCTGGGCGATGGCCTCCTGGAGGTTCATGTTCGTGGCGGCGACCACGCGGACGTTGGTCTTCTGCACCTTCGACGAACCGACGCGGATATACTCGCCCGTCTGGAGCACGCGCAGCAGGCGCGCCTGCGTCGGATGCGGCAGTTCGGCCACCTCGTCCAGGAAGATCGTGCCGCCGTCAGCCTCCTCGAAATACCCCTTGCGGGCCTCCACGGCGCCGGTAAAGGAGCCTTTCTCGTGGCCGAACAGTTCGGAGTCGATCGTACCCTCGGGAATCGCCGCGCAGTTGACGGCGATGTATTTGCTGTGCTTGCGCGCGGAATAGGCGTGGATAACCTGCGGGAAAAACTCCTTGCCCACACCGCTCTCGCCCGTAACGAGCACCGTCAGGTCGGTAGGGGCCACACGCAAGGCCACCTCCAGCGCCCTGTCCAGAAGCGGGGAGTTGCCGATGATGCCGAAGCGTTGTTTTACGGTGGTGATCTCTGTCATTTATTCGGGTTGTTCGGGTTGGGACGCGGCGGACGGGAGTTCCGCCGCCTGCGGAAGTTCGATGTATTCGTTTTCGGCCTGCTTCTCCCGGGCGTCGCGCCAGAGTCCGAAGGCGATGGCCGCCACGGCCAGCAGGGCGGCGATCACGGCGATCCAGATGAACCGGTCGGCGCGGCGGCGCGGCACGCGGTCGACGTAGCGGTAGGCATCGGTGTTCTTCGGCGGCTTGCCATAGCGCAGCCCCCGCACCGAAGGATCGGGATTCATCTTCGCCGAAGTCGACACGCGCGGCTCCGTGAAAGCCGTCTTGACGGCCTCGGCCACCTTCTCGGGTTGCAGCGGCTGACGTTTCCCGGCAGCCGGTTCTTGCGCGGGGGATTCCGACGCGGGTTGCGGCTCGTAGACGAAGGCGATGGTCGCATTGGGACCGGGTTTCATCACCCCGAAGCCCTCCAGGCGGTACTCCGAGCCATGCTCCACAGCGTGGCGGATCTCGAAAACGAAGCGGTCGATCTCGCCCGCGGCCTCCAGTTCGCCCATCCCCCCGGCGCGGAGAAGCCCCCGCAGCACGCCGTCGTCGCGCTTGAGCAGTTCCGAAAAGACGACGCTCCGGCCCGGCTCCTTGACGATGAACGTTCCGAGTTGGGGTACGACGAGCCGCCTGTGCGACTCCAGATATTGTATCAGGGTATGAATCAGCACGGTTGAAAATCCTTTAAATCCGGGTTCAAAATTACCCTTTTTCAGCGGAAAAAGCAATATTCCGGAGGGCTTTTTCAAAATAATCGGGCAAAGTGTTGGTTATCCGAAAAATATTCGCCTATTTTGCATCCCGATTTTTTCCAAAATCCGGGCGAGCTACTTTCGCCCGAAAATTGCAAAGTAACCGGGCCGGATTGTAAAAACTTTACCGAACGAGCCATGAAAGACAAGTACATCGACCTGATCGAACAATCGTTCGATTTCCCGCAGGATGAGTTCTCCGTCGAGGACAACGAGCTGAATTTCCACGACATTCCGCTGATGGAACTGATCAAACAGTACGGAACTCCGCTCAAAATCACCTACCTGCCGAAGATCTCCCAGCAGATCAACCGCGCCAAGCGCATGTTCAACGTGGCGATGGCGAAGGTCGACTACA
>ENA-UOOD01001364-UOOD01001364.1-human-gut-metagenome-genome-assembly--contig:-CS67-NODE-1364-length-25244-cov-11.048116_pt1 | contig 25244 bp, 8 predicted proteins | sample MGYA00242464_ERZ724011 | MGnify/ENA metagenome assembly ERZ724011 | reverse complement strand
CCGCCGATCCGCCGCCGATCCGCCGCCGATCCGCCGCCGGAGCGCAGCCGCGACGGTCGCGTATCGCAAACGGCGGTCCGCCGCGACGCATTGTTTGCATTTTCGGGCTAATTTTCCTATATTTGTCTACCTGTTATATGCCGCGTTCCGACGGAACGGTCATTCCCGGTTCACCGGATGTCCGGAAAGTCGGCGTGCGGCCGTAAATGTCATTCACAGCCCATGTCCACATTCAGCAGCGACCGCGTCGGCGAAACAATCATTCCGGACCTGACCAAACGGTTCAGACGCGGCTATATCGACTATTTCGACCGGAAGAACGGAACCGACCGGCCGGTGGAGGAGATTCCGACCCGGTCGATCATCCCCCTGGATCAGTTCGAGGGGCTGATGAAGCTGCTCGACGACATCGTGCTGTTCAGCGCGGCGACGCCGGAGCTGGCGACCAAATTCCAGGGGCTGTGGAACCGGCTCGATCTCCCGGACAAGGACGACAAGGACCGGATCGAGTGCACGCGCATGGGGCTTATCTCGTTCGAATCCTACATCAAGGTCTTCATCTACCTGCTGTGCGGCAACGGCGACCTGCTGCGGCAGATCGACGCGGAGAAACGGGGCCTCGGCTACATCCTCAACAATCTCTCCGTCCCGTCCCCGGACGGGAAATCGGGTCTGTTCGACGCCCGGTACGCGGGTCTGTTCGACACGCTGCGCCGCTACCGGAACGGAATCACGCACTCCCCGAGCGACACCGGCGTCTCTGAAAGCGACATCCTGACAGTCCGGAAAAACCCGAACGACGCATACGACGAACTGTTCCTGCTGACGCTGACCGGCCTGCTGCTGCTGCTCCACCACCATGCCGGCTATTACAGACGGTATCTCGACGAACACCGGCCCGAGCTTCCCCCGGAGAAAGCCGCAGCGGCATCTCCGGCCGACGATTTCGACCTCGAACGGTTCAAGGACCGTTACCTCGAGGAGCTGCTCGGCGAACAGAACCGCGAACTGAAACAGAAGGTGGGCTTCATCGGCCGGATCGACAACCAGCAGACGCTGAACCTGCTGCCTCTGAAACTCCAGCGCCGGCAGGATGCCGGGGAGGGGCTGTCCGACCCGGATTACGGCGGCCGTCCGCACGAAAGCGGCGACTTTACGGACGGCGAGCAGGGCGGCATGGCGATGGACGACCTGATAGACGCCGGAGACCGCATCAGCCTGATTCTGGGCAACCCGGGCGCAGGCAAGACCACGGTGTTGATCCGCCTGATCCGCCAGTATGCGGACCTGTGGCACAACGGCGACCGTTCGATCCTGCCCCTGCGTATCAACCTCAACGCGGTCACCGAAGGCCAAACGATGGACGACGCCCTGCGGACGGCCTTCAACGCGGGTTTCGGAATCACGACGACCGAGGACCGGAAGCGCATGGTGTTCGCCCATGCCGAGCAGCTGCTCGCAGAGGGCCGCATCGCGCTCTTCATCGACGGGCTGAATGAACTGAAGGTCTCCCGCCCCGAACTCTTCATCGCCTCGCTCGGATCGTTCATCGCCAAATACGACAAGTGCCGCTTCCACATCACGGGACGCATTCACGAATTCGCAGCCTGCCGCGAGGCTTTCCGGCGGATCGAGGGGTGCGGGGTTTACCACCTCTGCGAGATTTCGCTCGACCAGATTCTGCTCTACCTCCGCCAGCTGGGACTCCCGGAGGAGCGAATCGACGAATTCCGGCTGCAAATACTCCGGGCCGGAATCGAGGAGCTGCTGGGCACGCCGCTCAACTTTATGATGATCGCCGCCCTGCTGCTCGGCAGCACGGAATACAAGATTCCGGCGGTCGGCAACCGGGGCGAACTGCTGGAGATGTTCATGCGTTCGTCGCTGAGCGTCCGGAGCCGGGAGAAGCTGGTGGACGAAGCGGTCAATTTCAACGCCTTCGACCTGCTGCAACAGATGGCCTGGCGGATCGCGGCCGAAGGGCAACGGGTCCTGCGCGAGGATTTCGTCATCGAGATCGCCCGCGACCCGCGCTACAAGGGGGCCGACCGGGTGGAGAAGCTCGTCGACAGCCTGATCGGACTGCACATCGTCGAACAAAGCGTCGACCACAAAGGGAGCTGGCTCACGTTTTTCGTAGACACCTACCTCGAATATTTCTTCGCCCGGCGTCTGGCGCTCGACTTCTGCGAGCGGCACGCGCCGCTGCCCGGGCAGCTGGATGTAACCAACGAGCGCAATTTCGAAATCCTGAAACTCACGCTGGAGCTGATTTGCAGCGGATGGGTCCGCAAGGAGGGGTGCATCGCCGACGGCCGCGATTTCGTCAAGGCCCTCTACGACCTGGGGCGCAATCCCGCGCAGCCGGCCGCGACGACCACCGCCGACGGCGTGCTGCAAACCGAAGGCCTGCCCTCAAAACCGGCCGTCAACGGAAACCTGGCCCTCGTGGCGCGGATGGCTTCCGGCCTGAAACCCTATACCGACAAAACGAATCCCAACGCGCGGCTGCTGATCGAATCGTGGCTGCTCAATACGATGGTCGTCTACCGGATCAGCCATCCGGTTCCCGACACGGAAGGGGATTACGACTATATCCGGCAGCTGGCCGAATGCGCCGTCGTCCTGTCGAGCGAACGGATTTTCAGGGAGCTTTTCTCGGACTACTGGCTGACGACCCTGCTGCTGACCGTCGCCGACGATTTCGGCATGCAGCTGCCCGAGAATTCCGTAAAGGCGTCGGCGCTCCACCGGGCGCTGATCGACAACTGCACCGACGTCAGGCTGTTCTACCGTTTCCTGCACTCGCGCTACCTCGACCTGGTGCTGTTCCGCCCCCGCTCGGCGCTGCGGATTCGGAAGTTCCTTTCGCTGCTTTTCGGGAATCTGAAAAAATACACCCAGAAACTGCTTTACGGCTATATCGCGGAGTGGCGGGAAGCCGACGCGCAGCGGCAGGGCGGCGACCACTATCTGGCGCAGGACGCCAACACCCTGCTGCTCTGTATCGACGATGTCGACTACCTGATTTCGAGATACGATCTCCCCGCGGCGGAACGCTCCCGGACGAAGATCGGATGGCCGCTGCTGCGCAAACTGGTTCGCAACTACGACGACGAGCGGCTGGCCGCGTTCATTTTCACCGAGCGTTTCTTCGCACTGTTGCAGAACCGGGAACAGATGGCGCTTTACCTCTTCCGCTACTACATCTTCCGCAACCACTTCCCGCGCTGCCTGATGCAGTTCCTTTTCGAAGGTACGGGCCGCAAGGGAATCTCCCCCGGCAACCTCTCGGAACTGCTGGACGCTTTCCCGCTGGAAAAGATTCCGGTCGGCGAGGCCCGCAAGCGCTACGACAACGAAATCTACGACTACCTGACCCAGGAGACGCACAGCGAAGAGTCGGACGACGGGCTGATCTACCGCATTTTCGATGTGAACGCGGAACGGATACGGCTCGCGATCAAGGATGCGAACACCCCGTTCGAAGGGCTGACGGCATGTATCCGGACCGACGACACGCGCATGTTCTGCCGCGTGGAGGCCGACGGATACGTCGACGCCCGGGGCGAGACCTTCAGTTTGAGCAGCCGCGACGGCTCGCTGCTGCCCGTCTCGGGGAAGATCGTCGCACCGGACGGGACGGAACTCGCCTATGCGGCCTCGGCCAGCAACAAGGAGATTTCGGTGACCTGCTACGACACAGCGGAGATCGCCTGGCTGCACGCATTGGCCGAAGCCGGAACCGGCGTGCGGATCGGATCGGCGGAGTGCAGCCTGCGTTTCGCCGTGAGCGCCCCGCTGATCTGCCACCGCGTCCTTACGCTCCGGCGCGATGCAGCCTGCGGTCTTCCCCGCTTCACGGGCGAAATCACCTTCTTCCGCGGCGACGACCGGTCCGCACCGGTCGTCATCGACCGACGTACGCGCCCGGAGAACCGTTACCGCAGCCACCGGCTGTTCCAGCCGATCACCCAGGCTCCGCTCAAAGCCCCGGAGACCCCCTACATCCTCTTCGGGTACGCCGGCCGCAAGGCCTTGGTGATCACCGACAAGCTGATGAACGCCGACCGCTACCCCGGCGCATCCGTCCGCCTGTGGACCAGAAACCAGTCGGCCGCCTGCCGGTTCGTCGCGGGATGCAAGATGCAGCAGGGCTTCGCGGAACTCACCCTGCGCTCGTCCGTCAAATGGGACCTGAAACCGTCGGGAACGCTCCGCCATACGCTCCCCGACGGTTCGACCGAGCATATCCCCTATATCTTCTGCCTCTCGAACCGCACCACGTTCGTCCTGCGCATATTCCACGAGGATTTCGTGGCCCGGATTCGCGACCGGTCGGTCTGCGACCGCTACATCGCCGGGAAGGACGATTTCCGGGTCGGGAAACTCAGCCTGCGCCTCGAATCGGCGGAGTATTACGAGCCGAATTCCAAACTGTCGCTTCTGGAGCTGGAGCTTGCCGACGGGCAGTCCGCCGTTCCGGCCAAAGGTTCGCTCGCCATCACGCTGAAGCACGAAATGCAGCCCGCGCAGCTCTCGTTCACCGGCGAATCGCGCGGCCCTTCCACCATGCTGGTCAACGTCTGCTGTGCGGGAATCGACTTGCAGGGCCGCGAAGCCCGCTTTCTCGTGCCCGACTCGGGCATGCCGCTCGCCAAAGGGCTTTACCTGCGCGCCCCCGGCTCGACGGCGCACCTGTGCATCCGGCAGACGCCGCAGCCGGTGCAGTGGTGCGTCGAACTTGAACTGCGCGCCGAACTGCGCTTTCCGGAATCGGGCGAAATCGGCTTCGAAGAGTTCCCCGGCGTCATGTTCGGCTTCCGGAACCTCACCGTCGGGGAACGGACGGGCACGCTCCTCGTGTGGTGCGCCGGAGAAGCGGCCATCGACTGCGACAGCTTCATCCGGACGGTGTCGCAGGCGACCCGGATCACCCTGTCGTCCGGCGGACGCCAGACGCAGATGGAGCTTTACCAGGCGGGCGACGCGGTTCGGCGGACGGGTTACGGGCGGCTGGCGGTCGTCGATTTTCCGGGCGGCGCGGAGGCGGACGCCGCGGCATACTACGCCGCAAACCGGCTCCGGGTGGAGATCCTGATGCCGGTCGTCAACACGATCGACATTCCCAAGGTCGACAAGGCGCTGTACAAAATCCACTCGCTGGGCTACAACAAGGCGGGCAGCAACCGAATCCGGATCGTCAGGCCGCTGACCGGAATCGACAAACTGTGGCTTTCGCTCGACGACACCAAGATCATGTGCCGCCCCCGCAACCCGGTCACCGAAATACTGGACGGCGTGGAGTACCTGTGCCTGGGCGTGGAGACCGAAACGGGCGTGGTTCCGCGCATCCTCAACACGGGAAGCGTTCATTTCTTCCGCCGCGGGGAGTCCGGCACGGAACCCGAGCAGGTGGGATTCGGGGTGATCTTCCCGCTGATCGCATACGGCCGTCCCGAACGCTACCACGCGGACATCTGCGACGTCGTCAGCAGCGAAATGGCCCATACGGTCACGATCATAAACGAACAGATCATCGAATTTTTCGTGGCCAAGAGCCGTTCCTACCTGTTGCTCGACAATGAAAAGTTCTTCGAACAAATCTGCCGGATGAAAACCTGCGGTCAGGTTTTCGACGTCTGCCGCATCGTCTCCCAGGACAACGCCCAGGGGCTGACCGTCTATTCGCCCCTGCACAAGACCACGGCCTGCACCTGCGACACGGAGGCAGGTTTTTCGGCTCCCGGCTACGAGGCCGACAGCCATGTCCTCTTCGAGAAGAACCACCGCATCCGCCTGCTGCGCGACATTCCGCGGCAGCCCTGCATGGGGTGCAAGACGGGCGTGGTGGTCTATTACAACGAACGCCGCGACGCCTTTATCTCCGTGGAGAACGAGACGGAGGACTACTACTACCCGATGCGGGACGACGAGACGCTCCAGCCCGGCGACCGGGTTACCTTCTTCGCCACGGAGAACCTGCTCTACAAGCGGCGGCGCAACGCCGGCAAAACGATGATGGCCGACAACGTGCAGTATGCGGGCGCAGCGCCCTCTTACCGGGGCCGCGTCGTGGACAAAGTCACCCGGCAGGACGCCGCGAGCGGCACGACGCTGTTCGAACTCACCGTGGCGGCCGACGACAAGCGCCTTCCCCGGTCTCAGGTGACCATCACGCTCTACGACACGTCGAACCAGCGGTGGTCGGTCATTTCCGCCTGGGAAAAGGGAACCCCGTGTTCCTTCTTCATCGCCAAGGGCAAGTGGTATCTCCACCTGACCCCCGACCCGGCACAAACCCCTTCAACCGAAAACGCACATGGAGAATAGGAATTCCCTGCAACCCATCCGCACCGCCGCCCCTGCCGACCGATTGCTGGGGCGCGTGTGCAGCGTCGGCGGCCGCCGCTACCTCGACTGCGGATTCGACCAGCTGATCGCCGTCTCCGACGCGGACGCGGCGCGCTACGCCGACGGAGCCTTCGTCGAGGTGGAGATCGCCGCCGGGGCAACCCCCTGGCGCGACGCGGTTTCGCAGCAGCAGGCCGTGCAGCAATCGTTCGACCAGCTCATCGCCTCGATCCGCAAACATACGACACTCGAAGTAGGACTGGCCGCGGCGGACGTGGAGCGGCTGCAAAGCGAACTGACCGCCCATGCCCCTTCGGGCCGACGCTTCCGGGTCTACGCCCCGGGCAACAGCTGCCATTTCACGCTCAACACGAAGAACTGCACGGGCGAGCACCTCTTCCGGCTGCTGGCTGGCGAGCGGATCGAAGCGCAATGCTGGGACTATACGGATTTCAACCGACTGAAAACCAATGTCGACGAACCGGTCTGCCTGAATCCGGTGCGTCCCGCTCCCGTCGAGGCCGCGGAAGGCGAATGTTTCGATGTCTATGTCAACCGGGCGGTCGATTTCGGCCTGTTCGTCTCCTTCGGCGGAAACGACGGACTGATCCACAAAAAGTCGCTTCCGAACTACGACGAGCGTTTCCGCAGCGGCGAGATCGCCGCCGCCTACCGCCGCGGCATGAAAATCCGGGCGAAGCTCCTTTCGAAAACCCGCGACGAGCAGTCGGGCCGGCTCCGGTATACGTTCGACCCCGTAACGGACGACGCCCCGGTCGCCTTCGACTCGCTGACGCTCGATGTCGGGGACACGGTCACGGTCCATGTCAACAACGTCACCCGCAACGGACTCTCCGTACGCTATCGCGGCGAGGTCCACACCGTCGACAGGAACTCGATCCCCAACTGCGTGGAACGCTTCCGCAACGGGGTCTACCTCCCGAACCAGCCGTTGCGGGTGAAGATGATCAGACGCAACGACAAGCAGCGCCATTTCCTGTTCGAGCTGCTCGACAAAACGGTCGATTACGGGCTGGCGGAAGGCGACATCCTCCGCTGCGAAATCACCCCGACGGAAATCCCGGCCACGACCGAGATCCGAACCACGATCGACCAACGCTCCTGCTCGTTCCACCTCCACCCGCAGGAGCTGCCCTACTCGCTGAACAACTACCTCCGGGAACACTCGCTCGAGACCGAGGTGCGCGTCTGCGGCTTTTTCGAGCACGGCGATCCGAAATTCCAGTTCAAAAGTCTGATCGCCGACCGTATCCAGGCTCTCGACGAGGGTCTGACGCTCGACGCCGAGGTGCTCTTCGAGGACGGGCAGGCCGGGATCATACTCTGGCGGGCCGGCGAGGTGTTCGGGTTCCTTCCCGTCGGCAGTTACTCCTTCCCGATGGCCCGCAACATCGCCTTCTCGCCCGGCGAGCGGATCGCCGTACGGGTCGGACGGTCGGACGGAAAGACCTTTTTCCGGCTGGCGCAGCCGCCGGTCAACCCCTGGGACTCCCTCTCCGGCATTGCCGAAGGGAAGCGCATCCGGGTGCAGGTGTGCGACGTGCGGGAGGACGAAATCCGGATCGGCTACGACCGGGTTTTCGGCATTCTGAAACCCTACACCGCCCGCCGGCCCGAGGCGGGCGAAACGGTCGAGGCGTTCGTCTCGCGTTTCTCTCCGTCGGAGGCTGTGCTGGAGTGTTTCACCACGGACTGCGACACCGTTCCGGACAGTCTCGAACCGGGGACCGAATACGACCTTCAGGTGGTGGCCCACGCCGCCGGGGCGGGCAAACTGTGGGCCTTGCAGCAGGAACGGCTGATCGAAATCGAACTGGAGCGGCCCGAAATGCCCGATTACGTCACCGGGTGCCTGCTCCGCCACGGCAACCGGGTCCGCGTACGCGCCGAAGAGCGTGACGGCGTCCGCCGGGTCCGCCTGCTCTACGACAGGGAGTCCCTCTGGGCGCAGGCCGGCCTGCGCGAAGGCGACCGCTGCTACCCGGTCATCGCGGAGATACGCCCCGACCGGATGATCGTGACGCACCGCGACGTGATCGGCTATATCCCGAACGACGAACTCGACTGGAATTCGTCCCGGATCGTCGACCGCTCGGCCTACCGCCCGGGCATGCAGGTCGAAGCGCTCGTCCTGCGGGCCGACGCGGCGAGCGGCGAGCTGGTCTTCAGCCGCAAGGCGCTGCTCGAAGACCCCTGGCCGGCCTACCCCCACCGGGAGGGCGACACGACGGAGGGGACCGTCGCGGCGGTGCTGCCGAACGGCAACCTGCTCGTAAATGCCGACGGCATCGTGGGCGAGGTGCTGAAATACAATGTCTCGTGGTTCAACTTCCAGAGCGGAATGAACCGTTACAGGACCGGCGACCGGCTCCGGGTCCAGCTCGTGAAGTTCGACCCCGAAGCCCGGGTTCTGTTCCTGAGCGGAACCGGCGGCGCCGAATCCCCGTGGAACGGGGTAAACTACCGAGTCGGCTCGAAGTATGAGGTAACGGTATTGCGGACCGACCGCATGGCCGTCATGGTCGCCCTGGACGGAATCATCGGCGAGATACCCCGCGAACGCATCGGGTGGATCACCCCGCCGAGCGCCGAAGGCGCATTCGCCGAAGGCGAGCGGATCGAGGCGCAGCTCATTTTCATCAACCGCACGAAGCGGGTGGCCCAGTTCAGCCGCAAGGCCGTGCTGCCCGATCCGTGGAGCGTTCCGATCGCCGAAGGCGACGTGGCGGAGGCGAAAGTCGTGGAAGCCACGGCGTCAGAGGTGCGTTTCGATGTCGGGGGCCGGCTGGGCGTCTGCTCCCGCGAAATGGCCCGCACGTTCGTCGCCGGAGCCTGCAGCGACGTGCAGCCCGACGCGCTCTTCCACCCGGGAGAGCTACGCCGCGTACGCATCGAGGGCATCGACCGCCGCAACCAGCGCCTCTACGTCGGTTCGCCCGACCGGGAAGACTGCCGCCGGATGGTCGGCCAACGATTCGACATCACCGTCCTCGGCAGGGAACGGGCCGGGTACCGGGTCGAAACCGCCGGCGGCATCCGCGGCATGCTCTCCTTCGAACGCGCCACATGGAGTGCGCCGGAAACCTCGCGCCTCGCACCCGGCGAGCGTCTGGAGGCGCAGGCCGCGGCCTACGATTTCAAACGCGGCTGCCTGCTGTTCGACCATCGCACCCTGATCCCCGATCCGTGGAAATCGCTCCGTATCGCCCCCGAATCCTTCATCGAAACGCAGCTCGTCGCCTTCGACGCAGGATCGGCCATCGTGCGTTACGAAGGAATCGACCTGTGGCTTTCGCCCCGCGACACGGCGATCCTCGCCGGAAAGCCGTGGCTGGAGTCCGTCGCAGCCGACGAGCTGCCGGCAGACGGCCGTTTCCGGCTTTATGTCGCCAGGTTCGACGCCGGAAAGCGCCGGCTGCTGACGGAGCCGCGCCCGCAGCTCTCCGACGCATTCCGCAACGGAGCCGGGGCCGAAGTGGAGGTGAAGCACTGCACCGAAGAGGGCATCCATGTCTTCTGTCCGGGCGAAGGGTGCTTCGGATTCATCCCCCGGGAGGAGATCATCTGGGGAATCGTCGACTCGGCCTGCTCGCTCTACGACGAAGGCGAGAGGCTGTGGGTCTGCCATCTGGATTACGACGCCGCCCGCGGCCTCTGCCGCTTCAGCCGGCGGCGACTGCTGGCCGGGGCCGCCGTTCCGTTCGTCGCGGGAGCGCGCCTCTCCGCCCGGATCACGCGCATCACCGAGAAACTCATGGTGGTGAAGTGCAACGACACGGAAGCTTCGGTGCTTCTCGGGGATACGACCTGGACCCCGCCCTTCCGGCTGGGCGAACGTTACCTGCCGACCCGCTACGCGGCGGGCGGAGAGATCGAGGCCGTGGTCGAACGACTGGAGAAGAGCGGAGTTCCTCGGCTCAGCATCCGCCGGCTGCAACCCAATCCGTGGCTTTACTGCCCGGTGTCGGACAACGATACGGTCGTCGCCGAAGTAGTCGGGCACTGCGGAGAGAAGGCGGCGGTCGAATACGCCGGCTATGCGGGCCTGATCGAAGGCCTCGCCCCGGGACTGGGTTCGACGCTCGTTCCGGGCGACCGGGTGGCCGTCTGTTGCAAAGCCATCGACCGGGAGCAGGGACGCCTTCGCTTCTCGCTCGTGAAAATCCTGCCCCGCCCGTGGGTGGAAGCCGGATTCCGGCAGTACGGCACGGTGGAATGCACGGTCGTTTCGGTCGGTGACGACCGGACGCTCACAGTCGACGCGGCCGGTTATGCCGGCATCGTGCCGTGCGGGGAGCTGGCATGGGGCGAACCTTCCGCGACGTTCGTTCCGGGTCAGCGGCTTTCGGCGGTGATCCTGCAAATCGACTACGAAAACCTCTCCCTCGCGTTGAGCCTCCGCTATGCCGAAGGCATTCCTCCGGCGGACATGCCGCTGCGTATCGGCGAAGCGCACCGCGTCCGGATCACCGACGTGCGGACCGCGGCGCGGAAAATGCCCGAGCAGCTCACCGTCGAGAGCGTCGAAATGCCGGCGCTGCGCGGCGTGATCTTCGCCCGCGACCTGGCCTGGGAGCGGGCCGGACGTTCGGCGGCGGCCTACCGCCCGGGCGAAGAGATCGAAGCGGTTGTCACCGACCTGATGCCGCGCAAACTGACTTTCAAGGCGAGCCTGCGCGACATGGTCGACGACACGCGGTCGCTCGACGACATCCGCCCGGGCGAGAAACTCGACGTGACGCTGCGCAAATTCATCCCGCAGGAGTTCGCCGCCGAAGTGACCTATTACGATTATGCGGGGCGGCTCACGCTCGACGCCGCCGTCTGGAGCGGCGTCGAGAATCTCGCCAACTTCTTCCGTCCCGGCCGCGAGATCGAAGCCGAGGTAACGGCGGTCGATCCCGACACGCGAAGCCTGGCGTTCCGACTGCCCGAAGACGAATATACGCCCGACTGGGAAGGCGTCCGGCTTACGGAGGGCGACACGCTCGAAGTGACGGCGGACTACGTGATGGATTCGGCCCTCTTCGTCAACTACCACGGAATCGTCGTGACCCTGCGCCGCGAGGAGTTGAGCTGGCTGCCGGTTTTCCGCATCGGGGAAAACTACCGTGACGGCGACACGCTCCGGGTGAAAGTCAAACGGTTCGACCGGGAGAGCCGCATTCTGAAATTCAGCGTCCGGGAGCTTCTGCCCAACCCGTTCCTGCAGGAGATGCCCTTTGCGGAGGGCGATCTGGTCCGGGGGAGCGTCATGCAGGTAGTTCCGCAAGGCATCTACGTGGATTGCAGCGGGTATCCGTGCTACATCGCCAATACGGAGTTCGCAGGCGAAATCCGCCGCAACTACAAGGCGGGCGACGCGCTTCGCGCCCGGATTCTCTCCATCGACCCCGTGCAACGAAAAATCCGGCTCACCCGCCGCTGCGAAGAGCTGTCCGGCGAAGAGCTACGGTTCAGCCCCGGCGAATGGCTCTGGTTTACCGTGACGGAACGGACCGCCACAGGCCTGTGGGCCGAGTACGAAGGCTATCGCGCCTTCCTGTCCGACACCGATGCCGGGTTCCGGGAGAACGAGAGCCCCAGTCAGCGTTACGGACCGGGCCAGCTGGTCCGGATGCGCGTGACGGGCATCGACGAAAAGGCCAATGCGCTCACCGTATCGGCCGAACTGGTCAGCGACTATTCGCAGTTCGACAGCTGTACCGTAGGCACGGTCGATGTCGCCGAGGTGATTCATGTGGCCGTCAAGGCGATCACGGTCTGCTTCCGGGGCATCTATTGCCGGGTTCCGCTCGAACGCGCCAGCCTCTTCCCGATCGCCAACGCCAAGATGCTCTACGCGGTGCGCGAACAGCTGACGATGGTCGTCGAAGCCGCCGACCCCGAGACGCGGACGCTGAAGCTCAGCGTGCAGCAGCGTTACAACGACTGGTCGGAGATCCCGGTGCGGCCGGGCTACCGGGTTTCGGGCGAAATCTGCTTCCGGTCGCCGCGCTTCGGACTGTTGCTGCGCGACGGCGATCTTTTCTACCGGGTGTGCGCCGAGAGCCGTTTCTGGCAGCCGGCGACCGAGCTTGCGCTCTACCCGATCGGCTCGCGCTGCGAGGAGGCCGTCGTGGAACGCATCGACCCCGATGCGCGGATGATCTACGTCTCGATCGGAACCCGCGCCGCGACCGACCCGTTCGAGCAGGCCCGGCTCCGCAACGGCGACATCGTGAAAGCCACGGTGGCCGGAGGCGACAAGACGGTCTGTGTGCTCCGCTGCGGGGAACTCTACCTCTCGATGCCCCGGGAGGAGGTTTTGCCGGGACATGCGCCCGAATGCGGCGACGAGGTCAAAGTCCGCGTACTGTCGGTGGACAAGGTCAAACGCACCTTCTACGTTTCGCAGCGCGCCGTAACGCACGATCCGCTGCTCACGTTCAGCGTGGGTCAGAAGGCGGAGGGCACGGTGCAGAGCCTGTTCGGAACGATGTGCCTCGTCCGGGTCAACGGACTCGTCGGAACGCTTCCGGTCAGCGAAGCGCAGATCAAGGCCATGAACATCCGGAGCGATGCGAACATAACGGTTTACGTTTCCGCCATCCGTTTCACGAAGCGGCAGATCACATTCTCACTCACGCCCACGACCAACAACGACCTGGCCATCGGCTCCCGCGTGCAGTGCACCGTAGTCAAGGCCACGGCGCACCATGTGTTCTGCACGTTCCCCAAACGGGGCAGGCTCTACGACGCGGCGATCCGGTCCTCGGAGTTCTACTGGAACCGCCCGACCGACGTGCCGTGCCAGCCGGGCGACCGGATCAACGCCGTCATCACGGGCGAAGAGATCATCGGCAAGACAAAGTACACGACGCTCAACGCCTGCGCGCTGACCCCCAACCCGCTGCTGACCTGCGAGACCGGCGACACGCTCCCCTGCACGGTGCTGGGGACGACCGCAGGCGGCTACCTGATGCGCTGCGGCGGAGCCGTCGGCTTCCTCCACTGCTCCGAGATCATGTGGCAGTACTGCGACCAGTGGCACGGCGTCTGGAAGCGCGGCGAGAAGGTTTCATGCCGGATACTGCACCTCTCGCCCGCGGAAGGCGGCCTGCTGCTGGGCCACAGACAGACCGTCGGCGATCCCTTCCTCAAACACACGCCCGGCGTCGGGAGCGGTTATCCGGCCACGGTGCGGCGCTCCTCGGACGAGAGCGTCGTCGTCCTGCTCGGGGACACCGGGATCGAAGCCACGATCTCCAAGGCCGACATGAAACTTTTCTTCACGGGCGTCGGCCAGTTTATCCCGCAGCCCGGCGCAACCATATCCGAGGTGACGGTCGTCCGCATCGAAAACCCCGGGGACCCGAAGCGGCGCCATCCCTTCGTCCGAGTAACCCTGCTTTAACCCACAACGATCCATGGATAACAAACTGCATTACGCGCATACCTTTTTCTGCGGCCACCTCGCCGCCGTCGGACGGGCCTCCGAAGTGCAGGCCGCCGACAAGCGGTGGCAGGCGGAAAAACCCCTGACCCGCGAGGCCTACGAACGGCTCAGCAGCATCTATTACGAGAGTTTCATTGATTCGCTCATGCAGGTCGACGGACAGACCTCGGGGGCGGTCTATGCCGACACGGCGCACCTGACCCTGGAAACCGACCGGCTCTGCACGCTGCGCCACCCAAAGCTCCCTGCCGCGGAATACGCCTTCAGACTGTGCCGGTTCCACCTCTTCTTCTTCCCCTACGACATCTGCCTTTTCGCCATGGAGATCGCCGAAGAGCCTGAAACGACGCTCGACACGCTGATCGCCGCACACGGCATTCTGCGCGAGACCTCCTGCTATGAGATCGCAGAGCAGGGGATTCTGAAATCGCAGATCGACGCCCCGGAGTACCTCGCCCTGCTGGAAGAGATCCTGCGGCTGTGCCCTCCCCGGCCGTCGGCCGAATCCCCGCGTCAGGGACGTTTCTCCGGCCTGACCCTCACCGGCAACAAGCTGAAATGTTTCCAGATCTTCATTTTGGACGACTTCTCGGACGAACTGCTCTTCGAACTGGGAACCTTGAGCCCCGTCGGCTGCGTCGCCGACCACAAACACGAATATTCCCCCTCCCAGGAATATTACGACCGGATCATCCGCACCCACACGATTTCGGCATTCCGCAACTGGAAAGCGCTGGCGCTGGTCGACAGTTTCACCGTGGTTGCAAAAAGCCGCACGGCCGCACAGATGTGGGTATGGCCCAACAGCTATTTCCGGCTGATCTACATCCATGCGCTTTACCAGAAGACGCTGCTCTTCGTCGTCAACCGGCAATTCCGCTCGGCCGCCAACGACCGGAAGTCCATCCGGCTGCTCCACAAAATGAAGGAGCAGGAGCATTGGTACGCCTTCTCGAATATCTCCTACAACTTCCTGCCGCAGCTCATCTACCGGGCCATCGACACCGGGCTGGACATCGCCACCGAGCGCGAACAACTGCACCGCCACCTCGAACAGGAGGCCGAACGCCTCGAAAAGAACTCGGAGCGGCGGCTGGCGGGCCTTATCCTCTTCCTGACGATGCTGACCGTCTGCTCGGCGACCTACGACGGCGCGTCGCTGGTCAAGGATTATTTCGGCTGGGAAAGCGGCACGACCCCGTTCCGGATTTTCGCCGCGCTCCTGCTCTCCGCAATCGTGATCACAAGCATCTCCGTCTGGCATTACCGGCGCAACAAATCCTGATCGGAGATGGAACGAATATCCTATTTGCCCGAAACGCTTTTTCACGTCCTGACCCATTTCGAAACGGCGGACGAAGCCCTGCGCGACAGCCTGCGCCGGGCGGGATTTACCGACAAGGCGATCGACGGCCAGCTACGCATGCCCGGGTCCAAATTCCTCCGCACATTCGCCCTTTCTCCGCAGGAAGCCGTCGCACGGCTGCAACGGGATTTCCCCGAATCTTTCACCGCCCTGCACCCCGGAACCGACGGCCGGGTGCGCCTGTCGTTCCGCTACGACGCACCCGTCGGAACGAGCGGACTGGCGGCAGACGCGGAGTTGACGCCCGCCGAGCGGGCTGCGGTTCGCAACATCCTGCGCAACGGATGCCCTGTCCGCACGGTCCGCACCTCCCGCACGATCTCCACCGGAGCCTGCCAACTGATCCTCGAACGCACCGGGGAGGCCGGGTATGCCCTGCGCACGCTCTTTCCCGGGGAACTCGCCCCTCCCCTTCCCCTGCCGGGCGAAGCCCCCGATCCTTTCTGGGCGACGCATCTCCTCATCGAATTCAACTGAATCCAGCCGTAACCGGGGACGGCATGCGCACCGGTTCCGAACCCGTTTTCCAACCAGTGCGGTGCAGATGCCGTGCATCGTGAAACAGATTTTTGATTTTAAGCCGGGGAGTTCCGTATATCGTGAAGAACGGGGCGGATGGATAGTACCTCAAGTATTATCCATTCATTTTTAGATAGAGTTGTAACTTAAAAAGTTATGACTCTATTTGCATATAGCAGGTAATGGTTAGGAAACAGTCGTATGCATTTGTTCGCATCTGCGTTCCATCTTGTCAAACAACTCCTGTTATTGAATACAAATTTAATAAAATGTCCCGATTTTTCAAATTGGATAATTTATTTAGAATGACTTCACCATGATAAATAGACAGTCCTCCAATGGTTATATTCCATCAAATGATCGTGAACAACAAAACTATCTCGGAGGATATGGGTTATCGTTCCGGAATATTGAGGAACATAAACACATTGACAAACGCTTGTACACTAATATAGAGCGTATGACTTTAAATATTTGGTTCTCCCGTCTCTAAATAGATTGAACCTGATAGATAAGCCGATTATATGCGATGTTGAACCGTTCACATAAATATCGATCGCTTCTGAATCGTACGATAAGCCCCGGGGATCTTTGATTTTGAAAACTAGCAAATCTCCGGGGCGATCTATGACGAATCGGTTATCGACCGGTGTGTTTATCGGGCATTGCCCCCTCCGGAACGTCAATTACGATGTCGTTTCTGTTTGCGAAATGAAGACGATCTTTCGGAACAGGAGCGACCCAACGGCATATTCGTCCGCGCCAGGGCATACGGGAAAAATCCGAAGGCCGAAAATAAAAGGGCTGTCTGTTATTCCCTCCACCCGGACCTTTTCCCGAATCAACCCAAAGTCAGCCACGTCCGACTCCGTTTCAAGGCTGCGCACAGTCTGCCGCCCAGAAAGAAAAGGCGATAACGCACAATAGTCGATGGAACGATTAATCGAAATATTCTTTCCAGATTTCCGGCACATCGAACGGATAATAGTTGTCGATCTCCGCGGCGAGAGTAACCAATTGTTTCCGTTCAGGACTTCGAATCACTCCATCCCGACATACGGCGGCCCGGACCACCGTCGAATCGGTCACGGTAAAAGGAGCTTCGTAAAGCGAAGCGTCGGGCGTCGGCGGGGTTCCGTCTAACGTGTAGCGAATCTCTGCGGGATATTTCTCACAGTCGAGAGTCACCTCAACCGCTCTATTTCCGGAACGAATGCGAGTCGTGATCTCAACTTCGTCGCTCAGCGTAAAAGTATTTAGCCCCCGTTGCTGCAACAGTGGGATATGGGAGTTCATCCGGACTTTGAAATCGCTCCATTCGCGCTTCTCCTGCGGTGTCCATGCCAATTCTGCCACAGCCAGCAGACGCGGAAAGATCATGTATTCCTGTTGCTCTTCATCTTCGATATATTCAGCCCACGTACATCCCTGCACACCGACGATGCGGTCGGCGCGATCCGCCCGGATCGGCTCCACGGCCGCAGGGTCCACGAATTCGGCCCGGATGATCGACTCGTTGCGGGCCGCCGATTCCGGATCAGCCGGCACCGGCTCGAAAGCGTACATCTTTTTAATGGGAGAATATCCGTACATGGCACGCGGCTGAGTGGAAGGATCGGCCTGATACCAGTCGAAATAGAGCACTTCACCGGGTGTCATTACGGCATAATTGCCCCGATTAGCGGCTTCGATAGCCCCTTTCTGTCCACGATACGACATAACCAAGGTTTCGGAATGCAGTTCGTTGTGCAGTATTTCATCCCAGCCGACCATAACCCGCCCTTTCGAAGCGAGAAAATCCTGGATACGGGCGATCATATAGGGTTGGAGTCCCTGTATCCCGTCAAGTCTCTCCCGCTCGATCAGGGCCTGGCATTTCGGACAGGTCGCCCAGGCGACTTTCCGGGCCTCGTCGCCTCCGATATGGATGTATTTCGAAGGGAAAAGCTCCATAACTTCGGTAAGCACATCCTCCATAAAAGTATATACCTGTTCGTTGCCGACACAAAATTCTCCCGTCGTATAAGGTTTGCCCGTACAGCACAACTCCGGATAGCCGATGAACACGGCGTCGGAATGCGCCGGGAATTCGATCTCGGGAATGACCGTAATGTGCCGCTCGGCGGCGTAGGTCACGATCTCACGGATGTCCTCTTTGGTGAAATATCCGCCGTAAGCGCCCGGAGTTCCCTCGGGAAGATAGCGACGGTCGTTCCGGTCCCACCATGCATACCAATCCCGCTGCGTGCGGAATGCCCCTTCGGCGGTGAGCCGCGGATATTTGTCGATCCGGATGCGCCAACCACCGTTATCGGTCAGATGGAAATGGAATACGTTGAGTTTGTAGCGGGCCATTTCGTCCAGCATCTTCAGCACCTGACTTTTCGGAAAGAAATGCCGCGATACATCCATGTGCATGCCCCGGTAGGCAAACCGGGGCCGGTCGCTGACCCTTACGCAAGGAATACCCTTGTCGGTCATCAACTGTTCCAGCGTCCGTTTCCCATAGAAAATGCCGGTCTGGGTGGCGGCCGTGAGTCTCACCGACGAGCGATCGACCGTAAGTTCGTATCCCTCCCGTCCCAGCGCATCCATCCGGGAATTGTCCACAACTACGGTCGTGAAGTCGTCCACCGTCGTGTTTCCCGGCTGAAAATACCCGGACAGCACCTCCATTTCCGCCGGGCGCGGAATGAGATTCACCCGAATCGCTTCGTGTGAACAGCACCCGGAAAGGGCCATTAAACAAAGAAAAAGAATAGAGACTCCCCAGCCCGAACGGATACGTCCCGGCAACAATCGTTCATTCATGTCCAATTGATTTTTACATAAAATACGGCCCGGCCGTCAAGCCGGGCCGAAACATTCCTATTTACAGGACCACACGGTTATCTGCACTTCGGCAACATTCACATCGGAATCCTCGACCACATTGCCGTCGGCGTTCACCCGGGAGGTGATCTCGCATTTCACATACCGGTAGGTCGCATTTCCCTTGTCGAATTCGATCCGCCCGGTCGTGACCTCGGCTCCGGCGTCTTCCGTAGGTTTCGTCCGGTCGGAAGTGAAAGTCGTGATCAGCGTCCAGCTTTCGTTGCCGCCCCGATAGTCCTCCGGAGCATTGCTTCCATAGATATTCATCGTGCGGAGCTTCTGGCCGCCTTTGCCTCCGAATTTGTTCCAGTAGGTGAGCGTAATGCCCTGACATCCGGTTCCCAAATCCACATACCACGACGGAACGGTGCCTTTTTCTGCCTCCCCAACTGCGTCGGGGCCCCAATAGAGGTCCTTGTGCTCGTCGCTCCCGTCCATGATACCGTCATAAAGATACGAATCGTATTTTACGGAACCGTCCCAGTCGGTGAATACGGACGAAGCCCAGAAATTGTCATATCCGGGATCGGCTGCGCCGCTGATGGGAAGCGGCGCCGAGGACCAAACCTTATTCAGGTCGTCGTCGGTCTGGAAGTGATCCTCGATCGTTATGCTCGCATCCCACGGAGCATAGGTCAAACCCAACGTCAGTTCAGCATTCTTCAAGATCTCTTCCGCACGGCCTTCAAGCCGCGTGAGTTTGTCTGCCGGAATACTTCCGGAAAGACGTACGACGAAATCCTCATACGCGTCGCCCCGGAAAACCCGAAAATCCATCTTCACATTGGCCCTCGTCTCGTCCGAAGGCATCAGCACACTCCGGGCTGAAAAAACGGTTCCCTCTTTCGTCAGCTCGATCCGCTTCGAAGCAGGCTCCCCCGTCGAAAAGTCGTACTGCCCCGTAAGGTCGACCCGGTCGTAGAGATCGCCTACGGTAAGTTCCACGGCCGTGACATCATTCGGGACATCGGTCAGGCGGACATCCAAGGCCCCGACCAGCCGTTGCAGGTCGGAGACGGGAACCGTCGCGCCGACATTCCGGGAAACGGACGCCGTACCGAGCACCATATCCGGAATAGTCTCGTTCATGTCCGTTACGGTCACGGTTGTGTTCTTTTTGGCCTCGTCCGAAGCCTCATAGAAAACATGAGGAACATCACGATCCATCATCAGCGCGACGAGCGAATAAGCCGCCTTTTCCACCACGAACGGTTCGAGATCGCCGAACGAGTCGGCATGCTGGTATTTATAGCAGTCGGATGACATGTCGTTGAAAAGGTAGAGCGACACCCCATACTCACCGAGCCCCTCGAAGCCATCGCTTTCGGATGCAAGAACGGGCACGATCTTCCAAAGCTGATCCCCCTCTTCCGGTCTTTCGGATTTCGCCTTGTCCTCGTCGCACGAGCAAAGCAGAACGAGCGTGAGCGCAGGCAGCAACAGGAGGCGTGCAAGGCGATCCGCCCATCCGCAGGCATTCCCGACATTCTGTTTTTTCATCATCATGGCTTTCATATTATATACTTGATTCTTCAGGCCCCGCAGGCCCACACGACTGCCGTTCGGGGCGATACCGGGAACGGACCGCTAAAGTCCGCTCCCGCAAATCCCCATTCAGCGTATCGCAGGAGGGAAACTCCTTTCCGACAACTATTTGTACTCCCAAGTCGAAACCTCCAGTTCGCCGACATTCACGTCGAGCACATCCGTAATGGTCGCACCGTCGGGATTAACCTTAGATGTCATCACGCATTTTACATACTGATAGGAGACGCTTCCATCCTCCGAGAATGCGATCTTGCCCGTCGTCACCTGCGCCCCGGCGTCCGTGGTCGGAGTGGTCTTGTCGGAGGTGAAAGTCATGATCTTCACCCAATCCGCATTGCCACCGCCGTAATCGGCTCGCGTATTGCTTGCGTAAATGTCCATCGTCTTGATTTTCTGACCGCCCTTACCGCCAGCCTTGTTCCAGTAGTCGATGGTCACGCCCTGCTTGGCAGCGCCGAGGTCGATATACCAGATGGGAGCCGTGCGGTCCCATTCGGCAGGACACCAATAGTTGCTTCCGTCCGTTTTGTTCCCGTCATAGAGGTTGTACTGCCAGAATGTCTCGCCCCAGCCGGAATCGCCTCCATCGGACGACGCCCAGAAATTGTCGTATCCAGGAGCGGCTGAACCGCTGATTGGAAGGGCTGTCGGACCCATCCACTGCTTGTCAGGGGTAGTCTCGTCGATGGTAAAGCTGTCGGAAAGATTCACCACCGTGCTGTCCCAGGCCGCGTAGGTAATCGCCGAGTTGAGGTTGACCTTTGAGGAGGAACTGCCGGCTTCGACCGTCGTCGCCAGTTCATACTGCCCGTTGGCCGCGATCCGGCCCGCAGGGGTGCTGGTGTAATCCGTGCCGTTGACGCTGTAAGTCAGCGAGAGGTTGGAAGCCTCCGTATCGGTAGGCATCACGATAGCGTTGCCGACGAACTTGCCTTCGGCATTCTTGGTGAGTACAAGACTTTTCGATGCGAACGCGGCTCCGCTCTTGGAAAACGCTCCGTCGAGACTCACCTGATCGTACATGTTGCCGATCGTCAGGGTGATGCTCTCGGCATCGACGTTCTCCAGTCCGCTGACCGTCACCGTGACCGATGCCACGACGCGCTTGAGCTGGAGTGCGGCCGCCGCGCCTTCGGCACCGACCGTAACGACGTCGGAATTACCGACCAACAGTTCGGGAATCTGAGCCGAAATGTCGGTTATTTTGACACGTGCATCGGCAACGGCATTCGAAGCGGCGACACCCGTAAAAGTGAGATTCGTCTCGTCGCTGGAAGCGACGGCGTAAACGGTGTAGCTGCCCGGCTCGACCGAGAAAGAACCTAAAGCCGCAGCATCGGCGGCGCTCTTTGCATCCGCAATGTTACCCTCCGACACCAGAATCGCCCGGTGTGCATAAGCAGCCTCGGCGGCATCCGCCGAGCGGGTCTCGATCTTCAGTTTCGGTCCGTTGTCGGGAGTACCTCCCGGAATCTCCTCCGAAGAGGAGCAGCCCGTCAGAATCATACCGGCCAGCATGGCGACGGCAAATGTGTACATGGAATACTTTTTCATAATTATGCGTTTAAGGTGGTTAATAAAATTTTTTTATTGATTTCAGGCGGTTATTCGAACGTCACGTTCCGGACGTATCCGTTTATCTCCAGATGAGGCCCCGATCCGTCGGTTACCGGCGCGCCGTTGACCGTGAAGTTCCCGATCGTCACTCCGTCGATCGACTGCGCGTCGCTGCGTCCTCTGATCCAGCTCGGAGTCGCCCGCGTACCGGTATAGGCGATGTTGCGCAGGGTGATGTTCCGGGCCCATTGTCCATAAAGTCCGTCGAACGCCCAGGCGTTGGTGAAGTGCGCGCAGAAAACCTTTCCGCCGTCGATGTCCTCGACAATGATGTTTTCGAACGCAATATCCTCGAACGTGCCGTTATCGGCGATCATCACCGCCATCGCTCCGGGATAGATCCCGTCGTTCTGACGGTTTTCCAGCACGATGTTGTCGTGGAACCGGATATTCCGGAATGCAATGCCCCGCGCCTCGGGACCGACGAGCATGTTGTGCGCCTTGTCGGCCCAGAAAACACAATTGCGGATCTCGTAATCGTAGACATCAAACTTGTTCTGCGCCAGATAATAGACCGTCCAGATGGAAGCGTCGGTGAACGATCCGTCGGAGGCGGTGTGCGCGGTGACGTAATCGGTCTTTCCGTTGAAGGCCTTGATAGTCACGTTGTCGTCGTAGTTGCGCTGGAACGTATTCTCGACCAGTACATTGCGGCAGCAGATGAAATCCATGCCGTCGGAGTTCATGATCCAGCCGATCTCCTTGATGTTGTCGATATGCACGCCCGTGCTTCCGACGATCTTGAGCGTCCAGTTCGGCGTGTCGCGCAGCAGGATGCCCTCGACCTTGAAACCGTCGCAGTCGAAGGTTTCGATCTGCGGCTGGCGGCCGTCACCGTGATTCTCCTTCGACGAACAGAGGATGCCCCGCCCCCGGATCGTCAAGTTGCGGCATCCCTTGGCATAGATGCTGCCGTAGACCAGCGCCCCCTCGTCGAGATAGATCGTCTGATTATCCTTATAGAGAATCTCCTTGCGCCCCATATTATGAATGCCGGGACCGAAATAAGTTACGTTGGCACCCGTCGGGATCGCCGTGTCGGGCAGGTCGGGCAGGATGAAGAGGTTCTCCATCCGGTTGTCGTCGAACTCCACCGAAACCTTTTGCGCGGGATCGTCCAGTTCGAACTCGACGCTGTTCGGGGTCTGCACGTTGGGCACGATGCCGTAAGAAAGCGGACGAATCTCCACTTTCGAAAACGTCCCCGCACGGCGGGTCACACGGACCTTCAACGGAGCGGCGAACGCATCGGTGAACATTGCAAAGCCCATGTCATGCTGGACGTACCCCGCAGCCGGATTGGCGGCATAGTCCGAAACTTCGGCATTGTGCACGAAAATCTCTTCCCAGCATCCGTTGCGGAAAATCTCCACCGTGAAATCGTCATTGGCCGGACGGTCGTCCATGGCGGGCAGCCCGTCGTCGGGAATCGTCGTCGGAGCGTCCCAGGGGAGATAGCTGATCACGGGCGTAAGTTTCAGGTCGGTATCGTCCTTAAATTTCGCCGCGACCGAAAGCGCGTATTTCCGATTAGCCTCGATACGCGTTTCCTGCACGGAAACATAATTCTTTCCGTTGATCGTGAAGCGGAACTCCAACGTCGCGGAGGCTGTGTCAGTCGGCAGGACGACGGCCTGGCCGACATAACGTCCCGCGCTGTTCCGAGCCAGCACGATCGCCTTTTCGGAAAATTCAGCCCCGCTGTTTCCGGGCGTTCCGTCGGAGGCGATCCGGTCGTACATCCGGGGAATCGAGACCGTGATACTTTCGCAGGAGAGCGCTTCCAGCCCCACGACAGTCACCGTAAGGTGAGCCACGGCCCGCTTCATCCCGACCGGAGCCGAAACCGATCCGGCGACGGCTTCGAAACGGCTGTTGCACCCGATCAGCAGGTCGGGAATCGGAGCGGTCATGTCCGTTATCCGGACGCCGTACTCCGACAGAGCGATCCCCTCCGCTGCCGGAAAGGTCAGATTATCCTCGTCCGCAGCAGCAACCGCCAGCATTCCATAGGTTCCCGGCTCTACCCGAAACGGTGCGAGCGCCGCGGCGGATGCCGCAGAGACGGACTGCGCAACAACGCCTTCACGGATCAGGCAGACACGGTGGGCATAGGCGGCCTCCGCAGTCACGGACTGCGGTACGGCCCGCACCATAGCCATTCCGCCCGCAACCAAGTCCGAATCGCACGCGGAGTCGGAGCAGGCGGCTGACAGCGCGGCCGTACACAGGGCAAGAGAGGTTATTAAGATTCTTCTCATGACAAAAGTCTATTCGAACGTTACGTTTCGGACATATTCATTGATCTCCAGATGGGGGCCCGATCCGTCGGTTACCGGCGTGCCGTTGACCGTGAAGTTCCCGATCGTCACTCCGTCGATCGACTGCGCGTCGTTGCGTCCTCTGATCCAGCTCGGAGTCGCCCGCGTACCGGTATAGGCGATGTTGCGCAGGGTGATGTTCCGGGCCCATTGTCCATAAAGTCCGTCGAACGCCCAGGCGTTGGTGAAGTGCGCGCAGAAAACCTTTCCGCCGTCGATGTCCTCGACAATGATGTTTTCGAACGCAATGTCCTCGAACGTGCCGTCGTCGGCGATCATCACCGCCATTGCCCCGGGATAAATCCCGTCGTCCTGACGGTTTTCCAGCACAATGTTGTCGTGGAACCGGATATTCCGGAATGCAATGCCCCGCGCCTCGGGGCCTACGAGCATATTGTGCGCCTTGTCGGCCCAGAAAACGCAGTTGCGGATCTCGTAGTTGCAGACCTCGAAATCGCGAAGCCCGGCAACCATCCAGATCGCCCCGTCGGAATAGGAGCCGTCGGTATTCGTATGGGAAGCGATGTATTCGGGCGTGGCATTGAAAGCCTTGATGGTCACGTTATCGTCGTAGTTACGCTGGAAGGTGTTTTCGACCAGCACATCGCGGCAGCAGATGAAATCCATGCCGTCGGAGTTCATGATCCAGCCGATCTCCTTGATATTGTCGATATGCACGCCCGTGCTCCCGACGATCTTGAGCGTCCAGTTCGGCGTGTCGCGCAGCAGGATGCCCTCGATCTTCAGATTGTCGCAATTGCGGAACTCCATCTGCGGCCGCCGGCCGGCGCCGTGATCCTCCTGCGACGAACAGAAAACACCTCGTCCTCGAATTGTAAGGTTGGCGGCATTTTCAGCCTCGATCCGTCCCAGCACGACCGCCCCTTCATCGAGATAGAGAATACGGCCGCTTTCATTCGCAATACGGATCACACCCGCATTGTGCACCCCGGGACCGAAATAAGTTACATTGGCACCCATCGGGATCGCCGTGTCGGGCAGGTCGGGCAGGATGAAGAGGTTCTCCATCCGATTGCCGTCGAACTCCACCGAAACCTTTTGCGCGGGATCGCCCAGTTCGAACTCGACGCTGTTCGGGGTCTGCACGTCGGGCACGATGCCGTAAGAGAGCGGACGAATCTCCACTTTCGAAAACGTCCCCGCACGGCGGGTCACGCGGACCTTC
>ENA-UOOD01001361-UOOD01001361.1-human-gut-metagenome-genome-assembly--contig:-CS67-NODE-1361-length-25272-cov-8.165642_pt1 | contig 25272 bp, 34 predicted proteins | sample MGYA00242464_ERZ724011 | MGnify/ENA metagenome assembly ERZ724011 | reverse complement strand
ACTAATTATGAATACATTTAGAAACATAGTGAATAATATATTTATATGAGGTGATGTGTAATGGAAAAAGAAGGAGGAGAAATTATGACAAGGACGATGAAAAGATTAAATAGTATACCATCATATGTTGTTAGAGATTTAGGATTAAGTGAAGACTGGCAAAAAAACATTTCTCCTAAACAACAAAAGATGGCAACAAAAATGGCAATAAGATTTAAAGAAGCATTAAAAAAATTATCTAAGAATTAATGGAAGTAGAATATTTAACACCTGAATTTGTAATTTTTATTCACATGGTAGTAATAGATGAAAAATTTTGTGAATATGGAGGCCAGGTTCGTTACAAAGATGAAATGAGAGGAATAAAGGACATAAACTTATTTAAATCGGCATTATATGAGCCACAACAGAGTTTTGGTGGGCAAGATTTGTATCCAGATATAATAAATAAGGCAGCATGTTATTTAAGATCATTAGCGATGAATCATCCTTTTTATGACGGAAATAAAAGAACAGCTCTAATATCTACACTTATTTTCCTAGAAATGAATGGATATAAAATTAGAGGTAGTAATGAAGAGCTATATAGTTTAGTTAAAGAAATAGTTGAGCAAAAAAGTTCAATTTCACAAATAACAGAAAAAATTAAACCATATATAAGGATATCAAAAATGAGTAAGTTTAAAAATTTATTTAAAATTATTAATAAAACATATAAAAAAGACTAGCAAAACTAGTCTTTTTTTTAGTTATCGACAAATTTCGACACACATACTTAACATAATATGCTATAATTAATAGAGGTGATTAAATGAGTATAGACTTGCTAATAATCCGCAACCGTGCAAGACTAGAAAAATTAATTACAGAAGATAAAGAATATAGCATAATACTAAAACAAAGCCAAAAGTTGGACAAATTAATAAATGCAAAGATGAAAGAGATTAACGCAAGTTAGTCTCTTTTACTGTTATGTAATAGAAGAGTATTAAGCTCTATTATTTTTCTTGCATTTCAATATTGATTAACAAATCTATTACATGGCTTATTTCCATAACTTCAGGAGAATTTAAACCATATTTATCTATCCTGGCATACATTTCTTCTTTTAAACTATTTATATCTGCTGTAGCATAAAATAAATCTCTTATATTTACATCTAATACATTAGAAATTTTATACATTGTAGCCAAGGAAGGATTGCTTTTTTTATTATTTTCTAATGCGTGTAAATAGCTTCTACTAATACCAGTTTCTTTTTCTAATTTATATAAAGTCATATTTTTCTTTTCTCTAACCTCTTTAATTCTAAAAATAAACATAAAATACCTCTTAAAATAGTATCTTATTATTTTATATAATTATTCAAAAAAGTGCTAGATGTAGCTGGTAGAGAACGCTTTGTGTCGAACGATTTTTCTTGACTTTTTTCGACATTAAAATATAATAAAAAAAGAAAAGAGATAGACAACTGGAACTTATCTATCTCTCAAGGATTGTTACTCTAATCTAAACAAATGTAACAGTTAGAGTATACAGTTCCTTACAAAATTTGTCAAGGGAGGAATACATATGGAAAAAGAAATGTTGAAAGAAATTGAGAAAGTAAATATTGATAAAATTGTATTAAATTGCTATTACAATATATGTAAATATTATAACATTAATAATAAAATTATAGAAAAATATATAACTACTTTTTTGGTGTGATTTTGGTGCAATTTTGGTGTAAAACAATCATTTTGGTGCAATTTTAAGCAAATGTACAAAACAATAAAAGCCAGTATTTGCAATACTTTTTAATGTTTTAAAAAAAACCAAAAGTCCCTTCATCCGCACCAATGATGTATCTGTTTGAAATAAAAAACAGATAGTTATAAAAAAATCAATCAGAAAATAAATCTGGTTGATTTTTTTGTTGCCTAAAACAATAATTCAAATGGCTTGTATATTTCAAACTTATCTAAAAAGAAAAATTATCAAAGTTAGAAGAATATTTGAAAAAAATATAAAAATGAGTCTTTTCGTTAGTTGAAAAGACTCATTTACACATAAAAAAACCACCTCGAAAATTCATTCTCGGTGGTGAGGGCTTTCCCTCGTTTGGTGTTAGACAGCTCTCTTCGGGAGAGCGCGGATCTGGTTGAGAACCTGCTTGACATCCTCTTCAGTCTGCCAACCAAGGACGTCATCTGTAATTGGCGTGTCATAAACAATCACGCCATCATACATAACAGCGATCTCCCACAGTCCCTGAGGACCACCGTAGCTTCTGGAATGTCTTATGACACTTCCGGTATAGCCATTGGGGAAAGTAAACCGCAATGCGCAACCATCCATAAAGGGATGAGCACTGGTCAGATATTGTGCGTTTCCAAAATAATTATTGAACATAATTTTTAAACCCTCCATAAACTTGATCTTAGATTGGACTGCGTACATGTACATTATAGCCTATTTAAGGCTTTTTGTCAACTTTATGTTTACTATATGGATTTACTTTACACAAACAAAGTATTTGGGGTTTTTTTTACTATTGTTTTTATTGGGATTGAATGGTATACTTTTTATATAAATATTGTAATATAGAAGGAGGAGTGATATGAGTAACGTAAATCAATATACTTTTAAAGAGCTACCAGATTCAGAGATTATTATAACAGAGCCTATATATAGAAGATTGCTTGCAATAACTAATATGAGTGGATTAAATATAGAGGAACACATGTGTTGGCTAAGAGGAAGGGAAGTAAAGAAAAATAAAATTTTATTTGATAGCATGAATGAAAATCAAGATTATATAATTAGTGGATCTGGTTCAAGTAATCCTGAAGAACATGGTGTTGAACCAGGAAAAGACACTAAAATAACCAAAGAATTAACAGAATGGATTGATGCAAATTCATCAGAAAATACTGTTATTTGTGATGTTCATACACATCCATCTGGAGTTAGTGAAGGTTATGAGTATAGAATGTATTCTCGGAACAGATTTGAAAAATAATTTAGATTTTACAAAGAAAATGAGTAAAAAGGGAATAACACATATTGCAGGATTAATTTCAGTTGATAATGATAAAGGAAATTCAAGTATATCGTTTGTTTGGTATGATGAAAGTAAAAATATGTTTTATAGAATTTCTAATATAAGTATAGTAAAATACAACGAAGCAGAAAAAAAATTGTCTAAGACAAGATTGCCTAAATTTGGCAAAACAGAATTTTTAGAATTAAAATTTGGTGAAAACGAGTATTATAATAAGGAAGAAGAAATGGAAATTTAATTTTTTTTATTATTTAAATTTTAATAAGGAATACAATAATGAATGATAATAATATAAAAGAAGTCTTATCAGAGAACTTAGGAGAAGGATATCGTATAGTTAGAGATAATGGAGAATTGTCTCCAATAATTGAATGGGTTGATTAGATTAATCAATCAAAAGATTACTACGATGAAGAAAATCTTGTAGTTGAGGTTCATTTTGAGGATGGTTCTGTAGAAACACTTGAAAAAGGAATTAAAGTTCGTCAAATTTCGAATAAAGACTGTTAAAACATTTGAATATAATTTTAAAATAACAGAATAACTAGTTGTTATTTTTTATAAAGATAAAATTTATTTTGCTTATTATTCTTATGAGAATGTGTTTTAAATCATTATTATAATAAATATTTAAAATTCCACTTGCAAAAAAAAGTTATGTCAAATTAACAATAGTAAATTGAGTTTATAAAATGATAAATAAATGTGTGATTTTCGCATACCTGTTGTGGAATTGCACCCAAATTAAAAATATCAAGATTTTAATCTTGATATTTTTTTGTCTACTCAGAAATATTGAATTTTCTAGTAGTAAAAAATAAGTAAAAAGTATACTATCTGCTATAAATTAAAATCAACAATAGACGAACAAGTTCATATATGATATAATTATTCCACAATTAAATAATAGGAGGAAATTTATGAACATAGGAATAGATATAGATGGTGTAATATTAGATAGTGAAAAAGTATTTAGAACAGTAGCTGATTTGTACAACACAATAGAACTAAATGACAGAGCAATAAGAGCATATGATGAACCACGAGTTCAAGAAAAATACAATTGGACTGATGAAGAGATACAAGAATTTGCTGATAAATATTTTATAGAATGTTCAAAAATTTCAAATTTCATGCCATGTGTAAAAGAAGTGTTAAATATGTTAAAACAAGAAGGACATAACCTAATAATAATAACAGCAAGAGGTCGTGACAAAAAAGAAATGAGAGCAATAGCAGAAGAAAAGTTTGAAAAAGAAGGCTTAAAATTTGACAAATATTATTGGGCTCAGAGAGGAAAAGCAGATGTATGTGTAAAAGAAAAAATTGATGTAATGATAGATGACAACTACATGAATTGCTTAGAAATAGCAGAAAAAAATATAAAAACATTATATTTTAGAGATGCAGGAATAAAAGAAATAAAAAATAATCCACACATAACAGAAGTTCACAATTGGGGTGAAATATACAAATATATACATATGTATAATAATGAAATAAATAGCTAAAAATTGCATATGGTGTTAAAAAAAGTAAACAAAAAGATAGGAGAAAATATTATGAGAGAAAAGTATTTTGAAGATCTTGGTTTAGATGATGGACAAGATATATTAAGTAAATTTAAAATAAATATGGATGAGATATTAGAAGAATCAAAAGAGCATGAAGATAAAAAGCAAAAAGATGCTAAAGAAAATGAAAAAAAAGATAATAAATAATAAAGAAGGTGCTTATGATTATGGAAATTCCTATACAAAAAAACAAGGAATATATAGTTGATATAATTGATAATGGATTTGAAGGAGAAGGGATTGCAAAAATAGATAATTTTACAATCTTTATTGATGGTGCAATAAAAGGCGAAAAATGTAAAATATTAATAGTAAAAATAACATCATCACATGCATTTGGAAAATTATTAGAGCTAATAGAGCAATCTCCTGTAAGATGTACTCCAGATTGTGAAACATATAAAAGATGTGGGGGATGCAATTTACGACATATTGATTATGAAGAAACATTAAACATAAAGCAACAAAAAGTCCAAAATTTAATAAACAAAACACTAACTAAAAAAGTAGAAGTAGAAAAAACATTAGGAATGGGAAATCCATATAATTATAGAAATAAAGCTCAATATCCAGTAGGCACAAATAAAAATGGAGAAAAAGTTTTTGGTGTATTTGCTAAAAGAACACATGAAATTATACCAATAAAAGAATGTAAAATTCAAAAAGAAATATCATATGAAATAGCAAACTATATTTTAGACTATATAAAGAAAAATAACATAAGTGTATATAATGAAAAAAAGCAAACAGGATTAGTACGACATATTGTAACAAAAGTAGGGATTCAAACAAATGAAATTATGTGTATTATTGTAATAAACGGCAAAGAGCTACCACATGAACTAACTCTTGCTAATGATATAATTGATAAGTTTCCAATGGTAAAAACAGTTGTAAAAAATATAAACACAAAAAATACAAATGTAATAATGGGTCAAAAAAATGAAGCAATAGTTGGAAGAGGTTACATTACAGATGTATTAGGTGATTATATTTTTAAAATATCGCCAATGTCATTTTATCAAGTTAATCCAATACAAGCAGAGGCTCTTTATAACATTGCGATTGAAAAAGCAAATATTACAAAAGATGATGTGGTATGCGACTTATATTGCGGAATTGGAACAATAGGAATATTTGCATCAAAATTTGCTAAAAAAGTATATGGAATTGAAATAGTAAAACAAGCAATAGAAGATGCACACGGAAATGCAAAATTAAACAATGTAAACAATATTGAATTCATATGCGGAGATGTGGAGCAAGCATTTGATAAACTAATTAAAAAGGAAAAAGTAAAACCATCGGTAGTAATAGTAGACCCTCCAAGAAAAGGATTAGATAATAATACAATTGAAAATATTATGAAATTGAATGTAGAAAGGGTTGTATACATAAGCTGTAATCCAGCAACTATGGTGCGAGATTTGAAAATGATGGAGGAAAAGTACGAGATAAAGGAAGTTCAGCCGGTGGATATGTTTCCGTTTACATCACATGTGGAGTGTTGTGCGGTGATGGAGTTGAAAAACAGCCTATAGTAGCTGAATTTACTAGTTTTCAAGATTCAATAGTGTTTCATAAAAGAGGTCGATTTGGATTAGAAAAAGTACAAAATTCTGAAATTCATGTTAAGGTTGTTTTAGATATGGAGTACGGAAACATATAAAATTATTTTGAAAAATTGATGTAAGACGTTGGTATGAGCTAGATACAAGAATTATATATCTACGCTCGATACACCATATTATATGTTGGTATGTTGATGAACATATGAATTTATAAAAAATATGATGGAAAAGTTAAAGAGAATCCTATATAAAGTGCCTAATTTTCAGGTGCTTTATTTTTGCTTAACATTGCTTTAAGCCAATGAAAACGGTGGCTTGGAGGTTGCAAATAATTTATAATATGATATAATTTGTCTAAAGTACAAATGTATGTAAAAATGAATATAGAGGATTATGAAAGGGGAAAGACATGCTAAAGGATGAAAAAAATAGTAATTTTGTTAAAAATCAAAATCCATATAATAAATACAAAACAATTATTAATAATGATATTTTAAAATTATATTATCAATTTACACATTTAAAAAATATATATAGACAAGGCTGGTTAACAAGTTTACTTGGAATGAAATATGAAAATAAAGTTGAATCAGTTGCAGATCATAGTTGGTCAGTAACAATGCTAGCAATGTCCATTATAGAAAAATATGATTTAGATTTTGATATAGAAAAATGCATGAAATTAGCAATGATACATGAGCTAGGAGAAATATATGCAGGGGACTTTATACCAAATCAAGTTACAAAAGAAGAAAAACATAAATTAGAAGAAAGAGCGGTTGATGAATTATTAAATAGCATAGAATTTGATAATGATTTCAAAGAATTATGGCTGGAGTATGAAAATAAGAAATCACCAGAAGCAGATTTTATAAAACAGGTAGATAAATTAGAATGTATTTTACAAGCAGGAAGTTATGGATTAAATTCAAAATATATTAAAGGTGCTGAATCAATAACTCTACCATACTTGAAAGAAATTCTGGAAGATGTGTATAAAATAACTCAAGATAATGAGTTACCATTATGTTTTAGAGAAGATAACGAAAGATAAATTACAATTTATTAGGATATTTAGAATACTTGAAATTACATACAAGACAAATCATAATATTATAAAAAAAATAATTTAAAATATTGAGGAGAGTTGGCATGTGTCTTATTTGTGATAGAATTGAAATGATAAAAAATGGTACTAATAAATATTTTGTAAAAGAGCTAGAAACTGGTTATGTTGTTATTGGAGATTATCAACATTTTAAAGGATACTCATTGTTCCTTTTTAAAGAACATAAAACTGAATTGTTTCAACTCGATTATAAAACTAAAATGAAATTCTTAGAAGAAAAGTCTTTAGTTGCAGAAGCAGTTTCAAAAGCCTTTAATTGTGAAAAGATAAATTATGAGTTATTAGAAAATGGAGATTCTCATATGCATTGGCATTTATTTCCAAGGATAACTGGAGATATAGAAAAATATGGCAGAAATGGAAGAGGTCCAGTTTGGTGGTACCCAATGGAAAAAATGTATGATACAAATAATTGTCCTTCAGAGATTGAATGAAAAATATGAAAGAAAAATTGATGGAGAAATTAGAAAGAATTATATAAATTCTTATAATATATCTGTCGGAAATCTTCGTAAATTATTAAATATTTACGAGAATTTCCGGCAACCAAATAGAAAATCCCTCTGTGTTAGAGGGATTTTCAGCGTTTATAAACGAACAAGCCACACTAAAGTGTGCAACATTAAATGTAAATATATTGTAAGTTATATTTTATTAAAAAGCAATAATTTTATAGAAATTTGTTAAAGGTCTTGTATAAAATTTAAATGCATGATACGATACAAATGTTTGCATAAATGAAATGCGAATAATATAAATATGGGAGGTAAACATGGATAAATTAAAGGTATTAGAGTATGAAATAAATACAAAAATTATAAATCAAGAGGATTATGTATCTTTAACAGATATAGCTAAAAAGGTAAATGAAGATGAGCCAAGATTTGTAATACAAAACTGGATGAGAAATAAAGATACCATTGATTACCTAGGATTATGGGAAAGTATATATAATCCAAATTTTAACCGTGTGGGATTCGAGGCGGTTGAAAATGAATCCGGTAGAAACAGGTTTACGATGTCTCCCACAAAATGGATAAATTCAGTAAATTCAATAGGAATGGTTACTAAAGCAGGAAAACATGGTGGTGGAACATATGCTCATTTTGATATAGCAATGGAATTTGCAAGTTGGATAAGTCCAGAATTTAAATTATATATTGTAACAGAATTTAAGAGAATGAAAGAAAAAGAGCAAAGAGGTTTGGGCTGGAATTTGAAAAGAACTTTATCAAAAATAAATTATAATATTCATACTGATGCAATAAAAAATAATTTAATACCAAAAGAAGTAACTCAAAATCAAATTAATATGATATATGCTGATGAAGCCGATATTATAAATGTAGCTCTTTTTGGAATGACTGCAAGAGAATGGAAACAAAAGAATCCAAATAAGCAAGGTAATATTAGAGATTATGCAAATGTAGCAGAATTAGTATGTTTAGTTAATCTTGAAAATCTAAATTCTGTGTATATAAATGAAGGGATAAATTCAAAAGATAGATTGGTGAAATTGAACAATATAGCAATACATCAAATGACATTATTAACAGAAGATAATAGAATAAAAAAAATAGAAAATATTGCAAAAGATAAGAAATTATATTTAGAATAACAAAAAATAAGGAGGAAATATGTCATTATTAAGTTTATACAGTTCAAATGTAAAAAGAAAGAGAGAAGAATTAGCTAGATTAAAAAAAGAAAGGGTAAGATATGTAAATGATATTAGTAACGCAAGTCAAAAAATCACAAGATTATCAAGTCAAATCAGAGGTACTAAGTCTTTATCTACTATAAAGAGTAAAACGAATGAAATTGAAAGAGAAGAAAAAAAGAAAAGTGATGCCGAGAAGAAAGTTGCAGATTATGACAAAAGAATAGCAACTAAAGAAAAGGAATTGTGCAATGAAGAATTAAAACTGCAAAAGGAACAAGATAGAGAAAATAGAAATATAGAAAATACAAGAAATAAGGAAATTGTGAATATAAATAATAAAATTGAGTATCAAAGATTGAAACAAATAGAGCTAGATAATGAGATAAAAAAATTAAAATCTAGCAAAGAGAAAATAAATATTTTATTTATTGCATCCAATCCAGATATAATTTTTACTGACGAAGAAGGAGTTTTAAGAGAACAACAAAGATTAAGTTTAGATAAAGAAGCACGAGATATTGAAGAATCAATACAAAAAACACCAGACAGAGATTCAATTAGTTTTGTTACAAAGTGGGCGACTAGAACTGAAGATTTATTTCAGTATATTAATGAAGTAAATCCAACTATAATTCATTTTACAGGACATGGAACTGAAGATGGAAAATTAGTTTTTCATGATAAAAATGATAATCCTAAATTTGTTGGAATTGATGCTATTATTCAAATGATCAATGCAATAACTGATGATTTAAGATTAGTAGTATTTAGTAATTGTTTTTCTTCAAGTATTGCAATTCAAGTTTCAGAATATGTAGAAGCAACAATAGGAATGAATACTTCTGTTAGAGAAGATGTAGCAACTTTATTTGCTGCACAACTATACTCATCAATTGGATTCGGTTTTTCTTTGGACAAGGCATTTAAACAAGCAATGGCAAGATTAAGTATAGAAGGGATAAAACAAAAAGATGCAGATATTCCTGAATTATTTGTAAAAGAAGGAATGGATGCAAATGAAATATATCTTGTTAAGAAAAAATAAATGCAACCATAAGAAAAATCTTTAATAAAAATATATTTTATAGCACGAAAATTTTAAAAAATTCGTGCTATATTTTTTTATATCACGAAAAATTGAAAAAATCCGTGCTATAAATTTTATAGAACGAAAAAATTGAAAAATCCGTCCTATAAAATTTCATAGGACGAAAAAATTAAAAAATTCGTCCTATGAAAATCTATAGGTCAAAAAAATTGAGATTTTTGACCTATAAAAAACTATAAGTCAAAAATATTTAAGAATTTGACTTATAAATTTCTTGGTTAGAAATCAAATTATAAAAAACGCTAAAGGCAGGATAGTGATGCAGTGTGCATCACGCAAACACATAGAAAGACAAGCTTTCTAGTACTCTTAAAAAATTTAAAAATGCAGAGAAAATGCAGAACGTAGATTATGTGCTGAAATGCTTAATATAACTGTGGTATAGTATAAAAATAGTACAAAAAAACAAAATAAAAATACACCATAAGTATCAATAAATACAATAAGTGTATTAGTAAAAAAGCAATAATTTGGTGAGTAATTTAATTTTTTAGATATTAAAAACTTTAATTGATATATACTATAGCCTGAAACATTAAGAAATAGTAGTGTTGAAGAAGATAAAAAAAATTGACATAAATTGACAGTATGATATAATCCAATAAAAATAGTTTTTGAGAGGAGTGGGTTACATGAAAAGTATACTTATAACAGGTGGTGCATGTGCTGGAAAAACTACATCATTAGAAATGATAAAAAATTATTTGAGTGCAAAAGGATATAAAGTTATAGTAATTGATGAAGTACCAACAAATTTAATAAAAACTGGAATAGCTTATGAAAAAATTGGAAAATTGGAATTTATAGAACTAATTATAAAAACACAAATAAATAATGAAAAAGAGATTTTTGAAAAGTATGATAATGAAAAAAATACCATTGTAATATTTGATGGTTCGCCATTAGATAGTTTAAAGTTTATAACGGAGAATGAATTAGAAAATATACTAAAAAAACATGGTATGAGCATAGATAAAATTGTAACAAAATATGATGCTATTATTTTTTTACAAACAATAGCTAAAAAATATCCTGAATTATATTCAAATGATAATAATATTGCAAGATTACCAGACATTAATCTTGCAATAGAAAGAAATGATAGATTAGAAAAATATTATAATAAATATAGAAAAATAAGTGTTATAGAAGGCGAAAATGATATAAATATAAAAAATAACAACATAAAAAAAGCAATAGAAACAGTATAAAAAGGCAATTAGATTATTTGAAACTAGAACATTAAGTATTAAAATTTCAAAATTGTTTCAAAAATCATTCATTGACTATATAAAAATAAGGTAGTATCATTTTAATATGAAAAATTGAAAGCAGAGAAATTTGAGTTAGAGAAATCTAGCTCTTTTTCTTTGCTTTTTTGTTTTTTAAATATTTAATTTTATGGAGGTAAAGTATTATGTATATTGATAAGACAAACGAAGTAATGATGAATTATTACAAAAAACAGGAGATTTTAAAAGCTAAGCAAAGACTGGATCAAGAAAGGATGACAATTGTTCAAGTCTTGCAACTAGCAGATAAGGAATTTATAACAATAGACGAATTACTAGAGGCTTTATACATTGATAAAGAAGAAGTATTTGAAGAAATTCTTAATACACAAAGTGTATCAGAAAATACAACAGATGTATCTGCAAATACAGCAAATGTATCCGGTGATACACCTATGGAAATTGCTAAAACTTATAAAGAATATTATGAGAAATATAATCACGACAGAAAACAAATTTGCAAAGATAAGAAGATTGCTAATGGAACTTTCCAAAAATATTTGAGATTGAATTATTTAATTCCAGAATTACAAGAAATGGTAAATAATAAAAAGTTGTCAGTAGTGTCGGCAGAGCAAATTAGCTTTCTAGATAAGCATAATCAAGAAAATATATGTTACTTAATGGAACATTTTAGGTGTGAAATAACAGAAAGTGTTGCTAAAAAGATAAAGCAAAATTATTTATTTTGTAAAAAGAATAATGGAATGTTTTTCTTAAATGAATCAGTAATTAAAAAATATAAAAAAGAAAAAAACATTAGAGTTTCATTCACACAAGATGAAATTGAAAAATGCTTTAATGGAATACCAAAACATAGTTTAAAGGAATACATTATAAGTATTGCTAAAAATATACATGATGTATAAGGCTACATACTATGGATATTCAAAAAGAACAAAAGATAAATGCTGATTTATTTAAAGAAAAAATAGATACCAACTTATTATACGGAAGTATTGAAATAACACTTTTAAACAAATTATTCAAAAACAAACTAATAAACGAGAAAATTTACAAACAAGCGAAAGAGAACATTATAAAGGAATATAAACTAGACAAAATAGAAATTTGATTTTATAAGGACAAAAGTGTATAATCCAAACAGGGTTCTCTCTAATAGAATGGAGGATTAATGGAAGTTCAAGTTATAGAGAAAATTCAAGGAAGAATAGATAGAGCTACAGGGTTAAAAATAAATACAAGATTAAGAGTAGCTGCATATGCAAGAGTAAGTACAGATTCAGAAGATCAATTAAATAGTTTTGAATCACAGGTAAAATACTACAACGAAAAAATCAATAAAAATAATGAATGGTTATTTGTATAAGTATATGCAGATGAATCAATTTCAGGAACACAAGATTATAAGCGTAGTAATTTTATGAGAATGATACAAGACAGCTTAAATGGAAAAATTGATTTAATATTAACAAAGTCAATTTCAAGATTTGCTAGAAATACTTTAGATACTCTAAAATATGTAAGAATGCTAAAAGAGAAGAATGTAGCGATTCTATTTGAAGAAGAAAATATTAATACTCTAGAAATGGCAGGAGAATTACTATTAACTATATTAAGTTCAGTTGCACAGCAAGAAAGTGAAACAATATCATCACATGTAAAACTAGGACTAAAAATGAAACAAAAAAGAGGAGAGCTAATTGGATATAATGGCTGTTTGGGTTATAACTATGATAAAGAAAGTAAAAGTATATCTGTAAATGAGGAAGAAGCGGAAATAGTTAAATACATTTTCAACAGATATGCACAAGGTGTTGGTTCAAGTATTATAGCCAAAGAACTAACAAACATGAAATAGCAAACACCAAAAGGCTTAAATGTTTGGAGTGATTCAACAGTTAGAAGAATACTAAAAAATGAAAAGTATAAAGGTGATGTATTACAAGGTAAAACGTACACAACAGACCCTATAACTCATAAACGAGTTGTAAATATGGGAGAAGAAAATATGTATTACATAAAAGAACATCATCAAGCAATAATTGAGCCAGAGCTATTTGATAAAGTTCAACAGATACTAGAAAAAAGGGCTGGTTCAAGAGAAAAAGGAAAACGAAAAGGTAATTATAGTAGAAAATATCCATTTAGTAGCAGAATTTATTGTGGATTTTGTGGAACAGTTTTAACAAGAAGAAATTGGAATTCTGGAACCAAAAATGCAGCACCAGTTTGGCACTGTATGAAATTTGTTAAAAGAGGAAAAACAGAATGTCCAAAATGTAAAGCGATTAAAGAAACAATAATTGAAAATTGTTTTGTAGAGGCTTATAAAATTTTGTGTAGTGATAAAGGCGATATTGTAGAGAAGTTTATTAACAGAATAAACAACATAATAACTGAAAATTCATCAGATAAGTTAATAGAAAATATTGATGTAGAAAAGCAAAAGTTGAATTCAAAAATGAATAAACTAATTGATTTAAGCCTAGATAACGCCATAGATAGAGATACATTTTTAGAGAGAAAAGAAAAGTTACAAGCCCAAATTGAACAATTAAATATGAAACAAGAAAAGTTAATGTTAGATGAAAGAAATAACACTAACAGAAAACTTAGTTTAAATAAAATAAGGAAATTTCTTGAAACTGGAGATATTGTGGCAGAATTTGATAAAGATGCTTTTGAAATTTTAATAAAACAAGTCATTGTTGGTGGATATGATGGAAATGAAAATGCTGATCCACATGCAATAACATTTGTATTAAAAAACGATAATATTATCAATTATAAAGAATATCTACAGACATGCTACAATGTAGGTAAACTAAATCTACAGGAAAGCAACCACACACGTGGAGTGTTGTGTAGTGATGACATTAAAAGACAACCTATAATGGTGAAATTCATAAAGAGTGGAAAGCGCGTTTTGAAGGTAAAATTAAATAATATAGCAATACATCAAATGACATTATTAACAGAAGATAACAGAATAAAAAAAATGGAAAATATTGTAGATGATAAAAAATTATATTTAGGACAATAAAAAATAAGGAGGTTATTATATGGATATAAAATTTGAAGTTGATGGATATAAGTTTAATGTTAGAAGTTCTTGTATTATTAAAGATAAAATACATGGCAAAGTTCTTTTAACTAATATGAGAGCGATAACTGACCATGAGGCTTTTTTGTTGCCAGGTGGAAGACTTGAATTATTAGAAAATTCAGATGAAGCAATAAAAAGAGAAATAGAAGAAGAATTGAAATTAAAACTTGATTTTAAATTAATATCAATAGAAGAAAATATTTCAAAAGCAAATAAATTCCAAATGCTTGAATTTGTGTATTATGCAGAAATTGATAGTTTTGAAAGTATAGAGCTACCAAATGATGGTTGGGATAAATTTAAAATTGTCGAAATAAAAGATATTGATAATATCGATATTAGACCAAAAACAATTAATAATTTAATTAAGTGTGATGAATATTCTAGTATATCACACAATGTAAATTATGATTGGGCTTAATAATAAAAAAGACTTTTTGTGAGGTAAAATAAAAACCAATAGGTACATTAAAAAAATTATGTTGAGTTTGACGAATGACAAATAATATGCTACAATTAAAAACATATTTAAGAGTTTATCTAGGAAATAACATTCCGAGCGATAAAGGACAATTATAAATAGATTAGTTGTTTACACGAAGTGAGATATAAAGTCTTGCAAGGGAGTCTTAAAAGATTCTTTTGTGAGGCTTATTTTTATTTAAAGGAGTGATTAAAGTGCAGGATATTATAATTAGAAATGCAACTATTGAAGATGTTGAGAGAATTGCAGACATTAAAATTGAAGGTTGGCAAACGGCATATAGAGGGATTATAGATGATGATTTTCTTGATAATATGGATAGAGAAAAAGAAATTGAGAAGAGAAGGAATAATATAGATAATGGTGTAAATATTATAGTAGCTGAACTAAATAAGAATGTTGTCGGATTTTGTTTATATAGAAATTATAATAAAAACACAGGAAAATATCCAGAGGCAGATTGTGAAATTTCTTCTCTATATATAACAAGTAAATTAAAAAGAAATGGAATTGGAAAAAAACTTATGAAATATGTTATAGAGCTATTAAGAAAAGAAGGTAAAAAACAAATGATATTGGGTTGCTTAAAGGAAAACTATCCATCAAGAGCATTTTATGAAAAAATGGGTGGAAAGGTTATAAATTATGATGAAATTGAATTTGGAAATAAAAACTATGGATTAGCAATTTATGAATATGATATTTCCAATCCAAAGGAATATTAATTAATTTTAGTTGTAGCAAAGTAAAAAAGAAAATATTATAAAGTGGAGATAAAGTATGATAATAGATAGTTTTGATAATAAATCAGAAGCAAAAATTAATCCAAAGTTTAATGAAAACATGTACAAGTTAGATGTATGTATTCTAACATTTTAAATGTTATTGAAGAATATATTTTTAATAATTATAAATGTGAAAAAATTGGTGATATAAAAGGATACTGCAGATACTAGAATTATATATAAAATAGATTATAAAGGCAAAAAATAGGAAATGGTATATGGAGGTATAAGATGAATTATTGTCTTTTGTGCGAAAATTTTTTTGAAGAATATGAGAATACAAATGACATCGAAAAATCAATAAGAAATTATATTAACAATAGTTATAATCTTTTAAACGATATATACTTTTTTCAAAAGAGAATAGAAAAAAGTAAAATGGAAGATATAATAAAAGATAGTGAATATAAAAATATATTGCTAAATACAATTTCAAATTTAAAAGGTATTAATTTGAAAGAACTTTTGGATGATATAATAGATGAATTAGGACAAATACTAGATTATAAGAAGATTAATAAGAAAGTATATGTAATTATAGGACTAGATACTACTACAATATATTCTACAAAATATCAAAATGAAGATGTTACGGTTATACTACTAGAATCAACTTTAGGATTAGAAGAAAACATAAAAATGCTACTTGCTCATGAGTACACACATTGGATTAGAGAAAAAGAAATAAAACATGATATATTTGAAATGTGTATTGGAGAAAGATTTATTACTGAAGGGATAGCATGTAGTTTTTCAGAAGAAATAGTACCCAATAAACAAACGAGCTATTATACAATTGTTCCTAATACTACAGTTGAATGGGTAGAAAATAATATAGAAACTATAGATAAAGTTGTTGAAACGGAATTAGATAAAAATAATATGATGTATGATTTTTTCTATATGTTTGCAAAAACGAGGATACCTAATATGCCAGTAAGAACAGGATATGTTTATGGATATTTAAAAGTAAAAGAGTATATGAGAAAGAATAATTTGAAAATAAAAGATATTGTAAAATTAGATTGGAGAGAAGTTTTAAATAGATAAACCTATAAGAAAGGCAGTAAAATGCTATTAAGATTTTCAAGTTTTAGATATTGCTAATGTTGATTCAATAATTTATAATGAAGATGGTGAAAAAGATTTTAACGATTTAAGTGATAAAACAAAGGGGGGGAGTAGTTATGAACAAAAATATAACAATCGAAACAGAAAGATTAATATTAAGACAATGGAATATGAATGATATAGACGATATGGTAGAAGGTCTAAACAATATAAATGTTACAAAATGGTTAGCAGGAGCACCATTTCCATATACCGCTGAAGATGCAAAATATTTTATACAGAATACAATAGATAAAGATTTATATAATTTTGCAATAATCTTAAAAAGTGAAAATAAAGCCATAGGTGGAACTCAATTAACAGACATAAGTATGGCAAATGGTGTTGCTGGTGGTGGAATTTGGATAAATGAAAAATATCAAGGATTCGGATATGGAACAGAGGCATTTGGAGCAAGAATAAAATATGCTTTTGAAGTATTAGGATTAAGAAGGCTAGAAAATGGATATTTTAAAGAAAATGAAAAATCACACAAAATGCAATTAAAATTTGGTTATAAAGATGAAGGAATAAAAAGACAAAGATTCATATCAAAAGCAACAGGCAAAGTTGAAGACGAATATATAACAGGATTATTAAAAGAAGAATGGAAAAAATAGAAAAATAACTTATACTGAAAAAAATAAATAGTTGGAGGAATTTAATTATATGGATAATAAAGATTTAGAAAACGAAATAGCAAAAATAAAAGAAAGAAATAAAAGAGTAGAATTAGACAAAGCATGGGAAACAAGCTGGACTAGAAAGATATGTATTTGTATATTAACATATATAGTTGTGGTTATATATTCTCATTTAATAAATAAAAATAATAATATATGGTTAAGTTCATTAGTACCAGTAATAGGATTTACATTATCAACAGTTTCTTTAAATTTAGTAAGAACTGTTTGGGAGAAGAACAGAAAATAGTATATCAAAACCTGAGGAGATATTAAAATAAGAAAGATAATAAATGTAGTTACACTGTAAGGTATCGTTGTTACATCGATTTGATAAAATTGTAAAAAAGTTATAAAAATAGTAAGAAATTAGTAGAAAATAGACAAAATCAACTTAGAGTATATGGATTTTTATTATTCCTTTTCAAAGTACCTATATAATAAGTATATTGTTGTTTTCATAAAATTACAAATAAAGACAGTTAGAATGATATTTATATATAATAAAAAAGAAAAAGCAGATTGAATACTCAATCTGCTTAAAAGATTTACATGCGAAAACGGGAAAATTCAATTTGATAAGTTGTATCTTGATACTCAACTAAAAGAATGAAATCGTCAATGTATACTGAAGAATCCGGTACTCTAAAATTCACATCCAAATCTTGCACATCATATTTATCAACTTTGTATAAATTCGGGCCATCGAAATACATTGCTCCAACAATTTTTGCATTTGTAGATATATTAATATTATTATAATCTGGAAATTTAAAGTTATTTTCTTCTAATATTTCAAAAGCTTCAGATGATAAGCGAAATGTAATGCCAGAAGTAGATGCAGACCAATTAAAATTTTCATCGCAAGTAAACGATATGCCTTCTTCGGTATAAAGTGTATTAGTGCTTTCACTGTTTACTATTGGAGTAAGCTTGGGGTATGAAGTATCTGGATATTCACTTGATTTGTAACCATAAACAAAGCTGTCATATTGCTGAGAATTGGTTTTATATGGTGTTCTACCTTCAACTGTAATATCATTATATAAGAAGTAGCATAATCTTGACTTTAGTGTCATAGATCCAGTTTCTTCATCAATTGAAAAATAAGATGTAGAAATGTCTGTATCAGATGTTTTTAAATCAAATGTGCAATCAATTAAAAACCAGTTGCCATTGATGGGGATAATGTTCCATTGGTGGCTATAGCTTGAATCAATTGTCGAATCTAGATCTCCACGCATAATTACGCATTCAAGATTGCATTTGTTACAGATATACTTGAAAGCATCAGAGATTCCATCGCAAACTGCTTTTTTCTTAACGAGTGCTCCATAAATAGTATGATTGTCTTTACAATATGTGCCATATTCTTTTTTACGACTATCCCACTCATCATGATCATATTCAACGGTTGTTGTTAGATAATCATAAATCAATCGATATTTTGTAACCAAATCATCTTCATTGTTTACTTCATTTACTAAATCTGCTATTTCTGTATCAATTTCCCGAAGTTTTGCTTCATATTCTTGCTTTTGAGCCAAGTCATTTTCTTGTTGTCCCCATATTGCAATTTCACAAGATCGAGCGGTGTTATAAGAAATATAAGAAAAAGCATCAATTTTGTATTCAATTAATTCAGATTCTGGGTGATCAAGATTGTAGAAATCTTTTGCTCTATAAGCAGAGTTACTGTCATAGTCAATGGCGTTTTCAAAGTAGTACAAGTAGGTTAGTTTCCAAGAATAATTAGAAAACGCATCATAATACATTTTGCCTTGATCTGACAAGAAATTTCTGTATTCATATTTCAAGGGAGATGTATATGTGAGGTTATCAAATGAAGAATATGCATATTCTTCAGCTTCTGGAGCACAAACAATGTTGCTTTCGGTTGAATCAAAATTTTGGGTATTTTTGCCTGTAGCAATGTCGAACGGTAAACCGTTGCATCCTGTAAGAATGAAAATCATGAGTAATGTTAAAGCGTAAATGAAAATCCGCTCTTTTTTGATAGCTATGAAATCTTTTTTCATAATCGTTACCTCCAAAAAATTTTTTTTAATATATGTTAACACCATAGGGTGGAAAAATGAGGATAAATATATATAAAGCATAAAGCGTGATAATAAAATTATATCACGATTTACATAAAAAGTCAATCGAGTTTTATCCTGATTGTTGAAAAGAAGCATTTGCGATTCCACATAAAAACTGATATAATGTCAAAGAAAAATCATATTGTAATACTAAATAAGATGTAAAATTAAATAAGACAAGGAGTGATTATATGAATAAAGAATACGAGAAATATTTATTGTTATATGAATCATATAAAAATCAAATGAATGGTCATAACTTAAAAATTGAACAAATTGCAAACAAATTAGATCTAATAAGCCCAGATGAAGACAGTCACATTGTATGCATGAAAAAATTTTCATCTGAAAATTTTTATACTGAGACATTTATTTTTAGTGAACAAAAAAAGTTTGTAATTTTTTCAATAAGATATAATGAAATAGTTGCAGAGTGTGGAGAAATAAGAGAAAAATTACTGAATTGGTTAAATAAGTATTATAATAATGAAATATATCAAGAAAAATTAGATCAAAAGATAGAGATAATTATTAACAATAAAACAGAGCTTTTAGATAATACATTTTATGTGTTATTTATGTATTTACTTAGAAAAAATTTTGAACCTAGCACAGAAGAAATTATCGCTTTTGGAAAAAAGGAAGAATGGGTAGGTTCTACTATTGAAGCTAAAAAAGAACATAGCAGATTAACTGTAAATTGTTATAAAATAGCATCTGAGATGGGAAGTTCTGAGGCTGATTTTTTGCTTGCTAAAAAATATTCTATAGAGTACTTTAATAGAGAATTAGCACTTTCATATTATGAAAAAGCTGCTGAGAGAAAGAATGTAAATGCACTTATAGAAATGGCAAAGTATTATAAAAGTCATAACAACGAGGAGAAATTTTTAAAATATATTAATTCGGCTATAGAACTAGATAGTGAAGATGCCAAAATATTACTTAAAGAATTTAATAACCAAAAAGAATGTGACTTAATTGCTAAAAATATATTAGATGACATAGTGAAAAAAACAGAAAAAAAATGTTATGAGATACATTTAAAAGAAGAAATACCAAATATATTAGATTCTAAAATAGGAGGTAATCCATACATTCCTATTAATGAAAAATATCCTATAAGTAAAGATGGATTACCAATGGCACTGTTAATACAAATTAATTTTGATGGAGTTAAGCTAGATAATTATCCATCAAAAGGAATATTCCAAGTATTTTCTAATCAGGATTTCTATAAAAATGAGTTTATAGTTAAATATTATAAAAATATAGAATCTAATTATCAAAAAGAATTTCCAATTATAAATTTAAAAGAATTTTTAACAAATGAAACATTAAAAATTGAACTAAAAAAGGCAAGTACCTTTATGCCAATGTCTGATGTAAATTTCAATAGTATTTTTAAAGAAATAACGAAGAATTATAAAAGAAAAGCAGGAGTAAAAGAATCTTTATCTTCAATTGCATATCCATATCAGGCTTTATTAGGTGGATATGCAGACTTTACACAAGAAGATGTTAGAAAAACAAAGAAGTATGTCAATTATACAGAATGTTTAATAAAAATAGATGATGGAATTTCTAAAAAAATAAGAATTGGAGATTCAGGAATTATAAATATATTGATAAAACCTGAAGACTTAATTAATAATAAATTGGAAAATTCTGTTGTTGTATGGGATTGCATGTAGTTAAATTATATTAAGTAATCTTACTGCTATAATATACAATTATATATGTTCTTTAAGTATTCTTTAATGGAAAAGTGCATTTTATTAAATTTTTATAAAATGTGTAACTTGTAAGTAAAAATATAAAAAAGATGTTATTAATTTAGCATCTTTTTTTGAGCTATAAATTAAAATTTTGGATATTTGTTAGTGTAAAATTAAAGTAGGCAAAATGAACATAAAATTTTGTCTACTTATATTTTTTTACAAATATATTGAAAAACATAGATAATCAAATACAATGTGGTTGTCGAAAACACAAAAGAAAGGAAAATATCTATGTTTGAAGAATTTGTAACAAAAGATGGATTAAAATTCAATGATTTGGAGAAAAAATTTATAAATTTGTATGTATGTTAGGTTGCTTTATAATAAAATATATTCTTGAAAGCAGAGATAGAAAATTAATGAAAGCCATAGATAGCAAGAAATTTTTAGACATAAAGGATATAAAAATAAAAAGTGTTGAAACAATCGGCAATATTGGATTAGAAAAAAAGAAAAAATTGTCTACTTTTACTTGACACAAACTGGCACAATAGTTAAAGTAAAATGTGCTTGATAAATGATAACGGTTTTTGTTTTTCCTGTTTTTGCATCTCTATAACCAGAAGCAATGGATAAATACGTTCTATTTGTTTTCTTATTGGTACTTATTTTTTTATACATTTGGAGCCGCCTATCAATATTTATGGATGAAGTATATTACAGAACAAAACGCAACAGAAAAAGAGAAAATAATTGACAAACAAATTAGCCTTGATTTCAAGACTTACAAAGAATTTATTTAATGAAAAAATGTCAAAGTACGGAATTAAATAGAAAATAATGGCTGTAAAGTAGATATACAAAGATTTACAGAAGTTAAGGGAAAATTGCTGAACTTTGTTTCACATCATTGACACATATACATTGTTATATTAAAATTTCTAGAAGTGTATTGTAGTAAAAAAAGTGGAATGTTATAATTGAATTATAAAGAAAATAATAATTTAATGCAACAATTAGATGAGACAGGTCGTGATATAGAGCAAATACAAACAAAGTATACAACTTTTACTAGTGAAAAGAGAATATATGAAGAAAAGAAAGATATAATTCAGCAGGCTGCTCAAAGTCAAGGAAATTTTTTTGTAGAATATTTAATAAAGTTAAGAAAATATTTAATAAGAGTAAAACGAAAATGTTAACAGAAGGTACTGCAAAAAGCAAATTACAGATGAAAGACTTAGTATTTAAACTCAATAAGGCAAAAATATGATATAAATTTAAAATTATAAAATTTAATTTTGCAAATTTTTAAGTTATTAGAATAAATAGTAAAACACAAAAGAAAGTGTTAGTTAGAATTAAAAGATTTAGGAGGAATAATATTATTATGAAAAATCCATTTAAAATTGAACATGATGAAGTAGTATCACGGTAAGTGGCCTGAGATAATTTCTCAACGTAGTCAAGTGAAGCATCCATACAGCAATGATGCTGAGAGATTAAAATTTTTAAAAACATCACAAAATGAACGGTGCAATACGAGAATGTATAGTAACAATTGAAAGCGATGATACAAGATTAAAAGCACTTTCAGAAATCTCATTTTCGGATTATGCAAGATTATTATTAATATCTAAAATTGAAAATTCAAAGTTTGTTAGTAAACAATTGGATTTGTATGTTAATAATGAACAAACTGCAAAAAAGATTTTTGACATTAGAAATTTATATGAACAGTGTAGTGAAGATGTAAAAGTAAAAATTCTAATTCTAGCTAAAGATTTAATAGATAAAGATACTAAAAGTAGCTTATATTCTTCATTTAGAAGTTCTTCTGCAAGATTAAAACTTTTAAATGAAGAGTTTGTAGATTATAACCTCTATGACTTAAATTCAATATATAATATTGAAGATAAATCTTCAGAAAGATATGGAGAGGATAGCAAATTATTAAATAGTCTAGTAGAGAAAATGATTAAATCAATGTTGAAACCAGATTTTACGCAAGAATTTGCTTCTGATAATCAAGAGTTTAATCAAATGTGCATAGGATGCTGTGAAAAAATAAAAAGTGACAATACTTTTATAATAGAAGGGAATAATGAAAAATATGGTATAGATTTAGAAGAAATATATAATCAGAGCGTATCTAATAATAATCCAATGGGAGTAATAACTGCTATTAAAATTGCAAGAGAATTACTAACTCCAAAAGAAGTAGAAGAGGGAAAATATAAAATACCACACAAATATTTATACGAAGTTTTGGATAATCAAGATACTAATATAGATGAAAAAGTGAGGTCTTTGTTTTTTTATTTGAAAATGGATGGAAATATTGAGATGAGCACAGGTAAAAAAATTGAAGAAATGTATGATGATCCCGAAACTAATTTATATGTACATGGATATTTTCATGGTGTAAATCCAAAAAATGCAAAAGATGAGAAAGGTTTTAATAGAATTAGGGACTCGCATTTGTCGAAAGGATTAGTATGCAATGCAAAAGAAAATCCGGCTTTGGACTATACAACTAAATCTATAACTAATCAGTGGGCTTCTTGTTTTTGTGATTTATTTGGCAGTTATGCTGGAAAAGAAGGAAACTTTAGAGCAATCCCAGTATTTCTAATTAGAATTCCAAAAACTATAATAGATAATAATATTCCAATTTGGGGAAAAGACTCAAAAAGCGATGATAGCGCACCTCATTTATTGCCTGAGTTCATGGAAGGGTATATTGATTGGAAAACAGGGGAATATGTGGAAAATCCGTTTCCTTTAGAGCAAAGGAAAAAATATAGATATGCTACCTGTGATGGAAGGAGTAACTATATTGATATATCGCAAGAATCAAGTATAACAGCGGAAGGATTAGTTTCTGTAGAGAGTCTGGGAAAATCGGTTATTGATCAGATGAGTGATATTGAGAGCACAGATGACTATGATAGCACAACAGAAAGATTAGAATTACAAATGAAAAATCAACATATATATAATAGAGGTGATCAGAATGAACAAAGATGAATATGCAAATGCATGTTGTGAAGTAATGGAAATTTTGAAATATATTCCGAAAGAAGACTATGAGAAAATTCCACAAAATAAAATCAAAGTATTTGAACAGAATCGAAATAAAAAGTATAAGTTTAAATATAATCCAAATATGGCATTAGAAGAGCAAAATGTGTCATATGGTGGAAAAGTTATTATAGGAATTTTATTCCGAGATTATTGGGCAACAGAAAAACAGAAAGCAAAGATTTTAAATAGGCAGAAATATGAGAGACTTAGATTAGAAAAAATAAAAGAAGAAAAATATAATTCGAATAATATTTTTAAAAAAGATAAGAAAGAATGTTTTGAGTATACTAATGAAAATCTGCCAATTATTGCAAGTAAAGAAAATTTTATAAAAAGGATACTAAAAAATATAAAAAAATATTTCAATAGTAAAGCTTGAAAAGTGGAATGAGTATATCGGATATAGTGTGTAAACTAGAAAATAAAAATCGACTATGGTAAAATAGAAAAAATCATAGCCGATTTTTCTATTTTAGGAAAGAAGTAAAACAAATGGCTAAACACAAAAAATATCAGAAGAAAGAAAAAAATTTTTACAGGAGTTTATAGCACAAAATAATATTACAACAGCACAAGATATCCAGATGTTGAATCATTCATTGTTTTAAAACTGTTAAATGTAGGTTTTGCCAATTGATTGGTCCACCAGTTGGCGGCAGCAATTGCTGCTTACTGTATTTCTGCCATTGTTGATATCCTCCTTTTGTTTTTTCTGGCATACTTTTACGAATGAGTGCTTTATTTGTATTCGTGCACGGCGAATATACAATGAATTTTAACATGATTTTGTGTTAAAAACAATATTAATTTTTACAATACAATAAATTAAATTTAATATAAAAATAAT